>ERZ1370068.9985-contig-8721_pt1 | contig 24803 bp, 38 predicted proteins | sample MGYA00561227_ERZ1370068 | MGnify/ENA primary metagenome ERZ1370068 (study PRJEB38410, sample SAMEA6850437) | metagenome | study: Metagenomic assessment of the ecological functions of the soil: analysis of the soil microbiota associated with the...
TTCTCGCCATATATGCTGCGGCATCACTCAACATCGTGGTTGAAGGCCGGGCCTCCTGGTGTGACATGATATGATCGTGTTGCTATGCCGAAACACCCGAACGATTTTACTACCAGGACACATTGATTGTCGGCGCGGAAGGGATCGCCAGCATGAGACTCGATCGTGCGGCCCGCGCGGTGTTCCTGACCGAGATTTCTCTCGGCGTTCTGTCCTCGCCATGCGCTATTTCTTCAAGCCGAAGCCGACGCTCAACTATCCGTTCGAGAAGGGGCCGATCTCGCCGCGCTTCCGCGGCGAGCATGCGCTGCGCCGCTATCCGAACGGCGAGGAGCGCTGCATCGCCTGCAAGCTGTGCGAGGCGATCTGCCCGGCGCAGGCGATCACCATCGAGGCCGGGCCGCGGCGCAACGACGGCACGCGGCGCACCACCCGCTACGACATCGACATGGTGAAATGCATCTACTGCGGGCTGCTGCCAGGAGGCCTGCCCGGTCGACGCCATCGTCGAGGGCCCGAACTTCGAGTTCGCGACCGAGACGCGCGAGGAGCTCTACTACGACAAGGAGCGCCTGCTCGCGAACGGCGACCGCTGGGAGCGCGAGATCGCCAAGAACCTCGCGCTCGACGCGCCGTACCGGTGAACCGATGATCGTTGCCGCGCTCTTCTTCTACCTCTTCGCCGGCGTGTGCGTCGCCTCGGCCGTCATGGTCATCGCGGCGAAGAATCCGGTGCACTCGGTGCTGTTCCTCATCCTCGCCTTCGTCAATGCGTCAGGGGCTGTTCGTGCTGATGGGCGCGGAGTTCCTGGCGATGATCCTGGTCGTGGTCTATGTCGGCGCGGTGCGCGGTGCTGTTCCTGTTCGTGGTGATGATGCTCGACGTCGATTTCGCCGAGCTGCGGCAGGGCTTCCTGCAATACCTGCCGGTCGGCGCGCTGGTCGGCGCGATCTTCCTCGCCGAGCTGCTGCTGGTCGTCGGCGGCTGGGTGATCGGCCCTGACGTCGCCGCAGGCGATCACGGCGCCGATCCCGCCGATCGCCAACATCAGCAACACCGAGGCGCTCGGGCAGGTGCTCTACACGCGCTACGTCTACTTCTTCCAGGCCGCCGGCATGGTGCTGCTGGTGGCCATGATCGGCGCGATCGTGCTCGACGCTGCGCCACAAGCCGAACGTCAAGCGCCAGAACATCGCCGATCAGGTCGCGCGCACCAAGGCGACCGCGATCGAGATCGTCAAGGTGCGGCCGGGGCAGGGGCTGTCATGACCATCGGGCTCGGCCACTATCTCACCGTCGCGGCGATCCTGTTCACGCTCGGCATCTTCGGCATCTTCCTCAACCGGAAGAACGTCATCGTCATCCTGATGTCGATCGAGCTGATCCTGCTCGCGGTCAACATCAACCTGGTCGCGTTCTCGACCTTCCTCGGCGACCTCGTCGGCCAGGTGTTCGCGCTGCTCGTGCTCACCGTCGCGGCCGGCGGAAGCGGCGATCGGGCTCGCCATCCTCGTCGTCTATTTCCGCAACCGCGGCTCGATCGCGGTCGAGGACATCAATCTGATGAAGGGCTGAAATCGCGCATGTATCAGGCGATCGTCTTCCTGCCGCTGCTCGGCGCGATCGTGGCGGCGCTGATCGCGCTCGCCGGCGCGCGCGCGCGCCATCCCGGCGGGCTCGCCGGCCGCCGGCACCGAGGACGCATGCGCGCGCCGATGCCAGCCGCATGCGCGACGCCGCCGTCACCCATGCGGCGCATGACGGGCATCGCACGCGGCACGCGCCGGCCGCCGGCCGGCTCGCGCGCGGCCGAGGTCATCACCACGACGCTTCCTGTTCTTCGCCATGATGCTGTCGTGGATCGCCTTCGTCGACGTCGGCTTCGGGCATCGCGACGCGCGCATCGCGCTCGTTCACCTGGATCGCCGTCCGGCGATCTCAAGGTCGACTGGGCGCTGCGCATCGACACGCTCACCGCCGTGATGCTGGTCGTGGTCACCACCATCTCGGCCTTCGTGCACCTCTATTCCATCGGCTACATGGCCGAGGACCCGTACCGGCCGCGCTTCTTCTCCTACCTCTCGCTGTTCACCTTCGCGATGCTCGACGCTGGTGACGGCGGACAACCTGGTGCAGCTGTTCTTCGGCTGGGAGGGCGTCGGGCTGATGAGCTATCTGCTCATCGGCTTCTGGTATCACAAGCCGGAAGCGAACGCGGCGGCGATCAAGGCCTTCATCGTCAACCGCATCGGCGATTTCGGCTTCGCGCTCGGCATCTTCGCCGTGTTCATGATGACCGGCGCGGTCGACTTCGACACCGTGTTCGCGCAGGCGCCGGCGCTCACCGGCAAGACCATCCATTTCCTCGGCTGGGACGTCGACGCGCTGACGCTGATCTGCCTGCTGCTGTTCATGGGCGCGATGGGCAAGTCGGCGCAGTTCCTGCTGCACACCTGGCTGCCGGACGCCATGGAAGGGCCCGACGCCGGTCTCGGCGCTTGATCCATGCCGCCACCATGGTGACCGCGGGCGTGTTCATGGTGGCGCGGCTCTCGCCGCTGTTCGAGCTTGCGCCGAACGCGCAGGCCTTCGTCACCTTCATCGGCGCGACCACGGCGTTCTTCGCCGCCACCGTCGGCCTGGTGCAGAACGACATCAAGCGCATCGTCGCCTATTCGACCTGCTCGCAGCTCGGCTACATGTTCGTCGCCATGGGCGTCGGGCGCCTATTCGGTCGGCATGTTCCACCTGTTCACGCACGCCTTCTTCAAGGCGCTGCTGTTCCTCGGCTCCGGCTCGGTGATCATGGCGATGCATCACGAGCAGGACATCCGCATGATGGGCGGCCTGCAGGACAAGCATCCCGTTCACCTACTGGACGATGGTGATCGGCACGCTGGCGCTCACCGGCTTCCCGCTCACCGCCGGCTATTTCTCCAAGGACGCCATCATCGAGGCGGCCGTATCGCGGGCCACAATCCGTTGGCGCTCTATGCCTTCGCGATGACCGTCGATCGCGGCGGCGCTCGACCGCGTTCTATTCCTGGCGGCTGATCTTCAAGACCTTCCACGGCGCGGCCGCACGACCGGCACGCACTACGAGGCGGCGCACGAGAGCCCGCTGGTGATCCTCATTCCGCTCGGCTTCCTCGCGGCCGGCTCGATCTTCGCGGGCTTCCCGTTCACGGAGTTGTTCGCCGGGCACGACGTCGGCGGAGTTCTTCCGCGAGTCGCTCAGATTCGCGCAGGGCAATCACATCCTCGACGACATGCACCACGTGCCACTAGTCGATCGCCGTGGCTGCCGACACTGATGATGGCGCTCGGCTTCGCGCGTCGCCTGGCAGTTCTACATCCAGCGGCCCGAGCATTCCGGTCGCGCTCGCGCGCCAGCACGAGCACGCTCTACCGGTTCCTGCTCAACAAGTGGTACTTCGACGAGCTCTACGACCTGCTCTTCGTGCGCCCGGCGCTGTGGCTCGGCCGCGTGCTGTGGAAGGGCGGCGACGGCTGGCTGATCGACGGCTTCGGCCCCGACGGCGTCTCGGCGCGCGTGCTCGACGTGACGCGCAACGTCGTGCGGCTGCAGACCGGCTACCTCTATCACTACGCCTTCGCCATGCTGATCGGGGTCGCGGCGCTGATCACCTGGTTCATGTTCGCCGGCGGGCGGGCACTGATGACGAGCTGGCCGATCCTCTCCGATCACGACCTTCCTGCCGCTCGTCGGCGCGCTGTTCATCATGACGCTGCGCGGCGACGGCGAGGCCGAGCAAACGCAACGCGCGCTGGATCGCGCTCTGGACCACGCTCATCACCTTCGCGGTCTCGCTGATGCTGGTCTGGCGCTTCGATCCGGCCTCGCCCGAATTCCAGTTCGTCGAGAAGCATGCCTGGCTCGGCGGCACCATCACCTACCACATGGGCGTCGACGGCATCTCGCTGCCGTTCGTGATCCTCACCACCGCGCTGATGCCGCTCTGCATCATCGCGAGCTGGCAGCGCGATCCAGCACGCGCGTGAAGGAATACATGATCGCGTTCCTGGTGCTCGAAACGCTGATGGTCGGCACCTTCTCGCGCGCTCGACCTCGTGCTGTTCTACCTGTTCTTCGAGGGCGGCCTCATTCCGATGTTCCTGATCATCGGCGTCTGGGGCGGGCCGCGCCGGGTCTATGCGAGCTTCAAGTTCTTCCTCTACACGCTGCTCGGCTCGGTGCTGATGCTGCTCGCCATCATGGCGATGTACTGGGACGCGGGCACCACCGACATCCCGGCGCTGCTGCGCCACGGCTTCCCGCGCGGCCTGCAGACCTGGGCTGTGGCTCGCCTTCTTCGCCTCGTTCGCGGTGAAGCTGCCGATGTGGCCGGTGCACACCTGGCTGCCCGACGCGCATGTCGAGGCGCCGACCGCGGGCTCGGTGATCCTCGCCGCCATCCTGCTGAAGATGGGCGGCTACGGCTTCCTGCGCTTCTCGCTGCCGATGTTCCCGGCCGCCTCGCACGATTTCGCGCCGCTCGATCTTCGCGCTCTCGGTCGATCGCCATCGTCTACACCTCGCTGGTCGCGCTGGTGCAGGAGGACATGAAGAAGCTGATCGCCTATTCGTCGGTGGCGCATATGGGCTTCGTCACCATGGGCATCTTCGCCGCGACCACGCAGGGCGTCGCCGGCGGCATCTTCCAGATGATGTCGCACGGCATCGTCTCGGCCGCGCTGTTCCTCTGCGTCGGCGTGGTCTACGACCGCATGCACACGCGCGAGATCGCGGCCTATGGCGGCCTGCGTCAACCGCATGCCGCTCTATGCCGCGGCCTTCATGGTGTTCACGCTCGCCAACGTCGGGCTGCCCGGCACCTCGGGCTTCGTCGGCGAGTTCCTGACGCTGATCGGCACCTTCAAGGTCAATACCTGGGTGGCGACGCTGGCGACGCATCGGCACCATCCTGTCGGCGGCCTATGCGCTCTGGCTCTACCGCAAGGTCATCTTCGGCGTGCTCGACAAGCCGAGCCTCGCCGCCATCAAGGACCTCGACTACCGCGAGATCATCACGCTCGGCCCGCTGGTCGTCCTGACCATCCTGTTCGGCATCTATCCGAAGCCGGTGCTCGATCTGTCGGCGGCGTCGGTCGCGCGCGCTGCTCGACAACTACAACCAGGCGCTCGGCGCGGCGAAGACCGCCGCGCTGCTGGTGCAGTGACGTGACGCTCGCCGATGAACGAGACCGCTCGAATTCCCGCGCTGCTGCCGGCCCTGCCGGAGATCGTGCTCGCGGTCGGCGCCATGGCGCTGCTGATGGTCGGCGCGTTCCGCGGCGAGCAGCACCGGCCGCATCGATCAACTGGCTGGCGATCCTGCTGCTGATCGTCGCCGGCGCCGATCGTCGTCTGGCTGCCGGACGGCAAGCTCGTCACCTTCGGCGGCAGCTTCGTGGTCGATCGGCTTCGCGCGCTTCCTCAAGCTCCTGGCGCTCACCGGCTCCGGCCGTCGCGATCCTGATGTCGCTCGACTATCTCGCGGCCGAGCAGCAGGAAAAGTTCGAATACGCGATCCTGATCCTGCTCTCGACCACCGGCATGCTGATGCTGATCTCGGCGGCCGACCTGATCGCGCTCTATCTCGGGCTCGAGCTGATGAGCCTCGCGCTCTACGTGCGTCGCGGCGATCGACCGCGACTCCGTGCGCTCGACCGAGGCCGGGCTCAAATATTTCGTCCTCGGCGCGCTGTCCTCCGGCATGCTGCTCTACGGCGCCTCGCTGATCTACGGCTTCACCGGCACCGTGAGCTTTGCCGGCATCGCCAAGGCGGCGCAGGGCGAGGGCGGCATCGGCCTCGTGTTCGGGCTGGTGTTCCTGTTCGCCGGCTTCTGCTTCAAGGTCTCGGCGGTGCCGTTCCACATGTGGACGCCCGACGTCTACGAGGGCGCGCCGACGCCGATCACCGCCTTCTTCGCCGCCGCGCCGAAGGTCGCCGGCATCGCCATGTTCGTGCGCACGACCATCGTGGCCTTCCCGGCATCATCGACGCAGTGGCAGCAGATCGTGGTGTTCGTCGCCATCGCCTCGATGGCGCTCGGCGCCTTCGCCGCCATCGGCCAGCGCAACATCAAGCGGCTGATGGCCTATTCGTCGATCGGCCATATGGGCTTCGCGCTGGTCGGGCTTGCCGCCGGCACCGCGGAAGGCGTGCAGGGCGTGCTGGTCTACATGGCGATCTATCGTCGCCATGACGCTCGGCACCTTCGCCTGCATCCTGTCGATGCGCCGCGACGGGCAGCTGGTCGAGGACATCGGCGATCTCGCCGGGCTTGCGCGCACCAAGCCGGCCATGGCGTTCTTCCTCGCCGATGCTGCTGTTCTCGCTCGCCGGCATTCCGCCGCTCGCGGGCTTCTTCGCCAAGTTCTACGTGTTCCTCGGCGGCGATCAAGGCCGGGCTGTTCACGCTCGCCGTCGATCGGCGTGCGTCACCAGCGTGGTGGGCGCCTACTACTATCTGGCGATCGTCAAGATCATGTATTTCGACGAGCCGGCCAAGGCGTTCGAGCCGATGCCGCACGAGCTTCAAGGCGGTGCTCGCGCGTCACCGGGCTGTTCAATCTGCTGTTCTTCGTCTATCCCGGCCCGCTGATCGAGGCGGCGAACTGCGGCGGCGAAGTCGCTGTTCTAGAACGATGCAGCTTGATCCCAGGGCGAGTGCGGCGGGCGTGCGGCTCATTGCGCACGAACGTGCTCGGCCTCGACCAATGCCGAGGCGCTGGCGCTTGGCGCGCGCGGGCGAGCGCGGGCCCGCTGTGGGTCACCGCCGAGCGCCAGAGCGCGGGCCGCGGCCGGCGCGGCCGCGCCTGGGTGTCGGAGCCCGGCAATCTCTTCGCGAGCCTGCTGCTCACCGACCCGGCGCCGGCCGAGCATTGGCCGGAACTGTCGTTCGTCGCGGCGCTCGCGGTCCACGACGCGGTCGCCGAGCTCGCCGCCCGGCTGCAGCCGCAGCTTGCGATCAAATGGCCGAACGATCTGCTGCTCGACGGGCAAGAAATTCGCCGGCATCCTGATCGAAGGCGAGGGCGGCGAGGCGGCGCGGTCGCGGTCGGCATCGGCGTCAATTGCGCGAGCCATCCGGCGGACACCGACTATCCGGCGACCGATCTCGCCGCCGCCGGCGCGCAGCGTTTCGCCCGAAGCGCTGTTCGCGCGCGCTGTCGGCCAAGATGCTCGGCCGCCTCGCGCAATGGAACCGCGGCGAGCGCTTTGCCACCATCCGCGCCGACTGGCTCGCGCGCGCCGCCGGCCTCGGCGAGGCGATGCGCGTGCGCCTCGCCGACCGCGAGCTCGCCGGGCCGTTTCGAGGCGCTCGACGACAGCGGGCCGCCTGGTGCTGCGCTGCCCGACGGCGGACGCGACGACGATCGCCGCCGGCGACGTGTTCGAGCTCGACGGCTCCCGCGCGAAGCGCGATCGGATCGGAGCGCGCGATGGCAGGCCCCGCCGACGAGCTCGTGTTCGCGCCGCTCGGCGGCGTCGGCGAGATCGGCATGAATCTCGCGATCTACGGCCTCGGCGACGAGCGCGCGCCGGCAATGGATCGCGGTCGATCTCGGCGTCGCGTTCGCGGGCGAGGACCTGCCCGGCATCGATCTCATCCTGCCGGACATCCGCTATCCTGGTCGAGGAGCGCGCGAAATCTCCTCGGCCTCGTGCTCACCCACGCGCACGAGGATCATTTCGGCGCGCTGCATCGACCTCTGGCCGCGGCTCAAGGTGCCGGTCTATGCGACGCCGTTCACCGCCGCGCTGCTCGAAGCCAAGCGCCAGAGCGAGCCGGGCGCGCCGCGAAATCCCGGTCAACGTCGTGCCGCTCGGCGGCCGCTTCACGCTCGGGCCGTTCGACATCGAGCTCGTCTCCATGGCCCATTCGATCCCGGAATCGAACGGCGCTGATCATCCGCACGCCGGCTCGGCACCGTGCTGCACACCGGCGACTGGAAGATCGATCCGACGCCGGTCATCGGCCCGCCGACCGACGAAGCCAAGCTGCGCGCGCTCGGCGACGAGGGCTGCCTCGCGCTGATCGGCGATTCCACCAACGCGGTGCGCGAGGGCCGCTCGCCGTCCGAGACCGATGTCGCGAAGTCGCTCGCCGAACTGATCCGCAGCGCGCCGCGGCCGCGTCGCGGTGACGACCTTCGCCTCCAACGTGGCGCGCATCGCGTGCGGTGGCGCGAGGCCGCGGCCGCCTGCGATCGCGAGGTGGTCGTGGTCGGCCGCGCCATGGAGCGCATCGCGCAGGTCGCGCGCGAGACCGGCTATCTCGACGGCATCCAGCGATTTCCGCTCGGTCGATGTCTACGGCCATCTGCCGCCCGACAAGGTGGTGGCGCTCTGCACCGGCAGCCAGGGCGAGCCGCGCGCGGCGCTCGCGCGCATCGCCGAGGACGAGCATCCCGAGGTCGACGTTCTCGCGCGGCGACCGCGTGATCTTCTCCTCGCGCGCCATTCCCGGCAACGAGAAGGCGGTCATGCGCGGTGATCAACGGCCTCGTCAGCCAGGGCATCGAGGTCATCACCGACCGCACCCATCTGGTGCACGTCTCCGGCCATCCGCGCCGGGCCGAGCTCGAGGACATGATCGGCTGGGTGCGGCCGCAGATCCTGATCCCGGTGCATGGCGAGGCGCTGCACATGGCCGAGCATGCCGCGCTCGGCGCGCCGCGCCGGCGTCGGCAAGGTGGTGCTGTGCCGCGACGGCGATCTGGTGCGGCTTGCGCCCGGCGAGCCCGGCGATCATCGACGAGGTGCCGGCGGGACGCCTCTACAAGGACGGCTCGCTGCTGGTCGGCGCCGAGGCGCGCACCGTCGCCGACCGGCGCCGGCTCGGCTTTGCCGGCGATCGTGTCGGTCGCGCTTGCGCTCAACGACCGCGGCGAGCTCGTCGGCGATCCGGAGATCGAGCTCACCGGCATTCCGCGAAGCCGACGCGCGAGGGCAAGCTGATCGACGAGACTCGCCTACGACGCCGTGCGTCGAGGCGCTTCGAGTCGATGCCGCGCGCGCGGCGGCGCGATCCCGACGCGGTCGCCGAGGCGGCGCGGCGCGCCGTGCGCGCGGCCATCGGCGCGGCCTGGAGCAAGAAGCCCATGTGCCACGTGCACGTGCTGACGGTATGACCGCACGCAGTGTCAGGCGAGCGCGGGGATTGAGCGATGATCGGACGGCTCAACCACGTGGCGATCGCGGTGCGCGACCTCGCCGCGGCGTCGCGGCCTCTATCGCGAGATGCTCGGCGCCGAGGTCTCGGAGCCGGTGCCGCAGCCGGAGCACGGCGTCACCACGGTGTTCATCACGCTGCCGAACACCAAGATCGAGCTGATCGCGCCGCTTGGCGATGCGTCGCCGATCGCAAAATTCCTCGAGCGCAGCCCGGACGGCGGCATCCACCACGTCTGCTACGAGGTCGACGACATCGCGGCGGCGCGCGATCGCGCTGCAGGCGCAGGGCGCGCGCGTGCTCGGCGACGGCGAGCCGAAGATCGGCGCCCACGGCAAGCCGGTGCTGTTCCTGCACCCGAAGGATTTCTGCGGCACGCTGATCGAGATCGAACAGGCGTAAATTATTGAGTGACGCATTTTCTGGCGGCGAACCGGCCACCACTTCACCGAACATGCATTGAATGAGTTGCGGCTCGACGGGTTGCCGCGAGCCGCAATCAACTGCCGGAAGACGTCGGGGTGTTCGCGGATTGAAGTTGACGGGGGTCAGGGGACCGTCAATCCGCGACACAGCCGCCGGCCGTTGACCTGAGCGAATCAATAGCGGTACGCGCGGCGCCCATAGTACGAACGATACCTTGATAACCCCGGAGTTATCCGGTATTACGCCTGGTTAGCGATACGGCCGGGTGACATACCCGCCGTCGCGTCGCCGTATTGCAGGCTGCGCTGACCGGCCGCGGGGCGTAGGTGCTTCCCGCATCCGCCGCATGAGCCGGAATAGCAAGTCGGCTGCGGCGCGATCGTGGTGGTCGCGCATCCGCCGCACGAACCCCAGGTGTATGGGTGCGGGACGTATGTCGCACCGCCGCGAACTGGCATATTGCGGCTACTGCACGTATACCATTTCTACATCAGAGTGATTTGACGATGTAGGGGAATGAGGTGATTGATCGGACGAGTTTTGGATTGCGCTCGATGTAAAGGATAGCCTCATTGAGCTTGGCCTGCACGACATCCATGGATTTGAGCGCATAGTTCTTGAATATCTTCTCGCGAATCTCGTCCCAGATATTTTCCTTGGGGTTGAGCTCGGGCGAATAGGGCGGAAGGTACAACAGCCTGATGTTGCCGGGAACCTCAAGCTCGCCGCAGCGATGATTTGGCGCGCCGTCGAGAACGAGAAGGATGTCCTGTCGAGCGAACTTGCGCGCCAGCACATCAAGAAAGGCCTGGAAACAGGCCGTATTCGAAGTCGGCATGATCAGATACGCGCAGCGGCCGTCCTTGGGCGAGACCGCGCCGTACAAATAAATGTATTCGCGGATCAATTGCGCCGCCACTTCTGGCCTGGTTCCGATCGGCGCCCAGCATGGCCGGGGACGATTCATCCGGCCGAAACGCGCCTCATCAGCAAACATGATGCGTAGGCGGCGACCACGCCGGGCGGCGGCCCGCCGGGCTTTCCTCACAGCGTCAGGAAAGCCGCTTTTTAAAAGCGTTTTGCGCCGCGAGATCGCGCTTCGGATGAAACGGACGCGGCATCAGTTTGCGCCAGCCGTGCCGGTGCAGGAGATTATAGACCGTGCTGTCGCTAGTTGAGTGCCCAATCGCTTTCTCATAGGCGGCTTTGAGATCATGGATGTTCAGCATCTCGCCGGCGCCGGCCCGTTTTGCAAACCGGCCGAGCAAGGCTTTTTCCTCGGCCAAACTCATATTCTCGTGCTTGCGTCCGCCATTCGGCTTGGGTTTGAGCGCCTTAATGCCACCCTGGTCATATGACATGTGCGCCCGGTTGACCGTGCTCAGCGAAACGCCCATCGCTGCCGCAATCGCCGGCTGCGTGATGCCGCTCTCGCGCAGCAGCACCATTTGAATGCGCTCGCGCTGCGTGGACGGGATCTTCCAGTGTAGCGCAGTTTTCAGCCGTCGAACCGCGGATTTGCTGCATTTAACCATCTGCTCCCTCCGAATCGGATGGAGGAAAGCGAATCAGACTGCAGTTCAAACGACAACTCCCGCAGTTTCGCAGCAGTGGGCCAACCCAAGCTTGCGATTCAAGCCGTTATGGAGTTGGTATAAGAGCTACCGCAGCCTCCGCATCGAGTTCCAGGAGTAGGACTGGGCCGCCTGCGGCGCGCGTTGCCGCAAAGCCCGCCGGCGGTCGCCGGTGTGGCGCCGACCGCGAGGCCGGCAAGAACGAGGGCCGCCAAGTGCTTAGACGTGAACAAGTGTTGGGATCGGCAACAAGCGCAAGCTCATGAGCATTACCCTTCATGGTTGCTTTGCGTCTTTATCATCGCATCGACGTTCAACGGTATGCGGGCAAAGCCGCGATCTGTTTTTTTACCTTAATCCTCCGCCTTGCACCCGGTCGGGCAACCACTCCGTGTCGCTGACCACCGCCATCGCGATCTACTTCATCATCTGGTGGATCGTGTTGTCTCGGTGCTGCCGCTTGGCGTGCGCAGCCAGAGAGGAACGCGGAGCGGTAGCGCCCGGCACCGATCCCGGGCGCCCGCAATCCCAAAACTCTGGCAGCAAACTCGTTGGACGACGGTCGCGGCCAGTGTGGTCTTCGCGCTCTGCGCTGGTCGTCTATGCCCACCGGCTGGTCACCCTCGACGGCCTTGCCGCCTTGCTCGGCATGGCGCGCTGAATGGTGCTCCTCGTCGCGCCGGGGAAGCGTAAAAAATGAGCAGGGCGAAGGCCCTGCTCACATCCATAGTTTGATCGTCGCCCGTTATTCCCGCCGAACTCAACTCAACCGTGGCGGCTGTGGCTTTACGCGCCCGCGGGCTCGTCCTCCCAAGACTTGGACCGCATGTCGGAGGTAAGCCGACCAGCTGTCGCCCCGGTCATGCAGGTTGAAACTATCCAATAACGGACCGTTCTGTCACCACCGCGCCGTCCTTGATGGCTGCCGGCGGCAAACACACTTCCGTGAGGACGATGCTCGACCGCTCCGACGCGACCATAGCAGAGCCTGTGTCGCAGATACCTCGGTGTGGGCCTGATTGTTATGTAGTCGTTTTCGGCGCATACCGCCGAGACGCCCAGGAAGCGCTGTGCTGGCGACTGGCGGCGTGTCACGGTGCCCAGAATCCATGCCGACTCGCGTGCCGGTGGTCCTGCCGAGGTCCTCGGTGGCACGCCCTGTTCTACAACTTCAGCTTGCCCTCGAGAACGAAGGTGCGCTGCGGGAAGGGATGGAACAGGTGGTATTTGGCGTTGCCGATATTGTCGATGCCGAAACCTGATCGTGCCCTGATCGGTCACCTTGTACTCGACGCGTGGTATCGACCACGAAGAACTTGTCGAACGCCTGGAAGACGTTCGGCACCACATCGGTGTTGTCGAGCGTCGCGAAGATCTTGCTCTGGTAGCGCCCCGCGAGCCGTCATCGCCAAGGCGTCGGTCGGGCGGTAGGTGGCGCCGAGCGTTGGTGCGCCATTCCGGCACGTTGGGAACGTGCTTGCCGACCGCGTCGTCGTGCCTCCGCCGGGATCGGGTGCCGACGAAGGTTGGATCGCTGAGGATGATGGAATCGACATAGGTCACGCTGCCCGAACAACTCCACGCGGTCGATCAGGACGTTGTTCTTCTGCCAGGCGAGTTCAGACGCCGCGGTTGCGGACCTGGTCGACGTTGGTGACGAACGACGTGGTGATCGTGGTGCCAGGCACCGTGCTGTTCTGGGAGACCAGCATGTTGTGCGTGTTCTCCTGAAACAGCGAGAGCCGCACCTTGCCGTCGACGAACTTGCGCTCGATCGCGAGTTCGCCGGAGAGCGCGCGTTCCGGCCGCGAGGTTGGGATTTGGGATTGATGATCGGTCCCCGGCGACCGTGACCGATCTGATAGAGCTCGGTCACGGTCGGGAAGCGGTTGGCGACGCCGAACGACCCGGTCACCTGCCAGTCCTTGTTGGGTTCATAGCTCAGCGCCGCCTTGGGCGAGAAGCGCGCCGCGCTCAGCGTCGGCTGGTTGATCGTCGTCGTTCCCGTGATTGCACCCGTCGTCGAGACCGTCGTGGTGTTGAGATTGAAGCCGTCGAACGCTCGCCAGCTCTCCCAGCGCCCGCCCGACCGTGAGTTTGAACTGCGGCGCAAAGCGCCAGGCATCCTGCACCCAGAACGCGGTGGTCTGCGTCTTGCCGAGGCTGTTGGTGTAGAGCTCCGACGTCGCGTCCGGACCGCCAAACCAGGTCGGGGTCCGGTACGACCGGATTGACGAGCTCGTAGCGGTCGCCGTGCACGCCGAAGCTCACCTCGTGGGCGCCGCCCGGCCCGGCCGGCCGCCAGATGCCCTTGGCGTCGGCGGTCGTCCAGTTGGTGCCGTCGAGCCGCGTGATCCTGCCGGTGTCGATGAAATTCGCGCCGGTCGCTGCGACGGTGAAGGGATTTCGCTGGATGTCCGTGAGGTAGTCGTAGCGGGTGATCGCCACGTCCCAGTCGAAATTGCCGCGCGTATTGGTCTTCAGCGACAGCGCATTGGCCAGGTTCTGCTGATTGAGGTTGCAGTAGTTGCTCGCGAAATTGGCGCCGCCGACGGTCGCATTGCCGCCGAAGGTCGGATTTCCGGCCGCGTCGCGCAGATAAGTTCTCGACCCTGGATTTCTGGTCGTTCGACCACAGGCCGATCGATGTAGGTCGCTTTGAGCCAATCCGTGATGTCGAGCGCGGCCTTGCCCTTGAGATTGAACATCTCGGTGTGGAGGAGCCCGCCGGCGCCGAGCACATTCGCCGTGGTCCCGGTCCGGCTGAGCTGCCGGGATCGTCCCGGTGGTGCCGGCCGGCGTTCCCGCGGTCGTGACCCAGGCGAGCGGCTGGCTGAAGCTGTTCTGGATAGTTGGCGCTGACGAACACCGACAGGTCGTTCCAGCGGTTGCCGAATGAGGCGCTGGTCTGGTCGGTGCGGAACGTCCCCTTGGTGTTGTAGAAATCGAACGTCTGGAACGCTTCGGTCTGCTTGAACGTGCCATTCCGGCTTGTCCGGCATGCGGGTGGTGATCAGCAGCACGCCGCCGATCGAATTGCCCGGATACATGGCCGCGAACGGGCCGTAGAGAAAGTCGATGCGCTGGATTTCCTCCGGGCGCGACCATGCCCCAGCGCGGCGATGCGTTGCTGTTGTTGTTGCCGAGCAGCGTCGAGAGCAGGATGTCGTCGACATAGATCGAGGCGTGCGGGCGCTGGAGTTGAGGCCCCAGGTGCGCGTCGCGAGCACGGCTTGATTGTCGCCGTAGTTGCGTTTGCGCACGAACAGGCTCGGCAGGTATTTCACGGCATCCGCGGTGTCCACGATGTTGGTGGTCTGCTCGATCTTCTCGGCGGTGCGGCTCGCCGTCGGTCTGCGGAAGCTGGTATCGCTCCTGATCGGCGACGGCGCGTCGCGTTGAGGCCGCGGCGAGGACGGAGCGACGCGTGACAGTCGTCGCCGGCGGCGTCGTGGCGGTGGTCGGGCGCCGGGCGCCGCGGTCGGACGTCGGGCCGTGCGTGCGTGCCGCCCGCGGGCGCGGCCGGCGGAGTGCTCACGACGACTTCGCGCAGCGGCGTTTGTGCTCGACGCGAGGCGGTGGCGCTGGGTTCCTGCGCGAGGACGTGGGACGCCGACAAGACCGTCAGCGAAGCCGACAGCGCGGCAGGCGCGAATCTGTGCAGACGTGACATGACGATTCCTCCAACAACCGGACGTGACGTGAGCGGGCTGGCGCCGCGAGCGAGTCACACGGTTGTCGGAGGAGCGCGCGGACGTCCGGGGAGGGCGCCGAGGTTGCGGGAGTCGCGGTCCGTCGCAACGGCTGCAAGGACCGAGCGAGCGGGCGAAAGCGAGTCGATGGCGGCCTGGTTTGCCGGCGCGACCGCGGGCTGCAGTACGGCGCACAGCCCGCAATGGCCGCCGAGATGGGCGTGCTGGCCGGAGCCTGCGGGCAGTTCATCAGCCGGTGCCGCGGCATGGCCGCCTCCGCCTTCGCTCAGGCAGATGATCGCGGCCGGATCGAAGGCGAGCGCGGCGTCGGCTGACGCCAATGGCGGGCAGGAGCAAGCCGGCCAGCACCGTCTGCAGCGCGAGCGCGCAGGCTGCGACCCATCCGATCGCCGCGGCGCAGCTTGATGCGCAGCCCACGTGCCATAGCGATGTCCCCCAAAGCCTGCCAGCATGCCCGCTCCGGCCGCCCCAGGCTGGGCATGGGCGATTTGCGTGGACCTGCTGCGTTCGCGCCACTTGTGTTTCCTCGAGCGATCCGGTTTCTACTGCGGAGCCCGAAAAACACCGATTCCTGACTCCAGTATCATGCGCCTCACCCGCTACTTCCTGCCGATCCTGCGCGAGACGCCGAAAGAGGCGGAGATCGTCTCCCACCGGCTGATGCTGCGCGCCGGCATGATGCGCCAGGAGGCGGCCGGCATCTATGCGTTCCTGCCGCTCGGCCTGCGGGTGCTGCAGAAGATCGAGCAGATCGTGCGCGAGGAGCAGGACCGCGCCGGCGCGATCGAGATGCTGATGCCGACCATCCAGTCGGCCGACCTCTGGCGCGAGAGCGGGCGCTACGACGACTACGGCAAGGAGATGCTGCGCATCCAGGACCGCCACGAGCGCGACATGCTCTACGGGCCGACCAACGAGGAGATGATCACCGAGATCTTCCGCGCCTATGTGCGCTCCTACAAGGACCTGCCGCTCAACCTCTATCACATCCAATGGAAGTTCCGCGACGAGGTGCGGCCGCGCTTCGGGCTGATGCGCGGGCGCGAGTTCCTGATGAAGGACGCCTATTCGTTCGACCTCGACCAGGCCGGCGCGCGGCATGCCTACAACAAGATGTTCGTCGCCTATCTGCGCACCTTCGCGCGGCTCGGGCTGCAAGTCGATCCCGATGCGTGGCCGAGACCGGGCCGATCGGCGGCGACCTCAGCCACGAGTTCATCATCCTCGCCGACGACCGGCGAGAGCGAGGTGTTCTGCCACCGCGACTATCTCGATTTCGCGGTGCCCGGCGCGGACGTGAATTTCGACGACGTCGCCGGCCTGCAGGCGATCGTCGACAAATGGACCTCGCTCTATGCCGCGACCTCGGAGAAGCACGACGCCGCGGCCTTCGCGGCAGCTGCCGGCCGACAAGCAGGTGTCGCGCGCGCGGCATCGAGGTCGGCCACATCTTCTATTTCGGCACCAAATATTCCGAGCCGATGAAGGCGGTGGTCGCCGGCCCCGACGGCGTCGAGCGCGCCGGTCCACATGGGCTCCTACGGCATCGGGCCGAGCGCGCCTGGTCGCGGCGATCATCGAGGCCTTCCACGACGATGCCGGCATCAAATGGCCGGAGGCGGTCGCGCCCGTTCAAGGTCGCGATCCTCAACCTCAAGCAGGGCGACGCCGACGACCGATGCGGCCTGCGAAGCAGCTCTATCGCGACGCTGACCGCCAAGGGCGTCGACGTGCTCTATGACGACCGCGACCAGCGGCCGGGCGCGAAATTCGCGACCGCCGACCTGATCGGCGTTCCCTGGCAGGTCCTGGTCGGGCCGAAGGGCTTGCCGAGGGCAAGGTCGAGGTCGAAGCGCCGCGCCGACGGCAGCCGCGAGCATGCTGAGCCCCGGCCGACGCGGCTCGGCAGCGGCTTCGGTCGACCATGATATCTCGTGAAGCGTTTCACTCGTCGCGTGGTCTGACGCCGAACCTGGCGTGAAACCGCCAGAATCGTGTGAAATGCCGGGAGCGTGGAACGGAAATTCATGAGCTGAGCCGACCGGGACCCAGCCCTTCGCCCCGTTCGAATGGATGCTGTCGCTGCGCTATCTGCGCGCGCGGCGCAGGGAAGGATTCATCTCGGTCATCGCCGGCTTCTCGTTCCTCGGCATCATGCTCGGCGTCGCGACCCTGATCATCGTGATGGCGGTGATGAACGGCTTCCGCAAGGAGCTGCTCGACAAGATCCTGGGCCTCAACGGCCACCTCCTGATCCAGCCGCTGAGATCGCCGCTGACCGACTGGGAGGTCGGTGGCCGAGCGCATTTCCAGCGTGCCGGGCGTCCGCGCTCGCGGCGCCGATCGTCGAGGGCCAGGCGCTCGCGTCGTCGCCGTTCAATTCCGCCGGCGTGCTGGTGCGCGGCATCCGCGCGGCCGACCTCGGCAAGCTCGCCTCGATCGCCAACAACATCAAGCAGGGCACGCTCGAGGGCTTCGACGAAGGGCAGGGCGTCGCGATCGGGCGGCGGCTCGCCGATCAGCTTGTCGCTGCGCGCCGGCGACAACATCACGCTGGTCGCGCCGCGCGGCGCGGTGACGCCGATGGGCACGACGCCGCGCATCAAGACCTACAAGGTCGCGGCCGTGTTCGAGATCGGCATGTCGGAATACGACGCCGCCATCGTGTTCATGCCGCTGCCGGAGGCGCAGGCCTATTTCAACCGCGCCGGCGACGTCACCGCGATCGAGGTCTACATCGACAATCCCGACCAGCATCGACCGCTACCGCAGGCTGATCACCGACGCCGCCGACCGGCCGATCTTCATGATCGACTGGCGCCAGCGCAACGCCACCTTCTTCAACGCGCTGCAGGTCGAGCGCAACGTGATGTTCCTGATCCTGACGCTGATCGTGCTGGTGGCGGCGCTCAACATCATCTCCGGCCTGATCATGCTGGTGAAGGACAAGGGCGCGCGACATCGCGCATCCTGCGCACCATGGGGGCGACGCAGGGCGCGATCATGCGCGTCTTCCTGATCACCGGCGCCTCGATCGGCGTGGTCGGCACGCTCGTCGGGCTTCCTGCTCGGCTCGCTGGTGTGCCTCAACATCGAGTCGATCCGGCAGTTCCTGTCCTGGCTGACCAACACCGAGCTGTTCTCGCCCGAGCTCTATTTCCTGTCGCGGCTGCCGGCCGAGATGGATGTCGGCGAGACCACGGCGGTCGTGGTGATGGCGCTGGCGCTGTCGCTGCTGGCGACGCTCTATCCGTCCTGGCGCGCGGCGCGGCTCGATCCGGTCGAGGCGCTGCGCTATGAGTGAGCAGCATGCGCCGCGACGCAGCGCGACGGACGGAGCCCCGCGTCGTCTTCCTGCACGGCGATCGAGCGGCGCTATCGCCAGGGCGACGCGACGCTGGACATCCTCAAAGGCGCCGAGCTCGCGGTCTGGCCGGGCCAGTCGGTGGCGCTGGTCGCGCCGTCCGGCGCCGGCAAGTCGACGCTGCTGCACATCGCGGGCCTGCTCGAGCATCCCGATGCCGGCGAGGTCTATCATCGACGAGATCGCCGACCTCGACGCTCGTCGGATGCCGAGCGCACGCGCATCCGCCGCACCGAGATCGGCTTCGTCTACCAGTTCCATCACCTGCTGCCGGAGTTCTCGGCGATCGAGAACGTGATCCTGCCGCAGATGATCCGCGGCCTGTCGCGCAGCGAGGCGCGCAAGCGCGCCGACCGAGCTGCTGAGCTATCTCGGCCTCAAGGAGCGCCTCGACGCACCGGCCGGCGCGAGCTCTCGGGCGGCGAGCAGCAGCGCGTCGCGATCGCGCGCGCGGTCGCCAACGCGCCGCGCATCCTGCTCGCCGACGAGCCGACCGGCAATCTCGACCCACGCACCTCCGAGCACGTGTTCCACGCGCTGATCCAGCTGGTGCGCGCCTCCGGCCTCGCGGTCGTTGATCGCCACCCACAACATGGACATCGCCGCGCGCATGGACCGGCGCGTGACGCTCAGGATGGAGCGGTGGTGGAGATGGCGTGAGGCGGGGCCGGGCATCGCGGCCGCGTGTAGCCCGCATGAGCGAAGCGATATGCGGGGTTTTGTGCGGCGAGACAGGTCCCCGCAGTCGTTTCCGCTCATGCGGGCTACTTTCGCCGAACTACGTCAAATGGATGAGACCTGCGAGCGTCGGCTTGAAGCTGCGGGAGTCGAAGTAGAACGGCGCGAGGTCATCGCGGAAGTCGACGTGCAGCACCGTGCAGCCGGCAGCCTTGGCGGCCTCGGCCGCGAGCGCGACGAGCTTTGGTGCCGATTCGCTGTGACGCCAATCGGGATGAACGCGCGGATCGAGCAGGAACGCGTGAACGCGTCCATCCCAGGCGACATTTGCAAAACGGATGAGCCACCCGCCGTCATACGCACAGAGATAGACCAGGCTGTGCGCGAGCACGCTGCCAGTCATGCTCGTCTCCGGCGCGTTCTCGGCCGGCGCTGAACAGCGCGTTGAGGTCGGCGCTCGTCAGCGGCGGGTTGGTTTTGTAGGTGATGTTCACGGCTCAAGTCTGCCCGCCATATTTGTGAAGTCCTGTGCGGCAAGCCAACGCTCCGCTGCCCGTATTCTTTGTTTTCAGGGCGCCGGGTACGCCCCTTTCCCTTTTTCCGTCCCCCGCAACGCGGGAGATGGAGCGCCGGGAGGCGCCAGGGGCTTGCGAGACCCCTCAGGGATGCTGACGAGGCACCCACTGGCGAGGCCCTCATCGGAGGGCCTGCCCGCGCACCACGGTCAAGCCCGGTACGGGACCAGCCGCCTGGAGACGCGCGGCCCCAGTGACGTAGGGGCCAGCGCCTCCCGGCGCTCCATCGCGGCATCCGTTTGACATGGGCCACGTGAACCCACGCCCGCGAGCGCCGCACCCCCGCTCTATCCGCCGAACGTCACCGGTTGACGCTCCCTCGGCGAGCAAGGGCGGCAATATGCACTGCTATACCTATAGGCTGTCAACAAGAGACTATTTTCGCAATTATATGTTTGACAAGCAAGGCCACGAGATTAGAACATTACCAATTCGGGCGTGGGAGACAGGCCATGGACATTTCGCAAGACCGCTTCAATGACGCTGACAAGGCGCGTGAGTACCTTGAAGCGCAACGCTGGCCGGATGGCCCCGTGTGCCACCATTGCGGCTCCATGCGCGCTACAGCGTTGAAGGGAGGCAAGCACCGCGCGGGCCTCTACCAGTGCAACGATTGCCGCGAGCAATTCACCGTCACACTTGGCAACGTGATGGAGGACTCGAAAATCCCGTTGAACAAATGGATGCTCGCCATCCATCCTCGGAACAAGCAAGAAAGGCGTGTCGTCGCACCAGCTGCACCGCATCCTGCGCATCACCCATCAATCGGCATGGTTTCTGACGCACCGCATCCGCGAGGCCATGCGCGAGGAAGGCACCGAGCCGCTTGGCGGCACTGGCAAGGTGGTCGAGGCTGATGAAACCTATTTCGGCCACAAGAAGGATCGCCGGCCCGTCAGGAAGAACCCCGCAAGGGCGGACGCTCCGGCCCGGCCGGCAAGCGCCGTGCTGGCGCTGGTCGAGCGCGGCGGCAGCGTGCGTTCATTCCACATCGCCCGCGCGGATCAAAAGACCGTGCTCGGCATCGTGCATGACAATGTGGTGCGCGAAACGCGCGCCTCCACACCGACGATAGCAAGCTGTACGGCAATCGATCTGAGTGTGTTTGCGAGCCACGACACCGTGCGCCACAGCGCCTACGACAGTCACGCAGTGCGCGGCGACGCGTTAGCCGCACACCAGCACCATCGAAGGCTATTTCTCGATTTTCAAACGCGGGATGAAAGGCATCTACCAGCATTGCTCGGAAAAGCACTTGCACCGCTACTTGGCTGAGTTCGATTTTCGCTACAACAGCCGCATCCGTGTCGGCATCAACGACACCGACCGCGTGAACAAGATCATCAAAAAGACCGCAGGCCAAGCGCCTGACCTATCGACGGCCTGACAACGCGCAAGTCACGCAATTGAGAGCGTGCCGGACCGAATGTCTTACCGCCGCCCGCGGCTCCATCCCAAGCGCAAGCCATCGGACCGCGCATTGCTGCGCAGGCATGGACAGCTGCGCTTAAAGCTGCTGAAAATCGAAAGGGCTGTTGCTGTTCAGGGGCGGCAGATTAGCTCGACTTGCGCCCACGACTCAGTTAAAGCACGGTTGCGACATGGCACCGCAAACGACAGCATTTAACCGCTATCGCTGACGCCGGGCGACCGAGCACCGTATCGTCGAACTGTTGGCGAGGGTGGCCATGCGGCTTTTGTGTTTCGCACCCCGACCTGGATCGATTGTTGCCGCGCCGGACAATCCCGAAGTATGGTTGCTCTGATAGCTGACCACGCCGGTTGCGCACGATCGGGATGGAATTTCCACCCAAGAGCGAAGCCAAGGAGCTAAAAGCGCGTCAACTGGCCGCGCTAACCTCGCCATCGCCTGGCGGACGACAATAATCATTGCAAAGCCAGCTTGCCATGCGCGCGTCGGCAAACCCGCTCGGGCGCATCACTTTTGTTCCCTGGCTTTTGTACCTTTCGGCGTCTTGCGCCCGCGCAGGGGACTCTCAGGATTTTTCGGCCTTTCCGGCCCGGGGCGGACAGCGGCCCGGCGGCGTCGCTAAGCGGCGGCTGCACCGTGCAGGCAAACCTCGTTTCGTCGTCGTCCTGTTCACTCATGATGCCAGTGACCTCCATGCCGCGCTCACCAAAATCACCACAAGAGCTTCCCGAATTCGATTACAAAAAAGTCAACGTGGGTATCCCGGTCGAGGCTCAACAGACACTTTTTCTTTTTCACAACGCCTTCGTATTCTTGGAAGGAGCACTCACCGAATGGCTTATTCGCTTGACCGGCATGAAGAACGACGACATTGGAAAGATCGCGATGGGGCGAATGGACAACTGCGAGCCAATTCCACGACAAACTCAACCAAATTCACAAGCATCTTAAAAACCTCAAAGCCATTGCTTCAACCAGATCGCTGGAAAAATCTGGCCTGACATTGCGTAACAGACTCGCGCAATCTCGTTGCTCACAATCTTTTGCTGGGGGAATGGAAGGTGAATTCATTGTTTTTCTCACCAATAGATATCCTGGGGGCGATCCCAGCAGCTTCGCGACCTGCTCGGGTCTGACTCCGATGCAATTCTGGTGCCACTCTAAATTCGCCCTTCACGCGGCGGCGCAGAATACGGTCGATGCGGCAGCCAGCGCCGCCTCCACAATCTCCCGAGCTCGCAGCCCTCTAAGTCCTTCTTCCCACTCTCTTTCGTTTTGCCCGAAATAAGCGTCCACCGCCGCCTCTCGATCATCGCGACGTCTGTGATTTCCCCGCCGCTGGTGGGTCTCTCGCACATGGCGGGACCGTATTCCTCCAAATTCGGCGTTCTAAGATTGTACGTCCAATAAGATAGGATCGAGTCATGGGTTGTGTTGGTAGTCGTGGTTTTCCGCTCTTGGGTTTCAAACCTCCGTCTTCAGACGGAGACTGGCTTCAGCCGTAACTTCATATTCTTCTCTCCAAAAAGGGCGCGCACCCATGGGGTGGGCAGGCCCTTTTTGGAGAGAAGAATATGTCCTACAGCACCGGCAGTCACACGGTTTTTTACCACCGCTATCACATCGTCTGGATCACCAAGTATCGCTACAAGGTTTTGCAGGGAAAACTGCGGGAGCGGGTGAGGGACATCATCCGGCAAGTCTGTCGTGAAATGGGCGTGCAGATCATCGAGGGTGTGCTGTCGAGCGATCACATCCACATGTTCGTCTCGGTGCCTCCCCACATCGCCATCAGCGATCTGATGCAGCGCGCCAAGGGGCGTTCTTCCTACAAAATCCAGATGGAGTTTCCGGAAATCCGCAAGCGCTATTGGGGCCGGAGATTCTGGGCGCGAGGATATTTCTGCACGACCAGTGGGAACGTCACTGATGACATCATACTTCAGTATATTCAGAGCCACTCTGATAAACCTACCGACGCCAGTCGGCCATTGATGACTGGTTACACGTCCACACCGCTTTGTCAATCGTATAATGTGACTATTTTCATAGCAAAGCCGTGATCAGGAAGCCCTGTCGGATTGCATGCTGGATGCGGAACCGGATCTAAACAGAAGCGCGCCGCTCGGCATTGTTTGAGGTCTGCGAACAGAAGATCGGCGGTGGAGGATACTATATTCACGCAACCCTGCCGAACAGCGTTCGAGCAAGTCAGCACCTTTTGTAACGGAAGGCGAGGCCGCGCGATGGATCAAGAATGGTCGGCAGTTTGGAGTTCATGCCCGCAGGAGAAAGGTCGTCAACTCCGAGGTGGCGCTGCGGCGGTCACCACCCGCGAAATCAGAATGAGATCGATCAACACGATCGCCACCCCAGCACGATGAACCACCAACGCCCTCGGGATAGTCATAATTGGTAGAACTTTCATAGCCGTTTACCGCGACGAACTTTCTCGTCCGCGGCGGCCTCCCCATCTCCATCGCTGTCCGGCAACCCCATAAGTTCCGAGATGGAGACTCCGGTTCCATCAAGATCAGACTGAAACCTTCGGAAAATTCCGGACATTCAGGCAATTGAAATTAGGACAATCACGCCCCCGCTAACATTGCCCAGTAACATCGTGTGTACGGAACCCGAACGCTAGCGGACGGGATTATCCATGTGGACTGGAGTCCACTGATGGTTCCACTGCCGACATCCCGATCCCCGACGCGCCGGGACCGTCAGTCGAAACAAGATCGAGGCTTTGAGACTTGGGCCCCGGAAGGCGAGCTCTTTCTTTCGAGGACTTTATGGATTGGAACTTGGGACACCTAGAACAAATCATGCCAACGGGTCGGCCAGAGGCGACGGGTTTCTTTGAGTTTTCGCGGAACTGGTTGCCTCTTTCAGCGATTTCGCCATGGGTTGCGGAATGAGGTAGGCCAAATGACCTCCACCGACCAATACCGCATCCAGGCCGTCGAATGTGCCACCCTTGGCGATTTCGAACCCCATCAACGCGTCACGCAACGATTAGAGATTTTGGCTCAGAAGCCTACTCAGAAGGCTCTCCAGTTGGCCGATCTCAGCTCCGGACTGATATTGCGTGGAGCCCCCTCCCACGACCCCAGACGCACCATTAGGTGCATCTGCTACTAATGCCGGAAAATCAAAACCGACCCACTACCCGGGCTTGACTCTAGAGCCACATAATGTGAACTGTATGTTCTTCCCTTCCGTTCTCCTCCGGGGAGGACACGCTGTTTCCGCGCCATTATCGAGGAAGCCGCCACGCTTTGGCCTCGCTGGCACTGTTTCTGGGGATGATCGCGATCTGGGCGCAGGTGATCGCCACCTTGTGACCTCGGGCGCACAGCGTGCGCACGGGAGCCGGGGACAAGCCCGACAGTTCGCGTATCGGCAGGCGGCGCCGCGCGGTGTGGACAGTGCGGGGACGGATCCCGGCAGCACGCCTCCTGGACCAGAGTCAGCGAGGGGTTGTTTGGTGGCCGATCCGGGCTTCGTGCACCTGCACGTGCACTCGTCCTATTCGCTGCTCGAAGGCGCGCTGTCGATCGCGCGGCTGGCCGAAGCTCGCCAAGGCCGACCGGCAGCCGGCGCTTGCGCTCACCGACACCGACAACATGTTCGGCGCGCTCGAATTCTCCGACAAGATGGCGGGCGGCGCGGCATTCAGCCGATCGTCGGCTGTGCGCGCTGGCGGTCGATTTCGGCCGACCAGGATTCCGGCCCGGCGCTCCGCGCGCGGCCGGCGGGCTCGTCGCGCACCCGCGCATCGTGTCTACTCGCCGCGCGCGAAAACGGCTACCGCAGCCTGATGCCCAATACGCTT
>ERZ1370068.6-contig-10001_pt1 | contig 24802 bp, 30 predicted proteins | sample MGYA00561227_ERZ1370068 | MGnify/ENA primary metagenome ERZ1370068 (study PRJEB38410, sample SAMEA6850437) | metagenome | study: Metagenomic assessment of the ecological functions of the soil: analysis of the soil microbiota associated with the...
GGTATGCTTCGTTCAGTTACGTATTGCTAGCACGGCGCGGTAGTGAGGGTGCAGCGCGCCTGCGACGACGACGCGCGCCCGTCGCGTGTGCGTGCGCGCGAGCAGTGCGGCCTCGACCTGCCGCGGTGGCGCCGTCGTAGAGCGAAGCGTTAGCGACGTCGCATGCCCGTCAGCTCGGCGATCATGCTCTGGAACTCGAAGATCGCGGTGAGCGTGCCCTGCGCGACCTCAGGCTGGTACGGCGTGTACGCGGTCGGCGAACTCGGGCGGCGACGCCAGCGCGTTCACCGCCGCAGGCGCGTAGTGGTCGTACATGCCGCCGCCGAGGAACGACGCCGCGCGGTCGGCAGCGTTCGCGCGCGCCCACCCGCCGAAGCGCGCGGCGCAGCGTCGATCTCGGACGAGCGGGCCCGGAATGCCGAGCGGGCGCTCGAGGCGCACGCGACGCAGGCACCGGCCGACAGAGTCCTCGAACGCGGGCGACCGATCGCTTGCAGCATGCGCTGCTCCTCGTCGCGAGGTCAGGCCGACGTAGCTCACGCGTGCTGCTCCTCCAGGAGTTTCTCGTAATCCGCTCGCCGTGAGCCGAGCGGACTCCAGCGGATCGCGGCTGGCTCGGCTTGACGCGGATCATCCAGCCCCTCGCCGTAACGGCTGCTCGTTGACGAGCGCCGGGTTCTCGGCCAGCGCGGTGTTGATCTCGACGATCTCGCCCGCCACCGGGGCGTAGAGGTCGCTCACCGTCTTCACCGCCTCGACCACGCCGAACGGCTTGGTCGCCTCGAGCGTCTTGCCCGACCGGCGGCAGCTCGACGAACACGATGTCCCCGAGCTGCTCGGTCGCGTAGCGCGGTGATGCCCACCGGTGACGATCCCGCCCTCGAGCGCGGGCCCACTCGTGGTCCTGCGTGTAGCGCACATCTTCGGGATAGCGCCACGGCGCCTCCTCACGTGTCCTGCGTGATCTCGCTGCGGTAGAACGGCATCCTGACGACGCGCGCCGGCAAGCGGCGCCGCCCCGGCGACGATGTCGAGCGCGGTGCCTGCGCGGACGCGAGCGCGGCCTCGACGTAGCCCATCCCGATCGGCCGCTCGAGGCTGGGCGCGTACGTTCCGCTCGTGACGCTGCCACGACCTGCCCGCCGCTCTCGATCGGCATGTCGTGACGCGGCACGCGCCGACCATCGAGCTCGAAGCCCACGAGCTTGCGCGTGAGGCCGTCCTGCTTCTGGCGCACGAGCGACGTCGCTTGCCGACGAAGTCGCCGCTTGGCGAGCTTCACCGTCCAGCCGAGCCCGGCCTCGAGCGGCGTGGTGGTGTCGTCGATGTCGTTGCCGTAGAGCATGTAGCTCCATCTCGAGGCGGCAGCGTGTCGCGCGCGCCGAGGCCGACGGGCTCCGAGCGCCGACCGGCCGGCCCGGCCTCCATCAGCCCGTTCCACACCGCCTCCGCATGCGCGGGTCGAAGTAGAGCTCGAAGCCGTCTTCGCCGGTGTAGCCGGTGCGCGACGATGATGGCGTCGGCGCCGAAGATGCGGCCGCGTCGGAAGCGGTAGTAGCCGAGCTCGAGCGCCGCATCGGGCACGTGGCCGCGCAGCATCCTCGGCGGCGCGCGGGCCCTGCACCGCAAGCAGCGCGGTCTCGTCGGAGCGGTCGTCGAGCTGCGACGCCGGCCGGCGGCTGCGCGCGCATGCCACTCGAAGTCCTTGGCGATGTTGGCCGCGTTCACGACCACCATGGTACTCGTCCTCGAGGCGGTAGACGAGCAGGTCGTCGACGATCCCGCCGTCGGGCCGGCACAGCGGCGAGTAGAGGGCCTGTCCGACCGCGAGGCCGAGCGTCGTTCGTGACCAGCTGGTCGAGGTAGCGCCGCGGCGCCCGGGCCGCGGACGTAGAACTCGCCCATGTGCGAGATGTCGAACAGGCCGGCGCGCGTGCGCAGCGCACGACGTGCTCGCGGACGTCGCCCGTGTAGCGGACCGGCATGTCGAAGCCGCGAATTCGATGAGCTTCGCGCCGGCGGCTTCATGGAACGCGTGAAAGGGTGTGTGCTTGACGGCGGTGCTGCGCTGCACGATGTGGGCTCCCCATGGGCTCCTAAGGGCCGAAGGACAGGCGAAGGTACGAAACGCCGAGCGAGACGGTCAAGCGCGCGGCGCATCACGCGCGCTTGACGCCCGCGAGAGCATCCAGTCGTTTGTGGGCTCGGCTCCGGCCGCGACGCGCACGTCGACGGTGCGCGTGATCGACGGGCGGCTGCCGTACGTGAGCTTCGCCGTGTAGGCGTGCCGCCGGCACGAACAGCGGCTGATCGTTCCACTCCGGACGCGGGATGCGCTGGCGCGGCTCGCCCTGCAGATCCCACACCACGCGATGGAACCCCGGCGTTCCCGGGGCCGGTCAGCCGTCGCACCTCGCGCCCGCCGGCGTCGCTGACCGAGATCGTCACGCCGTCGCCGGTGGCCTTGGCGATGAAGTAGTTGAAGTAGGCGCCGAACGGCGGAGTTGGGCGCCGCGAACATGCGCTGGCCCCACGTGCCGCCCATGTTCGACGTGGAAGTACGCGGTCGTGGCGCGCGGCGTGAAGAACGTCACCGGCGAGTCCGCCACCGCCGGCGTCCACTGCTCGAGCGGCGTCGACGTCGTCGAGGATCGCACACGCTGCGCCCGTGAGTGCCGATCACGATGTCGCGCTCGCGCGGGTGGATGACGGATGTCGTCGACCGCCACGGTCGGCAAGCCCGTCGCCCAGCTTCTGCCAGTGGCGCCGCCGTCGAGCGAGGTGTAGATCCCGAACTCGGTGCCGGCGAACAGCGAGCTGCGGGTTCTGGGGATCCTCGCGCACGACCTGACGGTCACGTGCTTGCGGCAGGTCGCCGGCGATCGAGGTCCAGCTCTTGCCGAAGTCGCGGGTCACGAACAGGTACGGCTCGAAGTCGTTCGCTGCGGTGCCCGTCCATCGCAAGCGTACGCGGTGCTCGGCGTCGTGGTGCGAGGCCTCGATGCCGCCCACATAGAGGCCCGCGGGCACGCCGCTGCAGGTTCTTGGTGACGTCGCTCCAGTGGCTTCCCGCGTCCGCGCGTCACCCACACCTTGCCGTCGTCGGTACCGACCCAGATCACGCCGCCCTTCATCGGCGACTCGGCCAGCGTGACGATCGTGCAGTGCGTCTCGGCCGACCGAGCCGCCGGTCACCATGCTGGTCGGGGTTCTTGGTGGTGAGATCGGGGCTCGCCGCCTCCCAGCTGGTCGCCGCGCTCGTAGAGCCGGAACAGGTGGTTGCCGCCGAGCCACAGCACGGCTCGGATCGTGCGGCGAGATCTGCGAACGGCGTGTTCCAGTTGAAGCGGAACACCGGCTCGCCCTCGCGCGCCGCAGGGCCGCAGGTGCGCTCGCTTGCCGGTCGCGAGGTTCAGCGCGGCTGCAGGTACGCCGCCCTGCGACTCGTAGTAGACGATGTCGGGATCGGTCGGATCCACCGCGACGTGGAAGCCGTCGCCGCCGCCGAGGCAGAACCAGTCGTCGTTGGAGATGCCGTTGTGCTCCTGGTCTCGTCGATGCCACGGGCTCGGGCTCGAAGCGCGTCTGGCTCGGCCCGCCCCAGGTCTGGTTGTCCTGAAGCCCGCCGTAGATGCAGTAGGGATCGCGGCATGTCGACGCGCGAGGTTGTAGAACTCGCCGACCGCGAGGTTGTTGATGAAGTCCCAGGTCGCGGCGCGGTCGTGGCTCAGGAACATGCCGCCGTCGGTGCCGAGCACGCACGTGGTCGCCGTTCGCGGGATGCGATCCACATCGCGTGGCAGTCGGGGTGCAGGTTCTTGGCGCCGCCGGCGCGGAAACGTGCGGCCGCCGTCGTCCGAGATCCACAGGTCGGTGCCCAGCAGGTAGACGCGGCTCGAGTCGTCGGGCTGGACGCGGATCTGGCTGAAGTAGAACGGGCGCGGCGCTGAAGGGCTCGAGCGCGATCCAGTGATCGCCGCCGTCCTCGCTGCGGAACACGCCGCCGGCGCGGCTCTTGTCGTCGAAGTGCGTCGAGCGTGCCGCCCTCGTCCGACTCGACCACCGCGAACACCACTGCGCGGGTCCTGGCGGCGTAGATCGAGCCCGATGCGGCCCGGTCTCGCTCCGGCAGGCCGTCGGTGAGCTTCGTCCACGAGCGCCCGCCGTCGCGCGGTGCGGAAGATGCCGCCGGTCGTCCCGCCCGACGGTGTACGACCACGGTGTGCGCCGGCGCGCGTACATTGCGCGCGTAGAGCGTCTGTGGGCGGCGCGGATCCATCGCCAGGTCGCACGCGCCGGTCTGCGCGTCGACCTTGAGCACGTGGCGTCCAGGTGCGTGCCGCCGTCCGATGGTCTTGAACACGCCGCGCTCCGGGTTCTCGCCCCACAGGCGGCCGAGGGCCGCGACGTAAGCACGGTGTTGCTGTCGGTCGGGATCGGCGACGACGCGGCCGATCGTCGTGGGTGTTGTCGAGCCCGAGGTGGCTCCCACGTGCCGCCGCCGTCGCGCGAGCGGTAGACGCCGTTTCCCCACGACGACGAGTTGCGGCTGTTCGCCTCGCCGGTGCCGGCCCACACCACGTCGGGGTTCTTCTGCCACACCGCGATCGCGCCCACCGACGCCACCGCCTCCTTCTCGAACACCGCGCTCCACGTCGTGCCCTGGTTCGCCGGTCTTGAACACGCCGCCGGTGCCGAGGCCGACGTAGAACGTCGGCGGGCCGCTTCGCCGACCACCGCGAAGTCGGACACGCGTCCACCCATGTTCGCGGGACCCACCGAGCGCCACGCACAGCTCCTTCATCAGCAGCGGATCGACCACGACCGGACCGCCGCGCGACGCCTTGGGCCCGGAGGGCGTTGCGGCGTTTGCGCCCGCGGCGACGACGAGTAGCAAGGGGATCAGCAGCGAGCCCAGCACGTGGCGGATGTTCACGCGCGGACGGCCTCCCAATATGGCGTTGTCGGGTGGCGAGGGGAACGCCGGCGGCGGCGATCACGCCGCGGCGGCGGGTGGCGTTGCACGAGCATGGTGGTGCGGCACGTCGCGGAGGAGGGCCGGTCAGCGCGGCGCGGTCTTGAGCACGCCCAGCTCCTGGCCCACGTGCGTGAAGGCGGCGATGGCGCGATCGATGTGCTCGTGCGCGTGCGCCGCCGAGAGCTGGACACGGATCCGCGCCTGACCCTTCGGCACCACCGGGAACGAGAAGCCGATGACGTAGATGCCCTCATCGAGCAGCCGGCGCGCCATGTCATGCGCGAGCCGCTCGTCGTAGAGCATGATCGGGACGATCGGATGGTCGCCGGGCTTGATCTCGAACCCCGCCGCGCGCCATTCCCGGCGCGGAAGCGCTGTCGTGTTCGCCTCGAGCCTGTCGCGCAGCTCGGTGGTCTCGGCGAGCAGCTCGAGCACCGCGACGCTGGCGCCCACGACGGCGGGCGGCAGCGAGTTCGAGAACAGGTACGGTCGCGAGCGCTGGCGCAGCAGCTCGATGATCTCGCGGCGCCCGCGTGGTGAAGCCGCCGAGCGCTCCACCCAGCGCCTTGCCGAGCGTGCCGGTGACGATGTCGACGCGGCCGATGCACGCCGCAGTACTCGAGGCTGCCGCGGCCGGTCGCGCCGACGAAGCCGGTGGCGTGGCAGTCGTCGACCATCACCATCGCCTCGAAGCGCTCGGCCAGGTCGCAGATCGCGCGCAGGTTGGCGACGGTGCCGTCCATGCTGAACACGCCGTCGGTGGCGATCAGGATCCGGCGCGCACCCTTCCTCGCGCCTCGCGCAGACAGCGCTCGAGGTCGGCCATGTCGTTGGTCTCGTAGCGCCAGCGCTGCGCCTTGCACAGCCGGATGCCGTCGATGATCGAAGCGTGGTTGAGCGCGTCGGAGACGATCGCGTCCTGCTCGCCGAGCAACGGCTCGAAGACGCCGCCGTTGGCGTCGAAGCACGCGGCGTAGAGCAGCGTGTCGTCGGTGCCGAGGAACTCGGAGATCTTGCGCTCGAGCGTCTTGTGCACGTCCTGCGTGCCGCAGATGAAGCGCACCGACGACAGCCCGAAGCCGCGCTCGTCGAGGGCGCGGTGCGCGGCCTGCGACCACGGACGGGTGGCTCGACAGGCCGAGGTAGTTGTTGGCGCAAAACACCAGCACCTCGCGACCGTCTGATAGGCGCACGACCGGCCCCTGCGGCGAGGCGAGCACGCGCTCGTCCTTCCACAGCCCGCCGTCACGGATGGACTGCAGCTCGGATTGGATCTGGGACTTGACGCGCGTGAACATGGCCTCGCTTCCTCTCCGCTGCGACGTTCAGACCTTCTGGCCCCACGGCACGAGGACGACCTTGCCGGCCTGGCCGCCGCGCAGCAGGCCGATCGCGTCCTCGAACTGCTCCATGGGCATGACGTGCGTGATCGCCGGCCGCAGGTCGAGCCGGTTCGAGACCAGCAGGCTGTCGAGCTGGACCACGTCTCGTACAGGCGCCGGCCGATGATGCCGTGGATCGTGATCCCCTTGAAGATGACGAGCCGGTTCCAGTCCAGCTCGAACGGCTCCTGCGGCAGGCCGAGCATGGACAGCCGCCCGCCCATCCGCAGCGCCGCGAGCCCGTCGCGCATCGCCTGCGGGTTGCCGGACATCTCGAGAACACCGTCCAGCATGTGCCCGTGCGTAGCGCTGCGCACACGGTCGACGAAGCTCTCCTTGGCACGTCGATCACGACGTCGGCGTGCATGCGCCGCGCCGAGCTCGAGGCGGTACGGCGAAACGTCGCTCGCGATCACCACGCGTCGCGCCCGGCGGCGCGGCGCGACGCCGATGGCGAACAGGCCGATCGGCCCGCACCCGGTCACGGCGATCGTGCAACCCGACAACGGGCCGGCGAACGCGGTGTGCACGGCGTTGCCGCACGGCTCCATGATCGCGGCGACCTCGAGCGGCACATTCGCCGGCGCTCGCCACGCGTTCACCGCCGGCACGACGACGTACTCGGCGAAGCCGCCGTTGACGTCGACGCCGAGGATGCTGCGTGTTCTCGCAGACGTGGGCGTTGCCGGTGCGGCAGGCGATGCAGACGCTGGCAGACGATGTGGCTCTCGCACGACACGCGCTCGCCGATCTCGAGCTCGGTCACGCCCTCGCCGCGCTCGACGATCTCGCCCACGAACTCGTGGCCGAGCGTCACCGGCGGTTGCAGCCGGCCCTGCGACCAGCGGTCCCACGCGTAGATGTGGAGGTCGGTGCCGCACACGCCGGCGCGCAGCACGCGCAGCAGCAGCTGCGCCGGGCCCGCACGTCGGCACCGGCACCTCGCGGACTCTCGACGCCGGGGCCGCGCGCGGTCTTCGACGATCGCCTGCATGGTGCGTGCGCGCGTGGAGGCGCTCGTCGTCGGCGGTCTGCAGTCGGCCGTGGCCGGCGACGTCGGGTTCACGATCGCGAGCGACCTCGCGCAGCGCTCACCCGTGTGCGAGCCGCGCGTTCGCGCCACCGCCTCCGGGCGTGCCCGCGGCCACGATGCGGCCGCCGTCGTCGCCGCCCTCGGGCCCGAGGTCGATGATCCAGTCGGCGCTCTTGATGACGTCGAGGTTGTGCTCGATCACGACCACGGTGTTGCCGCGCTCGACCAGGCGCCTGCAGCACCGTCGAGCAGCACGCGCACGTCCTCGAAGTGGAGGCCGGTGGTGGGCTCGTCGAGGATGTAGAGCGTGCGGCCGGTCGCGACGCGCGACAGCTCGGTCGCGAGCTTGACCCGCTGCGCCTCGCCGCCCGACAGCGTGGTCGCCGACTGGCCGAGATGGATGTAGCCCAGCCCGACGTCGCGCAGCGTGTCGAGCTTGCGCCGCGAGCGGCGGCACGGCGCCGAGGAACTCGACGCGCCTCCTCGACCGTCATCTCGAGCACGTCGGCGATCGAGCGGCCCTTGTAGAGTGATCTCGAGCGTCTCGCGGTTGTAGCGGCGGCCGTGGCAGACGTCGCAGCGCACGAACACGTCGGGCAGGAAGTGCATCTCGATCTTCATCACGCCGTCGCCCTCGCACGCCTCGCAGCGGCCGCCCTTGACGTTGAACGAGAAGCGGCCGGGCGCGTAGCCGCGCACCTCGACTTCGGGCAGCTGCGCGAACAGGTCGCGGATGAACGCGAACGCGCCGGTGTAGGTGGCGGGATTCGAGCGCGGCGTGCGGCCGATCGGGCTCTGGTCGATGGCGACGACCTTGTCGATGTGCTCGGTGCCGCTGACAGCGCCCGGTGCGCCCGGCAGCGCGCCCGTGCCGCCGAAGTGGCGCTGCGAGCGCCGGCGAGCAGGATGTCGTTCACGAGCGTGCTCTTCCCCGAGCCCGACACGCCGGTCACGCACGTGAGCACGCCGAGCGGGAAGCGCGTCGACGTTCCTGCAGGTTGTGGGCGCGCGCCCCGATCACCTCGAGCGCGCGGCCGCTGCGCTCGCGCGGCGCGTCGCCGGGCACGGGGATCGCACGCGCCGTCCGGTCAGGTAGCTGCCCGGTGAGCGACGCGGGATCGCGCGTTGACCTCGGTGCGGCGGTCCGGCGGCCACCAGGCGTCCGCCGTGCCGGCCGGCGCCGGGCCCGAGGTCGACGAGGTAGTCGGCGCGCTCCATGGTGTCGCGGTCGTGCTCGACCACGACCACCGTGTTGCCGAGGTCGCGCAGCCGCTCGAGCGTGCGCGAGCAGCCGCGGTTGTCGCGGTGGTGCAGACCGATCGACGGCTCGTCGAGGATGTAGAGCACGCCGGTGAGCTGCGAGCCGATCTGGGTGGCGAGCCGGATGCGCTGCGCCTCGCCGCCCGCGAGCGTCGCCGGCGCGCGCGGTCGAGCGTGAGGTAGCCGAGCCCGACGTCGTCGAGGAAGCCGAGGCGGCCCGACAGCTCCTTCATGATCGGCTGCGCGATGCGTGTCCTGAGCGCCCGTCGAAGCGCAGGTCGCGCGAGCGCGTCGCGCGCCGCGGCTCACCGAGCGCGCCGGTCCACTCCGCGATGTTGCGCGCCGTCGATCCGCACCGCCAGGCTCTCCGGGCTTGCAGGCGCTGGCCGTGGCACGCCGGGCACGGCGGCCGGATTCATGAGGCTGCGCGATCCAGCGCCGCACCGCTTCGCTCGAGGTCTCGCGATAGCGGCGCGCTCGAGGCTCGGGATCACGCCCTCGAACGTGCTGCGTGTGTGGATGAAGGCCGAGCCCTTCGCGCGTGCGGAACTCGAAGCGCACCTCCTCGTCGCCGGCGCCGTAGAGCAGCAGGCGCTGGACGCGCGCCGGCAGCTTCTTCCACGGCGTCTTGAGCGAGAACTCGAACGCGCTTGCGCGAGCGCCTTGAGCGTGCCGCCGACCCAGGTGCCGCCGGCGTCGCCCCACGCCGCGATCGCGCCGTCGGCGATGCTGAGCGTCGGGATCGGGCACGACGCGCGCCGGATCCACTGTCGAGCTGCGTGCCGAGTCCGTCGCACGTCCTGCACGCGCCGTACGGCGAGTTGAACGAGAAGCTGCGCGGCTCGAGCGCTCGACGCTGGTGCCGCAGCTTCGGGCACGCCGCACCCTGGCTGAACCAGCGGTCGTCGTGCGCCCTCGCGCGCCACCGCCACCAGTCCGTTCCCGAGCTTGAGCGCGGTCTCGAGCGACTCGGCCAGGCGCGCGTCGCGCCTCTCGGCTCGACCGTGAGCCGGTCGATGACGACGTCGATGTCGTGGCGCTTGTAGCGCGCGAGCTTGGGCGGCGTCGTCGAGCTCGACCCACGCGCCGTCGATGCGCGCGCGCAGGTAGCCCTGCGCCGTGCACCGCCTCGAGCTCCTTCTTGTACTCGCCCTTCCGCCCGCGCACGAGCGGCGCGAGCAGCGCGATGCGCTCGCCGGCGAGCGCGCTCGAGCAGCGCGTCGACCATCTCCTGGACGCTCTGGCGCTCCATGCGCGTGTCGCAGTTCGGGCAGTGCTGCTCGCCGAGCCGCGCGAACAGCAGGCGCAGGTAGTCGTAGATCTCGGTGATCGTCGCCGACCGTCGAGCGCGGGTTCGAGCCGGCGCCGCGCTGCTCGATCGCGATCGCCGGGCGCAGGCCCTCGATCGCGTCGACGTCGGGCTTCTCCATCTGCCCGAGGAACTGGCGCGCGTACGCCGACAGCGACTCGACGTAGCGGCGCTGGCCCTCGGCGTAGAGCGTGTCGAACGCCAGCGACGACTTGCCCGAGCCGGACACGCCGGTGACGACGATCAGGCTCTGGCGCGGCAGCCTGCAGCGTCGAGGTTCTGGAGGTTGTGCTCGCGCGCGCCGCGGATGACGATGTCGCGCAGGCCGCGGGCGGCGGGACCGCACCGCGGGCGCCAGGTTCGGGCAGTCGACGGGGCGCGGTCACGAGGTCATGGTCGCGGAGGCGTCATGGCGGTCCAACTATAGCAGGCGCGTCCAGCGCGCCCGCGGGCGCCGCGGCTCACTCCCAGCGCAGCGCCTCGACCGGCGTCGAGCCGCGACGCGCGCACCGCCGGGATAGATGCCGAAGAACAGCCCCACGCCCACCGAGAAGCAGAATACCGAGCACCGCCGACCACCACGGCGTGTGCGCCGGCAGCCCCGACACCGCGCGCACCGCCTGCGCCGCGCCGGCGCCGAGCACGAGCCCGATCAGCCCGCCGATCGCCGGTGAGCGTCGCCGCCTCGAGCAGGAACTGGAACAGGATCGAGACGCGCGGCGCACCGAGCGCCTTGCGCAGGCCGATCTCGCGCGTCCGCTCGGTGACCGCGACGAGCATGATGTTCATCACGCCGATGCCGCCGACGAGCAGCGCAGATCGACGAGATGATCAGCATCACCAGCGTACGTCGCCGCCGGTGAGCTGGTTGTAGAGCTCGGTCAGGCGCCTCCTCGGTGAACACGGCGAAGTTGTCGCGCCCGCGCGCCGGCACGGCGCGGCGCCGGCGCAGCACCTCGCTGATCTCGTCGACGGCGGCGGCGGTGCGCTCGGGCGCGATCGCGACCGCGTTCAGGTAGTACTCGCCGCGCTTGGGGATGTAGAACGAGGCGTCGGGCGGCGGCGGGAAGTACTTGTCGAGCGTGGTGTACGGAATCGTCAGGATCTCGTCGGGGTTGAAGAACAGCCCCTTCCCCTTCGGCTCCAGCTCGCCGACGACGAGGAACGGGATGCGATTGCAGGTGCATGATCTTCCCCACCGGTTCGCCGCCCGGCATCACCGCCTCGCGGATGTCGCGGCCGAGCACCACGCACCGGGCGCTGCGCCGCACCTCCTCCGGCGTGAAGAAGCGGCCGAGCCACGGGTCGTAGGCGTTGACCTCCTGCACCGCCGGATCGGCGCCGATCACCTGCACGCCGCGCGTCGTGCGGCCGCGGTAGCTCAGCGTCAGGTTCTCCTGGAAGCCGATGATCGCGACCTCGCGCACGTCGGGACACAGTCGGCGGAGCGCCTTGGCGTCCTCGACCGTGAACGCCGGGCGACGCTTCACGGTGTCGACCAGGTCGGGCGAGAACAGCCCCGGGCGCAGCTTGCGAATGTAGATGACGTTCGAGCCGAACGATGCGAACGAGGTCTCGACCTGCTGGTTGAAGCCCTGGATGATGCTCGCCATCGCCACCACGGTGGCGACGCCGACGACCACGCCGAGCATGGTGAGCAGCGAGCGCATCACGTCCGCGCGCAGCGACCCCGAGCGCCATCTGCGCCACGTCGGGGAGCAGCGCGGTCCACGATCGGCGCGCGGCGCGCGGGTGCCGAGATCGGGCCGGAGGGTGACGCTCATTCGTAGCGCAGCGCCTCGATCGGGCGTCCTGCCGCGCCGCCCGCGACCGCCGGGTACGCGCCGAAGAACAACCCCACGCACGTGGCGGTGACCAGGCCGAGCATGACGGCGAGCGGGCTGATGAACGTCGGCAGCGGCGTCAACAGGCCGATCAGCACCGCGATCAACACGCCGAGCGCGAGCCCGATGACGCCGCCCGACGTCGACAGCGTCGCGGCCTCGACCAGGAACTGGGAGAGGATGTCGCGTCGCGTCGCGCCCAGCGCCTTGCGCAGCCCGGATCTCGCGCGTCCGCTCGCGTGACCGACACGAGCATGATGTTCATGATCCCGATGCCGCCGACGAGCGAGCGAGGATCAGCGACACACCGATGATGACGATGAAGATCGCGCCCGAGAGGTTGCGCCACAGGCTCAGGTACATCTCCGGCGTGACGATCTCGAAGTCGTCGGGGGCGCCCGGCGAGACGTGCCGGCGGGAACGCAGCAGCGCGCGCACCTCGTCCTGCGCCTGCTCGAACGTGTCGCGGCCCGCTGGGCTCTGACGCTGACGGGTCGCCGTCTCGGTGCGGCCCTGCTGCTTGAGGAACGTCGACAGCGGGACGATCACGTAGAGGTCCTGGCTGGCGCCGAACGACGAGCCCTTGCGCTTGCCGACGCCGACCACGACGAACCGCTGGTCGCCGACCCGGATCTCGCGGTCGAGCGGGTCGAGGCGTGCCGAGACAGCTGATCGGCGACGTCCCACCCGGGATGACGCACGCCGAGGCGCGCGTCTGCTGGTCGCTCGGCCCCAGCGCGCGGCCGCGTTCGACCGGCAGGTCGTTGACCTCCATGTAGTCGTCCTCGAGGCCGCGGAGCAGGACGCGGCCGAGCTGACTTGTGGCCGCGGCGAACGGTGACGATGGTGGAGCGCCCGGCGACGACGGCGTCGACGTGGCGGGCCGCGCGGCGGATGGCGTCGGCGTCCTCGACGGTGAGATCGCGGCGGCGGTTCCTCTGCGGTGATCTTGGCGAAATCGAAGCCCGACGCCGATCTTGTCGACGCTGAACACGTTCGATCCCGCCGTCACCAGCTGGGCCGAGACGTAGCGGTCGAGCCCCTGGACGAGCGACATCACCGCGATCACCGACGACACACCGGATGATCACGCCGAGCAGGGTGAGGAACGAGCGGAGCTTGTTCGCGCGCAGCGCGAGGAGGGCGATGCTGGCGCTCTCGCGAACGTTCATCGGCGTCCCCTCGAGGGCGGACGCGCGCGCGGTGGCCGCTACTCGTACCGCAGCGCCTCGACCGGATCGAGTCGGCGACGCGCGCATCGCCGGATAGAGCCCGAAGAACAAGCCGACCGCGGCCGAGAACATCGAGGCCGATGATCACGACCCGGGCCGACACGAACGTCGGCAGCGGGCTCAACGTGTGCACCACCCACGAGACCGCCGCGCCGAGGAGCACGCCGAGCAGGCCCGCCGGAGGCCGGTGCAGCAGGATCGCCTCGACCAGGAACTGGCCGAGGATGTCGCGCTTCGCGCGCGCCCAGCGCCTTGCGCACGCCGATCTCGCGCGTTCGCTCGGTGACGGAGACGAGCATGATGTTCATGATGCCGATGCCCACCGACGGCCAGCGCGATGAACGACACCAGCGCCATGACCACGATGATGCCGCCGGTGATACTCGTTGTAGAGGCTGAGGAACTGCTCGTCGGTGAAGCACCACGAAGTTGTTGCTGCTTGTTGCTCGGGCAGGTGCCGGCGCACGCGCAGCACCTCCATGATCTGGCTGCTGCGCCTCATCGCTCAGCTCAGGCGAGGTCGCGATCGCGTCCAGGAACAGCTCGCCGCGCTTCGGGAACCACGGCGGCGCGTCGTTCGGCACCGGGAAGTACTTGTCGACGGTCGTGTACGGCACCGCCGGCCACCTGGTCGAAGTTGTTGCCGAGCATGCGTGCCCTTCGTGCTCGAACTCGCCCGATCACGGTGAACGGGATGCCGTCGATGTGGACGCACCTGGCCCGAGCCCGCTCGGCGTCGCTGAACAGCGCCTCGCGCGTGTCCTTGCCCAGCACGCACGACGTTGGCGCGTCGCGTCGACCTCCTCGCTCGGTGAAGAACCGGCCCGCGCGCCAGGTCGTAGCCGTGGGTCAGCAGGTAGTTCTCGTTGGTGCCGTAGACGAACGTGATCTGCGCGTCTGCTTGCCGCGGTAGTCGAGACGTCAAGTCCCCATACGGCCACTTGAACGGCGCAGATCGCCCGCACCGCCGGCGCACCGCGTCGAGGATCGCCTCGGCGTCGTCCATCGTGAACGCCTTGCGCTGCCTGCAGGCTGTCGGGGATGTCGCCGTCGAACTTGACGCCGGGCCGGATGCGGCGGATGTAGATGGTGTTGTTGCCGAACGACTGGATGCTCTGCTGGAACGAGCGCTGGAAGCCGTTGATCAGCGCCACCATGCCGATCACGGTGCCGACGCCGATGACGATCCCGAGCAGCGCGAGCACCGAGCGCAGGCGATTGGCGACCAGCGCGCCGCGCCGCCATGCCCAGGGTCTCGCGCAGCAGGAACCAGGTTCATCGGACTACTCGTAGCGCAGGGCTTCGATCGGATCGAGGCGCGCGGCGCGCCACGGCCGGGTACGAACCGAAGAACACGCCGATCAGCGCCGACATGAGGATGCCGCAGACCACGGCCGGCACGCTGACCGCCGTCGGCAGCGGGGTGAGCGCGCCGGCCAGCACGGCCAGGCCAACCCCGACCACGATCCCGATCAGCCCGCCGCGACAGCGACAGCGTCGTGGACTCGACCAGGAACTGGGTGAGGATGTCGCGGCGCCGCGCGCCGAGCGCCTTGCGGATGCCGATCTCGCGCGTCCGCTCGGTCACCGACACGAGCATGATGTTCATGATCACGATGCCGCCGACCACCAGCGAGATCGCGGCGACGCCGATCGGTGACCACGAAGATGCCGCCGGTGAGGTTGCGGTAGAGGTCCATCCACGTTGTCGGAGGTGGTGATGCCGAAGTTGTCCGGGCCGGCCGGGGCGCAGGTGGCGGCGGCCGCGCATGATCGTCCGCGTCTCCTGCTGCGCCAGTCGCGCAGCGACGGCTGGTCGATGCTCTTGACCTGCGATCGACGATCTCGCCGCGCTCCTGCTTGAACTTCTGGAACGTGCGGATCGGGATGGTCGCGAAGCGGTCCTGGCTCTGGCCGAACAGCTTGCCCTTGACGGCCGTGACGCCGATGACCTCGTACGTCTGCTCGCCGATCCGGATCGCGGCGCCCGATCGGGTCGAGGCCGCGGGAACAGCTCGTCGGCGACCTCGGGGCCGATCACGCACACCGTGCGGCGCCGCTGGTCGTCGAGCTCGCGTCAGATGCCGGCCCTGATCGATGGTGAGATCGTCGATCACCTCGTAGCCGGGACCGCGCCCGTGCATCGTCGACGCCCTTGAGCACCTTGCTGCGGTAGCGGACGGGCCGCGCGCGTCTCGGAGCCCGCGACCACCATGCGCGGCGTCGTGCACCCCGAGCGCCGCGGCCGTCGGCGTCGTCGAGCGTGACCTCCGGGCCAGTCCTTGCGGATCTCGTAGTCGCTCCTGGCGACGTGACGAAGCCCGTACGGGTCGACGTAGAAGACGTTCGCGCCCGCGCTGCAGGAGCTTGCTCGGAGACGTAGCGGTTGAGGCCTTCGACGAACGGACAGCACGGCGATCACCGACGTCACGCCGATGATCGTGCCGAGCAGCGTGAGGAACGAGCGCAGCTTGTTCGCCCGGAGCGCCCCGAGGGCAATGCCCGACGCTCTCACGCGAGGTTCATGCGCCGCGCTCCGACGCCGTCGGACGCGGCCGGAGGACTGCGACGTCGCTCTCGATCTTGCCGTCGCGCATGCGCACGACGCGCCGCGCGTGCAGCGGCGATGTCCGGCTCGTGGGTCACGAGGATCACGGTGTTGCCCTGCCGCCAGATGTTCTCGAACGCCGCCATGATCTCCTCGCCGGTCGCGCTGTCGAGGTTCCCGGTCGGCTCGTCGGCCAGGATGATGCTCGGCTTGTTCACGAGCGCGCGCGCGATGGCGACGCGCTGGCGCTGCCCGCCCGACAGCTCGTTGGGCCGGTGCTTCATGCGGTCGCCGAGGCCGACCAGCTCGAGCGCCTCGCGCGCTCGGCGGCGCCGCTCCTCGTGCCGGATGCCGGCGTACACCAGCGGCAGCTCGACGTTGTGCAGCGCGTCGGCGCGCGGCAGCAGGTTGAAGGTCTGGAACACGAAGCCGATCTCCTGGTTCCGGATCCGCGCCAGCTCGTCGTCCGTGAGCTTGCTCGATCTCCTGGCCCTTGAGCCGGTACGTGCCGCTGGCTCGGCGTGTCGAGGCAGCCGAGCAGGTTCATCAGCGTCGACTTGCCCGGAGCCCGAAGGTCCCATGATGGCGACGTACTCGTTGGGTGGCGATGTCGAGGTCCACGCCGTTCAGGGCATGGACCTTCTCGGTCCCCACCTCGTAGACGCGATGGAGATCGCGGATGCGCGATCAGTTCTTCGCTCACTTGCGTCCCCGGGCCGCCTGCTCCTGCTTCACCTTCGAATTCGGGCTTGAGCTCGCGCAGCGCCTTCGTAGGGGCCGGCGACGATGGTGTCGCCCGCCTTCACGTCCCCGACGACCTCGATCTCCGTCTCGCTCGCGATGCCCGTACGGACCGGGACGAACTTCGCCGTCCCGTCCTTCACCACGAACACGCCCGTGATCTCTTTGTCCTTCTTTCCGATCGTGTCGTCAATCGCCGCCAGGGCCTCGGCTGACCGGCGCCGCTCCTTGCGCGACGAGTGGCTGGCCCGCTCGAGTTCGCGGTCGGTGCGCACGACGACCGCCTGGATCGGCACGCCGAGCGTCTTGGCGTGGACCGAGGTCTCGATGTCGACGTCGGCGGTCATCCCCGGACGGATCGTCGGCACGTTGTCGTCGAACAACACCTTGACCTCGAAGTTCGTCTGCCCCTCGACCGAGGAGGTGAGCGAGCGCTTGGCGGTGTTGCCGATTTCCGCCACCGTGCCCGCTGAACGAGGTGTCCGGCAGCGCGTCGACGGTGATCTTGGCCTTCTGGCCGAGCTTGAGGTCGACGACGTCCGTCTCGTCGACGTCGGCGCGCACGAGCATGCGCGGACAGGTCCGACACGGTGAGGATCTGCGTCCCTGGGTTGTTCATCGTCCCGAGGATCACGATCTCGCCCTGCTCGACGTTGAGCGCGCTGACGACGCCGTCGAACGGCGCGATGAAACGGCACTTCGAAACGTTGTCCCGCGCCGCCGCCACCGTCGCTCCCGCGCGCGCCACCTCTTCACGCGTCGTGGCCACCGCCGACAACGCCGACTCGTGGGCGCTCGTGGCCTGATCCCACTCCGCGTCCGAGAGCAGCTTCTGCTCGTACAGCGACCTCTGTCGGGTGTAGTTCGCCTCATTGGCCTCGCAGGGCGCTCTGGCCTCGCGCAGCGCGCGACTTGGCCGATGGCGAGCGCCGCCTGCGCCTGCTGATGCGCCGCCCGGTACTGGGTGTCATCGAGCTGGAGCAGCAAATCGCCCTTTGCGGACCGCGTCACCCTCCTTCACGGCGAGGTGGATGACCTTGCCGGCGATGTCCGCGCTCACCTTGACCTGGGTCTTGGGCTCGATCTTGCCGGGGCGCGCACGCGGGCCGTGATGTCCTCGACGCGCACCCTGGCGAACTGCACCGGCGTCATCTTGGATCCCGAGCTGCGTGACAGTCCCACCACGAGGAGCAGGACCGTCAGGACACCACCGATCCCGATCCACAGCCACTTACGCTTCATCGGCCGAACTCTCTTAGAGGGGGTCACTGGGCGGCGCCGCGGACGCGCTCGATGTTCGCCTCGGCGACCCGAATGGCCGCGAGCGCCGAGACGCGATCGCTCTTGGCGCGCACCAGCTGAACTTGCGCGTCGATCAGATCGAGGATCGTCGCGGACCCGACGTTGTACTTCTGCTGGACCAGCTTGGCCTGCTCGGTCGCGGACGCCAGCGCGCTCTCCGCCACGCGCAGGCCCTCGGTGACCTCGTTGTACGTGAGCACGGCCTGTCGGACCTCGCTCTCGAGGTTGCGCTTGAGCACGGTCAGGTTGTCCTGGGCGCGCAGGAAGCGGGCATTCGCGGCCGCCGAGCGGGCGTCCGCCTGCGTGCCGTCGAAGAACTCCCAGTTGAGCGCGATCTGTCCCGACGCGACGCGGTCGGTCGTGCTGCCTCACGCCTTGACGCCGGGGCTGATGAGCCCGGGATCCCGGTGGGATCGATCGTCGATGTCTGGTGCACCGACGTGTTGAGGTCCACGCTGCCCCCACCGACAGGAACGGGAAGCGCGAGAAGCGCGCCGACGACTGCTCCGACTTCGCCGCCTTGATCTCGGTCTCGGCCGCCTGCAGATCAGGGCGGTTCTTCCGCCACCTCGACGAGCAGCGCCGGCTCGTCGTAGGTGCGGGGCTCGACGGTCAGCACCGTGTCGACCTCACCCATCTGCGCCTCGGCGAGGCCGATCAGCTCGGCGAGACTGATGCGCTGCGTCACCACGGCGTGGCTGGCGACGATCGAGTCGAGCTCGGCCTGGGCCGACCGGGTCTGCGCCCGCAGCAGATCGCTCTTCGACACCGAGCCGACCTGGAACAGCGCGTTCACCCGTCGCGCGTCGTCGCGCGCGAGCTTCAGTGCTTCGCCCGACACGCCGGCGAGCTGCACCGCGCGGACGACCTCGTAGAACTGCCGGCGCGTCGCGAGCACCACGTCCTGGCGCACCGAGCTGTGCAGCAGGTTCGCCGTCTTGAGGCTTTGGCGTGCCGACATGAGTCCGGTGATCGAGGAGAGATTGAGCACGTTCCACTGCCCGGACACGGTCGGCGTCGTGCCGTGAGCCTCGAAGTCGCTGCTGAGCGTCTGCAGGTGAGACCGCCGCCGAGGTTGCGCGGGCCGACTCAGTTGTCGGTCCGCGTGTTGAAGCGCGTGACGCTGGCGTTGAGATGCGGCAGCACGCCGGAGTACCCCGAGTACACGCCGCTCTTCGCGTCCAAGACCGACGCCTTGGCGCCGATCAGCTGACTGCTGTTCTGCAGCGCGATCTCCACCGCGCGATCGGCCGTCAGCAGCTGCGCAGTGCGCGGTGGTCACGCACGTCACCATCGCCGCGGCACACCACAACCCACGGAACATCCCCTCGGCATCGACAGTCCTCCATGAGAAACGTGCCCGGTCACCGGGCACGCACGTAACATCTGTACGCGGTCGGTCGGGAAAGGTTTCAGCGGCTCATGACGTCGGCGTGACCAGGGCGCCGACCGCCGCGAAGAGAAAACCGACAAGGCGAGGTAGAGGCCCCCGATCACCCATGCCGTCGATCGCTTCGGCGCCCCCGACAGTGTGGCAGCGCCGATGATCAGGATCGCGACGTACCAGATGGACAGACGGCCCGAACGCATCCAGCACGAAGCCCAAAAACGTGTGCAGCCGGGACGGGGTGTCCGTGTCGGGGAGCAGGAGGCCGAAACCGGCATGCACCCCGCGCATGGTCTCGCCTGGACCACGCGATCACGGTCGTCAGCGCCTGCGCGGGAATGGTGACGAGCCCGGCCCACGACGCGACCTCGAGCGACAATCGGTAGCCGAACTTCTTGCCCAGCACGAAGGCCACTCCGAACCACACCACGGCGGCGACGACGAACGGAATCAGGAGCCACGAACGAAGCGCCGTCTGCACGATCGAGATGGCGAGCCCGGCGGGGCTGCCGAAGAAGGCCTCGAGCTTGGCCCTCCTGTTCCGGGGGCATCTGGCCGTTGCTCACGGCGTCCTGCCACTGATCCTCGACCATCGGCACGATGGCCCGGTTGTGGAGGATCCCGGCGGTCGACGCGGCGACGACGAGGACGATGAGCACCGGGAACCACCACTGCGCGTGCTCGCGCAGCCCGCCCACGCCTCCCCGGGTCGCGTGAAGATGGCCACGGCGCGCGCGAACGGCGACATCGGACGGTTCGGCGGCCGGTGCCGGCATCGCGTCGACGGGCAGCGTCGAGTCCATGAGGCTCTCCTTGGGGGATCGGGGGCAAGGACACGGAGGCGGTCTGCGGAGACTAGGGATTTCACGGCGGAGGGGGTCAAACCGGCGGGCACGGGCGCGGCGTGATCCGGGGGCCGGGCGCGGGGCGCGGGGCGCGGCAGCCGCACGCCGTCGTTCGGGGCGGCGTGACCGGGCCGGCGGAACTCTAGTTGAGCGTGAACTCTGACCGGCACGGCCACCCACACTGCGACCGGCTTGTTGTTCGAGAGCGCGGGCTTGAACACCCACTGCTTGACGGCAGCGTTGGCGGCGCGCGTCGAGCATCGCGATCGATTTCACGACCTTCGTGTCCTTGACCGTCGCCGTCCTTCCCGACCAGGGCCTGGACCAGCACGGTGCCGTCCGACGCCCGCCTCGCGCGCGATGTCCGGATACTCGGGCTGATCGTCTTGATCGCTTCCGGACAGCTCTTCGACGTAGACGTAGTCGCCGCAGCTTCGGCAGCTCCTCTTCGGTCGGCGGCGCGACGACGATGCCCTCGCTCGGACGAAACGCTCCGCGTGGTCCGAGGCGATCTCCTCCTGGGAGGCGATCGTCTGCTCGGGCGGCGCTCCGGCGTCGGGGACCGGCACGGCGACCCCGACCGTGGGCGGCGCGACCGGGGTCGCGATCGCGACCTGAGGCGGCGGCTCGTTCTGGGTCAGCGGCGGCGGGGCGGCCAGCTCGCGGTACGGCACCACGATGACGCTCGTCTCCTGCGTGCCTCAGCCGCAGGCAGCGCGCTGGTGCCGAGCGAGAGCAGTGAACACGACGATCCACAGGGCGCAGCCCACCATGGTCGCGCGGACCATGTACTTGCGGGCGGCCTCCTTGAGCTCGGGCGCCCCGTAGGGCATGAACTGGAACAGATGCCCGGAGTGCGTCGTCACAGCGACTCGTACCTCCTGCTTCTCTTCGGGCGTCAGCGTGCCGAGCGAGAACCGGGTCAGGTTCGAGAGGTCCAGCTCGTCGATGATGCGGACCATGTTGTTGAAGCTTCGCCTCACGGTCGATCTTGATCACCACGACCAGATCCTTGTTGCCCTTGAAGCTCGTGAATACGTCCTTCAGCTTCGTCGACCTCGGACCGCGCCCAGGGGTCCGTACCCCCGCTTCCAGTAGCGCCCTCGTCGTCCGGCAGCACCCGAATGCTCAGCACTTTCGACTCGGCTATTTGATTTCGACTTTCTCGTCGGGGGCAGGTTGATTTCGAGCGCCTGCGGCGTCCGGAACACGGTCGTGACCATGAAGAAGATGAGGAGCAGGAACGCCACGTCGACCATCGGGGTCATGTCGATGCGGACCCCCACCCGCCGCTTGGGACGGTGGACGCCCTTGCCCTTCTTCTTGCCTTTCTTCTCGTTGCGGGGTATCGACGGCACCCATCGGCGCTCACCTCCTCGGTCATGAGCCGGGTCGGCCTTCTTCTTGAACAAGCCCGCCCTTCATGCCCTCGAGCTCGGTCTGCACGTTGAACCGCGGCGCCTTCGCGTGCTGCAGCGCCTGCATCATGTCGGCCATCACGCCGTACGGCGCATCCTTGTCCATCTTGACGATCATGCGCGCGGCCGGATTGGCGGCGCGCGCCGTTCGACAGCACGGTCGGCATCTCGGTCTGCAGCACGTCCTCCGGCATCATCCTCGCGCGACACCTCCTCGCCCCTCTGGCGGTAGATGCACGCGCACTGACTCGCCGTACTCGGCTTGGGTGATCGCGATCGTGATGATGTCGGACTCCGGGCGACTTCGCCTCGGAGTTCGACTCGGGCAGCGTGATCTTGTCCTTCTCCGGCGGCTTGAACTGCGGTCGTGCACATGAAGAAGATGAGCAGCAGGAACGCGACGTCCACCATCGGCGTCATGTCGATGCGTGATGCCGATGCGGCGCTTCTTCTTGAGCATCGCGTCGCTCCCCTACTCGCTCGGTCCGGCCGGCCGAGGCCGCAGCAGCTGCACGCGCCTCGTACGAGGCCTCGTCCATCATGTAGTTGAAGTTGTCGACGCGCGTCACGAACACGTTGTAGGCCACGATCCCCGCGATCGCGCACGAACAGCCCGCCGGCGGTGTTGATGAGCGCCTCGGAGATGCCGATCGCGAGCTTGGAGGCGTCGACCGCGCCGGTGTGGCCGAGTGCGGCGAACGAGCGGATCATTCCGATCACCGTTCCGAGCAGCCCCACCATGGTCGCGATCGAGGCGATGGTCGACGAGCGCGATCAGGTTGCGCTCGAGCAGCGGCACCTCGAGGCCGTTGGCTTCCTGGATCGCGGCCTGCGTCTCGGCCACGATCTTCTCCTTGGGCGCGCCCTCGGCGCGCACCTGCTGGTAGCGCTCGAGGCCGGCGCGGATGACGTTGGCGGCCGAGCCGCGCTGCTGGCCGCACAGCTGCGATCGCGCGCGTCGACGTCGCCGGTGGTGGAGCGCGCTTGCGCACGCTGTTGAGGAAGTCGGGCAGCGAGCCGCGGCCCGCCGCCTTCGCAGGCTCCAGATGCGCTCGATGATGAACGAGGTCTGGAGGATCAGCGAGCAGGATCAGCCCGGCGACCAGCGGTAGCCGCCCTGCTGCATCTGCGTCGCCGACTCGGCCCGATGCATCGGCAGCGAACGCACCAGATGCGTGATCGGAGACCGCCGACCGCCAGCACGAATCCCAATGGAACGATGAAACGACTCATTCGTCTGCTCCTTATCGCCCGCCAGCGGAGTCGGGTCCGCGTGCGGGCTGCGCCTCCCTGGCCGTCACGCCTCGTTCATCGCGCCTGACGGCAAATGCGGCGACCGCCTCGTCCTCGGCGTCGTGATGGTCGAACACCATGATGAGCTTCGTCATGGTGAACAGATCCTGAGCCGCTTGCTCGAGACCGCACAGCTTGATCTCGCCGCTCGCGTCCCTTGTAGTTCGCGTAGCCCCGCATCAGCGCGCCGATGGCGATCGAGTTGAGCGCCTGGCACTCGGCCAGGTTGAGGACCAGTCGCGGTGTTGCCGCCGCCGCCTCCTCGGCATGATCGCCTTCTGCAGCTCGTCGGTCTCCGGTGTCCCCGAAGAAGTTGCCCCTTGAGCGACAGAGCACCACGATGCCACGGACTTCCCGCTTGACGCCGATCGCCATGCGCCCCTCCGGCCTGCCGGCGTCAGACCGACTCGCGCTCGGCGAAGCTGGCGATCGCCTGCTCCTCGGTCGGATACACGTCGAACACCAGCGACAGCTTGGTGATGACGAAGATGTTCTCGATGCGCTTGTCCACCGAGCACAGCTTCATCTGGCCGCCGCGGCGCACGTAGTTCGTAGTGCGCGGAGATCAGCACGCCCAGCGCCGTCGAGTTGAGGTGCTGGGTCTCGCGCCAGGTTGATGACCAGGTGCTTGTTGCCGCCTCACCCGAGGCCTTTGATCGCCTGCTCGAGCTCGTCGGTCTCGTCACCGCCCGGTCAGGTAGCCCCTTGGGCGTCAGAATCGACGACGTCTTCCACCTGGCGCTGCTTCATCGTGATCCTCCTGCCGTGGCGGTCAGCGACCCCCGAGTGCTCGTTCATTCCCTTCAGCGCGTCGGGCTGGCTCGTCGATCGCCAGCGCGCGCGCTTGCTAGCGTTTCGCATGCCTTCGCCCGGTTGCCCTGAGTTCTGATAGGCCTGCGCCGAGCCACACCCAGCGCCTGCACGTCCTGCGGGTTGATCGCTCACCGCCGTCTCCAGCTTCTGGATCGCTTCCGGGTCATTTCTTGTCCAGCAGGTCGTAGAACCCGAGCTGCCGCAGCGCGATTGCCGTGTTCTTGCTCGTGCCCGCCGAGTCCAGCTCGACGGCCCGAGTCAGCGCCCGCCTCGCCCCGTCGGTGGAATCCACCTGGGCGTACAGGATCCCGAACCAGAAGTGCCGGTCGGCCTTGGACGTCCGCGAAGGATGCCGACCTGCCGGAGCGCCGCCAAGCGCCTGCGGGTACTGCTTCAACTCCTTGTAAGACAGGCCCGATATAGTAGTAAGCCTCGTCGCTGTTCGGGTCAAGGGCGATTCGGCGCTGGAAGATCAGACGATCGCGCGCCATGTAGTCCTTGTTCCGGAAGCGCATCTTCGCCGAGCTCGTTCAGCGCGAACTTGCGCGCTCGAGCTCGTCGAGTCCTTCACGATGATGTTGCGCGTACAGCGACTCGGCCTGCGCCGGCTTGCTCCTGCAGCACGTAGAGCTGCGCGATGCACAGCTCGTCCTCGGCGCTCGGGGTCCCCCCGCTCGTAGTCCGCCAGCGCCTGGCGTCGTAACTCGTTGCGGTCGACGTTGACGCCGGGCGCGCATCGCGTATACATCTCCTTGCGTCTTGTCGCGCCGAGCTGCTCCGCCTGTGTTCATCGCCGTCGAGCGACTCGTCCCTCAGCCCGAGGTAGCAGCAGCGTGCGGCCGTAGACGCTCCAGCCCTTGCGGGTCGTTCGGCATCAGCTGCGCGTACTTCTCGAGCGGCGGGCCTGCGCCTCGGCGAAGCGCCGTCGCGTCCGCGGACGCCCGAACGGTAGTAGCAGGTCGCCGAGGCGCGAGCTGCCCGGGCGCGAACTCGGGGTCGCGCGCCACGACGCGCCGTGGTACACCTCGAGGGCGTCGTTGTAGCGCTGTGCCAGGTAGAACAGCGCCTGGCCGAGGCGCGTAGCGCCAGCTCGACGTCCGACATGTCGAGTCTATCGTCGAGCGCGGCCTGGTACTCGGGCACCGCCAGCTCGTAGGTGCCGCGCTTGCACGCAGAAGTCGCCGAGCGCCCGCCGCGGCGCGGGATCATCCGGCGCCTGCTCGCGGGCGCGCGTGTACCAGATCGCCGGCGTCGCGCAGCCCGGTCGCGCGCCAGCTCCGCGTTGCCGAGCGCCACCATGAACTTGGGCTGCCATTTCGGCCCCACACTTCCACCCCTTCCGACAACACCGCCACCGCCTTCTCAAGTTGCTGCTTGGTCTGCGCAGGCGGTCGCCGCTAGGCGGCAATACATAACG
>ERZ1370068.9896-contig-864_pt1 | contig 24794 bp, 30 predicted proteins | sample MGYA00561227_ERZ1370068 | MGnify/ENA primary metagenome ERZ1370068 (study PRJEB38410, sample SAMEA6850437) | metagenome | study: Metagenomic assessment of the ecological functions of the soil: analysis of the soil microbiota associated with the...
GGGTCAGCGGTAGCGGGGGTGCCACTCCCGGCCGGTCCAGCTCGTCCAGTGGACCGGCGTGAGGCTGACCAGGACGCGGGGGCGGTCGAGCGTGCGGTCGGCATACGACGGCCCGTCGGGGCCGAGATAGCGCAGCGAGAGCCGATACGTCAGCTCCAGGAGCCGCGGGCTCAGGCACGGGGCCACGGGCCCCTCGAGGATCTCGGCGGTGGCCTGCACGAAGACGCGCGTGTGCTCGGCGTGGACGTCGTCGGCCACGTGAAAGGCTACGCGCGGGTTGTCGCGGATATGGCCGACCCACACCGCGTGCTCGCGCCCGACCACGAGGAAGCGCCGCGCATCGAGGTCCAGCTCGTACCAGCACCGGCGCGACGTACGGCCAGCCCTCTGGCGTGATCGTGGCGATGCGCGCATTCCACGGCTGCGCGAGAAACACCATCATCTCTTCTTCTGTGAGGCCACCGATCTTGTCGGTCGGCTCGAAGGACACCATGGTCACCTCACCTCGGCTCGCGGGTCGTGAGGATCCCGAACTTCTCGAAATCCGCTTCCCCGTCGCGACACATCTGCCACGCACGGCCCGCCGGGAGAAACTTTCCCTCGGGCAGATCGGTCGTGTCGAAATCGATGTGAAGCTGGTCCCGCTGCAGCGCGTCGAGCTGGGCGTCGACCATCACCCAGCGCCGCTCGGTGGGGCGCCAGTGCTGGACGATCCAGTGGTCCTCGTAGTGATCAGCCTGGAAGTACGTAGTGAAGCCGCAGCGCACGCGGGCGGGGATCCCGCGATGGCGCAGCATTCCACAGAGCATCAGCGAAACGTCTCGGCAGGTCCCGAGCATACGGGCACGCGCATCGCGTGCCGTGTCGAGCGAACGCGGATCGCCCGCCGCGAGGTGCTCGAGCTTCCGCGACACGCGGTGGATCTCCATCTCGGGGCGGCGCTCATCGGTTACCCCTGACGCCGTAGGCGTTCGCCCACAGGAAGTGGATCACCAGTCCTGGACGACGCGGCAGAGCGCGGGAATCCCGGCGGGGAGGCCGTCGAAGAGGTGCGCGTACTCCTCGGGATCGGTGAATCGACCTTGGCACGTGTAGTACGCGAGATGGTCAGGTCCACTCATCGGTCGGTCCCGGCCCGATGGCATCGAACGCAGATGTTTGATCGCAGCTTCGTCTTCCGCTCCCGCTCGCTCGATGTCCATCGCAACTCCAACCTTTGGCGGTGAGCCGGGAGAGCCGCCGTAGTCTTCGGCGCGTCGTTCCCGGCTCGGGAAGGATGGTGGGCGGCCAGAGCGAAAGGCGTCAAGCGAAATCTGCCGCTCCGCTCGTGGCGTCGAACGCGCTGGGTGAGCAGCCGGCGAAGCCGGTCCGCTCGCGGTTGAGTGGGTGTGCCCAAAAGCCGCACCGTGGATGAGGAAGACTTCGGCGACATCGACGCCGCCACGCAATGGACCTCGCCGGCTACGCTGCGCTGCTGGCGCTTGCCGTGCCGCGATCCTCGTGATACGTCTGACCCGGCGGGCGCGAGCCGCCCCGCTGTCGTCGCCGTGAACGCCCGCGAGCGCTGCGAAGGGAGCTCTCATGGCCAGGAAAGGGAACGGCATCTTCCTCGTCTACACCGACATCGACCCCACGCATGACGAAGAGTTCAACGCCTGGTACGACACCGAGCACCTCGCCGATCTGCTGAGGCTGCCGGGTTTCCTCGACGCCGCGCGTTACGTCGCGGTCAAGGGCGGGCCCAAATATCTGGCGGCCTATGAGCTCGAGAGCGCGGACGCGCTCAAAAGCCCCGAGTTCCAGAAGTATCGCGCCAACCCGAGCCCGTGGAGCCGCCGCATGTCGCCGGTGGTGATCGGAAAGAACTTCACGCGAGCGCTGGGCGCGCAGATCTTTCCCGCCGCCGTCGAGAAGTCCGACCGCGGCTTCGCGCCCGCGCTTCAGATCGGGCGCATGTCGGTGCCCGATGGCGTCGATCGCGAGTGGAACGAGTGGTACAACGGCGAGTACGTCCCCGGCTATCGCAAGGTTCCGGGAGTGATCTACGCGCGCCGCTTCCGTATCGTCGAGGGAGAGACGCGCTACGCGACCGTCTATGAGTTCGAGCACGAGAAGGTCTCGGAGACGCCGGAATGGAACAAGCAGCGGGAAGGCTCGTCGCCTCGCTCGGGCCCCATGCGCGATGCGATGACCCACGCGCAGGGTTCGCCGGGGTGTATCGGCGGATCCACCCGAAGTAGATCCATTCGGCGCCTGCTTCGTGGAGCGACGGCGCGGAGGTCGACGCGCTCGCGGATTCCTTCCGGTTCGACCGGTGCGATCAGCGCTCGCGGCGCCGCGACATCCTGCGCGGCGCGGCCGTGGCCCCGCGGCGGCGCCGCGTGAGCCAACTGCGCTATAGTGCCTCTTCAATGCGTCCGCTGGAGACCGAGCACCAGGGTTGGAAGGTCCGAGTGATCGCTCACCCAGTCGGTGGGGCCTGGTCGGCCCTGGTCGAAGTGTGGCCGCCGGGATCGGCGGATACCGCCGAGGCGCGCGTGGTGCCGTTCAGCGCGACGCTCTCATCGGAGAAGCTGGCGCAGGCCGCCGGCCGCGCCGCCGCCGTGCGCTGGCTCGATCGAGAGGCAAAGCGAGGCTAGAGCGACGATAAGGGCCCATCTGCGGAGGTACGGCGCCCTCGACCGCCGTGCCGCGCAACGCGCGAGATTGTCGAACCGACGAATTTTCGTCTGCGGGGCCCAGACATGGCCCCGCACTCCCCTAGGCGCGTACGCCTCGCGTGCGGCCATCGGGCGCCGCCTCGCAGCTGGACCCTTCTCATCGCTCTAGCCCGGTTTCTCCGACAGGCTCCTAGCGTCCTCCGGGTCCCGGCGGTGCTCACGAGGTACGAGGAGACCGGCGGTCCGAGAAGGGCTACACGACGTCGTCCAACAGTGTCTTGAGCTCGTCCGTCAGGTGGACGTGGTGAATGACCAGGTTGTCGTGACGGGCCTTCTGGACGGACCTGTCGAGGTGTGGCTCCCTCAGGCCAAGCCCATAGTGAAGCGCCCGCTCGAGCTGGTCATCGCCGACCACGTCGCAGGCCGGTGGAATGGTGGCGGCGGCGTACGGCGCGAAGCTGATCTCGTATGTCCAGGGTTCCGGCTCGGTCTCATGGCTGAGCCGAAGAATGCGCAGCGAGCCTTCGATGTGATCCATGACGGCACGGTACCCCCATGCTTTCGGTCTCCCACCATCGCGGGTCGGCTGTCAAATGATGATGCTGCGCTGCGCGCCCGCCACCACGTAGCCCAGCCCAGTCCTTCTAACCGCCCGGTGTCGCGATCGAATCAGCCCGCGGCGCCGCCGTGCGCCAGACAATAGCGGGCGACCTCCTCGTGGGTGGCGAACCAGACGCCGTCCACGCTCTTCATGTGCTGGATCAGATCGGCGAGCAGGGCGATCCGCGACCGGTGCCCGATGATGTGCGGGTGCATGGTGAGCAGGAACAGGCCGCCCTCGTCCACCGCCCCGGAGAACTCCGCCTTGAAGATCTCCAGCACCGCCGACGGCGGCGTGTAGGGGCGGATGGTCGACGCGCGGTTCATCCCGAGATACGGAGCGTCGTCCTTGATCCACTCCACCGGCAGCTCGACGATGCCCGTCGGCTCGCCGTCCTCCAGGATCTCGTAGGGCTCGTCGTCGGCCATCAGCGACGAGTCGTAAAGGAGCCCGAGCTCGCGGATCAGCCCGAGCGTGGTCGGGCTGAAGTCCCACGACGGGACGCGCACGCCCACGGGCGGCCGGCCGGCGATCTTGGCCAGCGTCTCGTGGGCGCGCCGCATGAGATCGCGCTCGACCGTTTCGGTGAGCTGGCTCGTCATCTCGTGGATCCAGCCGTGCATGGCGAGCTCGTGGCCCTCGTCGACCACGCGGCGCTGCTCGTCGGGATGGAGCAGGGCCACCACCGCCGGCACGAAGAACGACGCGCGGATGTCGTGGCGGCGCAGGAGCCCCAGGATGCGCGGGACCGCCGCCCGCGAGCCGTACTGGCCCTGGGAGAGCCGCCCGGGCGACACCGGAGCCCTCGCGCAGCGTGGAGGTCTCGTGGTCGGAGTCGAAGGACAGCGCCACGCAGACCCGAGCCCCGTCCTTCCAGCGCCCGGGGTGGAGCGAGCGCCCGGCGCGGACCTTCTCCACGGCCTGCCGCCATCGCGGCTCGGCCCAGGCCCAGGAGGGATCGCGATCGGGGTCGTGTGGGCTCATGGCCCTATCGATAGTGCGAGAACGCGCCGAGGTCAAGCTCATCCTCCGCTTGGCGGAGCGCATAGTTCGTCAAGCCGGTTGCATGCACGGGGCAAGGCAGTGAGCGCGAAGCGCGATCGGGTACAGTTTGGGCCCGCCTTGTCGCAGGCGCCCGATGACGCGACGCACGAGGGCGCGATGGCTGGCTGAAATCCTTACACATGATCGAAATTACACGATCGAAATTGCCTACCGGTCGAGAGCCTTGGCCCTTAGCGCACCGGCCATCGGTAACCGCGGCCTGACTTGGCCAGCATGACAAAGACGTGCTGGCTGGCATACACGATGCAGCCTCCAGGCCCTCATGGAGGTGACTTATGGAGATGACCGTGGTCGCTCTCATGATGTTGGCCTTGGTCGTAGTGGTCGGGGTGTCGGTAAAGCTCTACGACCTCAAGCGCAAGCGTGAGGAGGAAGCGGTGGCGGCGCAGGCGAGAATCGCCGATGCCTTGCTGATGGACTCGACGCTCGCGGCGCTGCCCTTGACGCCGACCGCCCATCTTCCGCTGTGGAAGGGATCGCCGCTCATCCTCGAGATCAAGGGCGCGGTGCCCAGCCCCGAGCTACGAGAGGCCGCAGTGGAGGTGGCGACGCGGGAAATCGCCCGCAGCCGGCCCGACTTCCTCATCGAGGACCGAATCTCCGTGGATCGGCGCGTCCTCAGCCACGCGGGCTAAGCCTGCCTTCCGCCTCCGCCCTCTGCGTGCCCACCCGCAGAGGGCGGACCGTATCGCGGCCTTACCGCCAGCCGCCGGGCGCCGTAATTCTCTCCCGTCGCCATCCGGCATCCTCGGAGGGCAGGAATATCGCAATCCGCGCGATGTCACCCAAGTCGTCCAACGGGCGAGGGGAGGAGGATCGCGGCTCCCACATCAAAGCAAATGCCTCCTGGAGGTCCAGGAGGCATTTGGGTAATCGGGCAGGATTTTATGGTCTACGAGTTATGGTTGGCGTAGCTGACGCACTCGCCCTGGTTTTTGAAGGGCTGGCCGTCGCCGTCGGTCAGGTTCTGCCAGCCGCCCTTCTTGCACGCATCCTTATTCGCCGGCTCATTCGTGAGCTCAAAGTCGTAGGTGGTGCCATTGAAGTTGACGAGATCTCGTCTCCACATCATAGCCGGGATTGAACGTACCGATGTTGACGCCGAACCCGATAACCACGGCATTCGGACACATCGTCCGTATGTTCGACAACGTGTAGGTCGCTGGGGCCACCAGGGACACCGATCACAGTTCCATTCGAGCAAGCGACAGTTCTGGTAGACCAGAACAACCCGGCATCCACATCCCACCGCTGCCACACGGTCGGGGACAACTGGACCTTGAGTAGGGTTCTGATAAGGCTCAAAGACCAACGTCGAAAACCCGGAAGTCCCCCCGTTGAGGTAGACAATCACCTGGTAAGAGGGAGCTGCCTCGGGAAACGACAACGAGCTGTTCTGCTTGGTGTAATAGCTGAGCTCGGTCACGTCGGCTAGCGCCGTGTTTGCGTCATGCAGGAACTGCGCTTTGGCGGCGGTTGTGGCGTCGGTTGTGAGTTGCAGTGCTCCGCTGCCGCCAGGCGCGGAAGCGTCTGCAACGAAATTGACTGGTCCCGCCGGGCCTTGTATCCGCGGTGGACCAGCCCTGCGTGTTCGTCGGCGTCACGACGACCGTCGTGGCTGCAAACGCCGTCACGGTCATCGCGGCCAACACAGCCACTCCGATAAGAACAGTCGAAATCCTCTTCATCCTGAACTCCCTCCTGGTTTTAAATGAATTCCGTCCCGGATTCTTCGACGCGACCGCGGGGAACATCAATTTGCGGCCGGCGCTAAGCGTGCAGCCAGTATAGGTGGCCCCGAGGATGTGTCAAGCGAATACACTGAATTCGATCTGCTGCGCGCTGGAGAGACGTCGTGCTCATCGGGCGTGGGTCACTCCTGTGTGAGGTTGAGCTTGGGGAACCGCGGGATCGTGCGCCCGCCGTCCATCACGATGGCCTGTCCGGTGACGAAGTCGAACTCGGGCGAGCAGAGCCGGGTCACCATCCGCGCGATCTCCTCCTGCGTGACCAGCCGCCCGAGCGGTGTGCCCGCGACGGCCGCCGCCTTGTAGGCGGGCATGCCGTCCGTGCGGGCGCTGGCGATCTGGCTCGGCACGAGCGCGTTCACGGTCACGGCGGGGGCCAGCTCCAGCGCGAGCGATTGCGTCAGGTGGAGGAGCGCCGCCTTGGCGAGCCCGTACACGCCGTGCGAGCGCACCAGCCCGGAGGTCGCCCCGATATTGACGATGCGCCCCCAGCCCGCGGCCTGCATGTCGGGGGCGACGAGCTGCGGCGGTGAGGTACACGGCCTTCAGGTTGGCGTTCATCACGTAGTCCCAGTCCGCCTCGCGGAGGGCGCAGAACGCCGCGTCGTTGAACGGCCCGGCATTGTTCACCACGATGCCCGGCGCGCCCAGGCGCTCCCGCACCTGGGCGACGAGGCGCCGCACGTCGTCCGCGCGCGCGACGTCCGCCGCGAACACCTCGGCCACGCCGCCCTCGGCCCGGATGGCCGCGGCGACATCCTCGCCGGCGGCGCGATCGGAGCGGTAGTGCACCGCCACGCGGGCGCCGGCCCGGGCGAGGTCGCGCGCGACGTCGACGCCGGTGCCGTGCGAGGCGCCCGTGACGAGGGCGACGCGCCCGGACAGCGCCGTCACGGCTCGACCAGCTCCGACCAGATCGACGTGGTGTAGGCGCGGTCGAGGTACTTCGCGTAGAGCTCGTCGATCAGTTCCTTGCCCGTCGCGGCCAGCTCCTTGTCGTAGGCGGCGCGGTCGGTGATCTCGATCCGCTCGATGTAGTCCCACGGCCCGCCGGCGAGCCGGGCATCGGTCGCCGTGATGCGGTGGGTGCGATAGCTCACGATGGTCTTGAGCCGCCCGGCCACGACGTAGTCGACCTCGCGCTCGAACCGCTCGTACTCCTCAGGGCTCACGCCGGGCTTCGAGCTTGGCCAGCACGTAGCGAACGATCGCCATCGGTCATCTCCTTATGTGTGGGGTGGTCGCTGGATAGGCCCGGCGTCAGACGAGGTGGCAGGCCACGGTGTGGCCGGGCGCCACTTCGCGCACCGGCACCGGCTCCGCGCACACGGGCTGGGCGAGCGGGCAGCGGCCGCGCAGCCGGCAGCCCGCCGGGATATCGATCGGGCTCGGCACCTCGCCGGCCAGCGTGAGCCGCTCCTGCGCGACGTCGGGATCGGGAATCGGGATGCACGACAGGAGCGCGCGCGTATAGGGATGCGCCGGGTGCGCGAACAGCTCGGCGGCGGGTGCCTGCTCCACGACGATGCCGAGATACATCACGGCCACCCGGTCGCACAGGTAGCGCACCGTCGAGAGATCGTGGGAGATGAAGAGGTACGTCATCCCGAGCCGCCGCTTGAGCTCGCCGAGCAGCAGGATCACGCGCGCCCGCAGCGAGACGTCCAGCGCCGAGGTCGGCTCGTCGAGCACCACGAGGCGCGGGTGCGTCGCGATGGCGCGGGCGATGTTCACGCGCTGGCGCTGCCCGCCCGAGAGCTGGTGCGGGTAGCGGTCGCGCAGCCCGGCGCCGAGCCCGACCTCGTCCAGCACCTCGTCGACCCGCGCCCGCCGCGCCGATCCGGTCAGCGGCGTGTGCAGCATCAGCGGCTCGTCGACCGTGGCCGCCACGCTGAGCCGCGGGTTGAGCGAGGCCGTCGGATCCTGGAAGACCATCTGGACGTCGCGCCGGCGCCGACCGAAGATCTTCGTCGCCGAGCGCGGTGAGATCGACGCCCTCGAGAAGGACGCGCCCGGCATGTCGGCTCGAGGAGCCGGAGCACGCAGCGGGCCAGCGTCGACTTGCCGCAGCCGGACTCGCCGACGAGGCCGAGTGTCTCGCCGGCGGCGATCTCGAGCGAGACGCCGTCCACCGCGCGGACCACGCGGGCGGCCCGCCACGGGATGATCGACCGCAGCGGGAAGTGCATCTCCAGGCGCTCGATGGCCAGCAGGGCGCTCACGGCGCCTGGCGGCCCCGGGGTCGTCGTGTCGACAACGCGACGGACGGGGGCGGGGCGCGGGCCCTCTCCCGGAACACGCTGACTCGCAACCGGGATGCGGCACTCATTGGAGCCACGAGAGGATGGTCTTCGCCTTCGGCGACGCGCAGAAGATACGGTTCCGGGGAGAGGGCCCGCACCCCACCCCCGCCCGCCGCCGCGTGGCCATGCCGCGCCGAGGCGAGGCGGGTGCCAAGGCGAAGCCGGGTGCCGAGACGAGGCGAGACGCCGGCGCCGGTGATGTGCCGGGCCGCCGGGCTCCATGTCGCTCGTTGAGCGTTTGGCACTCGACTAAGCGCCTGCGACGGCGATGCAGGCTACTGCGTGGGCTTCGCCGATGGTTTGCACTGGGATTCGGGTGGCGCACTCCGGCTGGACCAGGGTGCAGCGGTGGGCGAAGCGGCAGCCGGGCGGGGGCGCCAGTAGCGAGGGGATCGCGCCGGGGATCGGCTCCATGGCGATCTCGCGGTCGACGCGGGGGATGGAGCGGATCAGGCGCCCGCGTGTAGGGGTGCGCCGGCGCGTGGAAGAGGTCGCGCACCTTCGCCCACTCCACCGTCTGGCCCGCGTGCATCACCACGACGCGGTCGCACAGCCGGGCGACCACGCCGAGGTCGTGGGTGATGAGGAGGATCGCGGCGCCCGTGCGCCGCCCCAGGTCGCGCAGCAGCTCGAGGATCTGGGCGGCGATGGACACGTCGAGCCCGGTCGTCGGCTCGTCGGCGATGAGCAGGCGCGGGCTCGTGGCCAGCGCCATCGCGATCATCACGCGCTGGCACATGCCGCCCGAGAGCTGATGCGCGTACTGCCCCGCCCGGCGCTCGGGCTCGGCGATGCCCGCCTCGCGGAGCATGGCCACCGCGCGCTCGCGCGCCTGTGCCGGCGTCGCGCCGCCGTGCAGCGCGAGCAGCCGCTCGATCTGCCGGCCGACGGGCAGCACGGGATTGAGCGAGGTCCGCGGGCTCTGGAACACCATGGAGATCTGCGACCCGCGCACCGAGCGCATCGCCTCCTCGGGCACGGTGAGCAGGTCGCGCCCGTCGAAATGAATGCGCCCGCTGACGATGCGCGCGGGCGGGCGCAGCAGGCGCAGGATGGCCATCGCGCTCACCGACTTGCCCGAGCCCGACTCGCCGACCAGGCCGACGACCTCGCCGGCGGCGATGCTGAGCGCGGCGCCGTCGACCGCCTGCACCACGCCCTCGTCGGTGTCGAAGTGAACGGTGAGGTCCTCGATGGTGAGGAGGTCCGTCACACGCCCTTCATTCGCGGGATCCAGCACGTCGCGCAGCGCGTCGCCGACCAGGTTGAACGAGAGCACCGTGGCCATGATGGCCACGCCCGGGAAGAGGAAGATCCACCACTCCCCGGAGACGATGTACCCGGCGCCCTCGGCGGTCATCGCCCCCCACTCGCTCGTCGGCGGCCGGATGCCGAGGCCGATATACGAGAGCGCGGCCACCGTGAGGATGGCGAAGCCCATCGCCAGCGTGGCCTGGACGATGACGGGCGGGAAGCAGTTGGGCAGCAGGTGGTGGAAGATGATGCGCCGCTGCCGGTTGCCCACGGTGCGCGCCGCCTCGGCGTACTCCATCTCGCGGATGCGCAGCATCTCGCCGCGGATGAGGCGGCCGTAGATCGGCACGTGGGTGATGGCGATGGCGATCACGATATTGGTCACGCTATTGCCGAGGGCGGCGGCAATGCCCATCGCGAGGATGAACGACGGGAACGCCTGGATGGTGTCGATCACCCGCATCAGGAGCTGGTCGAGCCACCCCCGCGATACCCCGACACCGCGCCGAGCACGGCCCCCAGGGACAGCGCGATGGCCGTCGCCGCGAGGGCCACGAGCAGGTCGACGCGCCCGGCGTACACGATGCGCGTGAGCTGGTCCCGCCCGTAGAGATCGGTGCCGAGCCAGTGCCGGCGGCTCGGCGCCTCGAGCGCGTGATCGGCGTCGGGGGCGTCCGGGTCATAGGGCATGATCACGGGCGCGGCCGCCGCGGCGAGCGCCACCGCCGCGATGACGCCGAAGGCCACCAGCGACATGACGTTGCGCGACAGGCGCCGCCACAGGAGCGCCGCCGCCGAGCGCCGGACCGGCGCCGCGTCAGTGGAGGCGTATTCGAGGGTCGACGAAGCCATAGACCAGATCCACCGCGAGGTTGACGAAGACGTAGACGACGCCCACGAAGAGCACGAAGCTCTGGATGGGGCCGGAGTCCTTCGACATCATGGCGGCGACGGCGTAGTTGCCGATGCCCGGCCAGGAGAAGACCGACTCCACCACCACGTTGCCCGCCATGAGGAAGCCGAACACCACCCCGATGAGCGTGATGACGGGAATCATGCAGTTCCGGAGCGCGTCGCCGTACACGATGGTGCGGCGGGGCAGCCCGGCCGCCCACGCCGCCTTGATGTAGTCGGACTCCAGCACCTCGAGCATGGTCGCGCGCACCATCCGGGTGAGCGGCGCCATCACGGAGAAGCCCAGGACCAGCGCGGGCAGCACGAGCTGGTGGAGGGCGGAGCCGAGCGCGCGCCAGTGCATCGTCACCAGGGCATCGACGGTGAGGAGCCCGGTGATCCGCGGGGGCGGCGTCATGCCCGTGCCGAGCCGGCCCAGCGGGGCGGCGCCACGCCGAGCGCGTAGAAGAAGACGTAGAGCGCGAGCAGGCCCGTCCAGAACGTCGGCATCGCGACGCCGCCGACGCCGACGAGTCGGCTCACGTGGTCGAGCCAGCCGTCGCGCCGCACCGCCGCGACCACGCCGAGCGGGATGCCCACGGCGAGCGCCACCAGCAGCGCGGCCAGGGTCAGCTCGAGCGTGGCGGGCACGCGCTGGATCAGGTCCTCCAGCACGGGCCGGCCGGTGGTGTGGCTCTCGCCGAGGTCCCCGCGAAACAGGCCGCTCAGATAGCGCCCGTACTGGACGACCATCGGCTGGTCCAGGCCCATGCGCCGCTCCATCTCCGCGATGTGCTGCGGCGTGGCGAGCGGCCCGGCCTTCACCAGCGCCGGGTTGCCGGGCAGGATATACGTCAGCACGAAGGTGACGATGGTCACCCCGAACAGCGTCGGGATGACGAGCAGGACCCGCGTGGCGATATAGCCGAGCACAGCCCGGCCCTACTCGGCCCCTCCCTGGTCCGGCCGCTTGCCGTTTCGCCCGGAGGAGAAGTGCGCGTGCATCATCTTCCAGCCGCCGGCCTCCCGCAGGCAGCCCATGGTCGCCCGGATATACGGCTTGTCGGTGAGGAAGGTGGGCTCGACCTCCTGGCCCATCCACTTCCAGTAGCGGCCGACGCGGTCGTCGGTGATCAGCGCCAGGTCGCCGCGCACGGTGATGCGGATGGTACCCGACCCGCCCGGCTTCACGAGCTGCAGGCGCGTGCGGTAGTGGTCCCAGATGTGCAGCCAGTCCTCGAGCCCGTGGTACGCATGGCCATTGGTATTGAAGTAGATGTGACCGGGATCGGGGCTCCAGATCTTCCTGAGCGCGTCGTTGTCGAGCCCGTCGTTGGCCAGCCGCAGGTCGAAGTACAGCCGCAGGAGCTCGGCGTGATCCTTCGGCGTGCCGCCGTCGAAGACGGGCGGGTGGTCGGGCTCGTATCCCTTCGGTGCCTCGGTCATGAGTCTCTCCTGGTCGCCGGCGGGATGCCGTCTATCCGCGCTTGAGGCTGTAGTACCGCTCGAAGGTGTCCCAGCGCTTCTCGAGCCCCGAGAGGTCGGCGGTGCCCACGCGGGTCCAGTTCTCGTACCAGAGCAGCCCCCACACGGCGTCGTCGATCACGAGCTTCTGGACGTCGCGCGAGGCCGCCGCGCGCTTGTCGCGATTGGTCTCGTGCATGTTGTCGTCGATCAGCTTGTCGACAGCGGGGTTCGAATAGAAGCTCAGGTTGGTGAACTTCGACTTCGAGTTGAACAGGAACGTCAGGTGGTAGAACGGGTCGTTGATCCACGACTGCCACGCCTCGATCGAGAGCTGGTGATCGCCCTTGGTGGCGATCTGGCGGAACGTGGCGTCGGTCTCCTTGACGATGTTCACCTTGAAGCCGATCTGCTCCAGCTCGCGCTGCAGCCACACCGAGGCCTGCTCGTGCGTCGGCCAGCCCACGCGGATGGCGAGGTCCACGGGGATCGGCGCCTTGTCCATCCCCGCTTCCTTCATCAGCGCCTTGGCCTTGGCCATGTCGTGCTTGTAGGGCGAGTAGTCGCCGAGGTAGGTCGGGGTGAGGTTCGGCACCGGGCTCTTCATCTGGGTGCCGTAGCCGAAGAGGACGTTGGGCAGGATGGCCTGGATCGGGATCGCGTAGTTGACGGCCTGCCGCACCAGCTTGTTGTCGAACGGCGGCTTCTTCTCGTTCATGCAGAGGTAGTGGCAGGTCGTGTCCGGCACGCTGAACACCTTGAGCCCCGCCTCGCCCTCCAGCGCCTTCACGTTCTTCGGGCTCAGGCCCGGCCGCCCGGCCACCAGGTCCACCGCCTTGCGCTTGAGGAGCAGGACGCGGTCGGCCTCGTTCGGCACGAGCTTCAGCACCACGCGCTCGAAGTACGGCTTCGGGCGCCAGTAATTCGGCGTCGCCTCCATCACGATCTCGACGCCGGGCTCGTTCTTGACGAGCGTGTAGGGCCCGATCGACGCGGTGTTTCGCTTCAGCCACTCCGTCGCCCACGGATCTTCCTTGGTCGCGTGCGCCTTCACCTCGTCCGGGTCGAGGATGGCATTGTTCGACAGCGCCACCGTGTCGAGGCCCATCGGGCTCGGCGTCTTCATGTTGATGGCGAACGTGTAGTCGTCGCGCACCACGAACTGTTCCGGCGCGCTCACCTGGATCAGCGTCGGGAAGATCAGCTTCATGTACCCCGGCGAGAGCAGGCCGCGGTCGAACGAGTACTTGAAGGCCGGGGCATTGATGGGCCGGCCGCTCGGGAACTTCATGCCGCGGCGGATCTTGAACACCATCGTGGCCCCGTTGTCCTCCATGGTCCACGACTCCGCCAGGTGCGGATCCCACTCGCCGGGGACGGAGCGGAAGAGCCCAGGCTTGCCGTCCATGGGCCGCACCTTCCACATGATCGGCGCGTCCATGATATTGGCCACCGTGACGTAGCCGCCCTGCGACTTGAACACCGCGGGGTCGAGGGAGTCGACGTCGGAATCCCAGGCCACGACCAGCGTCCGCTTGTCCTGCGCCTCCGCCCGCTTGAGCGCGGCGAAGCCGGCGGCGCCGACCCCCGCGCTCACGAGAAAGTCCCGCCGGCTGACCCGTGTGCCCATGTGTGCCTCCCCTCAGTCCGTGATCTCTTCGGACCAGAAAAAGATGTTCTTCGGCCGCTCCAGGTAGTTGTCGTAGAGCTGGCGAATCAGCTCCTGACCCGCCGGGGACGCCATGTCCCGCTGGTATTGCTCGACGTCGCGGATCTCGATCCGCTCGATATAGCTCCAGCCCGCCGTCTCGGCGCCGTTGATCGGCCCTTCGATGCGATGCGTGCGGTAGCTCGCGATGCTGGGCAGTGTCCTCGCCACTCTGTAGTCGTACTCGACCAGCCACTTCTCGTAGTCCTCGCGCTTGACGCCCGGCTTGAGCGTCGTGATCACGTAGCGAACGGGCATGTTCGGTCCTCCTCTCCTCAGTGCGCACCTGGCGGGCTTGTGCCGCAGAAGTCATTGGCTCACGGCGCCGGGTGGGGCCAGGGGTCCTCCCGCGGGACCGTATCTTCTGCGGACTCCGTACCGAGCCACTCGTCCGAGCCGTATCGACTGACTGCTGTTCGAGCGCCGCTATGTCGGCGTCACCAATTCTGGGAGGTCGGGAGGGGCGTCGAGGCCGGACCTCATCCCCGTGGCCCGCACGGGCCGCGACTCACGTCTCGCCCGGTCCCACCGGCGTTGTCGGCACATTCGTGAACTCATGCGACAGCTAGCCGCCTGAGACCGGCTCGAAGCAGTCCAGCACGTCGCCCGGTGCAAGCACAGCGTCGCGCTCGGCGACGGCCTGGTTGCGCGCGACCACCCACGTGTCCTGCTCGGCGCCGAGGCCGACCAGGACCTCCTCGATCGTCGCGCCGGCGCGCAGGTCGAGCGTGGCGCGCGCGGCGCCGTCGGGCAGAAAGCGCCGGAGCGTGCCGTGCATGATGATCGTGACCGTCACAGCCCCGCCGCTCTCACCCGCGGCATGACCTCGCGCTGGAAGCGCTCGATCACCACCTCGATGCGCCCGTCGGGCGACACCGGGTAGAGCATGAATTGCGTCACGCCCTGCCGCGCGAGGCGGATGACGCCCGCGGCGACCTCCTCGGACGGCCCCGCCAGGGTCACCGCGTCGACGAAGGCGTCCGGCACGTCGGCGGCCGCCGCCTGGTAGGGCCGCGGGTCATAGGCGTAGGTGAGCCCTTCGAGGTGCTTGGCGAGCGCGGGCGGGATCGTCAACCCCGCCGTCGTGAACGTGAAGAAGTCCGGGCGCTGGGCGGCCAGGCTGCGCACGATGGTCGGCTTCATGAGGCGCCGCGCGGCCTGCCGGTCGTCGCCGATGCAGACGTTGATCCGCGCCACGAGGTCGATCGCGGCCGGATCGCGTCCCGCCTCGCGCGCCCCCGCGGCCACGGTGTCCTTGAAGAAGGACAGGAGCGGCTCGGCCACGCAGCCCTGCATGATGGCCCCGTCGGCCACGCGGCCCGCCGACCGGCATCCCACCGCGCGCTGGGAGGCGATGTACATCGGCACCGTCCGCGCGCACCGGCTTGAAATCCAGGTGCGCGCCGTCGATCCGCACCACGGAGCCCTTGTAGGTCACGGTCTCGCCGGCGAGGAGCTTTCTGATCACCTCGACCGCCTCGCGCAGAGCCACGCCGGACTTCTCGCGCGCGATGCCCAGCTCGCGAAAGCCACTGACGCCCGCGCCGATGCCGAGCACGGCGCGCTGGCCGGAGATCTCGTCGAGCGTGGCGATGGCCATCGGCGGTGAGCGCGGCGTGGCGCGAGTACGGGTCGGTGACGCACGGCCCGAGCTTGATGCGCTCGGTGCGGAGCGCGCAGAGCGTGAGCGACGCGTACACCTCGCGGAAGAAGCGCTCATCGGCCAGCCACAGGTAGTCGTAGCCGGTGCGCTCCGCGAGCTGGGCAATCTCCGCCAGGCGGCCGGCGGGATGCGAGGGCAGCACGAGCAGCCCGGTCGTGAGCGGCATCAGGGCGCGCCCTCGCGGGGCGCCAGCACGATCTTCTCCGCGGTGATGGGCAGGCTCGTGATCCGGACACCGATGGCCGCGGCGATGGCATTGGCCACCGTCGCCGGCGGCTCGACGTTCGGCGGCTCGCCGACGCCCTTGGCGCCGTACGGCCCGATCAGGCCAGGGTGCTCGACGATGATCGACTGGATGCGCGGGACGTCGAGCGCCGTCGGCATCTTGTAGTCGGTGAGGTTCGCGTTCAGCACGCGGCCCTCGCGATAGACGATCTCCTCGGAGAGCGTCTGGCCCAGCCCCTGCGCCACGCCGCCCTCGATCTGCCCCTCGATATACGTCGGGTTCAGGGCGAAGCCGACGTCCTGGGCCACGACGTACTTGTGGATGGTGACCTCGCCCGTCTCCTCGTCCACGGAGAGATCCACGGCGTGGGCGTGAAAGCTCGGGGAGTGAAACGCCGGGTAGGCGTGGCCCTCCACGCGCTTGGTGTCGTAGGCGGTCCCCGGCGCGATGAAGGTGCCGTGGGCGATCATCCCGCCCCCGCCATCTGCGACTGGCGGGCGAGGTCGGCGAGCGACACGCGACCCTCGGGGCCGACGACGTGCTTGTCGCGCAGCGCGAGGCGCATCCTCCGACGCGCCGAGCAACAGGGCCGCCTGGGCGAACAGCACGCGCCGTAGGTCAGCCGCTGCGCGCGCGGCACGCATTGCCGACCGCGAAGGCGGTGCGGCTGCCCTGGGCGCCGAAGTCGAACGGCGTCGAGAAGGTGTCGGCGGAGACGACGTTGATATCCGTCAGGTCGACCCCGAGCTCCTCGGCGAGGACCTGGGCCGCGCCGGTGAGCGCTCCCGTGCCGATCTCCACCGCGCCCGTATTGAGCGCCACGGTGCCGTCGGGGTTGATCTTGACGTAGACGCCCGACGAGCCGCCCGTCGTCGTCCACCAGCCGCAGGCGATCCCCTTGCCGCGGCCGGGCGCGGGCCGGCGATCCTTCCACCCGATGGCGTCGGCGGCGCGCAGCAGGCACTCCTCGAGGCCCACGGCGGTCAGGACCTGGCCCGTCGGCCCCTCGTCGCCCTCGCGGACGATATTGCGCAGGCGCAGCTCGAGCGGATCGATGCCGAGCGCGTCGGCGATGATGTCCATCTGCGACTCGACGGCGAAGTTGGCCTGGGGCCCCGACGGCGCGCGGTACGAGCCGCAATTGGTCTTGTTGGTGTAGACGGCGTAGCCCTCGAGGAAGAGGTTCGGCGTGCGATACGGCCCCGCCAAGACCATCGTCGCCACCGAGGCCACGCCAGGGCCCGAGCCCGCGAAGGCGCCCGTGTCGAAGTAGATGCGCCCCTGCCGCGCGGTGAGGCGGCCGTCGCGCGTCACGCCGGTCTTGAGCTCGATCAGCGTCCCCTGGCGCGGATAGGCCGCGGTCAGCTCCTCCTCGCCGGTCGTCATGATCTTGACGGGCCGCCCGGACTTCTTCGCGAGCAGCGCGGCGAAGTGCTCGACGCCCACGCGCAGCTTGCCGCCGAAGCCGCCGCCGACACCCGGCACGATCACCCGGATCTTCGAGGGCGCGATGGCCAGGATCTCGGCCAGCGTGCTCTGCACGTCGAAGGGAAGCTGCGTGTTCGACCACACCGTCACCTGCCCCGAGCTGTCCCACGACGCCACGGCCGCCCGCGGCTCGGTATAGCCCTGGTGCACCATCGCGGTGGTGAAGCGGTGCTCGAAGATGCGGTCGGCCTCCGCCCAGCCGCGCTCGACGTCGCCGACGACGATGCGCGCGCGATTGCACACGTTGCCGTCGCGCTGCAGGATCGGGACCGCGACGTAGGACTGCCACCCTCGTGGACGAGCGGGGCGCCCGGCGCGAGCGCCGTCGGCCAGGTCGAACACGGGCGGGAGCGGCTCGTACACCGCCTCGATGGCCGCGAGCGCCGCCTCGGCGGCCTCGAGGGTGGTGGCGGCGACGGCGGCCACGGGCTGGCCCCGATAGCGCACGATGTCCGAGGCGAAGACCGGCTCGTCCTTGACGGCGGCGCCATAGCGCACGTCGGCGGCGTCGGCCGCGGTGATGACGGCGCGCACGCCGGGGATCCGCAACGCCTTGCTGGTGTCGAGCTTCACCAGGCGGGCGTGGGGCTCGGCACTGCGGAAGACCTTGCCGCAGAGCATGCCGGGGAGCGCGAAGTCGGCGGCATAGATCGCCGAGCCCGTCACCTTGCCTGGCGCGTCGATGCGCGTGAGCGACTGCCCGACGACGCGCGTCGTCGTGGTCATGGCGCCACCGCCTGTCCGGCGAGGCGCTCCGATGCGCTGAGAGACGGCATCCACGATCTTCTGGTACCCGGTGCACCGGCACAGGTTGCCGGAGAGCGCTTCGCGGACCTGCGCCTCCGTCGGCCGCGGACATTCGTCGAGATACGCCTTCGCCGAGAGAATCATGCCGGGGATACAGTAACCGCACTGCACCGCGCCGAATTCCATGAAGGCCTCCTGGAGGGGTGGAGCGTGCCCTGCCGGGGCCAGGCCCTCGATGGTCGTGATCGCCCGTCCCTGGGCCACCACGGCCAGGTACAGGCACGCGTTCACCGCCGCGCCGTCGACGAGCACCGTGCAGACGCCGCACTCGGCGTCGAGGCAGTTCGTCTTCGTCCCGGTGAGACCGAGGTCGGTGCGCAGCACGTCGAGCAGCGTCCGGTCGGGCTCGACGAGCGCGTCGTGGGTCTCCCCGTTGATGTCGAGCGTGATCGCGATCTTCGCCATCGTCTCCTCCCAGCCCTAGTGCCACTGACTCATGAACGTGCCGACACATGCGTCGAGGCGGGACGCAGCGGGGCTCCGGCGGGACAGCGTCTGACCGCCGCCGACTCCGTAGCGGTCACTCAACGGCCGAGATCGTTGGCCATCGCTTCGGCGATGCGTCGTAGTTGTCGCGGCACGGGGAAGGGCTCACCGGACCCATCCCCCGGCCCCCGCCGCGTCCCCGCCCGGTCAACGACACTAGGCGTTCGTGATTCATGCAGGCGGCTGGCGGCTGCGCGCGCGCTGAACGCAGCGGTCGAGGGCGCGCCTCACCAGAACGCCGACCAGATGGCGCCGGAACGCCGCCGAGGCCCGCACGTCGTCGATGGGGCGGCACGCCTGCTGGGCCGCCTCCGCCGCGCGCCGGAACGTCTCGGCGCCGACGGGCTGGCCCTCGAGGGCCCGCTCCGCCGTCGTGAACGCGCAGCGCCGTCGGGGCCACCGCGCCGAGCGCGACGCGCGCCTCCAGACAGCGCTCGAGGCTCGCGTCCAAAGTGAGACGGGCGGCCACGCAGACGACGGAGATCTCCATGGCGCGCCGGCGCCCCGCCTTCAGAAACGCCGTGGCCGCGCGCGCGGGCAGCGCGGGAAAGCTCACGCGCGTCAGCAGCTCGTCGGGACGCCGGGCCGTCCGGTTCGGGCCGAGCAGGAAGCGCTCCACGGGCAGCTCGCGCTCGCCCCCGGGCCGACGAGCGTCACCGCGGCGTCGAGGGCGAGCAGGCACGGGACCAGGTCGGCCGCTGGCGATGCATTGACGAGGTTGCCCCCGACGGTGCCGACATTGCGCACCTGGTGCCCGCCGATCACCTCGGCGCTCTCCACGAGGCCGCGCAGGGCGCCGGCGAATGCGGCCGCGCGCTCGATCGCGCGGTGCGTGACGCGGGCGCCGAGCGCGATTCGCCCATTGGTCTCGATGCCGGTGAGCCCGGGCACGCGCTCGAGGCCCACCACGTGCCGGGGCGCCATCCCGCCGCGCTCGATCTGGACGATCAGGTCGGTGCCGCCGGCGAGGAAGCTCGCCTCGGCGCCGTAGCGCTCGGCCAGCGCGATCGCCTCGACAAGGCTCTCCGGCTGGTGGTACTCGAAGCGGCTCACCGCCCGAAGTCCTTCGCGTTGACGTGCGGCAGCCAGATGGACGCCAGGCGCTCGGCGGCCGCGCGCACCCGCGGCGCCAGCGCGTGCAGCCGCTCGAGCGAGAGCCGATACGCGGGGCCCGACAGCGCCACCGCGCCCACCACCGTCCCCTCGCGCGCGATCGGCGCGGCGATGGCCCTGCCCGCCCTCGGCCAGCTCCTCGTCGGCGATCGCATAGCCCGCCGCGCGGATGCGCTCGAGCTCCGGCCGGAGGGCCGACACCGAGGTGATGGTCTTGGGCGCCACCGCCGGGAGTCGGCGGCCGAGCACGCGCGACACCTCCTTGGGAGCCAGCGACGCCAGCCACAGCTTGCCCGCGGCCGTCGCGTGAAGCGGCGCCCAGAGCCCGACCAGCGGCAAGAGCCGGATGGTCTGGCCGCGGCCCTCGGCCTTGCCCACGAAGAGCACCTGGTCGCCGTCGACCACCGGCGAGCTGGACCAGCTCGTCGGTCTCGTCCGCCAGCTCCTGGAGCACGGGCAGGAAGACGCGCGGCATGCCGGCCTGATCGGCATGGCCGAAGGCCAGGGCGAGCAGGCGCCACGTCAGGAGGAAGCGGCCGCTGGCGGCATCCTGACGCACGTAGTGGCGCTGCTCCAGGGTGTCCAGCATCTTCGAGACGGTGCCCTTGCCGCAGCCAATGGCCCGGCTCAGGTCCCGGACGCTGACGCCGTCGGGAGTGGCGGCCAATGACTCCAGAATTCGCATCGCTCTGACGATTCCCGCGACCTCGCGCGCCACTGAGCAGGGGATCCTCGAGGAGAAACTTAGAAACCGCGTTTCGAATTTATAGACGCCCGACGCGGGGATGTCAAGCGATGCGCGGCAGGCAACGCTCTGCGCCGTCTCAGGCAGCCGCCCTATTCGAGCCCTCTTGCTTACGATAGCTAACGATACTATCCTTCGTAAGGAGGTGAAGGATGAGCAAAGCCAAGACGCAGCGTATCCCTCAAACATCGGTCAAAGCGGCATCCGCCGAGTACAAGGTGATGAAGAACCGCCTGCGCCCGGATCGCCGTCAAGGACTCGCAGACGATGGCGTTCCTCCATGCCCGTGGCCTGGACGTTGAGCCGAAGGGCCTGGCAGCAGCTCTGCGGGCCGCCATCGCGCAGATCGAGGCTCTCTACCGTGCCAAGCCGGGCCAGGAGGGCCTGACATCCGAGGAAGTCGAGGCGGCGCGTTCCGGGCGGGCTCGACCCGCAGCTCTCCCGCGGCGCCCGCGCCGACCCGCTCGTTCAGAGCGTTGTGGCCTACGCGAGCCTCATCCACACAGGTCTCACGACGCGGCAGACCGCCGCGAGGCTCGGTGTGTCCGATGCACGCGTACGTCAGCGGCTCCAGGCCCGGACGCTGCTTGCCGTTCGCGAAGGTCTGTCATGGAAGTTGCCGGTGTTCCAGTTCACCAAACGTGGCGAGCTCCCCGGATGGGGCCGAGGTCTGCCCGAGCCTTCCTTCTGCTGCGTCTCCCGTCGCCGTGGAGCGATGGCTCAGGCTCCCGCACCCCGACCTTGTGACAGGAGAGAACGAGACCCCGATAAGCCCGCGCGGATGGCTGCTCGCGGGTCGGCCACCCGCGGCCGTCGCCGCCCTTGCGGGTGAGCTGGCCTGACGCATGCCGAAGTTCCCCGAACCCCCAACCCCAGCGGAGTTGGCGGCGATCGGAGCCGACATCCAGGTGTCTCCCGGCGGGGACGCGTATCTGGCGCGTCTACTTCCAGGCCGGGGCACACCCGACGACGTGGGGGCAATTCCGCGCATGGGGCCCGACCGACGCCCGGCTTGATCACCATGTCCCGCCGCCGAGTGTGCAAACTCGCGAGATCCTCTACGGGACGGTCGGCCCGACGGCGGCCATCACTGCAATCGCCGAGGTGTTCCAGGCGAGCAGGGTCGTGGAGCGGACTCGGAGAGCCCCGACCTGGGTCGCCTTTGACTGCACCAGGGATCTCCGCCTCCTCGACCTGACAGACACCTGGCCCACGAGGGCTGGGGCATCGATGGCCATCACGTCAGGTCAGAGAGCCCGGGCACGTCGCTGGTCGCAGGCGATCTACACTGTCTTCCCCGATGTCGATGGCCTCCTGTACGGCTCCTCGATGAACGCAAACCATCTGTGTGTCGCCCTCTACGAGCGTGCACGCGGGCGATGCCCGCACGGCCTGTGTTCCACCGCCTGCTCTCTGACCCAGCAGTGCTCACGCTGCTCAAGAACGCCTGTGCAGCGGTGGGCTATGCTCTGGTCTAGCGGTCGACGGGCAGAAACGTGTTGACGGACGCTGGGCGCGTTCCTATCGTACTCGCGTCCACCGCGTGGGATCGCCGTCGCGACCACGAGGATGTGAACGGCCATCGAGCAAGGAGGGCACATCATGGGCTTGCAGCTCAGTTACGATCTGCTCACGGCGATTCAGAATCGCGCCTCGCTTGCGCTGAAAGAGTGGACGGTCCCCACGCGCGATCCCGGATCGCCGAGCCTGCTCCTGAATGCGCTCAACCGGGAGGACACGGCGGCCCCGGAGCTCGATCTGTTCGACGTGTCGCCGTTGCTGGATCGGCTCGATCTGGGCGGGCTCGTCGGCGAGGGCGACACCACCCCGGACGTTCGTCAGTGGCTGACCGGAGCCATCGGGAATCTCGGCGGCCTTCACGGCGTCGCGCACCAGGTCCTGTCCGGCAACCCGACCGCGATCGTTCGCGGCCTGGTCGACCGGCTGCGAACGGGCGGAAGCGCGGGCGGCGGCAGACTCCCTGATATGGTCGGCGGGATCCTCCGGCGACAGCTTGGGGTCGGAGTCTCCTTCGTGACGACGCTGACGAACCTCGCCACCGCCGATTTGCCGGAGCAGGTCGTCGGGGGCTGGAAGAGCTACTTCTTCGGCGAGCATGGATTCCAGACGGTCGACGGCATCGAGATCATCGCGCCCGGTCACAGCGGCCTCCTGGCCTCCCTGACCCCGGCGTCCGTGGCGTCGGTGGCGCTCGATCCGACCGGCTTCAAGCAGGGCCTGCGAGGTCTGCGCGGTCTCCTCAATGAGCGCAGCGGCGAGCAGTACGTCCGGGATCTCATCCGCATCGTCGTCGAGGTGGGCGGTGATCTTCGCTATCAGCTCCCGCCCGCCGCCGCGAGCTGATGGATCTGGTGCGGGACCAGGACAAGGCCACGCGCTGGTTCAAGGGCGCCGCGTCGATGGCGGAGTCGCTCGTGACGAGCGCCGTCGAAGAGGCCTTGCTCGGCGTCGCGCAGTTCCAGACGAATCCCATGCTCGCCGCCTCGGCGGCCACGTATGCGGGGACGGCGGCCCGGAAGGCGACGCAGCACGCCTTCCTCTCTCACATTCCGATCCCCTTGCACTGAGCCGGGCGCGTGACAGGGCGCTCGGCGATCAACAGGCGCGGGTGGTGCCGGCGGCCAGCATCGCGTCGATCTCGCCCTGGCTGAAGCCGGCTTCGCGCAGCACCTCGATGCTGTGCTCGCCGAGCCGCGGCTGCAGGCGCCGGATCTCGCCCGGCGTCTTGCTGTAGGTCGTCGGGATATCGGGCGTGCGCAGGGTGCCTTCCGTCGGGTGCTCGACGATCTTCCAGAAGCCCGTCGCCGCGAGGTGCGGGTCTTCCAGGAGCGACTCGAGCGTATTCACGATGGTCGCCGGCACGTTGGCGCGCTCCAGCGCATCCAGCCACTCGGCCGAGGTGCGCGTCGCGACGATCTTGCCCAGCTCCTCGTAGAGCACCTCGATATTGGCGAGGCGGGATTCGAGCGACTTGAAGCGCGGATCGGCGGCGAAGTCGGGCCGCCCGGCGACCTCGAAGAACGTCTTCCAGTGCCCGTCGGTATACGGCACCACCGCGAGATAGCCGTCCATGGTGGGAAACGGCCGGCGCCAGCGGTTCAGGATGCGCTTGTAGCCCGCGCTCTCGAGCGCCGGCACGAACGTCTCGCCGTACAGGTGCTCGACCATCACGTAGGCGGCCACCGACTCGAACATCGGCACCTCGATGGCCTGTCCTTCCCCGGTGCGCGCGCGGTGGTAGAGCGCCGAGAGCACCGCGGAGAGCACGGTGAGCGAGCTGGTCTTGTCGGCGACGATGGTCGGCATGTAGCGCGGCTCGCCGGTGAGCGGCGTCTGGAGCGACGCGAGCCCGCTCGCCGCCTGGATCACGTCGTCGTAGGCCGGCTTGTGGCCATACGGCCCCGCCGCGCGGAAGCCGTAGGTCGCGCAGTAGACGATCCGGGATTCACGGCGCGAACGGCCTCGTACTCGAGGCCGAGCCGCGCCGCCGGCTGCGGGCGGAAATTGTGCATCATCACGTCCGCGGTCTCGGCGAGCCGGAGCAGCGCCTTCCGGCCCGCGTCGTGCTTCAGGTCGAGGACGATGCTGCGCTTGTTGCGATTGCACGCGAGGAAGAACGCCGCCATGCCCGGATGGCGCGCGGGCCCGAGCCGGCGCGTCGTGTCGCCCTCCGGCGGCTCGACCTTGATCACGTCGGCCCCCATGTCGCCCAGCATCTGCGCCGCCCACGGCCCGAGCACGACCGTGGTGACGTCGAGTATCCGAACTCCCGCGAGTGGTCCCGGCATGGGCTCACGCCCTCCGGCCGAAGCGCTGTGTGCTCATGATCCGATCCTTCCCTCCTCGATGAGGTGCGTTCACGGAAAATCACCCCAGGTCCGCGACGAGGGTAAGCGCAGCGCCCGCGCCTTGTCCAGACGCGAGTGGTCAAGGCCGTGACGAGAGCCTACGTAGTAAGCTAAGCGGAAGGGATGCTTCAAGGCGCTCCCCATCGGACAAAGGAGGGGTTTATGGAACAGATCGCGCAGATCAAACGGCCCGGCGTGGTGACTCGGACATTTTTCAAGATCGGGGAGCGAATGTTCGGTCAGGTGCCAACTCCCGAGCGTCTCATGGCGCATCGGCTGCCGCTCATGCTTGGGATCGGCGGTCTCTACGGTGCCATCGAGTGGTTCGGCACGATCGACAGTCAACTTCGCGCCCTGCTCAACGTGCAGGTGGCCACTCTTTACAGCATGCCGTACTGAATGGACGTCCGCCACGCCGTCGGCGTGAAGATGGGTGTCCCGGCGGAGAAGCTCGCCGATGTCCTGACGTACCGAGAGAGTCCGCGCTTCAGTGAACGGGAGCGAGCCGCGCTCCAATTCTGCGAGCGGATCACCCGCGACGACCTCGAGGTGTCCGAAGAGTGCCTGGCGCGGGTGCGGGAGCATTTTACAGAGGCCGAGATCGTGGAGCTGACTTTCATCATCGGGTTCCAGACCTTTGCGAGCAAATTTGCGAAGGCGTGGAGGCTTCCGCCACAAGGCTTCTCTTCCTGAATTGCGG
>ERZ1370068.1025-contig-10936_pt1 | contig 24793 bp, 38 predicted proteins | sample MGYA00561227_ERZ1370068 | MGnify/ENA primary metagenome ERZ1370068 (study PRJEB38410, sample SAMEA6850437) | metagenome | study: Metagenomic assessment of the ecological functions of the soil: analysis of the soil microbiota associated with the...
TCGGTAGTGCTTCAGTTGCAGCTATTGCTTGAATTGCTGCCGCTCGGAGATGACCTGTACGGCGGCACGACGGGCATAGGTCTTTCCTGTCTTACCTCCGGGGCCATCACCGGAGAGGGAGTCGTTACACGGATCTTGCGCGCGTCATAGCCGGAAATCTGAGGAAGCAGATCAAGAACCATTCAGGTCAGCGGCAGGCCGCCGAAGCAGTCGGCAACCTATAGGTGCTTTCGGCGGCCTGGGCGGGAGCGATCTATTACGCTTTCGCACCTGGGCGCTATGGCGCGATCAGAGTCTGCTTGTCGGATGCCGAAGGACTGGTCGAGCACTTTGTCGAGGTCATTCATCGCGACCGGGGGCTCGACATCATCGGCGGCGCTGCCGGGATGCATTGCTGCGCTGCTGAGCCTGCACCATTGCACAGGCTCACGAGCCGGCGTCTTCTCAGCCGCTGTTGCTTGCGCCAATCGACTTGTCTCTACAGCTCGCAGTATGCCAGCGGGAGTAGGTTGGTCGACGGCGGTTGATGCGACGCAACCGCTGACTGGATTCTCACACGGAGCCGCGGGCATCGTCTGGGCCTGCTTGAACGTCGCTGCGCAAGACTGGCGATGAGCGGTTCAGGCAGAACGCGCTCGGCGGCGATTTCATACGAGCGAAGCGTCTTCTCGCAGATCGCAGGGAGAACTGGCCGGATTTCCGGAACTTCAACTTGCCGGGCGCTGAACCGAGCGCTAAGCGAACAACTCAAGTATGCGATTACGTGGTGCCATGGCGCTCCGGGAATAGGGCTCGCTCGATTGAGGTCGCTGCGCGCACATTGACACGCCGGAGATAAGGGCGGACATAGACGCCGCGGTGAACACCACGATCAGCAGAGGCTTTGGCGGGAATCATTCTCTATGCCATGGCGATCTGGGCAACCTCGACTTTTGCTTGACGCAGCATTGACCCTGCGCAGAACGGCGAGCTGACAGATCGCGTCTATCGCATCGCCGGGTCAATTCTCGAAAGCATCCAAGACACACGGATGGCTGTGCGGCGTTCCGTCGAGGCGTCGAAACGCCCGGCCTGCTCACGGGCCTTGCGGGCGATTGGTTACGAGCTGCTGCGGTTGGCCGAGCCGGAGAGAGTACCTTCAGTGCTCACGCTCGCGCCTCCAAGCGCGATAAGGACGAAACGGCAGATTTATGCGAAACACGCGTCCAAAACTTTTTGCCGCCGGTAGGCTCATCAGGCGACGAGTGCCTGTGCGCCAGCAATTGAACGCCGTGGAATGCGGGGCCGCCTGTCTCGCAATGATATTGAGCTATTTCGGGCGAGAGATACGTCGGTCGCGGAATGCCGGGACATCTGCATGCCGGGGGCGCGATGGAAGCTCACCGCACGGGCGAATTTGCAGTGCCGCGCGAAAATTCACGGTCTGCTGGTAAGAGCCTATTCTGCCGAGCCTGAAGCGCTGAAGAATTTACCGCTGCCGTTAATAGCACACTGGGAATTCAATCACTTCGTAGTCATCGAAGAATGGACCGGCGTCGATGTCTGTATATTGTCGATCCGCGAAACGGCCGGAGGAAGCTGAGCTCTGAAGAGTTCGACGCGAGCTTCACCGGCGTGGTGCTCAGCTTCGAGCCGGACGAGCAATTTGAGCTGGCGTCGCCAAAAGACCTCGCCAATGGACGAAGCTACATTCGAAGGATGGAGGGTGTCTTCGGGTTTCGTTCCCGTGCTTGCTCAGATACTGGCCGCTTCACTGCTGCTGCAGCTCTTTGGCTTGCTCTTGCCGGCATTCACGAAAGTAATTGTAGATCACGTCCTCGCGTTTCAAGTTCATAGCACTCTTACGGTGCTTGGCGCAGGAATGCTGATGTTCATGCTGGCGCAGTTGCTCGTCAGCTATTTGCGAAACATGTTGATGATTCGACTGCGAAGCAGGCTCGACACTCACCTGACGCTCGAGTTTTTCGATCATCTTCTCAAGCTGCCGTTGAGCTTCTTTCAGCAGCGGATGAGCGGGGACCTGTTGATGCGCCTTGGCAGCAACAGCGTTATCCGCGAACTGCTCACCAACCAGTCGATCTCGATCATCCTGGACGGTTCGTTCGTGATTGTTTACCTGGTGGTGATCTTTGCTATTCAGTCTACGTTCGGGTGGGTGGTGCTGGCTCTCGGCATCTCGCAGGCTCTGTGGCGCTTGCCACTCGCAGAAAGATTCGGGATCTGGCCCAGGCGCGAGCTCGAATCGAAGTCGAGACAAAGCTACCTGGTCGAGGCGATGAAGGGTGTTGCGACCCTCAAGTCATATGGGGCCGAAGAGAAGGCCTTCCAGCAGTGGTCGAACCTGTTCTTCAAACAGATGAACGTGTCCATCGAGCGCAGCTACTTTTCGGCGCTAATCGAGACATTGCTCGGCGGGCTTCGCACCGTATCGCCGCTGGTGCTGATCTGGGTTGGAGCCCTGCAGGTGCTCGACGGCAAAATGAGTCTTGGTACGGTTCTGGCGATCAGCACCCTCGCCTCATCTTTCTGACTCCGCTCAACACTCTGGTCTCAACCCGTTCATCAACTGCAGATGGTCGGAGCGAATCTGGAGCGGGTAAGCGATGTCCTCAATGCAGAGAGCTCGAAACAGGCGAGTAGCGACACTCGCGAGGCGCCCCCTGACCGGGTCCATCGAAGTCAGGAACGTGAGCTTTCAGCACGACGCCAACTCGCCTGTGGTGCTGCGAGAACATCACATTCGCGATTGAGCCGGGACAAAGGTCGCGCTGGTCGGGCCTACCGGATCCAGGGCAAGAGCACGCTGGCGATGCTTTTGTTGGGACTCACGAACCGGTGGAAGGAGAGATACTTTACGACCGGATCCCACTCCGGGAAATGAACTTCCGCAGCATTCGAAATCAATTCGGGATCGTATCGCAGGATACCTTCCTGTTCAGCGGCTCAATCGAAAGAACATTTCGTTGATGAATCCGGATATGCCGCTCGCCGCTTTTGTTGAGGCCTCTCGGCTGGCGGTACTTCGCGAAGAGATCAGTGGTATGCCGATGGCCTATGAAACCCTCGTGGCTGAAGGGGGCAGCACTCTTTCGGGAGGGCAGCGCCAGCGACTGGCCATAGCTCGCGCGCTTGCACACAAGCCCTCAATACTCCTGCTCGATGAAGCGACCAGCCACCTCGATGCGAAGACCGAAACCATGGTCCGATCGCAGCTTGAGCAGCCTGTTTTGTACGCCGTACGTCATCGCTCGCAGGTTGAGCACGATTCGCAACGCCGATCTGATCCTGGTTCTAAACGAGGGAAGAATAATCGAGCAGGGCAGCCACCATAGTCTGATGGCCAGGCGAGGATGCTACGCCAGACTTGTCGAAACGCAATTAGAGAAAGATGAAATCGGGCCGCCTGGTACGCACGCTTCCAGCGTGCAGTCGTGAATTCTCAGGGCGATCGGGCGAGTGCAACCCCAATAATTCAGGGATGAGAATATGACCAAATACACAGCTACCATTCTCCTGATTCCAGCAATAGCGCTGCTGACTCTCGGGCAAAACGCTCAACAATCGACGCCTGATCGCGCTCGCGTAATCGGAGAAGATAACCGCCGTCGATGTTTCCGGCGGGCGTGTGACGATCAGAGAGCGATTCGGGCAACGCGGTCTCTCTCCTGATCAACGGCGAGACGGCCGTGTTGACCGTTCCTCCCGGCGAGCACTCATTGGAGAAGGCATCGAGAATCTCAATCCGGGATCTCAATCCAGGCGACCGCCTGTACATGCGCGCTACGGGTCAGACGCTGATCTTCAGGTTTGCGCCCGCGCGACAGGTTAGTCGTTATGTCGGCGGCACACCTAAAGAAGAGACAGAATGAGCGAGAAAGAAGCCTGGCAAAAACGCGGCATCTCCGGAGTCGTCGTAGCGCTCAACGCTCAAGCCAGGGAGATAACGATAGTCATCTCCCGCAGCGCGACGGAATAAAGCAGATCAAAGTCTCTGGCTGCGAAGGTGCAGCGGTTTCGCCGCTATGCGCCCGACTCCGATCAAGTTCAGCGACGCGAGGCCAAGCTCATTCGCCGAGTTGAGACCCGGCGACCAGTTGCGCGCGCTCGGCGGAGAAATCTGCCGACGGCGCCTCGCTGGCGGCTGACGAGATAATCTCAGGCGGCTTCAGAACGATAGAGCGGCACCGTCACCTCGGTTACGCGTCGGACACTGGTGAAACAAAGATCAAGCTGCTTCGGCAACAATCAGCCCCTTTACCTTAGTGGCCGGCAAGAACTCCGTCATTCGCCGAATCCCCGCCAAAGTCTGCGGCGCTCATCGCTCAAAGAGCCGTATCGATGAACGCAAACAAGACCGATGCCGAAGATTCACAGGAGATTATCGAGCGTCTGCCGACGATTCCTGTTTCCGAATTGAAGACGGGTGACGTGATCCTCACAGCAAGCGCCATGGGGAGCGATCCAACCCGGCTGAGAGCAATCAACGTTCTGGCCGGCATAGATGGCATCATCAGCGCTCTTCAACGGGCCGGAGCGATGAACGGAGCGCCAACTATCGACGGGGCTGCCGCCAGGTGTCCTGGATGTCACCGCACAGCAGTGAGCTGAATGAATAAGCAAGAAGATCAAGAGATCTAAGTAACCTTCATAGATAAGTGAGTCCGTCATGAACAACGATCGAAACACTAAGAAGAGAATGCTGGTCGTTGCAGGCTTGCTGGCCCTTTGCGCTATCGTCTGCTGGGCGCAGCAGCCTAGAGGCGCGCTGTGCGGCCAGTTGGTGGACGAGCTTGGCGGCGTCATAACTGCTACCACAGTAACCCTGGTCGATTCTCGCAGTGTGGAAGTAAGGACCAAAACCGATGATCGGGGTGTGTTTTCATTCGAGGATCTTCCGCCGGCGAGCTACACCGTGAAGGTCAACGCCAGGGGTTCGCCCCGTTTGAGAAGACAAACGTGATTGTCGGAACGGGCGCCCGTAGCTCATTGGGAGATCAAGCTCACTGCAACAATTGGAAAACAGCAGGTGACCGTCAGCGCCAACACTGAAGGACTGAGCACCGACGCAAACGCTAATAAGACGGTGGCGTGGTCCTGGCGGGCAGTGACCTCGACGCCCTGCCGGATGATCCGGATGACCTTGCTACTACCTTGCAGGCTCTGGCGGGCGCTTCAGGAGGTCCGAACGGCGGCCAGGTCTTCGTAGACGGTTTTGCGGCCGCGGGACGCCCACCTCAAAAGTCGGCAATTCGCGAGATTCAAATAAATCAGAATCCATTCGCCGCTGAACACGACAAGATAGGCTTCGGGCGGATAGAAATATTCACGAAGCCGGGCCCGGACAACTTCACGGCGGCGCGCTGGCGATGTTCAATGACGAATCCTTTAATGCGCGCAATCCATTCGCGCCCGAGCGCGCGCCATTTCAGGTCCGGGCGTACGGCGGAAACTTGAGCGGATCTGTGCTGAAGAACAAGGCGTCATTCTTCCTGACCGGGTACCGACGCGAGATCGATGACAATGCGGTCATCAATGCCACCGTGGTCGACTCGAACTTCAACATCACACCGTTTAGCCAGTCGGTGCTCACACCCAAGCGACTCATCGACGCCAGCGGGCGCTTCGATTACGCATTGAACCAGAAGAACACCCTCACAGCGCGTTATAACTACTCCTCATCCCATCTCAACGACGTTGGTGTCGGGCAATTCTCGCTCGAATCGCGGGGACGTGACGTCTCAGGAACGGACCGGGTCCTTCAGTTGACCGAGACATCGGTGCTGAGCGCCAGGATAGTTAACGAGACCCGGTTTCAATACATTCAAAACCGGATAGACCAGTCCGACGGTAATTCACAACCTGCGATAGTCGTTTTGGAGTCTTTCACGGGTGGAGGGCCGCAAGTCGGAGTGTCGTTCAACGACACGAACCGGTGGGAAGCTCAAAACTGCACGACGGCCGCGGTAAAGAATCACACCCTAAAAGCCGGTTTGCGATTGCGAGGGAGTACATATCACTGATGTCTCTCATTCAAACTTTGGCGGCACCTACACTTTGCGGGTGGGAGAGCGCCGGCGCTCGACGCCGATAGCCGTTTGGTTCTCGCCGCCAGCGGCAAGCCCGTCTTTATCGACATCAGCAGCGCGGAGCGTTACCGCAGAACGCTGCTGTTTCAAAGCCAGGGACTTGGCTCGACGGCGATAAAGGCGCTGGGCGGCGGAGCAACGCTGTTTACCATAGCGGGGGGCAACCCGACGGCCTCGGTCAGCCAGGTCGACCTGGGCGCGTTTGCGCAAGACGATTGGAAGATCGCGGCCAACTTTACAATGAGCCTGGGCCTTCGGTATGAGGCTCAAACCAATATCGGCCACAACATATGAATCTCTCACCTCGGCTCGCCTTCGCATGGTCTCCACAGAGCGGCGCGAGTCAGACAAAGACGGTCATTCGCGGCGGGTTCGGCGTGTTCTACGAACGGTTCGCGGAAGGGCTGACGCTACAGACTAATCGATTCGATGGCTCGAACCAGCAGCAGTTCATCGTAACCGACCCGCCGATTCTGGGTTCGTTCCCGAATGTGCCGTCCACTGAGGCGCTGGAGCCCTTTGTAATCGCCGGCACGGTCTGGCAAACAGCCGAGAGCCTCAGATCGCCGTACACTATCCAGTCAGCGATCAGCGTAGAGAGGCAGCTTCCGTTCAACTTCACAGGCGCGTTGGCCTATATCAACTCGACAGGTTCGCACTACCTGCGAACGCGCAACATCAACGCGCCGATTCCGGGATCTGATGGAAGTGCTCATTCAGAATCGAGACCTCTTCCCGGCCTGGGAAATGTTTTCGAGTATGAGTCGAACGGCAAGTTCAGGCAGCACATGCTGACGATCACCGCGTCCAACCGCTTAAACAAGCATTACACGCTGTTCGCGTCCTACCTACTCGGAAGGTCCGAAGGAGATACGGACGGAGTGGGGACTTTTCCGGCTAATGGGCTCGATCTGAGTGCGGAATATGGGCGGTCAGCCTATGACATCAGGCACAGAGGGTTCCTCGGCGGAGTGATAAACCTGCCGCGAGCGGTGAGCCTCAACCCGCTTGTGATAATTTCGTCGGGCGCGCCATTCAACATCACAACCGGAATAGATTCAAACGGAGACACTCTCTTTACTGAGCGGCCGGCTTTCGCCAGCGGGCAGAACGGTACGGCGGAGAAAGTTACGCAGCTCGGAGCCTTTAGTGCTTAACCCGGGCCCCGGAGAGAAGATTATTCCCCGCAATTTCGGTAGCGGACCGTTCGGCTATTCCGTCAATATGCGTCTCGCAAAGACCTTCACTCTTCGCAGCAGAAGCGTTGGGGCACTCAAACCGGAGCAGCAAAAACCGGCAGGCGCAAAAACCACAACCGCGGCGTCGGACCGGCTATACAAGCTTACCGCCTCGGTGTTCGTGTTCAATCTTTTGAACCGCACGAATCGTGGAGCTCCGATCGGAAACCTGAGCTCTCCGTTCTTCGGTCTATCAAATTCACTGGCGTCCAGCGCGTTCGGAGTTCCCGGCAGCAGCAATGCAGCAAGCAATCGGCGTATTGATTTTCAGCTTCAATTGAGTTTTTGACTACTCAGCCAGGCGCCAGCTGGCGCTCCTCAGACACAATGCTGATGTGTCTTGAAGAGACTCCTCAGTGAGGGCGCGCACGCTGGAAGCGTGCGTACCCAGGCCGATGATCCTTGAGAAAGGGCCAGAGAGGTATCAGACAGGCGTCGCGCTCAAATCGTGAGCGTTGGGTGCGCGGACACAGTTTAATACCGCTGCGAGAGCAGCTTCCCGTTAAGGGTTCACCAATTCGTGGGATATGTGTGTGCGCTGCATGAGAAATGCTTTGGAGGGCGCGTTTGTGTTGCGAAGAGAGCGAGTCATCTGCGGTCTTCTAGGAGGAGTGCGGAGCTCGAGCTACTGGAAGCTGGAATACTTTTTCAAAATGGAGAAGAGAAATGTCGGATCAACAAGAGATTTCCAACGAGCCTCGGACTGACGAGGATATTGAGGATACTCAGGATCTCCAGGCACCGGGACTTCCCCGGCGCCGGTCTCTCAAGCGCCTTATCGCCGGATTGTCGTTGCTGATAGGCATCGTTGTCATAAGCGGACTGTTGTTCAAGCTTCGGGCGCATGCACCGCGGCCGGACTCGATTGCCCGGGTTGGCAAGTCGCTCCCAGCCATCCTGGTGGCCGACGAATCCGGTCGAATGTGGGACGTTTCCAAGGCGGGAGTGGGAGCCAGGACCGTGATTGTCTTCTACTCGACCGCTTGTGACGTGTGCCAGAAGGAGCTACCGAATCTGCAGCCGTTCCCGTCTTCATTGGGCCTCATCATGGTGAATGAGGCTGACGGCTCGTCGGAGGAAATCGATCGGCTCCATCTGCCATACACAAAGCGGTTCTTCGATCGTGATCGGGTCTTTGAGCGCCTAACGCTCAACCCGGGCCTTCCAACGATCCTCCTGGTCGATGAACATGCCGTTCTTCGCGGAGCGATGGTCGGTGCTCATTCGCCCGACGCCCTCAGGCAAAAGCTCGCCGATTTCGCGCAGGAGTACGCCCGGGCCGATTGATAGGAATCGAATGAATGATCATCTGGTCGAAGGAGCCTGTCTTGGACGACGAAGCCGCAGCTTCGGCCTCGCGAGCTCCGACCGTGTTGGAGAGAGTTATGCCGCGCAATCGTAGAGTTCGTTCGCTGCTCGGTTTGTTAACAATAGGCCTCATGGGCGGATTACTTGCTTCAGCGCCCGGCGCGCTGCCGTACCTCAAGCGGCATCGCTCTGTGGCCAAGTCGGTACGAGCGTGGTATCGGGGCGCGCGGTTTGTGAGCGACGAGGGTGTCGTGCTCCAGCCGCGGTTGAATCAGTGCGGGGCGGCGGCCCTCAAGGCGGTGCTCGCCTTCCACGGAATAGACCGGGAGATTCCGGAGCTTGCCGATCAGCTGAAGACTCACGCCGGCCGGAACATCGCTGTTTGATCTGCGACCGTGGTCTCAAGCGAGGCGGGCTTGCCTGCCCGGTCCTGGGTGCTGAACGCTGAAGCATCTGAGTCGACACTCCATTGCCCGCCATCGCGTTTGTGTATCGGCGATCACTTTGTTGTGATCCGAAGCGTTCGTCGACGCCGGACGTTCTGGAAGTTGATGACCCGTCTCTCGGGCGGCTGCTATGGCCTGTTGAGTCTTTCTCGAAGGCGTGGTCGGGCGAGACATTGATCTTCGACACCGCCTGGGCTCCGAGCTAGGCGAGTTCAGATTCGCTTTCGACGGCGCGTCGGGACCGCAGGGGTTGCGCCGCAACGATATCGAGATTGAGAGACGATAGGGCAGTCAGCGCGCTGCGTAGTCGAGTCGCTGACTGCGCGCGCTCAATCGGTTCCCTCGGGTACTCGCACGGTGAGCGCCTCAAAACGAATCAAGGGCTGGTTGGCTTCGACGACCCAACCCTGCCTGGTCTCCAAGTAACAACTTGGTTGGCGTCGAATCCGCTCATCTGAGCGCTGAGAATAAACAAACAAAAAAGGAGAACAAAATGAAACTCAGATCCAATTTGAAGCAGATGGCATTGGTGGCCGCCCTTACTCTGGGCATGTCTCTTAGCCTGGTCAGTGCGAAGCCGAGGCCGGCAACACCGGTTCCGGCAACGGCTGCCGTCGAGGTCGCGACTGTCGGTGGGCAGCCCGATAGTTGCTGGGCGACCATGGGCGTGGCTGCAGGACTCGCAATTGGTGCGCTCAGCCCCTGCTCCATCACTTTGCGCCGGCGGCGCATGGTAACGCGCTGACCGCGGGCGGCCTGTTCGCTTGCGACCTCTGATTGACAAGTTTCAACGCCCGCAGTCAAAGCTTGCGGTCGGATCCCGCTCTGCGAAGAGCGTAAATAAACAAACAAACAAAAAAGGAGAAGGAAATGAACCTCAGGTGCTACGCAGCTCTGGCGTGCGGCGGGTCTTGCGATTGGTGCGCTTCAGCCCTGTGCTCCCATCCTCTGCGCAGTCGGCGATGGTATGTGGGGATTGAGCGGAGCCGCACTCCTTGCTAACCGTCCTGATAATTTTCCATTTCTGTGTTGTGACTCTCAAGGTGGCCGGTCGAAACACAATGAAGGAAAGACTCGAAGAGATGACTCCGGGACCAGCGCAATGCTGATTAATGTAGCGCTATCGCGTCTACAAACTCACCGGTTCCGTCAATCTCTGTCGTTCTGAATGTGAACAATCGGCCCCTCGTTTCCCTTGCTTGCATTCCGTTTCGCGAGCGGCGCGTCCAGTAGCTCGATACCGTGCGCGCGCATAACGTACGACCAGACTGGCGCGGTGCTCGCGAATGCGGTTTGTAAGCTGTCTTGTGAACTGCGTCTTAGCCAATGTCAGAAATTGGTCGGTCACCAATGTGGACAAGCGGTCAAAGTTACTCCTGTCGAGGATAATCAGCGTGATCGGGTTGATCATCGCTTTCTTGTTCATCGCCAGGCTGAATCATTTTTGGCCGTTTTAAGCCTGAGCGGCCGGCCTAACCAATAACCCTGTTGAACAGGCCCTTAAATGGGCCGCCAAACAACAAACAAACAAACAAAGGAGAGAATCATGTCAAGAATCAAAAAGGGAGGAGCCGTTTTCTTTCTGTCCATGGTGATGCTGTGCGCGTCGATGGGGATTGCCAGCGCCGGTTCAACGTCGGCTCAACTCATGCCCGTCGCTCAAGAAGCTGCGGTCGTTGGCGGAAGCGCCGGCTGTGCATTCACGGCTGGTCTTGTCGTAGGTCTGGACATTGCCGGACTCTTCGGCTGCGTCCCGTGCGCAATCGGCGGCGCGGTAATCGGTCTCGGCGGCCTAATTGCCTGCAACTAGAAAGCTGATTGAAACCTGTGAACGGTGCTCAGCAACTGCAGGTGTTGAGCACCTTTCCCGTGAGGCGTATGAGCATTCTTCTCCTGGCAAGGCTGCTTATTCAGGAGCCGATGGCGTAAGTTACAGGTCCAGTATGGGTGGGCCGCCCGCCTGAGCATTTGTCTGGTCCTGGCCATGGCTGCCTGGATGCTCGCTTCCGTTTCCGTCAGCCTTGTGCGCGCGGTCACGCAGGAACAGATCGCCGAGGTATTCAACAGGGTGTTGGCGATCTGGATCATTGCCGGGACTGTCACCGGTAAGGATCTTACTCTGGCATGTCCGCCTGGAGCGATTGCTATTCTTTCCGCTCTCATTTCAACGCTCTCTACGGATCCTCTCTTTCTTTGCTCTTCTTACGTTTCCTCTGACGTTGGGTCTCTGCGTAGTCGAGATCTGTGTGCTTGTTAAGTCCTCCGGCACTATCGCATGCGTTAGCTGCGTGCCGCTTCGGCCTTCATTCTCATCGTGTAGGGCGCGCGAGCGATCATTTCGCTGATCAGAACCGCGCTCTTTCGTTCCGGGGCTCTGACCAGATCCATCCGATACATAATGTTGTGGCTTCGGATCGCATGCTCTGGCCATATCGATAGTCCGGCTGGATCACTACAATCTTTCCAGCGCTCTGCCCGGTTATCATTGCGCCCGGATATTCCTCGGCCTAGATCCTCTCGAGCACCTTCTACCACTCGGGATAGCGGCTGCTCTTCTGATTGCGGCGGACTACAGCGTCCAGCATGATCTGGTGTACTCTGGAATCACCGGACCGCTTGGCTTGCAGGACATCACGGAAAACCGCCGGGAGATTCCTGCTGCTCCGCCCCTCGCCCTCGCGGGTGTTGTGGCGAATCAGTCTGCTCGGGTGGTTACGCAACAGGAACGCGTTGCTGCTCTTGATCTGGGGCGCGCTGTACGGGTTTGGGCTACACTTACTTCACGAAGGCTGGAAGCCAGATGTACTTCGTAGGCGTTCTGTTGGATGGTGCTCATATTCCATTCATACCTGCGCGGTAACCTGCTGGGAGTCGACAACCGGGCCGCCTGTGGTCTATTACAGGCTGCCAATCAGAGTAGACGATGCGATCCGAGCCAAAAATTCCGCGCTCAGCTTCGTGCAAATGGTCATGGTTTGGCGGCGTCTTGCTGTCCCCGGTGCTTCGAGAAACACAGGGAATGACGACGCCCATTGATTGGATTGGCATTCTGAGCTTCGCTTGTTGCGGCGTATTGCTCGGCGAGATATTCGGGAGCTACTTCTCGGTCCTTCATCCCGAGCCGATCGAGCGTTCGTCGCTCTATTCAGGCGGAACCACGCCGGGGGCATTCCTGGTACCGGTGCTGCAAACCGTCATCCTTGCTGTTCTTATCGTCCCCGGGGCGTCTGCCCGACGAAACCTGGGCGACGTTCCGGCTGGAATCCTGTTTGTTTCCGTGCCCGTTGTTCTTCTGGTTGCTGAGAAACGCCGTACTTCGCTTATGGGTACAGAGGAAGATGATCAGGGAACAGGAGTCCATTCTAGCCAGGCTGATGGGAACCTGAAGATTATGACTGCGGCTGTTCTGAGTCCAGGACCTGGCCGAGGAACTACGGCCCGACGAAGGCGCTCAAGGGCGTGACCTTTGAAGTCGCGGCCGGTTCGATCTATGGCCTCATCGGACCCAATGGAGCAGGAAAGACGACTGCTTTCTCGATTCTCGCCGGTCTCATGAGACCAACTTCCGGCGTGGCCAGGATACTGGGAATCGAGCGCAGCCGAACTCTCGCGCGAGCTTGCGTCCCGGATCGGATTCTCTTCGCCGCAGTTCGGACTGTTTGATTATCTGAATGGACGGGAGATCCTCCTCGCTATGTGCCTTGATGCACTGGGCTCGCCGCTTATGAAGCTGAGACCCGCACCCAGGACCTCCGCTGGAGCTGCTCGACCTGGAGTCAGCCGCGGGTCAGTCTGTGTATGAGTACTCAGCAGGGAATGCGGCAGAAGCTGGGGTTGGCGTGCTCGTTCATTCATGCCCCCTGATGTTCTTCTGTTGGATGATGCCATTCATTGGCGTTGGACCCTGCCTCGGTGTACCGGGTGGTCCGCACTTCGGCAATGGCGCGAGCGGCAGGACCGTTGTAGTTGTCCTCGCACGATCTTGCGCTTCGTCGAGCGGGTCTGTCACCGCGTGGGTATTCTGCATGAAGCCGCGAACTGGAAGTATGAAACTGATCCTGGTCCGGCGGCCGGCATCCCGGCCGGCAGACCAGCCGCAAACCGCGCCTGGTCAATCACAGCTGGAGTCCCTGCTCTGGCAGGTGGTAGGCGCGCCTGAAATGAACGAATCTGTCGTGGCTATGATCCCGTCAGAATTCCAGCCAGAGATTCCCGCATCAACGGTGTCCGTAGCTCAAGCACCAATCTATCGCTGATGCGCCGCTGGCGTACTAGACACGACGGAGAATGCTGACGGCCGCGCGCGAATGAACAATCGCGGAATCATGCGATTCAGGCGCGGCTGCCTCCCGGCCCATCACGCCGCGCAGCTATTCTGAGAACTTTCGGTTGAGCATTGACGGCTCTGCGATTCAGTCGACGAGCCCTGAAGCGGTAGCCCTCACGGCAGCCCTTGCACTAATAACTACCGATTCTAATGAGGAGACAGAGATGGAGAACATAAAGAGCAGCAGAACTACTTCCCGAGGCCGCGCCTCTCGCCCTATGGGCGATCTTCTTCAGCCCGCTCGCGACCATAGAGTCGTTGTCGCGACGTCCGCGGTGGTTTATTCCACTCTTAATCACCGGCATCTATTCGTCGGCGGTCAGCTATTATGTCATCGCCCGTTTCGGGTTTGCGGCATTGGTTGCCAAGTCTGCCCAGGCCAGCTCACAGCTTGACTCTCGACATGGTTCTGCAACACGCCCTGGCGAACAAGACCCAGATCATTGTCGTCCAGAGCATCGCCTCTTTCCTGGGAGCCTTTGCGACCTCGGCGCTCATCGCGCTCATTCTCTGGCTTCTCGTCTATGCTCGTGGGTGGAGACGCGGTATTCAAGAAGGTGCTGGCTCTTACGGCTCACGTTGCTCTGTTTACCGCAGCGGTCAGAGAGACGATGCTTGCAGTCACCGTCCACACTAAATGGCGACCTCAACTCTTTCGACTTCAACAACCCGCTGGCAACCAATCTCGCTTTCTTTGTCCACAGCAGTTCACAGGTTTACCGCTCGCATTTTCAGCGCGCTCGACATCGTCACGATCGCCACAGTGGTCCTGCTGGCGTTGGGTTGACCAAGGTTTCCAAACGGTCTCCCGACCGCGATGGCTCGTCGTAATCATCCCCCGGGCTCTTTCGTAATTGGCGCGGCTTCGTTTCGTGGTCTTCATAAGCCGCTAATGGTAATCAGATAGGAGGGTGAGCGGAATGTGATTCGGGAGCGAGGAATGAGAGGAAGTTCGAGGGTGCCAACTAAGAATTCGAAAACCCGCTCGATGAATGTTTGTAAACGACTTCTGCCCATGGCAATATCGCCTCGACTTAACATCTATATTGAACTGTAAACGAGAAGTGCTAGAATGACTCCAGCCTAACCGACACGGCCGATGGTCGTATTTCGGGTCCCAATTCTCAATGTAAACTGTGTTTGGCCGAATAATTCGTCCGTGTTCTAGTTGGCGTTCCGTTCGGGGATGTATTTTAAGGCCAGCCGGCGACTGAATTCTATTGCCTGCTCGAGCTGGTCTCCGGTTCTGTTCCGACCGGGCTCAGGGACAAGACAGTCGTCTCGCTTCGCAGCTTGAAACCAATCTAGTTGGTAAGGAGAGAAAACGCCGAAGAAAGTTAAAAGTGTGGGGATTGCGACAGTCAGTCTTCTGCTTGTTTTGACAACTATGATCGCGCCGACTCACGCTTGGGCTGATGGTGACCCGCAGCCTGTCCTGCCAGTGCCTGGGCAGCCGCCGCCTCCTCCTTCTGCTCCTCCTTCTGAGATCCCCTGGTGGCTACAGTTGATTCTCGCGGGCTGGAAGTGCGCTGTATGCGTAGCGAAATCATTAGCGCATTCGATCAGGCCTCTGGGATCCGGGGCGCGTCCAGCAGCGCGTCAACCCGGATCATAGAGGCTGCCCTTAGTAACATTACTCCCGCCCGCCACCCCTATCCTTTCGTCTTATCCATTCAAATAAGATCCGATGTTTGGACTGGCCGGACAAAATCGATTTACCTCGACCCATTGGTGCGCGTCTTTAGTGAAATCAGACATTTCACAGCGCCGAAACGCAAGTAGCAACAAGCCCACGATGTGAACGGGGCACGCTACTAATCCTTTACGACGCGCCCATGTGAACAGGCCTGGTGAGCTTGGCAGCCAGTATGAAAACCTCTGTAGCATCAGAATTGTGGCACGTACCAGAATCGACATTAAGTACCAACTACTCTTGTGCGTATGGTTGTCACTGACTCTTACCGGCCTCTCACAAGCAATAAAGCCAATCCAGGACTCGAATGATTTGCTTAAGGCCATCATCTCCTCCCTCCGACGCTCACCAGAAAGCGATCACTGCTGCTCGACGAAGGTAAGAGCCTGATCGGAGACGTATTCTTTAGGGGGTTGTTGATTGAAGCTGAAAAAGCCCACAATGCCAAGGACCCAGCGAGATGGCGCTTTCAGAGGTCCTGGAAGCGGCCTCATGAAAGGTCTGGTAATTCGTTTGTCCGAGCCCTCACCTTCAACCCACTTCGGCAAGCTCTACCACGAAGCGCGACAACCACAAAAAGCCATAGAAGCTTATCAGCATTCCATCCGGGTGTGTTTGGAGTCTGATCTTAAACCCCTCAGATACCACCGGTCAAATTTGCACTGGTGTTGGGCATATGTCGCTGTACGAGTTAGGCAGACTTCAGTTTGAGACCAGCGATTTTCGAAACGCTATAGAGTCGTATGACAGGAGCTTCAAAGCTTTGAAGAGATCAACTCGAAACGAGATTGCATCCAGATACTAAATGATCTTGAACGCTGTACATTATACACCGGGGATTACAAAACTGCTAAAGAAGTTTCACAGCGCAGTCTTTCTCTCGCAGCATCTCTCTTCCAGGGAGATGAATCATCAACCTATTCCAGGTATAGCAGGGCAATCGCCTGGTCCAATCTGGGTTACATCAGTACCTGGGAAGGAGATTACCGTCGTGCATTGATTTCCAGCTGGTAGTCGATCGCGCTCTTTGAAGAACTGGTCAAGTCGGGTCAGCCCTACCTGCCGGTAGTTGCCGATCGACTGATAGACCTGGGGCAGGTCTATTACGCCCTGGGTAACTACACAAAGGCACTTTACTACTACCACCAGGCGCTAACTACCATAGCGGCTCTCAACTCACCCCAAACAATCTCGTCAAAGAGTCATCGCCAGTTTGGGTCTTCTATATATGGAGCAGGGGGATTATCCCAGGCCAATGAATTCCTGACCAGAGTCTGAAGCTGGCATCACAACTGATGACAAAACCGCCGTTGCAACGGCTCTTGATAATATCGGTTTCAGCAACCAAAGGCAGGGCAGATACGAGAAAGCATTCCGACAGCTTCCAGGGCGCATTGAGAATAGCGCAGGACACGGAGCTTCCACCTTGATGATCGCTTCCCTGAAGGACTGGGTACGCTTGCTCAGGCTCAGGGCAATTACGATTCGGCGCTCCTTACTTCGACAGAGGCCTGGCAGCCGCCAGTAAACTTGAGATAAGAATAGAGAGGCACAGCTACTTTGGCGAAAGGCCGATGTTTATGTCCTGAAGAAGGGCTACCGTCAGGCGCTCTGGAACTCTCAGACAGCTCCTGACGCTCGCCAGGAGCTTGGCCAGCCGAACATCTCCTTACCTGGCTTTGCTCATGAAGGCGAAGGGCGAGCCTCGCTCAAGGCCAGGATGATTCGGCCCTGCAATTGCTCATCGATGCCATCAGCGAAGCGGAACTCATAAGAGGCCACGTTGCAGGTCGTGAACAACAGAGCACCCTGTTCTTCCAGAATAGGAGTCGAACCCTTACTACCTGATGATAGACTTGCTGGCGAAAAACAGAATCGCATCGGGGATGCCATACTTTATGCTGAGCGGGCGAAAGGCAGAGTCTTGCTCGACGTGCTTCAGGGCAACAAGCTGATCCCCAAAGGAAATGTCCCCCGGCGACCGCGAGGAGGGAAAAGCGCGACTCAAGAAGGAGGTCCAACTACTCAACGTCCGAGATCTACAGAGAGACGCAGGGCCAGACAAAAATGTTCCAACCCATATAGCAGATCTGAACGCACGTTTGAGAAAGGCCCGGCTCGAGTATGAAGCCTTTCAGAAATAACCCGTAGCGCAACCGAGCGCGAGCGGCAAGAGCGTCGCGTCGAGGCGTGAGGTCGTTTTCCATCGAAGACCTGGAAGCATTGTTGCCGGACAAGAAGACCGCCCTGCTCGAATTCGCAGTATTTGAGGATAAGACATACCTTTTGTTATCACCAGGAACAATACTCAAGGCACAGAGGAAACGGGATAATTATCAAGCTTTTATCCCATCGGCATTAAGAAAGCCGACCTCACTTCTATGGTGCATACCTTCCGGGAGCGGATAGCAAACCGCAGAGTGGGGAATACAAAGGCTTGCCGAAGAGTTGTATAAGCTGCTTCTTCAGCCCGCGAAGGGATCAGCTGGCGGGCAGGAGCACCCTTGTGCTGGCGCCCGATGAGATTTTGTGGGAGCTGCCTTTCCAGGCGCTGCAGAGTGCGCCGGGGACGTTATTTGATCGAAGACTATTCAACATATTACGCCCCGTCCCTGACTGTTTTGTCCGAGATTGTGAAAAGCGGGCCCCAAAAATGCCCTCGCATCAACGTCAAACGCCGTCCCCGCTAAGAGTGCTTTCTTTCCCCTGCCAGGCCAACTCGTCTGCATTCGGCAATCTCTACACTCGGCAGAGCAGACGAAAGTGGTGCGCCTCTGCTTTAGGCGATGATAGCGTCTATCCTCGCTCCCGGAGGCGGAGAGCAGAAGCGAAGGCCATTGCCGTCGTAAGACAGTGGCAATACGAAAACAGCAAAGCGTTTGGCTGGAGAGAGCGCCCGCGAAGAAACGGGCAAAATTCGGAAAGATGGGGGCTATGAGCGTTCTGCATTTCTCGCCACGCATAGCATCCTTCGACACAACCAGGGGCCGAGCGTATTCCCGAATAGTCTTATCGCAAGGTGGTTCTTAATCCTAACGAAGATGCAGCCGCTCGAAGCCCGTGGAGATCGCCAACCCTCGATCTCAATGCTCGTACAGCAGGTCCTCTCCGCCCGCCAGACAGCGCGCGGCGAGATCCGTGGAAGGGGAAGGAGCCGCTAGGCCTAAGCTGGGCGTTCTTCGTGGCGGGCTGTCCTGGGCGACTGCCGTGGGAGCCGCCGTGGAAGGTAGAGCGACCGCCGGCACAATCGGAGATGAGATGATTGGTTTTCATAATAATCTTTATTATCGACAATGAGTCCTTCAAACGGGAATTACGGGAAAGGCAGAAGCTCTTCGGAGGGGCCGCGCTGAAGACGCCCGGGCCGCTGATGGAACATCGAGATCCCTTCTACTGGGCGAGCTTCGTCGTCGCCGGCGATGGCAGATAAGTGGCGGAACAATTACCTCGCCGAGTCGAGGTTCTTAATCAGTTTGTTGATGACGCGAACATCGGGGTTCGCTGCCTGCAGCTCTTTCAACTCTTTTCTGGCCGCATCCTTCAGACCCGCCGCTGCGATCAGAGGAATGCCCATCACCGAGATGGGAGTTTCCCCACGAAGCTTGAGCGCGTTGAATGTTACTCGAATACCTGTTTATCCAAAACCTTGAAGCCCGCATACGGCTTGTCAAGCGCAGGATCTCAATCTGCGTCCATCTTTGACCGCCTCTACCATCCACGCATATGACATGGCCGCGGGCGAGTGGCTCTTCGGAGTCCACCGCGTATCTGCAAGCGGTTCGCTCTCGATCTCCCGCCGCCAGTGTTAACGTCGCGGACAAGGACCGAGTAACGCGGGGTCGCGCCCGGCAACGCCTCCCAACTTAAATGCAGGATTGCTTGACAGCACAATAGAACTGACCGGTGTTATCAACTCTGAATGTCCCTGTATTCTCTGCCTCAAGCCGAGCAACGGGCCGACACGGCCTATCTTGACCGACGGAGCTGACGCAATCTGCAAACCGCTCGTTCGTCAGGGCACCTTGAACGGCCGATCTAAGTTCAACCGAACTCCTTCCAGTCCTTGAATGATTCCAGCTCTCATCCAGAGCCACCGGACCGATCCCATCGTTCAGCCGCACTGCAATCTGGGACTGGTCTCCAGCCAGCCGCACTTCTTCATTCTCCTTCGTAGTCTCGCAATTTGAGCATCACGCACTGGATGCCGGCTCGCGGCATCGAATCATTTTCCGCTTTAAGCTGCCCTACCTGCGCATGTCAGCCCGTCAATCCGCGCCTGGTTTGACCGTGAATGGCCCAAATGACAATAACCGCAACTGCCAGCAAGGCAGCTGCCTGAAAGAGCGGACGATAGCTCAACCCGGAAAGCGGTGCCTGCCAGGAGGCGCGCAATCGCTCCCAGAAAGCCGGCGAAGCGTTTGCCGAGGGACTGTTTGCGACCGGTCGGCACCGTGTCCCTGCCGCCGATCAGCGTCGAGAGTGTCCAAAGAAACCTGCAAGTCGGACTCGCACTCTTCACAAGCGGCCAGATGACGCTCGACGGTCTCACGCTCCGGCGCCCGGAGACCGTCGTCGACATAACCGGCAAACTGTTCAAAAAGAAGATGATCTTCAGATGGGGCGTCCAGCGAATTGTGGGCAAACTGATATGCTGCCTCGACGAGTTTGGGGGCACGTAAAACTCTGAGAGCATTCGGAGCATGCTGCGCAGGTGATCGCTGGCGGATATGAGCTCATCGGGCCGCATCTCTCGCCGCTTATAGCGATCTATCTGCGAGTCTGATAAGGTGCTTCAGAAAAGCTACTCCCGAACATCAGCATGCCCCTTGATATTGGGAAGATGCAAAGAAAAGAATATATTGCCATATAAGAAAAGTTCAGAACGGCTTGCCAAGCGCCTTCATGCGTCGGGACAACCGTCGGCGAGCCGGATACTGAAAGTTGATCAACCTGCTGCCTGGTTACCTCGCAAATGCTGGGCGATTGTTGAATCATCCAGGGGCAACTCATTCCATAGCCGTGCAAAACCGCTCGACTGGAAGAGTTAGCGCCGACGCTACTTAACAGTTGCTATTCCTGACGTCCGATTGCAGCAGGGTTATCATACTGCTCGTGCGGGTCCCCAGATTCAACAGAAGGGCGCTTCGTTGTTCGAGCGGCAGTTGGCAGATCTCCTTCCATAGCCGTTCCAGGTAAAGGCGCTGTTCGGCTTTACTGGTTGCCTCACCCAGCGAGTCGCGCTGTCTGCAGATCGGGGGAGGGACGATAGGTCCGTTTCGGATTCCGTTTGCGGAGGATAGTCCCCTGATTCTGCATAACTCCGCGCCGTCAGGCTCACCAGATCATCAATCTCTGCTGGGCCGTCCCCCCATCTCGTAAATGGCGGTTACAACTCTCTATCGGATCACTGTAGTCAATTCTGTCGGGCGACAACCCTGCCTGTTCAAGAGCCTGAGAGTCATTTCGTAGTTGGTTGATGCGACCCCTGGAAACCGGCTCTTCCGGCTCTCAACCCATTCCGTAATCCCGCCGAGCCAGTTCTCCTGATCGTCTTCTCCACAGGCTAAAACCCTTCTTGTGAGTGAGGATATAGCGAACCTTATGCTTCAGACGGGCTCGTTGCGGGTACTTCATCCGCAGGTGCCTGTGGTGCAGGTGTTATAAGCGGTGACCGACACGTAGCCCCTTGAAGCTACCGATAGTTCCTGCAACTCCGGCTTTAGCCTTATTTGCCTTAAGCGCTTTAGTATTTGAACAGTGGCATCCGCAATCAGGGTTTGGATGCCTTCGGACAGCTGATCGCTTTCCGAGTAGAAGGAAGAACCGGCGATGTAGGTGCGAACTGATGCCGCTCACAATCGGCTGCGCCGTTTCGGTGAGAATCTGGCCTAAGAGACGATCCACCTCGTCCTCATTCGATGCCTGCATAAAGGGAATTAAAAGAGGATCGCTTTGATCTGCCATATAAGCACCGTGGCCGACGATGAGCCACCGGCCCGGACAATTTACAGGAGACCGGATAATGTACGGGAATGATGATGATGCCCGACCAGTATGATCATTGCAACTCGATAGCACATTGAGCAGGATTGCTGGGCTGGGCCGGAATCGGCAAGCGAACCCCGGCGATGTTGTTTAGCGGCTCGAAGCCGCTCCACACTGGCAGGCGCTATCAGAGCCGCGACTGTCAATCACGTATGAAGAGACGAGCTGGAAGAGCCTGGCGCTAAGCACCGCGGCGAAGACGGCATTGGGCAGGCAGTCGAAAATCATAGAACAGCATTCCCGCTCGTCGTAAATGTGTGTGCTACCGGGAGACAGGAGAGGGAGATATGATTGTTCATTTGAAGTAATTGTTTCTGCGTGATAATAGCCTGTCGTCCAACTTACGAACACTACGGTGTCTGAGGCCAGTATGCCTGGGGCCTGATCGCCTAAACAAGTCCAGGTTAACTACCTTGGCTTGTTCTCGAAACCAGACACTCTCATCTTAAAGCCAGGGTGGAACAGTATTAGAGGGTTGTACGAAGCATTTCGCCCTACAACATAACCATGCTTGACATGAAATTTGAGTCTCTATCTGCCAACCTTGCTGATTCAATTTCTTACAGTCTTCCTTTTAACTATCGCCAGCAAATTATAAGTTACTGATCGCGTCGAAGCTGTATTTAATGACTGTACCGAAGAACAGTTCTTAATAATTCCCGAGGTCTTAAAAAGGCGTGGTGACGAGTGGATACGTACACTGAGCCAGACTTTCACCTGACCCAATTTGCTAACGATGCAAGTCACAATCAGTTATCCCAAGGTACTGCTAAGGATTTCTTAAAAACGTTATCAACATTAGATATCCCTGATGTCGGTAATAACGAAGGTAATGGGATTACATTTCACCGGGGACATCCCTGAACGCAATTGGAAGTTTTACTTAACGATTGATCTCTCTTTTCAAGTTCCCAACGGACTTTTTCTGCAGTTCTTAATCAGGACACCCAGTGATAAAGATAGACCACGTGGAAAACTTTCCAAGCAGGACTTACTCTTAGGCCGCAGCGCACTTGCTAAGATTGGCTTGAGGTCTAGAAGGCTGCGGTCTCTACAGGGCTTGTGTGGGCCCAACGGTGACAAAGGGGGTGCATATATGCAGTTTGACCTCAATCATTCTCCGCTCGAAACTAACCTTGCAGAGTTGATGTCTCGTACCTGAGTTCTGATCGAAGCCTGACCAATAGTCTCAAATCACCTGAACTCCAAAGCTTGGTACCTGTACGTCGGATTCGTAAAAGAACCACTCAAAGGTAAAATTCAAGAAGAATAAGAATAGAAGATTTCTGCTGGTCTTCTTGCTCCGCTGACGTCGTTTTGTTCAAGGTGGTTATCGAGCAACACCGGTCCGTTCTTCTAATTGTGGATCTAGATATTCTTATCAACTCTCCTGTCAATTTGCGCGATGCCCAAACAACTCTAACGTCGCCAGCCCTCTTCCCCGAAACCAGGGGATCCGTGGGATATTATTGAGGGATTGATCGGGACAATAGATGGTCCAAATGACTGGTCCAGTCAACAATGATCACTATCTGTACGGAACACCGAAACGCGTGAGCGAGAATAACTCCATGTCCGGAACGGATATTGATGGATACTGCATTCGTTCTTGCTCTTCTCGATCGGAACGACGAATACCAGCAAGGCAAAGATCTTTTCCCCGCGCTCGCGTCGCACAGGAGCTCTTGGACTACCGAGGCAATTATAGAAATCGGCAATAGTTCCAGCCACACTCCTATCCATCGACAAAACGCCTATGCATTTATCAAACACTGCCAAGCTGCTATCGAAATAATAAATAGTAAACGCGTGAGTACTGAACCTAGGCCGTGCGTTGACTTATAATTCCCGTCAAGACAAAACCTGGGGTCTGACGGACTGTATTTCTTTGTAATATGGAGGATGCAAATCTCACTGATGCCTTGACCGTTGACAGGCACTTTCAACAGGCAGTGGTTTCGGGCACACGAGTGGGAAGAACATTAGATTCCACGCTTATTTATCTACACCCCAACCAACCTGGCTGTGGCGCAATCCTTATCCCTTGATTTCATCGACTCGTCACCGCCGCGTCAGGCTACATTGAGTCACGCACAGGCGTGACGGAGCCATCAATACACTATCGCTGGAAGATCATCACGAGCGCGGGCGCGTCGCTCGAATCGTCGTCGATTACCAGGCGCGGCTCAACATCCTGAATAGCGGGTTGATCGTGCACCTAACTTCAGCCATCAACAGCCTTGCGCTGATGACGAGCAACTGCGCGCGCTGATTCTAACCGGCGCAGGAGATTGCGCTTTCATCGGCGGCGCGGACATCAACGAGATGGGTCGCGTTTGATGAGGAGTCCGCTCGTATTTTCATCACGCACTTCTGCATGAAGCCTGCACTGCCTTGCGCAACTTGCCGGTTCCCGTCATCGCGCGAATATCGGGTTATTGTCTGGGCGCGGGTCTGGAAGTTGCCGCTTCGTGCGACCTGCGCATAGCATCCGAGCATTCCAGCTTTGGCATGCCGGAGGTCAGGGTGGGCATTCCTTCGGTGATCGAAGCCGCCTTTGCTCCCGCGACTCATCGGCTGGGGAAAGGCCGCCCGGTTGATCTACACGGGCGAGACGATGTCCGCGCGCGAGGCTGAGCGTTGCGGGCTTCTTGAAAACGTGGTCCCCGAAAGAGGAGCTCTGACGAGGCCGTCAACCGCTGGATCGAGAGCGCATCCTCGAAGCGGGACCCCAAGCCATTCGCTTGCAGAAGGCGCTGCTTCGCCAGTGGGAGACTCTTCCACTCTGACGAGGCCATCAGAGCGTGGCATCGAGTCGTTCTGCCGAAGCCTATCGCCTCGGATGAGCCGCAGAGAATGATGAACGCTTTTCTCAAACGCAAACGAGACGCGCCCCTTATTGATAAAGGAAGAACACTCACGATGATGCAAAGAGCAGGACCCCTGGGTGCACGCAGGCTTCCAGCCTGCGCTCACCAGGCTGAGAGTACAAATTCGCGAGCCGAGCAGGCTGGAAGCCTGCGTACCCAGGTTCACCTGGCGGGTCTCTGCTTTCATTCCTCGTGATCTGCTGCCTCACAAGCAGCGTTTCAGCCAGTCAGCTAGTGGACGGCAAGGTCGAAACCAGACTGGTGCCTGCTCCGTGTCGAGTACGCCGCGCTGTTGCCCGACGGATACGGGAGAATGCGAATGGATCTGCCGCTGCTCTTCTTCCTGCACGGCGGCGGCGGGGACAAGAGCTTCCCTGCGCGACTGCGCTCGCTGTTTGATGAGATGTGGAAGGCAGGCTCGCTGCCGCCATGGTTGTCGTTACGCCAAGCGCCGCGCGATCGTTTTATATGGACTGCCAAAGACGGCTCCGAAAATCGGGAGACCGTTCATTGTCAGCGCGAGTTCCTCGACCACCTCCGAGCGAAGTTCAAAGTCACGCGCGAGCGCAAAGGCACGCTGCTCTTCGGCATCTCGATGGGCGGGATGGGCGCGCTGCGGATCGGCTTCAAGCACACGGAAAAGTTCGGCGCTCTGGCGGCGTTGGAACCGGGGATAGATCCCGTGCTGAAGTGGAAAGACCTGTCGTCGCGCTACAAGTTCTATCGCGGACAGGATTTGATGGAGACCATATTCGGAGCAATACGTAACCGGAACGCTAC
>ERZ1370068.8455-contig-7307_pt1 | contig 24782 bp, 27 predicted proteins | sample MGYA00561227_ERZ1370068 | MGnify/ENA primary metagenome ERZ1370068 (study PRJEB38410, sample SAMEA6850437) | metagenome | study: Metagenomic assessment of the ecological functions of the soil: analysis of the soil microbiota associated with the...
CTGTTCGCGATCGCGGGCGGCATATGTCTGCGGGGCAATTTTCCGCCGGAACGCCGGCCCTCAACACCGGCATCCTCTGGGCGCGCGCTGCAGCCTCATGGCACGACCGGCGCGTCGATGCTGATGCCCCCGCTCGCCGGCAACGAGGCGCGGCAGGCATCGGGTGCACGCGGTCGTCTTTTTCATCCTGCGTCGTCGGCAACGTCGGCGGGCGCGCGCTGTCGCCGCTGGGCGACCCGCCGCTGTTCATCGGTTTCATCGAGGGCGTCGACTTCTTCTGGACGACGCTGGCACCTGCGCGCGCCGACCGCTCGCACTGTGCGCGGTCGCCGCTGGTCGCGCTGTCTTACGTCGGTCGATCGGTGGGCTATCCGCCGCCGAGCCGCGGGCGCCTCGAGGCGGACGTCACCCGCGGCCCGTGCCGCTATCGGTCGAGGGCGCTGCCGAACTTTCCCGTTGCTCGCGGGGGTCGTCGGCGCCGGTGCTGATGTCCGGGCGTGTGGAAGTCCGGGCGCGTCGCGTTCGACGTCGTTCGGCGCGCGCGTGTCGCGCTGCAAGCGCGCCGCCCGCGAGGGCCTGCTGATCGCCGCTGGGAACCCTGCTCCCCGCTCGATCACGCCCGCGCGCGGTGCGCGCCGCGCAACCAGTTCCACTGGGCGACCGATCGTCGAGATCGCCAAGCTCTTCGCGGCGATCTTCGTGACGATCATCCCGGTGCTCCGCGATGCTGTGCGCCGGGCCGTGACGGGGCGCTGCACCGCGTGCTCGAGCTCGTCACCGCGCGGCCGGCGCAGCCGCGCGACGCGATGTGCTTCTGGACCGCCGGCCTGCTGTCGGCGTTCCTCGACAACGCCCCGACCTACCTCGTGTTCTTCAACCTCGCGGGCGGCGACTGCGCACGCGCTGATGGGTACCACTCGCCGGTACGCTCGCGGCGATTTCGATGGCGGCGGTGTATTTCGGCGCGCTCACCTACATCGGCAACGCGCCCAACTTCATGATCAAGGCGATCGCCGAGGACCGGGGCGTGGCGATGCCGAGCTTCTTTGCGCTACCTCGGCTACGCGTCGCTCGTGCTGCTGCCGCTGCTCGCGATCAGTGGCCTGCGATCTATTGCCTGACCATCACGGAGCGCCGGTCTGAGGCACCGAGCACCAGGATGCGGACGCGATAACGGACCCATGGCGCGCCGAGCACGATCGTCTGCTCGATGTCGCCGGTGCGCGACGGTCCGGAGATCAGGTTGACCGCGCGCGGCAGCGTGCGCCGCGCTCGCGCGCGAATCAGCGCGAACGCCTCCTCCATGCCCGACACGATGCGATCGGCGCGCACGACCGCGATGTGCGTGTCGGGCAGCAGCGCCGTCGCCGTCGGCGTATCGGCGCCCGTCAAGCACGACCAGCGTTCCGGTCTCGGCGATCGCGCAGAACGCGCCGGTGATGCCGAGCCGGTCGTGCGCCGACGGTCGGCCGCGCTTCGATCGCGAGGCCCGCGCCGGCCCAGTCGAGATCGGCGAATTCCGGCCAGCAGACGCCAGCGCGCGATTTCTGCGATTGCGAGCGCCGGCGGCAGATCGAGCGCGTCGACGTAGCGGGCGACCGCGGCCGGGATCGCTCGCCGGTCGCGCGATGCGCTCGACGGTGCTCTGCCATGTCGGTCGCGCGCTCGATGAATCGCGCGACGAGGTCCGCCGGCATCGCGGGGCGCGGGCCCGTGCGCATGCGCGGCGACGTAAGCTGCGGCGTCGGCGCCGCGCGCGCGTCGATCGGTCGCCTTGCGTTCCCAGCGCCGCGCGCACGCGACGCGAGCATCGCGTCGCGCGCTGCCGGTTGTCGTCGATCGCACATGCGCGCTTCGCTACTCTGATGTGCCGGCGGACGAAGTCGCGTCGATGCGCGTCGACGCCGTCGCGTCGATCGCCGCGTTCGACGCCGCGTACGAGAAGCGGATGTGCTGGCCGTCGCCGGGCACGCGGCGGCCGAAATGGATGTCGGCGAGCACCGCGACGCCGGCCTCGTGCAGCAGCCGCTTGCGGAACGCCTCCGAGTCGGCGCAGCCGGTCATCCGGCACGCCTCGGTGACGTTCGGCCACGCGTAGAACGCGCCGCCGGGCGTCGCGCAGTCGACGCCGGGCACCTCGTTGAGCAGGCCGCACGATCAGGTCGCGGCGCTCGAGGAAGCTCGCGCGCATCGCGTTCGGCCGCGTCCTGCGGCCCGGTGATCGCCTCGACCGCCGCCCACTGCGAGATCTGCGACGCGCACGATTCGGTGTTGGTGATCCAGCGCGTGAACACCGGCGCGAGCGCGCGATTGGCGACGTAAGCCGATGCGCCAGCCGGTCATCGCCCAGGTCTTCGACGCGCCGTCGGAGATGATCGTCCGCTCGAGCATGCCCGGACGCGTCGCGAGCGAATCGAAGCGCGCCGTCGTAGACGAGCCGCGAGTAGATCTCGTCGGCGAACACCCAGATCTGCGGATGCCGCGCGAGGATCTCGGCGATCGCGTCGAGATCGCGCGCGCGCAGCATGCCGCCGGTCGGATTGTGCGGCGTGTTGAGAATCAGCAGCCGCGTCTGCGGCGTGATCTTCGCTTCGAGCTCGGCCGGATCGAACGCGAAGTCGCGCGCCTCGCGCAGGTAGATCGGCACCGGCACCGCGCCGTTGGCGACGATCTGCGATTCGTAGATCGGAAATCCGGGGACCGGATAGATCACTTCGTCGCCGGCGCCGTAGTCGGTGACCGACGCGATCGTGTAGGCGATGAACGGCTTGGCGCCCGCGCCGACGACGACGTCCTCCGGGCTGAATGTCGAGGCCGCGCCGCGCGCCGATGTCCTGTCGCCGCGGCCGCGCGCAGCTCGTCGATGCCCGCCGACGGCGTGTAGCCGTGCTTGCCGCCGCGGATCGCGGCGATCGCGGCGTCCTGGACGTTCGGCGGCGTCGGGAAATCCGGCTGGCCGATGCAAAACGACACGATGTCGCGTGCCCTGCGCGACCAGCGCGTTGACTTCGGCCAGCACGACGAACGCGTTCTCGGTGCCGAGCGACTCGGCGCGCGCGCGACAGCCGGCGGCACCGTCAATGCGCGCGTGCATGCGGCGCGTTCATCGCGGTGCCTCCGCTGCGTGCGCTCGCTCGATAGAGCTCGCGAAACGTCCGGCCCGCCGGCGCCGGCATGTCGCGCTCGTCGGTCCAGCCGCCGCCGAACGGGCAGCCGGCGAATCATGCCGTCGCTGTCCGCGCCATCCAGCTGCAGCAGCGCGCACGCCGAGCTTCGACGCCGCGCCGTAGAGCCGCGGCCGCGTGCGCCAGCCACGACCAGCGCGCGCAGCGCCGGCGCGCTCGTACCACGGTCGCAAGCCGCGGCTCGAATGCCTGCTCGCGCAGCTTGCGCTGCAGGTCGGGCAGCGGAATCTTCACCGGGCACACGACGCCGCACTGATTGCACAACGTCGACGCCTGCGGGCAGGTCGAGCGCGTTCTCGAGCCCGACGTACATCGGCGTCAGGATCGAGCCGATCGGCCCGGGATAGACCCAGCCATACGAATGGCCGCCGACGTTCTGGTAGACCGGACAGTGATTCATGCACGCGCCGCAGCGGATGCAGCGCAGCGCCTCGCGCACGTCGCTCGCCGAGCACGCCGGTGCGCCCGCTGTCGACCAGGATGAAGTACATGTGCTCGGCGCCGTGGAACTCGCCCGCGCCCTTCGGTCCCGGTCAGGATGTCGACGTAGTTCGAGATCGACTGGCCGGTCGCCGAGCGCGGCAGGAGGCGCATCAGCGTCGCGACGTCCTCGAGCGTGGGCACGATCTTCTCGATGCCGGAGATCGCGACGTGCACCTTCGGCAGCGTCGTCGTCAGCGTCGCGTTGCCTTCGTTGGTGACGAGCACGACCGAGCCCGTCTCGGCGACGAAGAAATTGCCGCCCGAGATGCCCATGTCCGCGGTCAGGTAGTGCTGCGCGCAGCACGCCGCGCGCCTCGAGGCACAGCTCCTCGATGTCCGTCTTGCGTCGGCGTGCCGTGCGCGCTTGTGGAACAGGTCGGCGACCTCCTCCTTCGACTTGTGCAGCGCCGGGCCGATGATGTGCGACGGCGGCTCGTAGTCGTTGATCTGCAGGATGTACTCGCCGAGGTCGGTCTCGACGACCGTCAGCCCGGCCGCCTCGATCGCGTGGTCGAGCGCCGACTCCTCCGACACCATCGACTTCGACTTGATGATCTTCGCGCACGCCGTGCCGCGCGGCGATCTCGAGCACCAGCGCGTTGATGTCGGCCGGCGTCTCGGCCCACAGCACGGTCGCGCCGCGCGCCGTCGGCGTTGCGCTCGAAGATCTCGAGCCAGACGTCGAGGTCGTCGAGCGCGCGCTGGCGGATCGCCTGCGCGGCCTCGCGCGTGCCCTCGAAGTCGTCGAGCTCGACCATCGCCGTCGCGCCGCTTGGCGACGAACTTGCCCTGCATCTTCTGCAGGTTGCGCTGCAGCTGCGCGTCGTCGCAGCTTGACGTGCGCGCGCTCCTTGAAGTGCATCGATGCGACTTGCATCGCTGCCTCCGACGCTGCGCGTCACGGATCGTCCCGCCAGCACTTCGGCGACGTGCAGCACGCTGCGTCTTCGTGTCGCCGCGGCGGCGCAGCCGGCCCTCGATGTTCAGCATGCAGCCGAGGTCGCCCAGCACGACGCGCGTCGGCGCCGGTCGCGGCGATGTGCCGCGCACTTGTTGTCGGCGAGGCGCGCCGAGATCTCGCCGAACTTGATCGCGAACGTGCCGCCGAAGCCGCAGCAGGTCTCGCATTCGGCCATCTCGCGCGAGCTCGACGCCGGGCATCTTCGCGAGCAGCGCGCGCGGCTGCGTCTTGACGCCCATTTCGCGCAGGCCCGCGCAGCAGTCGTGGTAGGTGACCGTGCCGTCGAAGCGGCCCGGGCACGCTGTCGAGCTTCAGCACGTTGACCAGGAAATCGGTGAGCTCGCGCGTCTTCGCGGCGAGCTGCTCGACGCGCGCCGAGCATCGCCGGCGTCGTCGGCGAAGAGATCGGCGTAGTGCGTGCGGATCATGCCGCCGCACGAGCCCGACGGCGCGACCAGGTAGTCGCAGCCCTCGAATTCGGCGACGACCTTGCGCGGCGAGCGCGATGGCGTCGGCGCGATCGCCGGAGTTGTAGCGCGGGCTGGCCGCAGCAGGTCTGCGCCGGCGGAACGAAGACCTCGGCGCCGCCGGCTTCGAGCAGCTCGATCGCCGCGAAGCCGATCGACGGCCGCATCAGATCGACGAGGCAGGTGACGAAAAGACCGACGCGCATCGGAGCGAATGGCTCGACGGGATCTTAGCACGCGGAGCGCCGTAGCACGGCGCGCCGCGCGACAGCGCGGAACGCCTAGCAGGAAGTCGGACTGCGCCAGCGCGACGACGCACAGCCCCATCAGCGGCTGCGGCAGGATGCCGAAGCAACAGCAGCGCGCAGGCCGTTCGCCGACAGCAGCGACGCGGTTGTCGCGCGCGCGCGTCGATCGGCGCCGTGTCGGTCGGGTCGTCGAAGTACATCAGCTTGACGACGCGCAGATAGTAGAACGCGCCGATCGAGCGACGTCAGCACCGCGACCACGGCGAGCCAGACGAAGCCCGCGTCGACGGCCGCCTGGATCACCGTGAACTTCGCGTAGAAGCCGACCGTCGGCGGAATGCCGGCCAGCGAGAACATCACGAGCAGCATCATGAACGCCCACCACGGCGAGCGCTGGTTGAGGCCCTTGAAGTCGTCGAGCTGGTCGGCCTCGAAGCCCGTCGCGCGACAGCAGCATGACCATGCCGAAGGACGCGAGGCTCGTCAGCACGTAGGCGATCGTGTAGAACATCGCGGCGCTGTAGCCGTTCGGGTTCGCCGCCGAGGAAGCCCATCAGCATGAAGCCCATGTTGGCGATCGTCGAATAGGCGAGCATCCGCTTGATGTTCGTCTGCGCGATCGCGATCGACGTTGCCGAGCACCATCGACAGCAGCGACAGCACCATCAGCATGCCCTGCCAGTCGAACGCCAGGCCCGCCAGCGCGCACGGCCGAGCAGCCGCAGCATGAACGCGAACGCGGCGAGCTTGGGCGCGGTGCCGATCAGCAGCGTCATCGCGCGTCGGCGCGCCGTCGTAAACGTCGGGCACCCACATGTGATACGGCGCCGCGCCCAGCTTGAACGCGATGCCCGGAGACGACGAACACGAGCCCGAACGATCAGGATCGTCCGGATTGCCCTGCCTGCCGGCGAGCGCCTGCGCCACGACGGTCGATGTCGAGCGACCCGGTCGCGCCGTAGATCATCGACATGCCGTAGAGCAGGATGCCCGACGCCAGCGCGCCCAGCACGAAGTACTTCATCGCCGCCTCGGTCGCGCTGCGTTCGACGTCGCGCTGCATCGCGACCATCGCGTAGAGCGACAGCGCCATGAGCTCGAGGCCGAGGTAGAGCGTGACGAAGCTGCTGGCGGCGATCATCACCATCATGCCGAGCAGCGCGAACAGCGTCAGCACGAACGTCTCGCCGCGGAAGAGGCCGCGCGCCGCGCAGATAGCCGCGCGAATAGAACAGCATCAGCGACACGGCGACGCAGCTGACATGAACTGCAGCGATGTCGGCGAGCATGTCGTCGACGACCATGCCGTGAAGCGCCTCGCCGGCGTCGCAGCGCGCATCGTCGCGAGCGTCACGCACGCCGCGACCAGCAGCGCGAGCTGCGTCAGCCAGTAACGAGACGTGGCGCCGCGCGTCCGACGATGAACAGGTCGATCGAGCAGGATCAGCGCAGGCCGCCGTCAGAGAGCGACGATCTCCGGCAGGACGGCGGAGAAATTCGAGCGGTCATCAGCGGGCTCCGCGCGTCAGAGCTTGCTCTGCGCGACGTGCGCGAGCAGGTCGGCGACCGAGACGTGCATCACGTCGATGAACGGCTTCGGCCAGACGCCCATCGCAGCAGCACGAGCAGCGCGACCGCGCGCCAGCAGCCAGAACTCGCGGCGGTTGAGGTCCGTCAGCGCGGCGACGTGGTCGTTGCGCGACGGCGCCGTAGATCACGCGCTTGTACATCCACAGCGTGTAGGCGGCGCCGAGGATCATCGATCGTCGCGGCGAGCGAAGCCCAGCCAGAAGTTGACCTTGACCGCCGCCAGGATCACCAGGAACTCGCCGACGAAGCCCGGACGTCGCCGGCAGGCCCGCGTTGGCCATCGCGAACAGCATCATGAACGCCGCGAACTTCGGCATCGTGTTGACGACGCCGCCGTAGTCGGCGATCAGCCGGCTGTGCATGCGGTCGTACATCACGCCGACGCACAGGAACATCGCCGCCGACACGAAGCCGTGCGAGATCATCTGCGCGAGGCCGCCCTCGACGCCGAGCTGGCTGAACAGGAAGAAGCCGAGCGTCACGAAGCCCATGTGCGAGATCGACGAATAGGCGATCAGCTTCTTCATGTCGGCCTGCACCAGCGCGACGAAGCCGATGTAGACGACGGCGATCAGCGACAGCGTGATCACGAAGCCCGGCAGGTAGCGGCGACGCGTCGGGCACGATCGGCAGGATGAAGCGCGACGAAACCGTACGCGCCGATCTTCAGCGTGATCGCCGCCAGGATCGACCGAGCCGCCGGTCGGCGCCTCGACGTGCGCGTCGGGCAGCCACGTGTGCACCGGCCACATCGGCACCTTGACCGCGAACGCCAGGAAGAACGCGACGAACAGCAGCATCTGCGTCTTGAGCGACAGCGGCACGCTGGTACCACTCGAGGATCGCGAACGTGCTCGGACACGTCTGTAGAGGTAGATGAGCGCCACCAGCATCAGCAGCGAGCCCAGCAGCGTGTAGAGGAAGAACTTGACCGCGGCGTAGACGCGGTTCGGGCCGCCCCAGACGCCGATGATCAGGTACATCGGGATCAGCATCGCCTCGAAGAACACGTAGAACAGGATGCCGTCGAGCGCGGCAGAACGCGCCGTTGATGAGGCCCGACATGGATCAGGAACGCCGCCATGTACTGCGCGACGCGCATCTGTGATCACTTCCCACGCCGACCAGACGACGAGCAGCGTCATCGAAGCTGTTCAGCAGCACGAACAGCATCGAGATGCCGTCGACGCCGAGATGGTAGTGGATGTCGAAGCGCGGGATCCATTCGCTGCGCTCGACGAACTGCATCGTGCCGGTCGTCGACGTCGAAATGCAGCGCACAGCGGCAGCGTGACGAGCGAAGCCCGCGACGCGCGCCGACCAGCGCGATCCAGCGCGCGGTCGCGGCGTCGCGGTCGCGGCCGACGGCCGAGCACCAGCGAGGCCGGCGACGATCGGGACCCAGATGGCGAGCGAGAGGTACGGCATCATCGTCAGCGCTCAGCGCGCCCACCAGGTCAGCAGCGCGAACACGCCGATGATCATCGTGAACGCGTAGTGATAGACGTAGCCCGGTCTGGATGTGGCGCATCAGCGCGGCGCGTCCAGCCGACGACTCGCGCCGCGCCGTTGACGAAGAAGCCGTCGATGATCGCGCGGTCGCCGACGTTCGACAGGAAGTCGCCGACCGCGCGCGCGCCGCCGGCGAAGAACCAGTCGTTGAACTGGTCGAAGTAGTACTTGTTGTCGAGCAGCGTGTAGATCGGGCCGGCCGCGCTCGCGATCCGCGCCGGCAGCGCCGGATTGACGAGGTAGCAGTACCACGCCGCCGACGATGCCGGCGATCGCGAGCCAGAACGGCAGCGCTCGGCGAGGCCGTGCTGCGATGAACGCGCCGACGCCGTGCCATTCGCTCGCGCAGCTCCGTCAGCACCGCGTGCTGCTCGGGCGGACGACGATCGAGTCGCCGAAGTAGTCGCCGAACAGCATCGGCTCGATGTACACCCAGCCGGCGTAGACCGACGGAATCGCGAGCAGGATCAGCGGCACCGTGACCACCCACGGGACTCCTTCGGCGGACCAGCCTCGTGCGCGTGCGTCGTCGGCTCGCGCCGGCCGTCGATGCGCCGTGCGCGTCGTCGCCGGTGGCGTCGTGATCGTGCCGGCGTGTCGAAGCGCGTCGCTCGCCGTGGAACGCCAGGAACAGCATCCGGAACGAGTAGAACGCCGTGACGAACACGCCGGCCATCACCGCGAAGTACGCGTACGCGTGGCCCGGAATCGTCGACAGCGTGCACGGCCTCGATGATCGCGTCCTTCGAGAAGAACCCGGCGAACGGCGGAATGCCGGCGAGCGCGAGCGACCCCGATCGACCGCGGTCCAGTACGTGATCGGCATGTACTTGCGCAGCCCGCCCATCTTGCGCAGGTCCTGCTCGTGGTGCGAGCGCGATGATCACCGAGCCGGCGCCGAGGAACAGCAGCGCCTTGAAGAACGCGTGCGTCATCAGGTGGAAGATCGCCGCCGAGTACGCCGACACGCCGAGCGCCACCGTCATGTAGCCGAGCTGCGACAGCGTCGAGTACGCGACGACGCGCTTGATGTCGTTCTGCACGATGCCGAGGAACGCCATGAACAGCGCCGTCGTGGCGCCGATGATCGTGACGAACGACAGCGCGGTGTCGGACAGCTCGAACAGCGGGCTCATCCGCGCCACCATGAAGATGCCGGCGGTCACCATCGTCGCGGCGTGGATCAGCGCGGAGATCGGCGTCGGGCCCTCCATCGAATCGGGCAGCCACACGTGCAGCGGCACCTGCGCGCTCTTGCCCATCGCGCCGATGAAGAGGCAGATGCAGATCACCGTCAGCAGCGACCACTGCGCGCCGCCCCACGAGGTTGATCGTCGTCGCCGGCGAGCGTCGGCGCCTGCGGCGAACACCGGCGCGTAGTCGAGCGTGCCGAAGTAGCGCGAGCACGAGACCGATGCCCAGCACGAAGCCGAAGTCGCCGACGCGGTTGGCGAGGAACGCCTTCAGGTTCGCGTAGATCGCCGTCGGCCGCGTGTACCAGAAGCCGATCAGCAGGTACGACACGAGGCCCACCGCCTCCCAGCCGAAGAACAGCTGCAGGAAGTTGTTGCTCATCACGAGCATCAGCATCGAGAACGTGAAGAGCGAGATGTAGCGAGAAGAAGCGCGTGTAGCCGGGTCGTCGGCCATGTAGCCGATCGTGTAGATGTGCACCATCAGCGACACGAACGTCGACGACGAGCATCATCGTCGCGGTCAGCGGGTCGATCAGGAAGCCGATCGACGAGCTTGAGGTCGCCCGACTGCAGCCACGTGTAGACGTCGCCGTTGAACACGTGGCCGGCGCGCACGTCGCGCCAGATCGACGATACGACGCGACCATCGCGACCGCGACGCCGAGGATGCACAGCCAGTGCGACGACCGCGCGGCCGAGCTGCGGCCCGAACAGCCCGACGACGATCGACGCCGACGAGCGGCGCGAGCGGCACGAGCGAGATAGAGCGTCTGCATGTCCATCGCGCTCAGCCCTTGAGCGTTGCCGATGTCCTCGACGTCGATCGAGCCGACGTTGCGGAACAGGAGCACGAGGATCGCGAGGCCGATCGCCGACTCGGCGGCGGCGACGGTCAGGATGAAGAACACGAACACCTGCCCGGCCATGTCGCCGAGGTAGCGCGAGAACGCGATGAAGTTCAGGTTGACGGCGAGCAGCATCAGCTCGATCGCCATCAGCAGGATGATGACGTTGCTGCCGGTTGAGGAAGATGCCGGCCATGCTGATCGCGAACAGGATCGCGCCCAGCACGAGGTAGTGCGCCAGCGTCGGCGCGCGTCAGAATCGACACGCTTCTCCCTGCCGTTCGCCGTGGCGCGGCCGTGCGCCGCCGTCTCCGTCATTCAGCGTTCTGCTTCTCGACGGCATGCTGACGATGCGCACGCCGGTCCTCGCGGCCGCACCTTCACCTGCTCGCCGGGATCCTGGTACTTCGTTTCGCCGGCGCTTGCGGTGCGTCAGCGCGATCGCGGCGATGATCGCGACCAGCAGCATCACGGCCGCGATCTCGAACGGATAGACGTAGTCGACGTAGAGCAGCGCGCCCGAGCGCCGCGGTGTTGCTGCCGGCCGGCGGCGCGCGGCGCCGCGCCGCCGGCCGCCGATCGGCCGCCGATCAGCGACCAGCGCCATCTCGAGCAGCACCAGCGCGCCGACCGGTCGCGCCGACCGGGATGTAGCTGCGTGAACTGCTTCGCGCAGGCTGTCGAAATTGACGTCGAGCATCATCACGACGAACAGGAACAGCACCATCACCGCGCCGACGTAGACGAGCACCAGCACGATCGCGAGGAACTCCGCCCGCAGCATCAGCCAGATGCGCGGCGGCCGTGAAGAACGCCAGCACGAGCCACAGCGCCGCGTGCACCGGATTGCGCGCGGTGACCACGCGCAGCGCCGCGAACACGAGGATCGCGGCGAAGACGTAGAAGATGGACGGTCTGGAAAGCTCATCGGCGGCTGCAGCGGTAGCGCTGCGCGTCATCTGCCGCGCGGTCCGCGCGCGATCTGCGCCTCGTAGCGGTCGCCGACCGCGAGCAGCATTTCCTTCGTGTAGATAGAGGTCGCCGCGCTTCTCGCCGTGGTATTCGAGGATGCGCGTCTCGACGATCGAGTCGACCGGGCAGCTCTCCTCGCAGAAGCCGCAGAAGATGCACTTGGTGAGGTCGATGTCGTAGCGCGTCGTGCGCCGCGTGCCGTCGGCGCGCTGCTCGGACTCGATCGTGATCGCGAGCGCCGGGCAGACCGCCTCGCACAGCTTGCAGGCGATGCAGCGCTCCTCGCCGTTCGGATAGCGGCGCAGCGCGTGCAGCCCGCGGAAGCGCGGGCTCTGCGGCGTCTTCTCCTCCGGGAACTGCACGGTGACCTTGCGCGCGAACATGTGCCGGCCGGTCAGCATCAGGCCCTTGCACGAGCTCGAGCAGGAGCCAGGTGTTGAAGAAGTCGCTGCACGCGCTGCGAGCATGGTCGTCCTCGCTCAGTGGAACAGGTGCGCCCAGCGCGTCTGCATCATCGCGCCGAGGAACACGATCCAGACGAGCGTCACCGGAATGAACACCTTCCAGCCGAGCCGCATGATCTGGTCGTAGCGGTAGCGCGGGAACGTCGCGCGGATCCACAGGAAGATGAACAGCACGCGCGCACATCTTGCGCGAGCAGCCACGGCATGCCGTCGCCGAACGGATGCAGCCCGACGATCTCGACGTCGTTGAGCATCGGCCACGGCGACAGCCAGCCGCCGAGGAACATGATCGACGCCAGCGCCGCGATCAGGATCATGTTCATGTACTCGGCGAGGAAGAACAGCGGCGAACGCGACGCCCGAGTACTCGACGTGGAAGCCGGCGACGATCTCCGACTCGCCTTCGGCCACGTCGAACGGATGGCGGTTGGTCTCGGCGATGCCCGACACGAGGTAGACGACGAACAGCGGAAACAGCGGCCAGATGTACCAGTGCGCGGCGCCGCCCTCCTGCCCGCGGACGATGTCGCGACAGGTTGAGGCTGTTCGCCGCCATCAGCACGCCGACCAGCGCGAAGCCCATCGCGATTTCGTAGCGACACGATCTGCGCCGCCGAGCGCAGGCAGCCCAGGAACGCGTACTTCGAGTTCGACGCCCAGCCGGCGAGGATGATCGCCGTAGACGCCCATCGACGTCATCGCGAGGATGTAGAGCAGGCCCGGCGTTGATGTCGGCGAGCACGAGCGCCGTCGGCGAACGGGATGACCGCCCACGCGGCGAGCGCCGGGCGCGAGCGACAGCATCGGCGCGATGAAGAACAGGTAGCGGCTCGCGCCCGTCGGGACGATGATCTCCTTGAACAGCAGCTTGAAGACGTCGGCGAACGGCTGCAGCAGCCCGAGCGGCCCGACGCGGTTCGGGCCGATGCGCACCTGCATCCAGCCGATCACCTTGCGCTCGGCGAGCGTCAGGTACGCGACGCCGAGGATCAGCGGCACGGCGATGACGACGATCTTCGACGAGCGTCCAGACGACCGGCCACAGCGCGGACCGAAGCAGCGTCCTGCGACGGGCGCGAGCAGCGTGTCGCATCGCGTCCACGCTACGCGCGCTCCACGGTGATCGGGCCGGACAGGCCCTCGAGGCCGCACGTCGACGGATGCGCGGCGGCGATGCGGACCACGCCCGGCGGCACCGCCGCGATCGACCACGGCCGCCAGCACCGCTTCGCCGCGCCCCTGCGTCACCTTGACCTGCGCGCCTTCGGCGACGCCGAGCTTGTCGAGCAGTCGAGCGCGTGCATCCGCGCCTGCGGCGGCTTCGCGTCGCGCGGTCTGCTGCAGCGACGGCGCGCGGCGCACCGAGCGGATCGGCGAAATAGATCGGCACGTCGGCGACGCGCTCGAGCCGGCGCGGCGTGGCGGCCGGGCGTCGCGATGCGCGACGCGCGTCGCGTTGTCGAGCACGCGACGCGATGTCGCGCCGGCGCCGGCAGCAACGTGCGCGCACGTCGTCGATCGACGTCGAAGTCGAAGCCCGGCAGCTCGAGCATCGAGCCCAGCACGCGCAGCACCTTCCAGCGCGGGACGCGTCTCGCCGAGCGGCTGCACGACGCCGTGGAAGCGTCTGCACGCGGCCTTCGCAGTTGACGAACGTGCCCGGCGGTTTCGGTGAACGGCGCGATCGGCAGCAGCACGTCGGCGTACGCGCATGCCGTGCTGGAACGGACTACATCACGACGACGAGCTCGGCCTTCTCGAGCGCGGCGCGCGCCGCGACCGGATTGGCGCAGTCGAACTCCGGCTCGGCGCGCGAGCACGCAGATACGCCTTGCGCGGATCGGCGAGCATCGCCCGCGCGTTCATGCCCGCCCGTGTGCGGCAGCGCGCCGGCGACGTAGCCGCCGACCGCTGTTCGCGGCCTCGGTCAGGCACGCCGAGCGTCGCGCCGACGATGCTCGGCGAGCGCCTGCGCGAGCGCGTGCAGCTGCGACGCCTCCGGATGCTGCTCGGCGAAGTTGCCGAGCAGGATCGCGCCTTGCTGTCGCCGGACAGCAGGCTCGCGGCGATCGCCTTGCGCCGCGGCGACGGCTCGATGCCCGGCAAGCGCGTCGGGCACCGGCTTGCCCGCGCCCTGCGCCGCCGCGACGACGATTTCGGCGAGCGCGCGCGGCAGCAGCGACGGCGGCGACGATCGCCTTGTGCGCGACGCGGCATCAGCCAGTCGTCGTCGACCGAGTGCAGCGATCGAGACCTGCGCGCCCTTCTTCGCCGCCTGGCGCAGCCGCTGCGCGACCAGCGGATGATCCTTGCGCAGGAAGCTGCCGATCGACGAGCACGCGATCGAGCGCGTCGAGCTCCGCGATCGGCATGCCGAGCCACGGAATGCCCGCGCGCTGCGCCGTCGCCGCGGAAATCGCGTCTGGCGCAGGCGGAAGTCGACGTTGTCGCTGCCGAGCGCCGCGCACGAGCCGCGCGGCGAGCGCCATCTCCTCGAGCGTCGCATGCGGCGACACGAGCGCGCCGAGCGCGCCGCCGCCGTGCTTCGCGACGACGTCGCGTCAAGCCCGCGCGCGACGAACTCGAGCGCCGTCTGCCAGTCGACCGTCTTCCACTCGCCGCCCTCCTTGATCATCGGCGCGGTCAGCCGCTCGTCGCGAGCTGAGCGCCTCGTACGAGAAGCGGTCCTTGTCGGAGATCCAGCACTCGTTGACCGCCTCGTTCTCGAGCGGCAGCGACGCGCAGCACGCGGTCGTCCTTCACCTGCACGACGAGGTTGCTGCCGAGCGCAGTCGTGCGGCGACACCGACTTGCGCCGCGACGAGCTCCCACGTGCGCGCCGCATAGCGGAACGGCTTCGACGTCAGCGCGCCGACCGGGCAGAGGTCGATCATGTTGCCCGACAGCTCGGAGTCGACGGTCTTGCCGACGAACGCGACGATCTCGGCGTGCTCGCCGCGGCCGATCATGCCGAGCTCCATCACGCCGGCGATCTCCTGGCCGAAGCGCACGCAGCGCGTGCAGTGGATGCAGCGCGTCATCTCCTCGGCCGAGATCAGCGGCCCGAGGTTCTTGTGGAACACGACGCGCTTCGGCTCGGTCGTAGCGCGAGCTCGATCCGCCGTAGCCGACCGCGAGGTCCTGCAGCTGGCACTCGCCGCCCTGGTCGCAGATCGGGCAGTCGAGCGGATGGTTGATCAGCAGGAACTCCATCACGCCCTGCTGCGCCTTGATCGCCTGACTCGGAGTGCGTCCACGACCTTCATGCCTTCGGTGGCCGGCGTCGCGCACGCCGGCAGCGGCTTCGGCGCCTTCTCGACCTGCACGAGGCACATCCGGCAGTTCGCGGCGATCGACAGCTTCTTGTGATAGCAGAAGTGCGGGACGTAGATGCCGAGCTCGTTCGCGGCGTCCATCACCGTGCTGCCGTGGCGCACCTGCACCGTCCTGCCGTCGATTTCGAGGTTGCATGCAGGCGACGTCCGCCGAGTCGCAGTCGAATACGTCGGTCGGCAACGAGGCAGCTGCTTGTGGTCGATGTGGTGCTGGAACTCGTCGCGGAAGTGCTTGACGAAGCTCTTCACCGGCAGCGCCGCGGCGTCGCCCAGCGCGCAGATCGTGCGGCCCGCGATGTTGTCGGACGACCGAGATCAGGAGATCGAGGTCCTCGTTCCTGCCCTTGCCGTGCTCGATCCGGTCGACGACGCGCCACAGCCAGCCGGTGCCCTCGCGGCACGGCGTGCACTGGCCGCACGACTCCTCGAAATAGAAATACGACAGGCGCAGCAGGCGACTTCACCATGCAGCGCGTGTCGTCCATGACGATGACCGCGCCCGAGCCCAGCATCGAGCCGGCCTTGGCGATCGAGTCGTAGTCCATGTCGGTCGCCATCATGATCGTCGCCCGGCAGCACCGGCATCGACGAGCCGCCGGGGATCACTGCCTTCAGCTTGCGGCCGCCGCGCATGCCGCCCGCCATCTCGAGCAGCTTCGCGAACGGCGTGCCGAGCCTGACTTCGTAGTTGCCGGGCCGCGCGACGTCGCCGGACACCGAGAAGATCTTCGTGCCGCCGTTGTTCGGCCGGCCGAGGTTCGAGGAACGCGCTCGCCGCCGTTGCTGATGATCCACGGCACCGCGGCGAACGTCTCGGTGTTGTTGATCGTCGTCGGCTTGCCGTAGAGGCCGTAGCTCGCCGGGAACGGCGGCTTGAAGCGCGGCAGGCCCTTCTTGCCTTCGAGCGACTCGAGCAGCGCCGTCTCCTCGCCGCAGATGTAGCGCGCCGTAGCCGTGGTGGTTGTAGAGATGGAACGTGAAATCCGCTGCCGAGGATGTCGCTCGCCGAGAAATCCGGCGGCGTACGCCTCGGCGAGCGCCTCCTCGCAGCGCTCGTAGACGTCCCAGATCTCGCCGTGCACGTAGTTGTAGCCGCGCGCGCAGCCCATCGCGTAGCGCGGCGATCGCCATGCCCTTCGATCAGCGCGTGCGGGTTGTAGCGCATGATGTCGCGGTCCTTGAACGTGCCGGGCTCGCCTTCGTCGGAATTGCACACGAGGTACTTGTCGCCCTGGAACTGCTGCGGCATGAAGCTCCACTTGAGCCCGGTCGGAAAGCCCGCGCCGCCGCGCCCGCGCAACGCCGATTTCTTGACCTCGGCGATCACCGTCGCCGGCGGGATCTTCTCGGCGAGGATCTTCTTCAGCGCCTCGTAGCCGCCGCGCGCGACGTAGTCGGCGAGCCGCCAGTTGCTGCCGGTCGAGCCCTGCCATGATGATCGCGTCGGGACCGTAGTCGAGGAATTCGGCGGGCGCGTTCATCGGTCTGCCGCCCTTCGCCGCGTCGGCCGCAGCTCGCGCGAGCAGCGCGTCGAGCTTCTCGGGGCTCATCCAGCTGCACATCCGCTTGTTGTTGACGAGCAGCACCGGCGCGTCGCCGCAGGCGCCGAAGCATTCGCCTTCCTTCAGCGTGAACAGGCCGTCGGCGCGTCGTCTCGCTGAAGCCGATGCCGAGCTTGCGTCTTCAGGTGCTCGGCGCGCCTTGACCGCGTCCTGACAGCGCGCACGGCAGGTTGGTGCAGATCGTGATCTTGTAGCTGGCCGGTCGGCTTCAGGTTGTACATCGTCGTAGAACGATCGCGACCTCGTAGACGGCGATCGGCGGCATGCCGAGATAGCTGCGCGACGAAGTCCATCGTCTCCGGCGACAAGCCAGCCCTTCTCGTCCTGCGCGATCGGCGAGCGCCGCCATCACCGCCGACTGCTTCTGGTCGGGCGGATACTTGGCGACCTCGCGATCGATCCTGCGCGAGCGGCTCGCTCAGCACGGGACTCCGCACGCATCGGCGCGTTCATCGGTCGATCTCGCCGAACACGATGTCCTGCGTGCCGATGATCGCGACGACGTCGGCGATCATGTGGCCGCGCGCCATCTCGTCGAGCGCCGCGAGGTGCGCGAAGCCCGGCGGCGCGGATCTTGATCCGGTACGGCTTGTTCGCGCCGTCGGAGATCGATGTAGACGCCGAACTCGCCCTTCGGATGCTCGACCGCGGCGTAGGCCTCGCCCGGCGGCACGTGCATGCCTTCGGTGAAGAGCTTGAAGTGGTGGATCAGCTCTTCCATGTTGCGTCTTCATCTCGACGCGCGACGGCGGCGCGACCTTGTGATTGTCGGTGATCACCGGGCCCGGGTTCGCGCGCAGCCAGTCGATGCACTGCTTGACGATGCGGTTCGACTGGCGCATCTCCTCGATGCGCACCAGGTAGCGGTCGTAGCAGTCGCCGTTGACGCCGACCGGGATGTCGAACTCCATCCGGTCGTAGACCGCGTACGGCTGCTTCTTGCGCAGGTCCCACGTCGACGCCCGGAGCCGCGCAGCATCGGGCCGGTGAAGCCGAGCGCGAGCGCGCGCTCCGGCGACACGACGCCGATGCCGACCGTGCGCTGCTTCCAGATGCGGTTGTCGGTGAGCAGCGTCTCGTAGTCGTCGACGTAGCTTCGGAAAGCGGCTGCGTGAAGTCCTCGATGAAGTCGAGCAGCGAGCCCTGGCGGTTCGCGTTCAGCTCGCTCGAGCGTCCGCGGCGTTGCTGTGATGCGTCGACGCCTGGTATTGCGGCATGCGTGTCCGGCAGGTCGCGGTAGACGCCGCCCGGCCGGTAGTACGCCGCGTGCATGCGCGCGCCCGACACCGCCTCGTAGCACGTCCATCAGGTCTTCGCGCTCGCGGAAGCAGTAGAGGAACACCGTCATCGCGCCGACGTCGAGCGCGTGCGCGCCGAGCCACAGCAGGTGATTGAGGATGCGCGTGATCTCGTCGAACATCACGCGGATGTACTGGGCGCGCATCGGCACCTCGACGCCGAGCAGCCGCTCGATCGCCAGGCACGTAGGCGTGCTCGTTGCACATCATCGACACGTAGTCGAGCCGGTCCATGTACGGCAGCGACTGGATGTAGGTCTTGTGCTCGGCGAGCTTCTCGGTCGCGCGATGCAGCAGGCCGATGTGCGGATCGGCGCGCTGGATCACCTCGCCGTCGAGCTCGAGCACCAGCCGCAGCACGCCGTGGGCCGCCGGGTGCTGCGGGCCCGAAGTTCAGCGTGTAGTTGCGGATCTCGGCCATGCGTTCAGTGCTTGCCGCCGTGGTCGCGCGTAGTTCGTCCTCGCGGATGATGCGCGGCGTCGATCTCGCGCGGCTCGATCGTCACCGGCTGGTAGATGACGCGTCCCTGCTCCGGGTCGTAGCGCATCTCGACGTAGCCCGAGATCGGAAAGTCCTTGCGGAACGGATGGCCGATGAAGCCGTAGTCGGTGAGGATGCGCCGCAGGTCCGGATGCCCGGCGAACATGATGCCGAAGAGGTCGAACGCCTCGCGCTCGAACCAGTTCGCGTTCGGCCAGACGTCGACGAGCGCTCGGCACGACGGGAAACTCGTCGTCGGCGGCGAACACGCGCACGCGCAGCGCGCTGGTTGTTGCGCGAGCGACAGCAGATGATAGACGACGGCGAAGCGCCGTCCGTCGCGCGGCCCGTCGCCGTAGCGTCGAGTAGTCGACGCCGCAGAGGTCGATCAGCATGCTCGAAGCGCAGCTCGCGGCGGTCGCGCAGCATGCGCGCAGCGTCGCGAGCAGTCGATCCGCGGCGACCACCGACGGTGACCTCGCCCAGCGCAACCGTCGACGCTCCGCAGTCTGCATCGCCGAGCGCCGCCGGCAGCGCCGCGGCCAGGTGCATCCGAGTTCGTGGCCATCAGCGCGCGATCGTGTTGGTGCGCCAGATCTTGTTCTGCAGCTGCAGGATGCCGTAGAGCAGCGCCTCGGCGGTCGGCGGGCAGCCCGGCACGTAGATGTCGACCGGCACGATGCGGTCGCAGCCGCGCACGACCGAGTACGAATAGTGGTAGTAGCCGCCGCCGTTGGCGCACGAGCCCATCGAGATCACCCAGCGCGGCTCGGCCATCTGGTCGTAGACCTTGCGCAGCGCCGGCGCCATCTTGTTGCACAGCGTGCCGGCGACGATCATCACGTCGGACTGGCGCGGGCTCGGCCGGAACACGACGCCGAAGCGGTCGAGGTCGTAGCGCGCCGCGCCCGCGTGCATCATCTCCACGGCGCAGCAGGCGAGACCGAACGTCATCGGCCACATCGAGCCGTTGCGCGCCCAGTTGATCACGCTGTCGAGCGACGTCGTGACGAAGCCCTTCTCGAGGACGCCTTCGATCGCCATGGCTGCTTCCCAAGCTCATTCCCATTCCAGCGCGCCCTTCTTCCATTCGTAGATGAAGCCGACGACCAGGATCGGCGAGGAAGATCATCATCGCCACGAAGCCGAAGAAGCCGATCTCGCGGCAGCACGACCGCCCACGGAAAGAGAAACGCGATCTCGAGGTCGAACAGGATGAACAGGATCGCGACGAGGTAGTAGCGGACGTCGAACTTCATCCGCGCGTCCTCGAACGCCTCGAAGCCGCATTCGTACGGCGAGAGCTTCTCCGGATCGGGGCGGTTCGGCGAAACGAGCGTTGCCGACCGTCAGGAGCACCGCCGCCGACCGCGAGGCCGAACAGGATGAAGAGCAGGATCGGAAAGTACTGTTCCAGCATGGTCAGTCGACTCGCGCGCGAACGCATCCTGTTTCGGTCCCGAACTGCCGGGCTCTCAGCAAATCTGGTGCCGACGGGGAGACTCGAACTCCCACGGCTTACGCCACTGCCCCCTCAAGACAGCGTGTCTACCAATTTCACCACGTCGGCCTGTTTCGTTCCGAGCGATTCTCGGTCATCTGCTCGCCCGGCTTCCATTTTCGTCCCGAATCCGATCGCTGCCAATCGCTGCGTTGCCGGCGGCGCGCTACTTCGGCACTTCGCCGACTTCGAGCCGTCCGGCGCGGGCGGCGCCGGGCGCCTTCGCAGCATCGGATGCGGCGGGCGCCGGCACGCGTGCCGGCGCGCGCCCGGCGCCGCGCCGGCGCCGAGGGTACGTCCGACGTCTTCGGCGCCAGCTTTTCCATGACGCCCTTCTGCATGACGCCCGACGGCGCCGTGCGCGTCGTCGCAAACCAGGTGAGCCCGAGGCTCGACGCGAAGAAGATCGCCGCGAGGATCGCGGTCGTCCGCGACAGGAAGTTGGCCGAGCCGGCCGCGCCGAACAGGCTGCCCGACGAGCCGCTGCCGAATGCGGCGCCCATGTCGGCGCCCTTGCCATGCTGCAGCAAGCACGAACCCGCAGATCGCCACGGCGACCAGCAGGTGGAGGATCAACAACCCCGTTTCCAGCATGTTCATCCGTTTCACTTCCGGCGCCGCGCACATTAGGCCTCGCGCGATCGCCAAAAATCTCGCGCGGCCTTGAGCGACGCGCCGCCGATCAGTCCGCCATCGATATCCGCCATCGCGAACAGCGCCGCGGCGTTGTCCGCCTTGACGCTCCCTCCGTACAGCAGCGGGACGTCCGCCGCGCCGCGCTTCGCAAGCCGCGCACGCAAGCGTCGCGTGCACCGCCTGCGCCTCGGCCGGCGACGCCGTGCGCCCGGTGCCGATCGCCCACACCGGCTCGTAGGCGACCACGAGCCGCGACGCGTCGCGCTCCACGGCCGCGAGCACCGCGTCCAACTGGCGCAACACGACGGCTTCGGTCACTCGCCCGCTCGCGCTCGTCCAGCGTTTCGCCGACGCACGCGATCGGCGTGATCCCGCCGCCAGCGCCGCGCGCGCCTTCGCCGCGACGATCGCGTCGGTGTCGCCGTAAATACTGCCGGCGCTCCGAGTGGCCGACGATCACGTACCGGCAGCCGAACTCGGCGAGCATCGCGGCCGAGACTTCGCCGGTGTACGCGCCGGCGTCGATGCTCGCTCACGTCCTGCGCGCCCCACGCGATCGGCGTGCCCGCAGAGCGCGCCCTGCGCCTGCGGCAGATACGGGTACGGAACGCACACTGCGAGCTCGCGCGCCGGCCGTCGGCTGTCCATCCGGCGGCGAGCGCCGCGAGCAGCGCCGCATTCGCCGCGAGCCCGCCGTTCATCTTCCAGTTGCCGACGACGAGTTTGCCGCGCATGCCCGGTTCGCTTCCTGCGGTTCCGATTCGCACGCCGAGCCGTGCTCCCCGGGTTGCGGCGGCAAATCCTTGAAATTATACCGCAGTGCGGCAAGGGGAGCAACGCGACGTTTTCGCTCGCGTCGCAGGCGCCAAATCGCCTTTGCTTCGGTTCGCTGTCTGCGCGAAACCCGGGCCCGACAGGCAGTCCGTCACTTACACAGTAGAATTGCGTCGACCCCGCGCGTTCGACCTGCGTTTGCTCATAGGGATGCTAAGCCAAATTCTACGAACGGATTGGCCCCGCCATGAACTCGGTGACCGCTGCACGATCGCGAGCTCGTCGGCGCGTGACGTGATGGTGGATTCACCGCAGGCTGGCAGCCAGCTCGACGGCGGACTCGCGATGACGCCGCGCGAGCAGGGAACTGAAGCAACATCGGCGTTGGAGGTTGAGGCCGCAGTTCGCATCGGTGCGCGCATTCGATCAAATTGCTGGAAAATGAATTCCGGCTCCCCGATCAACATCAGGGCGTGGGAGGGGCATGCGGTCCGATCCATGGTCCGCTTTGCTTCGCCCACACCCGCATTACACAAAGCTCTTTCAGCGACTGGGCCTGCGTCCCGAGGACATCGACGACCCGAAGACCTAGCGAAGTTGCCAATCCTCCACCAAGCTCGAGGTCATCGATCTTGGGAAGACCTGCGATCGCAGGTCGTTGCCGCCAGGCGAGCAGATCTTTGGCATGACCAAGTCCTCGGGTACGACCGGTCGCCCCGTGATGGTGCTCCACCGTAAGCAGCAACGCGATGTAGCATTCCTCAGGCACCGCAACTGCCGCTGGCACGGCCTTGATCCGGCGCGCCTCGCGTGTGGACGTCCGCCAGCCATTCAATGTGTTCCAGCAGCCCGACGGCACGCCAAACCCCAGCGGGAACGTCGTTCGTCGCCCGAGGGCTGGCGATACCGGGGATTTTTCGGGACCGGGCGAATTACGGCTTCAACAGTACGGATCCCGTGGAGCAGCAGGTCGCGTGGCTCCGGAGTTGCGGCCTCTCTGCGATGAGCCATCCCGGCCTCTTTGAGGTGGTTGCTCGCCAGCGAAGGCCGGAAGCCCGTCGACAGCCCTCGAAGTACTCATCGGCGTTGGCTCGCAACTCACCCCGTCGCTTCGCTTCCGCCCTCGAACAGTCCTTTCGCGTCCCCTTACACCAATCCTACGGACTCAACGGAGATCCGGCATGGTCGCGGTCCGGTGCGCGGCAGGTCGATACCATCAATACCGAGCATTGCCTCGTGCAATTGCGGGCGGGGATGGCCAACCGTGCAAACCGGGTGAGACGGGACATGTGCTCGTGACCGGGCTGCGGAACTTCGCCATGCCGCTCATACGGTACGACACGGGCGACCTGGCGTCGCAGGCTGCATCGGGCCCGTGTTCCTGCGGGGCACGCTCACCGTCATTCGGCGAGATTGCCGGGCGGTACCGTCGTTTCGCCGGGCTGAGGGTACCCAGGGCGATTCCAGCGCTCCGCGACGTCCTCGGGAGCTACCCCTGAGCGAACTGGCGTTTCTGCGCGGCTACCAAGTTCATCAGGATCGGGAAAACCGGTTTACGTTGCGGGTGCGTATCGTCGCGCCGTCCCGAGGGCATTCCGCCGGACCGTCCTAAGTGCTTGTGACGCGCGTCGCCGGCAACCCGCCGTCGCCGCTCACGATCGCCGCCATGGACACCATTCCCACCAGCCCCGGCGGCAAGATTCTCGACTTCGCTTCCGACCTGTCACCGACGCCTATGCCGGTCCGCAGGCTGCGCGTTGATGCGCGCGCGTTGCGCGTTCTCCACGCGACGGCTTGCGCACCGCCGGAGTGACTCGATGACTGAGCTCCCCTGTCGTTGACAGCGCGGTCGGCTACGCCAGGCCTCCGTTTCCCGGCGCTCGTCGAGGCGGCAGCGATGCCCCTCTCATTCGGTCTTCCTGCAACTCGAGCACAGCCAGTGGCTGTCCGCGCAGAAGCATCGAACAGCTGCAGTCGGCGCCAGCTCGACGCGCTATTGGCGCACATATGGGACGCCGTACTGGCACACCCCGCCTGCACAGCGCCGGCATTGTTTCTGGCCAGCCCGTGGACAAGGTCGCGTGGCAGTCACTGCAACTACTGACGCGTCGTGATATTGCGGACGCAGCGGCGCTCCTGCAGAGCAGTAACGTTCCGCCCGAGCATGGCAGCGAGCCGCATACAGACCTCGGGCTCTACGGGTCAACCGGTTGCAGTTCTCCGTTCAGGCTCGACCAACTGATGGCAGGCGACGCGTTACGCGACCATGCTTGGCACAAGCGGGATCTGTCCGGACGCCTCTGCGCGCTCCGAGCCACGTAACGCGCACTCCGACGACAAGTGGAACAAGGGATGGGGTCCCCTGCGGACATCGTGCTTGACACGGGACCGTCGGCCGCGCTCTGATCAATACTGAGGTGGCGGAAATGGTACGGTGGCTCGCCGCGCGCGATCCGGATTATCTGCTGATATACCCGACAGCCCTGGCGGCGGCGTTAGCCAACTGGAGTCGGATCACGTCTCACTTCCGCGACTGCGTCAAATTCGCACCAGTCGGCGAGATTCCTTCCCGATGCCACACGTGAGTTGTGTCGTAGCGTCTGGGCGTGCCCATTGTGGATCTCATAGCTCGAACGAGGTCGGCAACATCGCTTTGCAGTGCCCCGAGTCCGGCCTGTACCACGTTCAGTCGGAGAATCTGCTGGTCGAGAGTCTCGACGCCAGCGGGGCGCCATGTCCACCCTGGCGCGACCGGACGAGTGGTCGTCACGACGTTGCACGCGGTTTGCCATGCCGTTGCTTGCGGTATGAGCTACGGATCCTGCCGAAGTTGCCGCCCCCCCGCCCATGCGGACGCGGCCTGCCAAGTTTGCGGCGGATTCGGGGACGAGTCCGCAATATGGTGGTGACCCTGAGCGGAGTCGCTCGCTGGCCCTCGGTGGGCTTTGCCGAACCCGCCAGCGCCGCGCCGGTGCGCCAGTATCAGATCGCGCAGCTCCACTCGGGATCATATTGAATTCCGGCTGGTGACGGATCGCCGCTCTCGTGGCAAGCGAGGGAGTGCAGCACTGGCCGCGATACTGCGGAGAAATTTGGCCGACTCTTGCCCGGATCGAATTCTGCTATTTCGATGACTTGCCGTTGGGAGCGAATGGCAAATTCGAGGAGGTTGTCTCCCCTGCTCGCCGATGGACCGCGCTGATCCGATGGGCGGCGGGTGCGGGTTCGCGAGTCGGCTTGACACACATTCGGCGCATGGAGCAATACGTAAC
>ERZ1370068.2882-contig-2011_pt1 | contig 24781 bp, 32 predicted proteins | sample MGYA00561227_ERZ1370068 | MGnify/ENA primary metagenome ERZ1370068 (study PRJEB38410, sample SAMEA6850437) | metagenome | study: Metagenomic assessment of the ecological functions of the soil: analysis of the soil microbiota associated with the...
TCAGCACGCCGACCAGCGCGAAGCCCATCGCGATTTCGTACGACACGATCTGCGCCGCCGAGCGCAGGCAGCCGAGGAACGCGTACTTCGAGTTCGACGCCCATCCGGCGAGGATGATGCCGTAGACGCCGGTCGAGGTCATCGCGATCAGGTACAGAAGGCCCGGCGTTGATGTCGGACAGCACGACGCCGTCGGCGAACGGAATCACCGCCCACGCGGCGAGCGCCGGCGCGAGCGCCAGCATCGGCGCAATGAAGAACAGCGCGCGGCTCGCCCCCGTCGGGACGATGATCTCCTTGAACAGCAGCTTGAAGACATCGGCGAACGGCTGCAGCAAGCCCGAGCGGCCCGACGCGGTTCGGGCCGATGCGCACCTGCATCCAGCCGATGATCTTGCGCTCGGCGAACGTCAGATACGCGACGCCGAGGATCAGCGGCACCGCGATCACGATGATCTTCACGAGCGTCCAGACCACCGGCCACGCGGGCCGAGCAGCGCCTGCGCCGGTGCAGAGCAGCGTATCGAGCGTGTCCACGCTACGCGCGCTCCACGGTGATCGGGCCGGACAGCCCGTCGAGGCCGCACGTCGACGGATGCGCGGCCGCGATGCGGACGACGCCGGCCGGAACGGCCGCGTCGACGACGCGTCGCCAGCACCGCCTCGCCGCGTCCCTGCGTCACCTTGACCAGCGCGCCTTCCGCGGCGCCGATCTGCGCGAGCGTCAGCGCGTTCATCCGTGCCTTCGGCGGCTTCGCGTCGCGCGGTCTGCTGCAGCGACGGCGCGCGCCGCACGAGCGGATCGGCGAAATGGATCGGCACGTCGGCGACACGCTCGAGCCCGTTGGCGTTGCGCGTCGAAGGCTTGGCGATGGCGACGCGCGTCGCGTTGGCAGGCGCGCCGCGATGTCGGTGCGCGGCAGGCAGCCACGCGCGCGACGTCGTCGATCGATTCGAAATCGAACTCCGGCAGGCCGAGCATCGATCCCAGCACGCGCAGCACTTTCCACGCGGGACGCGTTTCGCCGAGCGGCGCGCACGACGCCGCTGAAGCGTCTGCACGCGGCCTTCGCAATTGACGAACGTTCCGGCCGTTTCGGTGAACGGGCTGATCGGGCAGCAGCGCATCGGCGTACTGCGCGCCGTACTGGAACGGCGACATCACGACGACGAATTCCGCCTTTTCGAGCGCGGCGCGCGCGGCGACGGGGCTCGCGCAGTCGAACTCCGGCTCGACGCCGCAGCACCAGGTACGCCTTGCGCGGATCGTGCGAGCATCGCCCGCGCGTTCATGCCGCGCCGCTGCCGTCTGCGGCAGCGCGCCGACCGCGTAGCCGCCGACGCTGTTCGCGGCCTCGGTGAGGCAGCCGAGCGTCGCGCCGACGATCTCGGCGAGCGCCTGCGCGAGCGCGCAGCAGCTGCGACGCGTCGGCATGCTGCTCGGCGAAGTTGCCGAGCAGGATCGCCCTTGTTGCTCGCCGGATGGCGAGGCTCGCGGCGATCGCCTTCGGCCGCGGCGGCGGGCTCGATCCCGGCCGAGCGCATCGGGCACAGGCTTGCCTGCGCGCCTGCGCTGCGGCGACGACGATCTCCGCGAGCGCCAGCGGCAGCATCGACGGCGGCGGCGACGAACGAATGCGCGAGCCGGATGCGCGAATCGTCGGCGACCGAGTGCAGCAACGAGATCTCGGCGCCCTTCTGCGCCGCCTGGCGCAGCCGCTGCGCGACGAGCGGATGATCCTTGCGCAGGAAGCTGCCGATGACGAGCACGCGCTCGAGCGTGCTCGAGCTCGGCGATCGGCATGCCGAGCCACGGAATGCCCGCGCCCTGCCGTCGCCGCGGAAATCCGTCTGGCGCAGCCGGAAGTCGACGTTGTCCGGAGCCCAGCGCGCGCGTGAGCCGCGCCGCGAGCGCCATCTCCTCGAGCGTCGCGTGCGGCGAGACGAGCGCGCCGAGCGCGCCGCCGCCGTGCTTGTCGCACGACTCGAGCAGCGCGCAGCGCGACGAAATCGAGCGCCGTCGGCCAGTCGACCGTCTTCCACTCGCCGCCGTCCTTGATCATCGGCGCGGTCGAGCCGCTCGTCGCTCGCGAGCGCTTCGTACGAGAAGCGGTCCTTGTCGGAGAGCCAGCACTCGTTGACCGCCGCGTTCTCGAGCGGCAGCGACGCGCATCACGCGGTCGTTCTTCACCTGCACGATGAGGTTGCTGCCGAGCGCAGTCGTGCGGCGACGACCGACTTGCGCCGCGACGAGCTCCCAGGTGCGCGCCGCGTAGCGGAACGGCTTCGACGTGAGCGCGCCCACCGGGCAGAGGTCGATCATGTTGCCCGAGAGCTCGGAGTCGACGGTCTTGCCGACGAACGTGACGATCTCCGCGTGCTCGCCGCGGCCGATCATGCCGAGCTCCATGACGCCGGCGATCTCCTGGCCGAAGCGCACGCAGCGCGTGCAGTGGATGCAGCGCGTCATCTCCTCGGCCGCGACCAGCGGCCCGAGGTTCTTGTGGAACACCACGCGCTTCGGCTCGGTGTAGCGCGACGCCGATCCGCCGTAGCCGACCGCGAGGTCCTGCAGCTGGCACTCGCCGCCCTGGTCGCAGATCGGGCAGTCGAGCGGATGGTTGATCGAGCAGGAACTCCATCACGCCCTGCTGCGCCTGCTTCGCCTGCTCCGAGTGCGTCCACACCTTCATGCCGTCGGTGACCGGCGTCGCGCACGCGGGCAGCGGCTTCGGCGCCTTCTCGACCTGCACCAGGCACATCCGGCAGTTGGCGGCGATCGAGAGCTTCTTGTGATAGCAGAAGTGCGGCACGTAGATGCCGAGCTCGTTCGCGGCGTCCATCACCGTCGCTGCCGGGCGCAACCTCGACCTTCCTGCCGTCGATTTCGAGCATGTCAGCGGCCTGCTGCGGAGGCGTCGAGGTCAGTACGATCGGCACCAGGCAGCTGCTTGTGGTCGATGTGGTGCTGGAACTCGTCGCGGAAATGCTGGATGAAGCTCTTCACCGGCAGCGCGGCGGCGTCGCCCAGCGCGCAGATCGTGCGCCCGGCGATGTTGTCGGACGACCGACACCAGCAGGTCGAGGTCCTCGTTCCTGCCCTTGCCGTGCTCGATGCGGTCGACCACGCGCCACAGCCAGCCGGTGCCTTCGCGGCACGGCGTGCACTGGCCGCACGACTCCTCGAAGTAGAAGTACGACAGGCGCAGCAGCGACTTCACCATGCAGCGCGTCTCGTCCATGACGATCACGGCGCCGGAGCCGAGCATCGAGCCCGCCTTGGCGATCGAGTCGTAGTCCATGTCGGTCGCCATCATGATCGCGGCCGGCAGCACCGGCATCGACGAGCCGCCGGGGATGCACCGCCTTCAGCTTGCGTCCGCCGCGCATGCCGCCCGCCATCTCGAGCAGCTTCGCGAACGGCGTGCCGAGCTTCACCTCGTAGTTGCCCGGGCGCGCGACGTCGCCCGGTGACCGAGAAGATCTTGGTGCCGCCGTTGTTCGGCCGGCCGAGGTTCGAGGAACGCGTCGCCGCCGTTGCTGATGATCCACGGCACCGCGGCGAACGTCTCGGTGTTGTTGATCGTCGTCGGCTTGCCGTAGAGGCCGTAGCTCGCCGGGAACGGCGGCTTGAAGCGCGGCATGGCCCTTCTTGCCTTCGAGCGACTCGAGCAGCGCCGTCTCCTCGCCGCAGATGTAGGCGCCGTAGCCGTGGTGGTTGTAGAGCTGGAACGTGAAGTCCGATGCCGAGGATGTCGCTTGCCGAGGTAGCCGGCGGCGCGCGCCTCGGCGAGCGCTTCCTCGCAGCGCTCGTAGATGTCCCAGATCTCGCCGTGGACGTAGTTGTAGCCGCGCACGCAGCCCATCGCGTAGCGCGGCGATCGCCATGCCCTCGATCAGCGCATGCGGGTTGTAGCGCATGATGTCGCGGTCCTTGAACGTGCCGGGCTCGCCCTCGTCGGAATTGCAGACCAGGTACTTGTCGCCCTGGAACTGCTGCGGCATGAAGCTCCACTTGAGGCCGGTCGGAAAGCCCGCGCCGCCGCGCCCGCGCAGCGCCGACTTCTTGACCTCGGCGATCGACCGTCGTCGGGCGGAATCTTCTCGGCGAGGATCTTCTTCAGCGCCTCGTAGCCGCCGCGCGTCGACGTAGTCGGCGAGCCGCCAGTTGCCGCCGGTCGAGGCCCGTCATGATGATCGCGTCGGGTCCGTAGTCGAGCGAATTCGACGGCGCGTTCATCGGTCGCCGCCACTTCGCCGCGCCGGCCCGAGCTCGGCGAGCAGCGCGTCGAGCTTTCGGGTCCATCCAGCTGCAGCATCCGCTTGTTGTTGACGAGCAGCACCGGCGCATCGCCGCAGGCGCCGAAGCACTCGCCTTCCTTCAGCGTGAAGAGCGCCGTCCGGCGGTCGTCTCGCCGAAGCCGATGCCGAGCTTCGCCTTCAGGTGCTCGGCCGCCTCGACCGCGCCCTGCAGCGCGCACGGCAGGTTGGTGCAGATCGTGATCTTGTAGCTGGCCGGTCGGCTTCAGGTTGTACATCGTCGTAGAACGTCGCGACCTCGTAGACGGCGACCGGCGGCATGCCGAGATAGCTGCGCGACGAAGTCCATCGTCTCCGGCGACGAGCCAGCCCTTCTCGTCCTGCGCGATCGCGAGCGCCGCCATCACCGCCGACTGCTTCTGGTCGGGCGGATACTTGGCGATCTCGCGGTCGATCCTCGCGCAGCGCGGCCTCGCTCAGCATGCGAGCCCCCGTACGAGCCGGGTCGTCTCATCGGTCGATCTCCCCGAACACGATGTCCTGCGTGCCGATGATCGCGACGGCGTCGGCGATCATGTGGCCGCGCGACATCTCGTCGAGCGCCGCGAGGTGCGCGAAAGCCCGGCGGCGCGCAGCTTCATGCGGTAGGGCTTGTTCGCGCCGTCGGAGATGATGTAGACGCCGAACTCGCCCTTCGGATGCTCGATCGCGGCGTACGCCTCGCCCGGCGGCACGTGCATGCCCTTCGGTGAAGAGCTTGAAGTGATGGATCAGCTCTTCCATGTTCGATCTTCATCGCCCTCGCGCGACGGCGGCGCGACCTTGTGGTTGTCGATGATCACCGGCCCGGGATTCGCGCGCAGCCAGTCGACGCACTGCTTGACGATCCGGTTCGACTGCGCGCATCTCCTCGACGCGCACGAGGTAACGGTCGTAGCAGTCGCCGTTGGTGCCGACCGGGATGTCGAACTCCATCCGGTCGTACACCGCGTACGGCTGCTTCTTGCGCAGGTCCCACGGCGACGCCCGAGCCGCGCAGCATCGGGCCCGGTGAAGCCGAGCGCGATCGCGCGCTCGGCCGACACGACGCCGATGCCGACGGTGCGCTGCTTCCAGATGCGGTTCTCGGTGAGCAGCGTCTCGTAGTCGTCGACGTAGCCGGGAAGCGGTCGCGTGAAATCCTCGATGAAGTCGAGCAGCGACCCCTGGCGGTTCGCGTTCATCTCGCTCGAGCGCCCGCGCGCTGCGCGTGTGCTGCGCGCCGGTACTGCGGCATCCGGTCCGGCAGGTCGCGGTAGACGCCGCCCGGGCGGTAGTACGCCGCGTGCATGCGCGCGCCCGACACGGCCTCGTAGACGTCGATCAGGTCCTCGCGCTCGCGGAACGCAGTAGAGGAACGTCGTCATTCCGCCGACGTCGAGCGAGTGCGACGCCGAGCCACAGCAGGTGGTTCAGGATCCGCGTGATCTCGTCGAACATCACCCGGATGTACTGCGCGCGCATCGGCACCTCGATGCCGAGCAGCCGCTCGATCGCAAGGCAGTACGCGTGCTCGTTGCACATCATCGACACGTAGTCGAGCCGGTCCATGTACGGCAGCGACTGCAGATAGGTCTTGTCTCGGCGAGCTTTTCGGTCGCGCGATGCAGCAGGCCGATGTGCGGGTCGGCGCGCTGCGATGACCTCGCCGTCGAGCTCCGAGCACGAGGCGCAGCACGCCGTGGGCCGCCGGATGCTGCGGGCCAAAGTTCATCGTGTAGTTGCGGATCTCCGGCCATCGAGTCTCAGCGCTGCCGAATCCCTCAGCTGCCCGTCGCGTAGGTGTCCTCGCGGATGATCCGCGGCGTGATCTCGCGCGGCTCGATCGTCACCGGCTGGTAGATCGACGCGGCCCTGCTCGGGGTCGTAGCGCATCTCGACGTGGCCCGAGATCGGAAAGTCCTTGCGGAACGGATGGCCGATGAAGCCGTAGTCGGTGAGGATCCGCCGCAGGTCCGGATGCCCGGTGAACATGATCCCGAAGAGGTCGAACGCCTCGCGCTCGAACCAGTTCGCGCACGGCCAGATGTCGATCGACGCTGGCAACGCACCGGAAACGTCGTCGTCGGGCGCGAAGCGCGCGCACGCGCAGCGCGCCAGTTGTTCGCGAGCGACAGCAGGTGATAGACGACGGCGAACGCGCGGACCGTCGCGCGAGCGCGTCGCCGTAGCGTCGAGTAGCTCGACGCCGCAGAGGTCGACCAGCATCTCGAAGCGCAGCTCGGCGACGGTCGCGCAGCGTGCGCATCGCGCTCGAGCGAGCCGGTCGTGCGCGACGACCGCCGTCGACCTCGCCGCAGCGCGACGGTGACCTCGCGCAGCGCGTCGCCGAGCGCCGCCGGCAGCGCCGCGGCCAGGGCTCTCGAGTTTCGTGGCCATCAGCGGGCGATCGTGTTGGTGCGCCAGATCTTGTTCTGCAGCTGCAGGATGCCGTACAGCAGCGCCTCGGCGGTCGGCGGACAGCCGGGCACGTAGATGTCGACCGGGCACGATGCGATCGCAGCCGCGCACGACCGAGTACGAATAGTGGTAGTAGCCGCCGCCGTTCGCGCACGAGCCCATCGAGATCACCCAGCGCGGCTCGGCCATCTGGTCGTAGACCTTGCGCAGCGCCGGCGCCATCTTGTTGCACAGCGTGCCGGCGACGATCATCACGTCGGACTGCCGCGGGCTCGGCCGGAACACGACGCCGAAGCGGTCGAGGTCGTAGCGCGCCGCGCCGGCGTGCATCATCTCCACGGCGCAGCACGCGAGGCCGAAGCGTCATCGGCCACATCGAGCCGTTGCGCGCCCAGTTGATCGACGCTGTCGAGCGACGGTCGTGACGAAGCCCTTCTCGAGGACGCCTTCAATCGCCATGGCTGTCCTTGCACTCCGAAGCTCATTCCCATTCCAGGGCGCCCTTCTTCCACTCGTAGACGAACCCGACGACCAGGATGGCGAGGAAGATCATCATCGACGCGAAGCCGAACAAGCCGATCTCGGGCAGCACGACCGCCCACGGAAAGAGGAACGCGATCTCGAGGTCGAACAGGATGAACAGGATCGCGACCAGGTAGTAGCGGACGTCGAACTTCATCCGCGCGTCCTCGAACGCCTCGAAGCCGCACTCGTAGGGCGACAGCTTCTCCGGAGTCGGGGCGGTTCGGCGACAGCAGCGCTGCCGACCGTGAGGAGACACGCCGCCGACGGTCAGGCCGAACAGGATGAAGAGCAGGATCGGGAAAGTACTGTTCCAGCATGGTCGTCGACTTCGCGCGCGAACTGTATCGCTCGTCTCGCTATCCGGAGCTCGCCTTGCCCAGCTAATCTGGTGCCGACGGGGAGACTCGAACTCCCACGGCTTACGCCACTGCCCCCTCAAGACAGCGTGTCTACCAATTTCACCACGTCGGCCGTTCGTTCCACGACTTCGACGTTCGCGTCACGTCGCCCGGACTTCGCAGTCCGTCGCCGCCGGTGCCGCTATGCCTTGCTGGGCACCGTCGCCGGCGCTTCGAGCCGCGGCTGCGGCGCAGGCACGGGCGCCGCGCTCCCCGCGGGCGCCGCCGGCGCACGTCGGACGTCTTGCGGCGCCATCTTTCCATCGACGCCCTGCTGCATCACGCCCGACGGGCTCGCCGTGCGATCGCCGCAAACCAGGTGAGGCCGAGGCTCGACGCGAAGAAGACCGCCGCGAGGATCGCCGGTCGTGCGGGACAGGAAGTTGGCCGAGCCGGCCGCGCCGAAGAGGCTGCCTGACGAGCCGCTGCCGAATGCCGCGCCCATGTCGGCGCCCTTGCCGTGCTGCAGCAGCACGAATCCGCAGATCGCCGCCGCGACCAGCAGTGCAAGACCAACAGCAACGTTTCCAGCATGTTCATCGTTACTCCACTGCCGCGCGCCGCCCGCAGTTAGGCCCGCGCGATCGCCAGAAATTCCGCGGCCTTCGAGCGACGCGCCGCCGATCAGGCCGCCGTCGATATCCGCCATCGCGAACAGCGCCTCGCGCGTTGTCGGCCTTGACGCTCCCGCCGTACAGCAGCGGCACGTCCGCCGCCGCTGCTCCTGCGCGAGCCGCGCGCGCAGCGTCGCGTGCACCGCCTGCGCCTGCTGCCGGCGACGCCGTCCGCCCGGTGCCGATCGCCCACACCGGCTCGTAGGCGACGACGATCGCGCTGCAGCGTCCGCCGCCGCTCGACCGCACGGCGTCGAGCTGCCGCAACACGACCGCCTCCGGTCGCTCCCGGCGTCGCGCTCGGCGCAGCGTTTCGCCGACGCACGCGATCGGCGTCAGCCCCGCCGCCAGCGCCGCTGCGCGCCTTCGGCCGACGACCGGCGATCGGTGTCGCCGAAAATACTGCGCGGCGCTCGAGTGACCGACGATCGCGTAGCGGCAGCCGAATTCGACCAGCATCGCCGCCGACACTTCGCCGGTGATACGCGCCCGCCTGCGTGCTCGCTCACGTCCTCGCGCGCCCCACGCGATCGGCGTGCCCGCGAGCGCCGCCTGCGCCTGCGACAGATACGGGTACGGCACGCACACCGCGAGCTCGCGCCCGGCGGCGCCTGTCCATCCCGGCGAGCAAGTCGGCCAGCAGCGCCGCGTTCGCCGCGAGCCCGCCGTTCATCTTCCAGTTGCCGACGACGAGTTTGCCGCGCATCGCGCATGGCGGCTCTCGCTGCCCGAAACGCGCCGCCTCCGCCTCGACAATGGCGGGTCGCGGCTGCAAACCTCGAAGATTATACCGCAGCGCGGCAAGGCGGGGCAACGCGCGCGTGCCGAGCATGCGGCCGGGCGTCCGCTCAGGCGGCCCGCGATGCCGTGCCGGCAAGCGCGCGCAGCGACGCATCAGGGCGGCAGGAACCAGACGGCGAGCGTCATCGCGCCCAGCGTCGCGGCGATCGGCACGCTCGAAGAATGCGAGCAGGTTGCCGTCGGACTTGATCATCGACGTGACGAAGTTCTCCTCGAGCATGCCGCCCAGCACGACGCCGAGGATCGCCGGCGCGATCGGGAAGCCGTTCTCCTCGAGGACGTACGCGACGACGCCCGGCGATCAGCATCACGCCGACGTCGAACGCGCGTGTTGTTGATCGCGAACGCGCCGACGATGCAGAACAGCAGGATCACCGGCATCAGCACGTTGCGCGGCACCTTGCAGGATCTGCTTCGGCGACCTTGATGCACAGCCAGCCGAGCGGAATCATGATGAGGTTGGCGATGATGAACAGCAGGTACACCGCGTAGATGTTCTGCGGGTTGCTGCGTGAACGAGCGTCGGCCCCGGGTTCATGTTCTTCATGTACAGCACGCCGATCACGATCGCGGTGATCGAGTCGCCCGGGATGCCGAACACCAGCGCCGGGATCCACGCGCCGGCCAGCGCGCTGTTGTTGGCCGAGCCGGACTCGACGATGCCCTCGACGTGGCCGGTGCCGAACTTCTCCGGCTCCTTCGAGAACTTCTTGCTGATCGCGTACGACATCCACGCGGCGATGTCGGCGCCGGCGCCGGGCAGCGCGCCGACCAGCGTGCCCAGCGCGCTGCCGCGCAGGATCTGCATCGGGTACTTCTGATCGTCAGCGCCCACATGCCCTTGAACACGTTGCCGATCGGCTGATCGACGATCATCGACCTGCGGTCTGCGTGTCGACTGCGTAGCGGATGATCTCCGGACATCGCGAACATGCCGATCATCATCGGGATCGAGGCCGATGCCGCCCATCAGCTCGACGCTGCCGAAGGTGAAGCGCGGGAACGCCTGCCGGATTGCCGAGGCCGACGCACGCGATCAGCAGGCCGAGGAAGAGCGAGACGACAGCCCTTGAGCGGGCGCTCCGAGCGTGATGAACGACCGCGCAGGTCAGGCCCATCAGCACCAGCCAGAAGTATTCGAACGAGCTGAACTGCAGCGCGAGACTCGGCGAGCGCCGGCGCCGACGACCATCAGCACCGCCGTGCCGAAGAGGCCGCCGATCGCCGAGAACACGAGGCCCGCGCCGAGCGCCAGACTCGGCCTGGCCCTTGCTGGTCATCGCGTACGGCCTCGTCGGTGTACGCGGCCGACGCCGGCGTGCCGGGCATGCGCAGCAGGCAGCCCGGGATGTCGCCGGCGAAGATCGCCATCGCGGTCGCGGTGACGATGCGCCGCGATCGCCGGGATCGGCGCCATGAAGAACGTGACCGGCACCAGCAGCGCCGTCGCCATCGTCGCGGTGAGGCCCGGCACCGCGCCGACGAACAGGCCGAACAACGACGCGCGCCAGCATCACGACGATGTTGTACGGGTCGAGACACCATCGTGAACGCCTGCGCCCAGGCGCATCGCTCATCGTCCAGATTCGTCGCGAGCGCTACCAGATGAAGCCCTCGAGCACGCCCCACGGCAGCGGGACGCGCAGCAGCTTGTAGAACGCGTGTGGATCGCGAGCGTCAGCAGGACGGCGAGCGGCGATCGCCGCAGCCACGCGCACGCCGAACAGCCGCGAACAGCGCCGAGCAGGTAGATGACGCCGCGCGACGATCATGAAGCTCGAGCGATGTCGACGAGGAGGATGTAGGCGACGTTGACGCCGATCGTCAGCGCGAAGGCGAGACGTGCCGCGCGAGCGCGTCCAGGGCGCGAGCGTCGATCCAGCTCGTACCCGCGCTGCGCGTCGCGCCGGTCTGCCGCAGGCCGCTCGAAGATCAGCAGCACGCGCGCAGATCGCGATGCCCGCACGCGACGAGGCCCGGGAAGATCGCCGGGCCGTACTTCTGGCCCGGAATCGTGCCGAACGCCTGCACGTGGACGAGGACCGCCGTCGCGAGCAGCAGAAGCAGCGCGCCCAACACGGCATCGTTGCAGCTTCACTGCGCGGGCAGCCGGGAAGTCTGACGCCGCCGCGTCGCGCGCGCATCTCGGCCGCGCGACCTGCGTCACTTGACGATGCCGACCGCCTTCATCGTCGCGCCGAGGTCGGCGTCCGACTTGGCCATGAACTTGCGCGAAATCGTCGGGCGGCGCCGCAGATCACGCCGTAGCCCTGCTTGCGCCATGAACTCGGTGTAATCCTTGCTCGCCGACGATCTTCTTGAGCGCCGCGACCAGCTTGTCGCGACGCTCCGGGCGGAAGGCCCTTCGGCGCCGCGATGCCCGCGCCATGCGGCCATCGTCCAGTTGCTGCCGGTCGCCGCCTTCAGCGTCGGAACGTTGGGATAGAGCGCCGCCGGCTTGTCGGCCATCACGGCGAGGCTCTTGACCTTGCCGGCGTCGATCATCGCGCGCGCTTCCGGCAGCGAGCACGGGCGCGATCTGCACGCCTCCGGCCACGAGGTCGAGCAGGCCGGGTGCGGCGCCGCCGGACGGCACCCACGGCACGCTCGCCGGATCGACCTTGAGATCCTGCAGCATGCCGGCGATCGCCAGGTGCCAGATGCCGCCCTGCCCGTTCCCGACGCCTTGAACTTGCCGGGATTCGCCTTGATGGCCGCGACGAGCTCGTTGACGCTCTTGTACGGCGAATCGGCGCGCGACCTGAACGCCCGCCGGATCGGCGTTGACGAGCGCGAGCGGCGTGTACGAAGCGCCGGTCGAGATCGGTGAGTCCCTGCCAGTGCATCATCCCGATCTCGACGGTGATGATGCCGATCGTGTAGCCGTCGGGCGCGCCCTGCGCGATCGCGCTGTGGCCGACGACGCCGCTGCCGCCCACGCGGTTGACGACGTTGACCGGCTGGCCCAGCTCCTTCTCGAGCAGCGTTCCGATGATGCGCGCGGTGCCGTCGGTGCCGCCGCCCGCCGCCCACGGGACGATCCAGCGTGATCGGCCGCTCCGGATACGCGGCCTGCGCTGCGGCGTCGGCGAACAGCAATGCGCCGAGCGCCGACGACGATGGCGCGTGCGAAAACTTGGTCATGCGATTCCTCCGTGAATGCCGCGTTCGGATGTTCGGCTCGTTCGACCGTGACGGGCAGCGGCGCCGTCCGGCGATGGGGGCAGAGTTTGGCAGCGGCCGCAGCGACCGGTCAAGTGGTCTGACCAATCGTGGCGCGGACGTGGCTCCCGAGACGGCGGCGACGCAGTCGCTCGAGGTCGCGCTCGAGATTCGCATAGTTCGCGTTGGGCGCGAGCGTCGTCTCGTCCATGTAGAGGCGCCGATTGAGCTCGATCTGCAGGCTGTGCCGCCGCGCGCCGGGCGGCCGTGCCTCCGCACGAGCTCGACGCCCTTGTACGGATCGTTGATCGCGACGCGAGTAGCCCATGCCGCGCGAAGGTCTCCGCGACCAGCGCGCGTGAATTCCGGCGCGCAGGTCGTGCCGTCGCGATCGCCGAGCACGACAGTCCGCGCGCTCGCGGCCCGGATCGTCGGCGTTCGCGTCACCGACGGCCGGCATCGAATGGCAGTTGATGTGCCAGACGGCGCCGAACGCGCGATGGACGCGCGTCGATCTCCGCCGCCAGCGCCGCGTGGTACGGAACGTACCAGCGGTCGATGCGCCGCCGCACTTCGTCGACGGTGAGCTTGCGCTCGTACATCGGCGTGCCGCCGCGCGCGACGCGCCAGATGAGCCCGATGCCCTGCTCGGTCTTGCGCGACGGCGCGAGCGGCGCCGGCCACGGCTCGGCGAGCATCGCCGGATCGAGGTCGGCGAGGCTGCGGTTCGCGTCGATGTAGCGCGCGCGGAAAGATCGCCTCGATCAGCGTCGCGCCGAAACGCGGCGCGCGCGCGATAGAGCCGCGCGACGTGCGTGTCCTCCGCCGTGCCGCACGATCGCACGCGGCGGCGCATGGTCGAAGTCGCCGGGATAGTGCTCGCCCGAATGCGGCGAATCGAGGACGAGCGGCAGCGCCGCGTCGTCCGGTGCGCGAGGCGATAGGGCGCAGGACGGAGGCATTGCGCGCGCTCATTGCGCGCCTTCATGCGTCAGTCGTTCAGAGTGGCAGGACGACCAGCGCGCCGGCGCGATTTCGCCGCAGTGCCGGCGCCGTCGTGCGGCAGATCGGCATCGCATAGCGGGCACCGGGGATGGAAATGGCAGCCCGGCGGCGGCGCGAGCGGCGACGGAATCTCGCCCTTGATCGGCACGAACGTGCGCTTCTACCGGCTCGACCTTGCCGGCTTCCGCCAGCAGCGCCTGCGTGTAGGGATGGTTCGGCGCGCGCGTAGAGCTCCGGCGTGGGTCCCGACTCGACGACGCGGCCGAGATACATGATGACGACGCGGTCGCTGATGTGCTCGACCACGCCGAGATCGTGGCTGATGAAAAGATAGGTGAGGTCGAAGCGCCGACTGCAGGTCCATGAACAGGTTCAGCACCTGCGCCTGGATCGACACGTCGAGCGCCGCGACCGACTCGTCGCACACCAGGAATTCCGGCTTCACCGCGAGCGCGCGGGCGATGCCGATCCGCGCCCGCTGGCCGCCGGAGAACTGGTGCGGGAACCGGCGCATCAGCGAGCCGTCGAGCCCGACGCGGTTCAACTGCTGCGCGACGTACTCCGACTTGCTCGTTGGCGGCGACGAGGCCGTGCGCGACGGGCGCCTCGCCGACGATGTCGACGACGCGCATCCGCGGATTGAGCGACGCATACGGATCCTGGAAGATCATCTGCATCTTGAGCTGCTGCCGCGCGCGCCGCGTCGGGCGACGAGCCCGCGAGCGACTTGCCCTGCCAGCGGCGCTCGCCGGCGGAAAGCGGCAGGAGGCCCACCGCGAGCCGGCCCAGCGTCGACTTGCCGCACCCGGATTCGCCGACGAGGCCCGACGACCTCGCCCGAGCTGGATCGCGAGATCGACGCCGTCCACGGCGTGGACGATCTTCCTCGCGCAGGCCCGGCGCCGAGCAGGTTGCCGATGCGCGCCGAGACGTCGAGCGACTTCACGAAGCGCTTCGACACGCGCGACAAGCTCGACCAGCGGCGCGCGGCGCCGGCCGCGCGTGCGGGCTCGGTGTTGCGGCGCGCGTCATGGCGCGCGCCGACGCGTCCGAGCGGATGGTGGCAACGCACCGCCCGCCGCCCGGCGTCGCCGGCGAAAGCCGGCAGCATCTGCGGCATGGTCGCGCAGATCTCCGTCGCGCGGGAGCAGCGTTCACGGAACGCGCAGCCCTCCGGCAGGTCGAGCACCGACGGCGGCATGCCGGGGATCTGCTTCAGCGCGCGCGCCGCGCACGCTTCGCGACGGCACGGAATCGAGGAGGCCCTGCGTGTACGGATGCCGCGGCTGCGACAGCACGTCGAACACGCTGCCCTGCTCGACGATGCGCCCGGCGTACATGACGCTGACGTGATCGGCGAGACCCGCCACGACGGAGAGGTCGTGCGTGATCCAGATCATCGCCGCGCCGGTCTCGCGCGTGAGCTTCTGCATCTCGAACAGGATCTGGCCCTGGATCGTGACGTCGAGCGCCGTCGTCGGCTCGTCGGCGATGATGAGGTCCGGATGGTTGAGGAGCGCGATCGCGATCGCCACGCGCTGGCGCATCCCGCCGGAGAACTGGTGCGGATAGGCCGCGAGGCGCTCGTCGGGCGACGGAATGCCGACCTGCACCAGCGCCGCCCGCGAGCGCTCGAGCGCTTCGCGGCTGCGGCACGTTCTCGTGCGCGAGGATCGTCTCGACCATCTGCGCCGCGACCGACAGCACCGGATTCAGCGTCATCATCGGGTCCTGGAAGATCATCGCGATCCGGTTGCCCCGAAGCTGCCGCAGCGTCCTCCGGCGAGAGCGCCCGCAGGTCGCGGCCGTCGAGGCGGATCGTGCCGTCGACGATGCGCCCCGGCGGATCGACGAGGCCCATGATCGAGTAGCCGGTCATCGACTTGCCGGAGCCCGACTCGCCGACGAGGCCCATCACCTCGCCCTTGCGCACGACAAACGACACGTCGTCGACCGCCTTCACGACGCCCGCCCGCGTGAAGAAATGCGTGCGCAGGCCGGAGACCTCGAGCAGCGGCGCGGCATCGACGGCCTCCTTGTACCGACTTGCGCGCTCGCGCCGCTGTCGCTGCCCCCGAGGCGGCGCCGTTCGCGGCTTGGGGCGGCCCGGCGCCGCTCAGCGCGCTCATCGCTACTGCAGCCTCGGATTGAGCACGTCGCGCAGCTGGTCGGCGACGAGATTGATGCTGACGATCGTGCACAGGAGCGCGATGCCGGGAAAGAAGCTGATCCAGTACTTGCCGGACAGGAGGTACTGGTAGCCGTTGGCGATGAGGAGGCCGAGCGAGGGCTCCGTGATCGGCAGCCCGAGGCCCAGGAACGACAGCGTCGCTTCCAGCGCGATCGCCGCCGCCACCTGCACGGTCGCCACGACGATCATCGGCGGCAGGCAGTTCGGCAGCAGGTGCCGGAACACGATGCGCGCCGGGCGACAGCGCGAGGCAATGCGCCGCCTCGATGTATTCCTTGCGCTTCTCGACGAGCGCGGCGCCGCGCACGGTCCTGCGCGTAGTACGCCCATTGGACGGTGACGAGCGCGGCGATGACCTTGCCCGTGCCCTGCCCCAGCACGGCGATCAGGATCAGCGCGATCAGGATCGCCGGGAACGACAGCTGGATGTCGACGACGCGCATGATCAGCGTCTCGACGCGGCCGCCGACGTACGCGGCCGTAAGCCCCATCGCGAGCCCGATGGCGAGCGCCAGCACCGTCGCGGCGATGCCCACGCCGAGGCTGATCCGCAGGCCGTAGAAGATCGCCGACAGCATGTCGCGGCCCTGGTCGTCGGTGCCGAGCCAGAACGTTCCGCCGGAGGGCGACGCCGATCCCGGCGGCAGCCGGCTGTCCATCACGTCGAGCTGGGCGAGGTCGTACGGGTTCTGCGGCGAGATGAGCGGCGCGAAGAGCGCGAGGAACAGAATGATGCCGAGCAGCGCGAGCCCGAAGATCGCCACCGGATTCGCGACGAAGTCGGCGACGATCCGCCGGAAGGGCGTCTGGGCCGCGCACGCGGCAGCCAGCGCGCTCAGCCTTTGACTTCCGTCAGCCGGATGCGCGGATCGAGCGCCGAATACAGCACGTCGACCAGCAGGTTGATGACGATGACGATCGTCACGATGACGAGCAGGTAGGCGACGATCACCGGCCGGTCGAGCACGCCGATCGAGTCGATCAGGAGCTTGCCCATGCCGGGCCACGCGAACACGCTCTCGGTGACGATCGCGAAGCCGATCAGCGCAGCCGAACTGCAGCCCGATCACCGTGACGATCGGAATCAGGATGTTGCGCAGCACGTGCACGCCGATCACGCGCGAGTTGGTCAGGCCCTTCGCGCGCGCGAATTTCACGTAGTCCTGCAGGAGCGCCTCGTGCGCGCCGCGCGCGCGTGAGACGAATGAGCAGCGCCAGATTGAAGAGCGCGAGGTTCGTCGCCGGCATGAGCGAGATGCTTCAGGCCATCGACGGACAGGAACGAGACCGGCAGGAAGCCGAAGAGGAGCGTCGTCTCGCCGCGGCCGTTCGACGGCAGCCAGCCCAGCATCACCGAGAACACCATGATCAGCATCAGGCCCACCCAGAACGTCGGCAGCGAGAAGCCGAGGATCGAGCCCGCCATGATCGAGCGCCCGGCGATGCCGTTGGGCCGCAAGCCCGCCCACAGCCCGAGCGGGATGCCGAGCACGATCGCGATCAGCATCGCCGTCAGCGCGAGCTCCATCGTCGCCGGCATCCGCTCGAGGATGAGGCCGAGCGCGGACGTGCTGTGCACGAACGAGCGCCCGAGGTCGCCGTGCGCGACGCCCTTGAGGAAGCTCCAGTACTGCGCCCACAGCGGCTTGTCGAGGCCGAGCGCCGCGATCGCGCGCTCGCGGTCGATCTGGTCGGCCTGCGGGCTGATCAGGATGTCGATCGGATTGCCGATCGCGTAGACGCCGACGAACACCAGCAGCGACATCACGAACAGCACGACGATGCTCTGCAGGCTGCGGCGGATGATGAAGACGAGCATCGGGAAGTGCCGTGCTACGGACGCGGATCCGTACGGCGCCGCGTCGCGACGGCACGACCGCGCCGCTCCGCCGGCCCGCGCGCGCACGGCCGGCTTGCACGCTCACGGTCACGGCTTCGCACCCACGGGCCGGAACTGGAACGCGAGCGTGTACTCGTCGGTGCGCGGCGTGTAGGCGACGTTCTTCTTCGTCGCCCAGATCGTGAACTGGAAGTGGATCGGCATGATGCCGAGATCCTCCATCGCGAGCTTGGTCGCGTTCTGCAGCATCACCCTGCGGTTCTCGTCGTCGACCTGCTGCAGCGCCTGCTCGATCAGGTAGTCGACCTTGACGTTGCTGTAGCGGCCCCAGTTGACGGCGCCCAGCCCCTTGTCGCGGTTGAACGTCGCGAGCAGCGAGCGCAGCGGGCTCGACGCCTCGCCGGTGGAGGCGCCCCAGCCGACCATGTGGAAGCTGAACTCCTGCTTCGACGCGCGGCCGGAGTACGGTCCCATCGGCGCGGTCTCGACCTTCGCCGTGATGCCGATCCGCGACAGCATCTGCGCGACCGCCTGCACGATCTTCTCGTCGTTGACGTAGCGGCCCGACGGGCCGTGGATCGTGATGTTGAAGCCGTCCGGATAGCCGGCTTCGGCCATCAGCTTCTTCGCGCCTTCGACGTCGTACGCGTCGGCCTTGAGGCCCGGCACGTTGCCGAACAGCTTCTCGGAGACGAGCTGGCCCGACGGCACGCCCTGCCCTTCCATCACGCGGTCGACGATCGCCTGCCGGTTGATGGCCTTCGAGATCGCGCGGCGCACGCGCACGTCGAGCAGCGGATTCTTCGCGAGCGGCTTGCCGGCCTTGTCGGTGATGAACGGGCTCACGCGCTCGAGATGGTCGAAGTTGAAGTAGATGACGCGGTGCGAGATCTTCGACGTCACCGTGAACTTCGGATCGCCCTTGATCCGCACGAGGTCGGCGGTCGGCGGCTGCTCGATCGCGTCGACGTCGCCGGACAGGAGCGCCGCGACGCGCGCGGGCTCGTTCTTGATGATCTTGAACGTGACCTTGTCCCACGGCGACTTCTCGCCCCAGTAGTTGTCGTTGCGCACGAGGTCGACGCGATCGCCGGACACGTACTTGACGAGCTTGTAGCGGCCGCTGCCGATCGCGGCCTTGCCGCGTGTTGAAGTCCTCGGTCGTCGCGCCGGTGGCGACCTTCTTCGACACGATGTAGATCGTCGACAGGTCGTTCGGCGACGAGCGGATACGGCGTCGCCGTACTTGAACCGGATCGTGTACGGATCGACGATTTCCTTCGCGATGATCGCCTTGGTGTACGCCGAGAACGGGCCCGGGCTGTTCGGCATCGTTGGGCACGCGGTCGATCGAGAACGCGACGTCCTCGGCGGTGAGCTCGCTGCCGTCGGTGAACTTGACGCCCTTGCGCAGCTTGAACTCCCACGTCGTCGGGTCGATCACCTTCCACGACGTCGCGATGCCGGGAATCATCTTCGAGTCGGCGTCCATCTGGACGAGCTTGTCGAAGATGTGCTCCGCCGCGTTGTTGTTGGGGAAGAGGTTGAAGAAGTGCGGGTCCATCGACGTGATGTCGGCGGCGACGGCGATCTTCAGCTCCTGCGCGGCGGCAGCGGCGGAGCGGAAGCGCCGTGCGAGGCCGTCAGCGCCAGGACGGCGGCGACAAGGCATGGCATGGGCATGCCGCGGAAAAGTGAGCAATGTGCCGCCACTCTGGGATGCTGCGCAGGCTCGGCGGCAATCTAGCGCGAAACGCCGCGGCGCAAAGGCTTCGACGCACGGCGACGCGTTCAGACGACTTGACCGAGGTCCGGCAGCCCGTCGATGTGGGCGTCCATGATATCGCCCTTGACCACCGGGCCGACGTTCTCCGGCGTGCCGCTGTAGATGATGTCGCCGGGCATGAGCTCGAACGCCCGCGAGAGGTTGCTGCACCTGCTCGGCGACGTTCCAGATCATCTGGTTCAGGTTCGCGTTCTGCTTCGTCTGTCCGTTGACCTTGAGCCAGATCGCGCCCTGCGCGAAGTGGCCGACCTTGGCGACGGCTGCAGCGGGCCGAGCACCGCCGAGCGATCGAAGCTCTTGCCGATTTCCCATGGCTTCTTCTCGTCGCCCATCGCGCGCTGCAGGTCGCGCCGCGTCATGTCGAGTCCCACCGTGTAGCCGAACACGAGCTCCAGCGCGCGTTCGACCGGAACGTCGCGCCCGCCCTTCGCGAGCGCGGCGACGAGCTCCACCTCGTAGTGATAGTTCTTGGTCAGCGTCGGGTAGGGATGGTCGATCGTCTCGCCGGGCGGCGCGATCTGGATCGCGTCGGTCGGCTTCTGGAAGAAGAACGGCGGCTCGCGCGTCGGGTCGGAGCCCATCTCGCGGGCGTGCGCCGCGTAGTTGCGGCCGATGCAGTAGATGCGCCGCACCGGGAAGAACTCGCCGGTGCCGGCGATCGGAATGAAGGTCGCGGCCACGGTGAACGGCGTCCGCTGCGGGGCCTGCGCTTGCGCCGGCAGCGCGCTGCCCGCCGCGCCGCCTGCCGCCACCGCGGCCGCGGTCTTCAGAACGTCTCGACGTCGTATCTGTGCGCATAGGATCTCTCCCTCGTTGAAGTCGTCGCCAGCCGTCAATCGCAGCGCGGCCGTTCTCGGCGATCGTCCGCTCGAGGCTCGCGTAGAACTCCGCGTCCGTCACGCGATCACGCTCGGCGATGCGGCGCGCCTCGGATTCGGCGAGCGGCGCCCCGGACTCGCTCCATGCCTGCGGCCGTCGCCAGGTTCCCGCGTTCGTAAAGATACTCCGCCCGCCGCGCTCCGTTCGCGTGCCACGAACGGGTGAGGCCGTGGCGCACGCCGGCCGCGTAGGCGGACTCGAGCTTGCGGCGCGGCTCGCCCTGCGGAGTCGCCGGCGCATACCACAGCGCGACCGTGCCGACCTTGGCGTCGTCGTCGTAGGGGATGACGGCGATGCGCGCGCCGGTCGACGCCCAGAACAGGAACGTGCCCGTGCGCCGGCCTTTGGCGAACGCGCCGAGGATCGCGCAGGCGACCATCGGGCATCCGGAGCTCGTAGGCGCCGTTCGCGCACCGTCCCGGCAGGCACCCGTCGCGACATAGTCGGCCATTGTCGCGCCGTCCGGCGCTCCCGGAGGCCGCCGAGGATGACGGCGACGGCCATGGCAAGCTTCCAACGCATCGTCGAACTCCGCATCATCCTGCGCGCATCGTGCATGCGACGCCGCGCCGCTCAGGACCTCCGGCTCGCCCACCAGGCGCCGAGCTCGCCCACGATGCCGCGGCGAAACGCCAGCACGCAGACGACGAAAATGGCGCCGGTGATCACGGTCACCCACTGCCCGAATCCGGCCAGGTAGTTTTCGAGGCCGATGATCGCGAACGCGCCGACGACGGGTCCGAAGATCGTCCCCATGCCTCCGAGCAGCGTCATCAGCACGACCTCGCCCGACATCGTCCAGTGCACGTCGGTGAGCGACGCGAGCTGGAACACGATGGCCTTGGTCGCGCCGGCAAGTCCCGCGAGCGTGGCCGACAGGACGAACGCCAGCAGCTTGTAGCGCTCGGCGTCGTAGCCCAGCGAAATGGCGCGCGGCTCGTTTTCGCGGATCGCCTTCAGCACGTTGCCGAACGGCGAGTGGATCACGCGGAAGATCAGCAGGAACGCGGCGAGGAAGATCGCCAGCACGACGTAGTACATGACGAGCGTGTTCGAAAGGTCGAGCACGCCGAACAGCTTGCCGCGCGGCACCGCCTGGATGCCGTCCTCGCCGTGCGTGAACGGCGTCTGCAGGCAGAAGAAATAGATCATCTGCGCGAGCGCCAGCGTGATCATCGCGAAGTAGATCCCCTGGCGCCGTGATCGCCAGCGCACCGGCGACGAGCGCCGAGCAGCCGCCGACGCGGCGGTGCCCGCGAGGATCGCGAGCTCGGGCGACAGGCCCCAGACCTTCGCCGCGTGCGCGCGACACGTAGCCCGCGGTGCCGAGGAACATCGCGTGACCGAACGACAGCAGACCGCCGAAGCCGAGCAGCAGGTTGAACGCGCAGGCGAAGAGCGCGAAGCACAGCGCCTTCATCAGGAACACCGGGTAGATCCCGACATGGGGCGCGACGGCCAGCGCGGCCGCCATGACGCCGGTCGCGATCAGGAGCGTCGTCCGCGCGCGGCGGCGCGCCGGCGGTCGCGAGTCCGGAGCTGGCGCGCGGAATTTGCGCGTCGCCACGGTCCTAGCGCTCCTTCCCGAAGAGCCCGGCCGGCTTGATCAGCAGCACGATCACCATGATCACGAAGATCACGGTGTTCGACGCTTCCGGGTAGAAACACCTTGGTCAGCCCTTCGACGACGCCGAGGCCGAAGCCGGTGACGATCGCGCCGAGGATCGAGCCCATGCCGCCGATCACGACGACCGCGAACACGACGATGATCATGTTCGCGCCCATCTGCGGATTGACCTGGTAGATCGGCGCCGCCATCACGCCGGCGAACGCCGCGAGGCCGACGCCGAAGCCGTAGGTCAGCGTGATCATCCGCGGCACGTTGATGCCGAACGCCTGCACCAGCGCGCGGTTCTCGGTTGCCGCGCGCAGATAGGACCCGAGCTTCGTCCGCTCGATCACGTACCACGTCGCGGCGCAGACCGCGACCGGACGCGACGATCACCCACGCCCGGTACTTCGGCAGGAACATGAAGCCGAGGTTGATGCCGCCGTTCAGCTCGTCGGGAATCTGGTAGGGCAAGCCCGGACGAGCCGTAGTAGTTCGTGAACAACCCCTGGATGATCAGCGCGAGGCCGAACGTCAGCAGCAGTCCGTAGAGATGGTCGAGCTTGTAGCAGCCGCGCGAGCATCGTCCGCTCGATCACGACGCCGGTCGCGCCGACGACGATCGGCGCGATGATGCAGCGACCACCAATAGCCGATGCCGGCGTACTGCAGCAGGAAGTACGAGCAGAACGCGCCCATCATGTACTGGGCGCCGTGCGTGAAATTGATGATGTTGAGCAGGCCGAAGATCACCGCGAGCCCGAGCGAGAGCATCGCGTAGAACGCGCCGTTGATGAGGCCGATCAGGAGCTGGCCGAACAGCGCCTGCGTCGGCACGCCGAAGATTTCAGTCATTGGCTGAGGGCGACTCAGGTGGCGCGTTGGAGCGGCGCGAGGCGCCGCTCAACACGCTGATTCTCCGTCACGCCGGCATTCCGTTCGACGCCATCGATGCAATCGGTCGGCGCGACGGAAAACGTTACTTGACCAGCGGGCACTTCGCCGTCCTTCAGCGGCCGGAACGCCTGGTCCGCCGGAATCGTCGCGCGGACCTTGTAGTAGTCCCACGGGCCCTTCGACTCGGACGGCTTCTTCACCTCGACCAGATACGCCGGGTGGATCTTGCGGCCGTCGACGCGGATCGTGCCCTTGCCGAACAGCGGATCGTCGGTCGGCATTTCCTTCATCTTGGCGATGACCTTGGTGCCGTCGTCGCTCTTCAGCGCCTCGACCGCCTTCAGGTAGTGCAGCACCGCCGCAGTACACGCCCGCGTGCACCATCGTCGGATGAATGCCCTTGTCCACCGCCGCGAAGCGCTTCGCGAACGCGCGCGTCTGGTCGTTCTGGTCCCAGTAGAACGTGTTGGTGACGATCAGCCCCTGCGCCGTCGGCAGACCCGAGCGAGTGGATGTCGGTGATGAACACCAGCAGCCCGGCGAGATTCTGCCCGCCTTTGACGATGCCGAACTCGGCGGCCTGCTTGATCGAGTTCGTCGTGTCGCCGCCGGCGTTGGCGAGGCCGATGATCTTGGCCTTCGACGCCTGCGCCTGCAGCAGGAACGACGAGAAGTCCTGAGCGTTGAGCGGCGCGCGCACCTTGCCCAGCACCTTGCCGCCGTTCTTGAGCACGACTGCCTCGGTGTCGCGCTCGAGCGCGTGGCCGAACGCGTAGTCGGCGGTGAGGAAGAACCAGTGTGTCGCCGCCGGTCTTCACGATCGCGCTGCCGGTGCCGTTGGCGAGCATCCACGTGTCGTAGGTCCAGTGGATCGTGTTGGGTGAGCACGCCTTTGCCGGTGAGATCGGACGACGCCGCGCCCGGAGGCGAGGAACACCTTCCCTTTTCCTTCGTGATCTGGTTGACGGCAAGCGCGACGCCGGAGTTCGGCACGTCGACGATGACGTCGACCTTGTCGGTGTCGTACCACTGGCGGGCGATCGGCCGAGCCGACGTCCGGCTTGTTCTGGTGATCGGCCGAGACGATCTCGACCTTGACGCCGCGCTTTTCGATGCCGGAGTCCTCGACCGCCATCTTGGCCGCGACGACCGAACCCGCGCCCGCCAGGTCCGTATACAGGCTCGACATGTCGGACAGCACGCCGATCTTGACGACGCCGTCGGAGATCTGCGCCTGCGCGGCACCCGCGCGAGCAACCGGCGGCGACCGCCAGGCCGACCAGAGTGCGCTTGAATGCATTCATGCCATCTCCTTCGTTGAGTTGTGGCGGTCTGCGCCGAAGCGGCGCGCGGGTTCGAATTCTGGTGCGTTGCGGCTAGACGCCGAGGTAGTCGTGCAGCTTCGCCATGTTCGCCTCGAGGTCCGGCGTTGCGGAATCAATGTCGACGACGCGGCCATGGTCCATCACGTAGTGCCGGTCCGCGACGCGTCGCGGCGAAAGCGGAAATTCTGCTCGACCAGCAGGATCGTGAAGCCCTGCGCCTTCAGCTTCGCGATCGTGCGGCCGATCTGCTGGACGATCACCGGCGCCAGGCCTTCGGTGGGCTCGTCGAGCAGCAGCAGCCTCGCGCCGGTGCGCAGGATGCGGCGATCGCCAGCATCTGCTGCTCGCCGCCGGACAGCTTCGTGCCCTGGCTGTGGAGCCGCTCCTGCCAGATTCGGAAACAGCTCGAAGATCTGCGTCGACCGAGAGCCCGCCGTCGCGCACGATCGGCGGCAGCAGCAGGTTCTCCTCGACGTCGAGGCTCGCGAAGATGCCGCGCTCCTTCCGGGCAATAGGCGATGCCGCAGCTGCGCGATCCGGTTGGAGGCGAGCGCGACGATCTCGCGGCCTGTCGAACAGCGATCGAACCTCTCGCGCCGCGGCACGATGCCCATGATCGAGCCGCAGCGTGGTCGTCTTGCCGCGCGCCGTTGCCGGCCGAGCAGGCGTCACGACCTCGCCCGCGCGCGACGTCGAACGTGACGCCATGCAGAACGTGCGACTCTCCGTACCAGGCGTTGAGCTCCCGCACCGCGAGCAGAGGCGCACCGCCGGCGGCGGGAACGTGCGCCGGGCGCGGCGCGTCGCGCGATCGTCAGGCATCGGCGGTCCCCATGTAGGCCTGCACCACGTCGGGATGCTCGACACGTGCGCGTAGTCGCCCTCGGCCAGCACCTCGCCGCGCGCGAGCACGGTGATATGGTCCGACAACGTCGAGACGACCGACAGGTTGTGCTCGACCATCAGCACGGTCCGGTTCACGGCCACCTTGCGGATCAGCGCCGGTGATGCGCCTCGACATCCTGAGCAATACGTAACTGAACGAAGTAC
>ERZ1370068.9719-contig-8476_pt1 | contig 24774 bp, 37 predicted proteins | sample MGYA00561227_ERZ1370068 | MGnify/ENA primary metagenome ERZ1370068 (study PRJEB38410, sample SAMEA6850437) | metagenome | study: Metagenomic assessment of the ecological functions of the soil: analysis of the soil microbiota associated with the...
ATTACGTATTGCTTCCATCACGTTAAACGTGAGTCAAGAGCATTGCCATCTCCCCGAATACCAGGAGACTAAACCAACCGGAGCAGTCGCAGGCAGGTTACATTTTCCTGCCGTGTCTGCATTGCTGGATAGCCTGAATTTCTGCGAGGGAAAGCGCCGGTTGAGGGGTAACTTAGCTCGTCGATGATCCCAGGCATATTTGCGGGAAATGCGTCCGGATACTCTCGACGGTCAATTACAAAAAAGGTCGGCCGGCAGTGTACGAAAACAGCGGTCGTTACGGACTTTTGCAACATCGAGCACTCCGTCGACGTATAGCTTCATGGTCGCCCCGTCATGGAGGTCGCCGCGACGTGATGAAAGACGTTGTCGCGTGATATTTATATTGCCGGTGAGGTCCGCTCCGCCCGAGCCGCCGTTCAAATCAAAACGTAGATGGTTGCCCTCTGCGGGATAGCCAGAGCAAGAATTCAACCCCGACCCGGCGTCAAGTCCGGATTTTGAGGCTATGAAACCGGCATTGCCCCCATTTCCCGGGGTTTTGATCAAGCCTCGATGGTCAGCGTCTGCGGATTGAGGTTTGGGTTGTCGGGTACATCCCACCGGTTGCTGGACGATAGGCCTGAATGCCCCGAACGCCTGTCCGACCATTCCCAGGCGTACGTCATCGGGTTCGCTGGGGAGGTGGCGTTGTTGCCGCCACGCGCATCCAGCAGATCGCTCTCGGCCCCGTACAGTGAGAGATAAGCCCGGCCGGTGCCGGTGTGCAAACCTGGGCGTGAGCGTAAAAGGCGAAGATCAGGATATCGCGATCAATATCAGTCATGGTTCCAGAGGTTCTTCGGTTCGTTCTAAACCGTTTGTTCATATACTTCATTTTTGTTTTGTCCTGTTAATTCCGATCCGCATCCGGTTCTCCAGCTGGCTGGCAAATCGACGTTATCCAGTGCGCCGTCCATTACGTTCAGCACCGTGCCGGTTCCGTGAAGGTAAAACGCTTTGAAGAAATGGTGATGATCACCGTTGTGGCCGACCGCGATGTCATCAAAACGGTACCCGAATGGCCCGGTGATGCGCATCCCACCGTGCCATTGGCTTCGATCAAAGTCAGATAGGCATTTCTGAGACCGTTCCTGTTTGCGGTGGTAACCCCGTCCGCCTACCTGTACGAGAGAGCCGCCGTCGGCACAAATTGCTGCGTCCCAAAACCGCCGCGTGCCGAATAGGACACCACCGCTCGAGGTCGTTCCGGCAGCGGATTGCTCCGCCGTACCCTCGACCTTGTATATCGAAACCTGGCTGGTTGTCCGCCGCCGTTGGCAACGACGGCCTGGTCGAGCTTATAGACGCCGCCGGTTGCTATTTGGTGTTCACTGGTGCATCTGCCGGTCAAGGCCGCCAAAAATACTGCAAGTAAGTTTGTTTTTCGATACGATTTGGTTCTAAACATACTTTCTCCGTGTCCTTCCGCCTGCACACTCCAGCGCGTTCGGTTCCAAAAGCTGATACAAAACCAACGCGTTTTACGGAAACGCCGGCACCTTTGGTCACACTGCTTTGGCTGCTGTTCGTCACCCAGATATTTGCACTGATCGCAAAAACGACTTAGAGGAGACGAGGCGATAGAAGAGCCCACCGAAACGTCCCAACGACCCCTCCGTCGCCCACCTGGAGTTTTGTCATAGTGCCTGAGGTGCTATTCGACACCCAGATATTCGTGCCGTCAAGCAACCCGATAGAAAAGTGCCGGCGAGAAACGTCCCGAGATTGGTGCCGTCACTTTGCCTTTAGGTTTTGTCACCATTGAGGCGTTAGTGTTACTTGCCACCCAAATATTTACGCCGTCAAATGGCAGATAGCCTGTGGGATTACTAGCGACGGTAAAATTCCCTGGAGAGCGCCGTCGCTTGTCCCGCAACTTTGTCACGCTGAAGGTGGAACTGGTCACCCAGATGCTCGTGCCATCAAAAGCGATCCCACCCGAGGATGTGACGGCGACGGCAAACGTCCCCGAACCGAGTCCGTCGCTAGCCAGCAGTTTGGTCAAGCTCGGCGCCACCAGTCACCCAGATACTCGCTCCGTCAAAAATGATCCCTTTGGGACCAGCGACCGCAAATGTACAGGTGCTCTACGCACACGCACCGTCGCTCGCCCTTCAGTTTTGTCACATTGCCGCTGCGTGAAATTTGCCACCCAGATATTCGCTCCATCAAACGACCCCGTTGGGACCAGTGCCGACGGCAAACGCCCCCAGAACGGCGCCATCGCTTATCCGCAGTTTTGTCACGGTGTTGCTGCTCAAATTTGTCACCCATATATTTGCACCGTCAGACGCAACGTAACGTGGAGTGCCGACGCTAAAGTTTCGTATGCCTCAATAGGTCCCAAACGAAGGGAACCCAGCAATGAGGAATTAGTAGTAGCTGCAACCGTCACCTCCGGAGCGAGGGCCGACACATTAATAGTATTGTTGGCAATATTTAGCTGTTTAGATTTGCCAGAGGCCCGATCCGTCGCCCGAAACCGTGCCGGTAAAGGTCTCTGTTTCTGCCGACGGTCTGGTCCGTGGTCAGATCGACACAAGCTTCTTGTGGTCGATCCGGTACCGCCCTTAATTTATCGGCAGCGTGGTGGGTCAGATTGCCGGCATTTACCGCGTTGACTGCATCGCTGACGGCTCCGGTCACCTTGCTGCCGTTGATCTCTAAAATATGGGCGTCGGTCACGCATAAAACACACGAGGTTGACAGAGCATCGCGTCGCGGCTCGCCCGAGCGACTTTATCCGAATATGGCGAGCTTGTTGATTTGCTGGGCGGCGTGAAGTGTAAAGCCGGGCAGGTATCGCTGGCCTTTCGAAACGGCTATCTCTATGAAGTCAGTCTGGCGGCAAAGTCGGGGCTGCCGTGGCGAAAAATCGAGCCTGACGGTAAACCCCGCCGCCTGCGACCGCCACAGTGTTGTTCGTGATCGTCGAACCGATCTGACCGGTACCGGTCGCCGCGTCAAACAGAGAAAACTGCATTTGATAGGTACCATTGGCCGGCAACGAACCGTCGGTCAATTTTCCTGGTATGTAAACGCGGCGGTCTGGCGGAAAACCGTGCCGGCAAAGGCCAAAACGATAAGAAACCAAAACAAACGAATGTACATATGTCGGCTGCACGCTGTAAAAATGTACGTCCTCTTCATGGCGCTCTCCTGTAAACTTTTCGGCGGCGATCGAAAAAATGCTTGTCAAACCTGCTGGATTGGAGTGATAATTCGATCACTTACCGATAGATCATCACTCGCTCCAGCGGGTCGTGTTTAGAGAAAAGTTTTCCTCTGCTTGATAACGCAGGAAAATGGCGTTTCCACCATCAAGACTGGGGAGTTTTTCGCTGGCCGACGTGCAAGGCGGCATTCGCCGGTGCGGATCAAACTCTCGTGTGGTCAAATGCCTGAAACGTCCGGGGATGTAACGCAAATGCTGGTGGCTTACGGCGAAGGCGACCGTCAGGCGCTGGATGAGCTGCTGCCGCTTGGTCTCATCAGGAGCTTAGAGCATTGCGGGGCACTACTTAAGAGGCGAGCGGGGCGGCCATACACTGCAGCCGACCGCTCTTGTTCACGAGGCGTATCTAAGGCTCGTAAACCAGCATTCCGTAAAGTGGCAAAACCGCTCCAGTTTTACGGGATCGCGGCAACCGCGATGCGGCGGATCCTGGTCAATCATGCATTGGCTAAAGCGGCGGAGAAAACGCGGGAGCGATGCTGAGCGTTTCTGGTTGATGAGGCAACGATCTCGCTCGGAGCTCCCGATATCGATCTGCTCGCGCTGGACGAAGCTCCGACAATGCTCGCCGGCGCGACCAGGACAAGGCCCGGCTTGTCGAAATGAAATACTTTGGCGGCATGTCGACAAAAAGAGATCGCCGAGGCGATGGGCAAGTCGACCGCTACGATCGAGCGTGATTGGGCATTTTCCCGCGGCTGGCTGTATCAAATATTAGGTGGTGATGGCGATGATCGATGAACGGGTCCTGACTAACGGAGCCGGACTGGCAAAAACTCAACAAGCCTTTGCGGATCGCCATCGAGCTCGACGAGGCCGTCTCGCGATGAAGTATCTGAGAGCGATCGACGACAAAGACCTTTGTGACGCTTCAGGCGATGCTCGCGTCGTCCGATCATGCAGAGGCTAACGGATTTCTTGCGAATGATGTCTCTCCGATTGGGCACAGAGGTTTTAGCGGGCGGTGAAGAGCGGACAGCCGGAACACAGAGTCGGCAATTACAGGATCATCACAGGAGATCGCACGCGGCGGTATGAGGCACCGTATATTCCTTGCCGACGCGAGGATTTTCACCAGCGGGTCGCATTAAAGGTCATAAAACGGGGAATGGATACGGACGCCGTTCTCAAGCGTTTTGTACGGGAACGTCAAATTCTCGCCGAGCTGATCGATCCCAATATTAAAGCCTCTTTGACGGCGGGACGACCGACGACGGGCTGCCGTATTTTGTAATGAATATGTCGACGCCTCGTCGATAACCCAATATTGCGATGATCGGAAATTGAACATCGACGCTCGGCTGGCACTGTTTCGGAAAGGTTTGTGCGGCCGTGGCTTATGCCCACCAGAACCCGATCGTTCACCGCGACATCAAGCCCTCAAACATTCTGGTAACCGCCGACGGCGAAAGCCAAAGCTGCCGGATTTTGGCTATTTCAAAGCTGCCTTACACCGAGGGGCGTCCGATGTTACCGAAACGGCCGCCGACATCAGAATGATGACGCCGGAATATGCCCCGCCGGAACAGATGCGCGGCGAAAAGATCACGACCGTCAGCGATATTTACAGTCTCGGCGGTTTTGCTTTGCGGACGAGATCCTATCGGACATCGCCTCTCAAACCAAAAGACCGCCCCGTCGGCTGAAATTCTCAAGATCGTTTGGCGAAGAGAGCCTACGGGCTCCATCGATCACCGCCGCGTTGACCGCCCGGAGATCTTCAAAGGCCATACTATGGAGATCATATCGCCCTGAAACGATCGCGGAATGGCGAGCGGGTACCCACAATTCGGAATGCACTCTTCGCTCGCAGGCTGAGCGGAGATCTCGACAACATCGTTTTGATGTCGCTGCGCAAAGAACCGGCGAGGCGGTATAGCTCTGTCGACCAGTTTTCCGAAGATCTGCGGCGCTCATCTCGAACATCTGCCGGTTTGGGCGACCGATCCAACGGCGACCACGCTGCGGCAAAGTTTTTCCAGCAACCGAATAGCAGTTTCATTCGCGGCCAGTTGCTCCTCTGGCGATCCTCACTGGTTTTCTGTCGCAGTGTCTGACAGGTGCGGTCGAGGCCAGTCGACGCTAATCGCCGAGCAGATACAACGATGTCGAAGCTCTCGCACACCCTCATGACAGAGTTTGACGAAGAGATAGGAAATCTCCCGGTTCTTCCCGACTCGTTTCAAACTTGCCCGGATGTCGGGCAGACTATCTCAACGGACTAGCCGATGAGACTAAAGACCCCGGGCTGCTAAACACGCGATCGGGAAAGCACATTTTCGCCTGTCGGGATTCTACCCTCCAGTTTGGGTCACGCAGAGGATGCCAAAAACCACTTTCAGCTAGCTACCGAGATCGCACCAATTAAATGCTCGTCCCTGACGATCTGCGGGCCAAGGCCCTGCTTGCACAATCGAGGAAAGCCGGACGAGACCGTTCGAGTGGGTAGAGCACCTCGCCCGCGAACGCGTTCGCCTTCGTGGAGGAGATCGTCGCCGCCGATCCCGCAGCGACATTCAGACTGCACTGGATGCCCTGGCGGATGCCTATTGGAACCTCGGTGATACCTTAATTGATCTCGGACGCAAGGACGAATCAGGGGCGTACCATCGCCGCCTTCTTGAGACCTATCAGCGCAGGACGAGCCCGCTGGATAAGCCGGAGCTCACGTCGGACGAATACCGCTTCTAAGTACTATGCAAATCTGTGGATGGGGATGCTTCGCGGGCGGTCCGCTTAACGACCTCGAACTCGGACTGGCCGCAACACAGAGGGCACTTGAAATTGCCGAAACTGCCACGCCCTTCGATACCCGACAATTTGCTGTCGCAGCGCCCTGCATATGGCTATAACCGAATGGGCAGCCGCATTTGAGCACGGGCAATTATCGCAGCGCTTGAGCGTGCAAAACGCCCGCCGTCGCAAAAGAAACCGGCATCCGCTTTAACTATTTTTCGCGAATGACGGATGTGACGTACAGCTTGAAAATTGTCGAAATGCTCCAAAAGCTGGGGCAGACGGAACAAGCTTTGGTTGCGCCTTCGCGAGGCACTTCAGCGGCGTGCTGCAAACCTGGAGATCGACCAGGCCAGACCCCTGACCGCAAGGGTGAACACGCCGAGATTTTCTACAGGCCGGGAAAATATTTGCCGCAGCCGGAAGATATCCAGAGGCCCTCGCCGCCTACCGCGAAGCCTGAATCTTGTTGGTCTGCGGATGCGGCGGTTAATTATGTATCGGAACGGAGTCTTGGGAAACCTTATTTGGCTATGGGTGATCTATTTGCAGGAATTGACCGGATTCTAATGAGGCAAGATCGAAAGATCCAGGCCGATTGCGACATGGGAGTCGTCATGCATGGGTCGGCGGGAGCATATCGGGCTTCGGTGGACCCGCAATCTCGCGGGACGCATCGGACTCGGAAAAACTGCGGCTTGCCCAGGGAGAGAATACGCCTGATCGGGAAAAACCGAGCTGCCGCAACCTCAGCAAACCAGCACCTCCCAATTATTGCGAGCGCCATGATTCAGTCGCAACTTGTCACAAACCGCGGCCGGCGCGGTGTTTTGGCTTTAGAAACCCTAATTTCGCTATCAAAACTATTTTGAGGGGCCTAAGAGTCTTATGAAAACATGAAATATTTTGCCGTTGCATTACTAGCCTTGCTAATCGGTGTCGCCGCTACGAGACGCATTTGGTCAGGATCTGGCCAGGCGAAAGGCAGCCAAACAGGCCGAGGACAAGATCAAGGAAGCCGAACACAAGATCAAGGATGCCGAGCACAAGCTCAAGGAAAAGGCCGAGTACAAGCTCAATGTCCTTTGCTCGAACAACGACTGGTCGGGGGCGACAAGGTGTCGGTCTCTGACCTTCGCGAAATGACCATTCCTGCCGGCGGTACGATCACCGTTGACGCGGGCCGCAACGGCGGTGTCGGGGTGAAGGGCGAGGATCGCAATGACGTTCTCGTACGAGCGTGCGTTCAAACCTGGGGCACCAGCGAGGAAGCGGCGAAAGCGGTTGCCGGCAGCGTACGTATCGGCACGTCGGGCGTGATCAAGGCCGAGGGCCGGGCGGTGACGAGCAAGGCTGGTCGGTCTCGTACCAGATCGTCGCTCCCAGAGCGTCAAACCTGAAGCTCAACGCGATGAATGGCGGCATCTGATCTCGAATATCGACGGCGCGGCCGAGTTTGAAACAAAGAACGGCGGCGTCAACCTTAATAGCGTGTCGGGCGATTTTCGTGGCCGGACGCAAAACGGCGAGGTCAATGTAAACCTGACGGGCACTTCGTGGAGAGGCAGCGGCCTTGATGTTGCGACGACCAATGGCGGCGTCCATATCTCAATGCCGGCAAATTACGCTGCACGCGTTCAGACAGCAACGGTAAACGGCGGATTCAACAGCGAGATCGTCGGCCTCGAGGCACCTAAGGCCGATGATCACGGCCGGCGTCAGCCCGTCAAGATCGATCAGAGATCAACGGCGGCGGCGCAACCATCAGAGTGCGTCGACGACCAACGGCGGCGTCAAGATAACCACGATCGACGGACAGCCGATGATGAGTACGTAAAAGGCGGTAAAAGTAAAAAGAGGCGATCCGTCAGGTTCGCCTTCTTTTTTGCCTTTTTCCTTTTGCCTTACCTTACTCTGGAGGCCCGGTACATCCCGGACCCATCAGCGCCGGTATCTTTGTGCCAACGATCGGGAAATTCTCGGCCTCTGCGTTCTTCTCATCCGATCAGGCGTATTCCGCTGGGTAGGACATATCCGAGTAAATAGCCTCGACCGGGCATCGGGCAGACACGCGTACAATCGATGCATGTGTCCGGATTGATAAGCAGGCGGTCGGGTGTTTCGGTGAAATGCCTCGGCCGGGCAAACCGCCGCGCAGTCGGTATATTTACAGTCGATGACGGGGGTTGTTGTAATGTACGTCATCGTGTTGTGCCAGAACCGGCAGCCACAGCGACCGGGCTTCGCGAAGCAAACTAAAACCGTAATATCCAGAGTTTAACTTGTCAAATAAGCGGACAAGTGATAAAATGCCTTCAAACCGAGTAGCTTTTTCCAAGGAAAACGGATGAAAAATATCGAAGCTGAACGCGAACTCGCCCTAGACTTTTGCGCGTGACCGAGGCCGCCGCAATTGGGCGGCCAAGACGATGGGCCAGGGCGACCGCAAACACAGTGACCATGCAGCGGTCGAGGCTATGCGAGGTAATGGATACCGTGCCGATGGCGGCCGCGGTATTATCGGCGAGGGCGAACGCGATGAGGCACTCGATGCTCTATATCGGCGAGGAACTGAGGCGGCGGTATCTTTTCCGACGACGCGCGTGCCGAGTTTCCCGAGGTCGATATCGCGGTCGACCCGCCAGGGGAACGAACCTTTGCGCTCGGGGCAAACAATGCCATCGCGGTCCTGGCGGCGTCCGAACGCGGCGGCCTGCTTTAGTGCCGGACATTTATATGGACAAGATCGTCGTCGGCCCTTCGTGCCGCGGCGCGGTCGATATCGATGCCCCGGTCGAGGACAACCTTAAAAATATTGCCGGCGTTTGGGCCGCGATGTCGACGATCTTACGGTTATCTGTCTCGATCGACACGCGGCATAAGAAACTCGTTGACGATGTGCGGTGCCTCTGGGCGCGTATTCGCCTGATCTCTGACGGAGACCTCTCGGCAGGCATTTCGGCCGCGGTCGCCGGAACGAATATCCACGCGCTGATGGGCATCGGCGGGCACCCGAGGGCGTCATAACCGCAGCGGCGATGAAGTGCCTTAACGGCGAGATACTTGCCAAGCTCGTTTGGGACCCGGAAAGATTGGGCGTCGACAAGGACAAGGTGCCGCCTGAAGAAGAAGTGATGGCACGGCTCCAGGAAATGGGCATAACCGATCGGGCAACAAGATCTACGACACCAATGATCTGGCACCCGGCAAGAAGATAATTTTTGCCGCCACGGGCGTAACCGACGGAGCTCTACCCGCGGCGTCAGATTCTTTGGTTCGGGCAAACGTACACACTCGGTCGTGATGACCACCGACTCAAAGAGCATCAGATTTGTAGAGTACCCGTTCATGTCGAGGGAGGGCCTGACGCGGTAATTCGCTTTTAGACACGCTAACGCGTGTGCTATGTTTGTTTGGACAGTTTTGACGACTTAAATACTCTGTGCTTTGCACCCTGGATACGATAAGGAGGTTAATTGGTGCTTAATTCGGACACGACAACTCTCAGTCAAAACGGACACAAGGCCCTCGCCGACGGCGGCAAGCTGATCGTCCTTACCGTCCTCTCACCGAGGCGATCGACCACGCGGGCTACTTTATCCAGATGGCCATGGCAAGTCTGCCCATCTGGATGGAAGGCGTGATCAACCGCAAATATCCCAAGTGGCGCGAGGTCGAGCATTACAACGACGGTTCCGCAAAGTATATGCCGGCGGGCGTGCGGCTCGTCGAAAAATCGCTCGAACCGCGTTTATACCAAAGACGATATCGTCTCGTGCTACCCGACGACCTCGACAAGTTTGTCGGCCCTAATACCCCGCGTAGTTGCCGTCTCGACACGACAATCCGCTCGGCGTCACGTTTGCGGCCGGCGTTTATACATCGATCTTTGGCTCGTCAAAGATGCCGATAAACTCGCGCATTATTCGCGCGAGCTGTTTGCAAAGATCAAGGGCAGCAAATATCGCGACAATTTTAAGGTCATCGTTGGCGGTTCGGGCGGATGGCAGATCATACAGACCGACCTTTACGATGAACTGGGCATCGATTGCGTGGTCGAGGGCCGCAGCGAGATCGACCGATACGCTCGACCTTTGCCAAGGCGCATCGCCAGGCGAAGGACCTGCCGGAAAAGAGATAACGGTCGTTCACCCAAAGGAACGCGACGCGATACTTTTCCCCATGATACGCGAACCACATTTGGCGTGGTCGAGATGACCACCGGATGCGGCCGCCGCTGCCAGTTCTGCGTGCCCGATCTGAATCCGCAGATCGACGTGCCCGAAGGATCGAGATCATGGCCGGCGTTGCACGCCAACGTTCGCGACGGCAACAAGCAGATACTCGCTGGCGACCGAGGACATGTTCATCTGGGGACAGGTGCACACCGATACGCCGTTCTATTTCCCGAACCGCGAGGCGCTGCTCGATCTCTATCGGCGACATCGTCAACACGCCGGGCGTCGAGCAGCACGTGCTCAGCCACGCGACGATCGCACCGGCGGTCGTCGATCCGATCCTGATCAAAGAAGCTGTCCGACATGCTGCTCGACAAAGAGCCCGATCCAGCTGCCGCATGCTCAGCACGCATCCCGAAAAGACGGCGCTCGTGCCGCTGATCGGCCTCGAAACGGGATCGATCCGCATGGCGAAGCAGATCATGCCGAGCAAGGGCGTGCCGTTCGCGATCGACGATTGGCCGAGCGTCGTCGCTCGACGGGCCTGCGAGGTGCTGAACGAGAACAACTGGTTCCCGGCGATGACGCTGATCGTCGGCAATCCGGAGCGAGACCGACGAGGACAGTCGCGGCGACGCTCGACCTGATCTACGAGGTCGAACGGCCGCGGGCTGTTCGCGTTCTTCATCCCGTCGATCTTCACGCCGCTCCACGACACGCGGATGGAGACGCAGAAGGGCGTGACCGCAAACGCAGCAACTCACGCCGCTGCAGTGGCAGCTGATGATGAAGTGCTGGAAGATGAACCTGCGTCCCGGGCAGATATAGCTGGTGGGGCCCGACTGCATGGCGTTGGTTCGATCGCGTATGTGGCTCTATAAGCTGCGCAAGCTCAACGGCGCCGAACTTTACCTATCCGCTGCTGATGTTCTCTCAGCGCGCTGAGCGAACAGCGGCTCGGAAAAGATGGGCAAGATCTATACCGGCGTAACCGATCGAGACAAAGACCCGCGCCGAATTGCTCGCGACGCTTAAGCCCAAAATGCTCCAACACCTGCGCGAGGACAACGGCGATCTGCCCGCAGGAGTACCATTCTCCGCCAAACGCCGCCTGCCGTCGCGCTGTCGTTTGATGACCTCAGAAGCCGCGAGAATTATGTTCCGCTTGCCGGCCCGTGCGCGTCTGCAGACGACAAGCTTGCGCGTGGGTCGCCAGCATCGATCGTCGTGGCTTTATGGCTCCTCTTGATCCTTGCAGCACCTATCGCAAAGGCCAACGGGCTGACCGGCCTGTCAACGTCGATCTATGATTTCTTTGGCTACATCTGCCACCAGCTGCCTGACCGCTCGTTTTATATTCTGGGCGAGCAGTTCGCCGTCTCGTTCGCGGTGCTTTGGCGTATATTTCTGGACTTCTGCTTGGCATTTGCCGTCCATCCATTGTGGCGAAACATTGACGACATCGAACCGCTGCCGCGGTTTGGCTCTTCCTCTCGCTCATCCCCATTACGATCGACTGGTCGCTGACGTTTTTTGGCATTTGGGAGAACACACTATCTCTCGCGCTTATCAGCGGCCTGATCCTCGGCTTTGCCTGCGCGACATTCTGGTCCCGGCACTGGTCGAAATAACGAGTGAACTCTGACGCAAAGACGCCAGAGGTCAGAACCGCCTGCGTCAGTGGGTGGGGCGACGCTAACCCTAGTGCAGTTTTAAGGCCGGACGATCATAGCGAACTCTCATTGACTCCGACATCGTAAAAGGTTCAAGATTGAACACATAGGATAATCGGCGAGTTTTACCCGCGAATCAGCCGTCGAGCGTGCAAAAAAGAGATCTCGTAAAGCGTTTGAAATGTTGATGCCGATGGCGTCACCGAATCCGGCGTCGCCGACGATTTCCCGACATGTCGCGGGCGCACCCGCCAAGGACGAAGATGTCCGCGCAGATGATCGCAAGCGGCTGGGAGATCAAACTCGTGGCCCGCGGCAAAACCTATGAATATCGCCGACAAACACCAGCTCAGGCTGCACAACTTAACGGCGGAAATCATATCGTAGAACAGTAAGAGTTCTGCGTAACTCATAGCCAGAGGAAACAGTACCATGGATCGCCAATAATATCTGGACATATATCACGCTTGCAGTAGTTTTGATCGTCTTCGCCGCGGTGCTCGGACAGATCGAGCGTTGGAGAGCGGCATTGAACGGCCCCGAGACGCGGACCCAGCGAAAGGTCGAGCGCGAGATCAAGTCTGAGACAAATGGTGGCGAGGCTCCCCGAGGGCTGTGCGATTCAAACCCGGCGTCAGCCTCGAAGCGCCAAGTTCGCTCTTGCATCGGCCAATCATGATCAGCTTACGGATGAGATCGAATCGGTCAGCGGCCTGACGGTGATCGACGACCCCGACAACGAACGCCGAAGCGGTCGCCGCATGAGCATGCCGCGATGAGCGACACCGTTGCTCTACGCCGAGCCTAATTTTCAGATAAAGCTTGACGATCCGGATCAAAACGAAACGCCTCATGACCTGGCTTATCGCCAAGCCGCCGATCCGACGCCGAACGATCCGCAATCTGGCGAGCAATGGGCTTCAATAATCTTGGTCAGGACGGCGGCAAAAAGCGCCGACCTCGATGCGTTAAAGCTTGGGCGACTACGACCGGCAGCGATGAAGTTGTCGTCGCGGTGCTCGACAGCGGCGTCGATTACACGCACGACGAGGACCTTCGCGAGAACATGTGGCTGCGGCCCGCAAACATTCCGGCGTACGTCGACGATGAAGCTGGGTACATTTCCGGACCTGAACGGCTATGACGGTACATCCGGAAAATGGCGAGATCCGCGACCTGATGGATGACAACGGCCACGGCACGCACTGGCGGGCATCATCGGTGCCGAGGGCAATAACGGCATCGGCGTCTCGGGCATCAATTGGAAGGTAAAGATCATGCTGCTCAAATTCCTGGGCCGCGGCGGTTTTGGCCCGACTAACGACGCGATCGAAGCGACCAATTATGCGATCGACCGAAAGAAAAAAGGCGTCAACGTTCGTGTGATCAGCGCGAGCTGGGGCTCGACCAGCAAATCATGCGCTTCGGCGACACGATCAAGGCCGCAGGCGAAGCCGGTATTCTATTTGTGGCCGCTGCGGGCAACGATAAGTCGGACAACGACCGCCGTCCGCACTCACCCGGTCGAACTACGATCTGCCAAACGTGCTCAGTGCTCGCGGCTCTCGACCGCAGCGCGATAACCTCGCCTCGTTCTTCAAACTACGGCGCCAAGACGGTGCACGTCGCCGCACCGGGCGCGGCCATTCCTCTCGACCTGGCTAAATGACGGTTACCGCGAGGCCTCGGGCACGTCGATGGCAACGCCTTACGCTTCGGGTGCGTCGCTGCTCTGATCATTGCAAATGACCCGGACATCTCGATGAAGGACCTTCGCGACGCATATCGGCCACCTCCGACCCGCTTGAAAGTCTAAAGGGCCGCGCGTCGTGACCGGCGGCCGCATCTGTGCGGCAAATGCCGCCAACATCGTCAAGGGGCACATACGCACAACTAAGGCGATCAAAACCCCAAAGCTAAAACTATTTCTCATCCTGTGGACGGCCGGGATGCTCGGCGTCCTGTCGTTTCTTACCGTTGACCTCGAAGCCGTCGTGGCATTACTGCCCGGCGCGTCGATGGTGGAGCTTCCGTTTCGCCGTTCGTAATGAAGCTGGTCAGCCTGATCCAGCCGTCAGTGTTGGTTGCGATAGCGGTGGCTGTGGGCGTCGGTTTGGCATCGCGTCGGGCTGCATTCACCGGTGGCCGAGGCCGCTGCAAGCGGCGAACCTGCAGTGGCGAAATTAAGGCCACAGATCCTACCGGCGCATCAGTCAGCGGGCGTCCTCGTCGGCGTCGTTTACCGTTCTGGGTATTTGCCGAGCCAATGCTGCCGGAACTTGCAGCCCGGGCCGAGGCTTAACCGTGTTAGCGCCCGCGGCTTTTCGTCTGCTCTACGGCGGATTTACCGGAAGAACTATTGCTGCTGGGGCGTGATGACATTTTTCGTCTGGCTGCCGTGGCGTATCTTTCGAAAAGGCGAGGGCCAACCGAGCACGGCTTATTTTGTCGTTGCGATCCTGGCATCGGCATTGCTATTCGGCATAGGCATCTCCCCGTCGCAGTGCGCTTCTCGGGAACGCTTACCGCACCGGACCGTGGTGTTCGTCATTGCAGCGAATTCGCTTTTCGGAATTGTGGCGGTTTTCTTTATTGGAAACGCGGCCCCTCGAATCAGCCATGATCGCTAATATCACAGCACACATCGTGCTGCTCCACTGCCATAGCCATTACGGCAGGCCGTGCCTTGCCGGATCGGCCATAAGCTCACGCCTTCAGCGATGTGATAACGGGAACGATCTCAAATTCCATGAGGTCGTCCCAGTTTTTGTCCACTCGGTAAACAGCGCCGCGTCATCCGTTTCCAGTTAATTGAAAGCACCTTTCAAACGACGGCTCGGCAACCGTCGACGTATCGCAAACCCTCGGGCATCATCCTTCCCCGCTCGGCAAACCGTTCATAGACAGCCGCACCGCTGCCGTCGCGAAACCTCTCGATCACCATGTATAACATTTGCATCTCCTCGTCCGTTTCCCTGCCATTATCCCGACGTTTTGGAGCAATCGGTAAAACCGCTTTACATCGTCGATTTTAACCGTATTCGACAACCTGGCCCGTCGCTAACCCTCGTTAATGCAGTGATTTTTTGCTGCTTTGGCACGTACTTTGCCATTACCCTCAGCGGAGCAGCTGGCTCACCGCCGCCCGATTGTAAGAGCGGCGCTGGCAATGGAACGGGGATCGTGAACGTTTTTCGATCGAGCTGCGGCATTCTCGCTGCTCGTTTGGGCTTGCCGGCCATCGCTTCGGCTCAGTATTACCCTAACGGCGGCAGCTTTGGCAATGGCGTATGGTAATGGCGGTTACGGCAACGGCCAATACACGGCGACCAGCTTCGGCTTTATCCGCAGGTAACCCTCAAGAATCACACGCCAATTCCAGCGCCAGTTCGATCGCGACTCTCGACCCGCAGCCGCGTAGATGGCACTCCCGTCGCGAGGACCAGATCAACGACACGGTCAGCCGTTTTCCGCGATGCGGTAAACGATCTCGACAACAATGGTTATTACGACAATCGTCGCGGCAGCCATGGCGGCGACAATGAGATGCGGCTTACGCTTATATGACCTCGCTAAGCCGGACAGATCAGAACGCGCCTGATGGGCCAAAGTGCAGACGTCAGCTACAAGCTTTTGCGCTAAATTCATGGTCCCTGGTCCGCAACGACCTTCAGTCGCTAAGCCGTGGTTATGGCAATAATAATAATGGCCACAGCAATGGTGGTCGGGGTAACGGGCGTCAACACCGGACGCAACGGCTTGCCGACTGCGTGGCCCTTCTAACCTGAACTAATTTGCGGTTTAACCTTGGCCCGCGTCCGCAGCGAGACGCGGCTTTTTTTGTTCGGAGTTCAAGCTTGCGCAGCTTGTTTCTTCCGGCTACTGCATGGTACAAACTAAAGTTCGAACTTCTGGTACCTACGCCTGAACGCCTTCCCATCTCGCAAAATCGCCACTCCGATCGGCAACCTGCAGACATCCAGCCCCCGCCCTCCGAGACATTGCGTGTCGTCGATGTCATCGCGTGCGAGGCACACGCGGCACGCCGCTCAAGCTGCTCAATCACTATCGCATCTCGAACCGCCTCGTCAGTTATCACGAACACAACGAGATGGAGCGTGCCGAGGGAGCTTCGTCGACAAGTCGTGCGAGGTGAATCGTCGCAATCGTTTCCGATGCGGGAACGCCCGGCATCAACGACCCTGGTTTTCGCATTGTGCAGCGGGCGATCGAGGTCGGTGCTGCGGTGATCCCTATCCCCGGCCCGGCGGCTATTTGTATCGGCAGTTGGTCGCTTCGGGCCCTCGACGGATTCGATCTTTTTTGGCGGCTTTCTGCCGGCGAAAAAGGCGAGCGGCGAAAGCGACTCAGCGAAGGTAAAGGGACATTCCAGCGACACTCGTCTTTTACGACTCCGCCATCGCCCGGCCAAATCGCTGGCTGATTGTGCGGATGTACTGGGCGATCGACGGGCCGTTGTCGCCCGCGAGTTGACCAAGCTTCACGAGGAGATCGCTCGCGGCGGAACCTTGGCCGAGCTCGCCGCCCAAATTCGCTGCGCGGTGAGACCAAAGGGTGAGATAGTCCTTGTCATCGAAGAGGCCAAACATGACGACGGTTTCAGGCGTGAGGATGCCTCAAGAGAAACCCTAGAGTGCGCGCAGTTAGCGTACTTGAGGCGGAAGGCCTCGATCGGAAAGCGAGCACTCGAAGAAGGCGGCAAAAGAGTACGGTTTGAGTAAGTCCGAGGCGTTACAGCCTAACCGAAGATCAAGGAAGATACTCGCGAGGGAAGACAACACAAAAGGGGAAATAGCCGCCGCAAAAAGCGAGGGAGACGTCTCCCACACCGTCTCCCTTTTTCCGCGGACGCCTACAGGGCGTAGACGTATCCGCGAAACTGGTTAATATTAATTGTCAGACCGGAGGTACTCCAGTGAGAGTGCCTTAAACATTTACAGGCCAAACGATAAACCCTGTCAAGAGTAAAGTCGCCTGGCTATCGGGCCTTGTCGCGGAAGTCACCGATATCCATTCCGTAACGTTCTCTTTACCGTATTCCTCGGCCGTGCAAGGTTTACACTTTGTAGGTTTGCCAGGCGTCTCCTGATTTTTGATATGGACCCGTGTGCGGGCGGCCATTTGGGCCAGCATATCGCGGCCCCTCGGCCTTTTCGGCCTCGACTTTCTGCCGCAAGACGTAAAGCTCTGAATCCACTGGCCTTTAACCTTTCATCCGCAACTGTTCCAGCGCGTATCTTCACCTTGCGAGATCTGCCTTATCGCCCGGACAAGCCTCATCCCCGACCGAATCGCCCGAACACGAGCGTCGGGACTGTGCGCGATGGTCCTCGACCAATTTGTTGAGCTTTGCCTGATCGCCCGCCGAATATGCCTCGTTAAGCTCGGCCATCAGCCCGTGTCGCTTTCTCCTTCTCGCCGCGCATCGAGTGCAAGGTCGGGATGCAATCAGCCGGGCGAGGTCGTGATAGGCTTTTCGTGCCTCGGGTGTTGGGTCAAACCGCAAATTAGCTTCTCGGCGTCTGGACGGCCCTGGCGGCCGATTCCTCAGCGCGGCGGCGAAGTTCCTCGGCCTTTTTTTGATCTCTCGTCATCTGGGAACGAGCTTGAATTCCTCTTCGGCGATCCGGGCCTCGATCTCGTCGTGCTCGGCATAGAGCCGGGCGACATCCATCGTATATCGCGTCCTCAAATTGATCGAGCTCGGCACGCAGATCGGCCATGTCCTCTTCGCTGGTCGCGAGGCGGTCCTTTCAACCGGTCGAGTACGCGGCGTTTTTATCGAGTTCGATCGCTTCGGGGTCATGAGTAAAGGTTCATCGGACGTGTCAGCAGGTCGATCGGGTCGCGCGACATTCAATGCCTCGCGGACAAAGAACGGCTCGCCCGCGGCAACGCCTATCATCGTGCCGAAATGCCGCGAAGCGGTTCTCCAAGCTGATCGATAAAACTCTTGCCCGTCAGCATCGTTTCAGGTTCTGTCGATGCCGGATCGTAAAATTGTGATTTGTGCGCGATCGTCGCTGCCATCTTGTCCGCCAGAAAATCTGAAATATCGACGATGAACGATGGGACTATGAGTCGCGAAAACACATTGTGCGCGACGATGGCAGCGGTATGCGTTCGCCGCCGCGTCTCGGGGTCGTAGCTTTCGCATTGCCGCGAGCCGTGACGCCTGCGCACACAAGTTGAGCAATATGATCGTGGTCGGATGAGAGTCGCCGATCTGATGCGTCAGTACAACGCGTCGGCTTCAAACGCCTGAACGCACGCACCATCTCGACGCGTTCGTCTGTCCGTAACAAATACGTGGCCGTCGGGCAGGCCGAGAGTTGTCGCGAATGTCGAGCTTTAGTATCTTCGCCGCTTCTTCGGCCTCGTTTGCCCGGCCCTCGGACCGTTCCGCGAGTGCCCATCTCGCCGCAGGTCACGTCGAGAGCTCCGCGTTGCGATAGCCGAGATGCTTCATCTTGAGCAGCGTGCCGCCGACCGCCAACTCGACGTCGTCCGGGTGTGCAAAAACGGCAAGGATATCGACACTAGTCATAAATCGTAATGTTAGCATAGAGCTTGCGAAACTCACGGCGCTTATGAAACTCACCGTTCTAGGCTCGGGCTCGACGGTTCCGCATCCGCGGCGGGCAAGCTCGGCCTATTGGCTGGAAACGAGCGGCGGCACTATCCTTCTCGACTGCTCGGCCTCGGTCGGCTCGCGGATGGCTGCGGCGGACTCGGATTGGCCAAACACTCGACGCGATCTGGATATCACACTTTCACCTCGATCACGTCGGCGGATTGCCCGCACTGCTCGCCGGGACAAAGCACGCCGAACAGATGAAGGAGCGGAAAAAGCCGTTGACGATATTCGGCCCCGAAGGGCTAAAGAGTCGCTGATCGACGGCTTTAGCGACGTAAATAACTATCGCCTTGCTAGAGCAGCCGTTTCCGGTCGAGGTCGTCGAGATCGAGGAACTGGATAAGTTCGCGATATTGCCCGGCGTCGAGGCGGTCGCGATGAGCAACGCCGCACACCGCCGAGAGCCACGCGATCCATATTCGGATATGACGGCGAAACGACCTTTGTCTATTCGGCGGACACGAGCTTTGAGCGAAGTAGATCGCTGCCTTTGAGCAACGTCGATCTGCTCTTGATGGAATGCACATGTATCCGAAAGACAAACCTAACAAGAAACATCTCGACCTGGCCGAGGCGATGTTTCTTATTCGCAAAGGCAAAGCCTAAGCTGCGCGATGCTGACGCATTTTTATCCGGAGTGGGACGATGTGGATTTTGAACGAGCGGTGTCGGAGTTTGATCCGTTGTGCGAAGTGATCGAGGCGAAAGACGGGCTTAAGCCTCGAGGTCTGATCTTTTATCAGCGTCTGCGTCTCAGCGTCCCGCCGTCGCTAGCGTTAACTTCACGTTCCGCTTTGCCATTGCCATCAGGTCGTCGGGCATCCATTCCTTGAGCACCTTTGTCTTCTTCGGCGGCGATGCGCGTTCCGTGCGGTTTCGCCAGTCTTTGCGGGGTCGTCCTCGCGGCCGGATTCTTTGGATAATTCTCGACCTGTTCGAGGCTGATGATAATGCCGTGGGCGACGTCGTCCCAGTCTTCGTTCTGGATGCCGCGGAAGCACGACCGGCAGCCCGGCCGTCCAGTCTTCCTCCGGGGCGATGTTGTCGTATTCGGGAATCGTCAAGCGTGTCGGCCGTCGGAAACGGCCGCCGCTAAACTCGCTGACGATCTGTTTCTCAATCGTCCTTGTATCGTCGCGTCCGCGCGTCCCTCTCTGATCTCCAACGCACGACGGAAAATATCTGAAACAGTAGGTTGCTCGGCCATATTCTTATTGGGTCTTGTTCAAAAGGAATAATACTAAAATTACCCTGAAACCGCATTGCCGACACGTGGTTTGCCGGAACGCGGGCACCCTGCCCGCACCGAGCCTCGCTCCGGGAAGTGTTCGCGTATGAGTAAGATGGGACGAGCTGTTCCCGGTAGGATTTGATTCGCGGATGCTAACGTTCGGGACGCCGCTGGCGGCGTTGCGGGCAAGGGTGCCCGCGTTCCGACAGCATTTTTCTTCGCAGCAAAGTCATTTTTCTTCAGAGCAAACGCACTTTTCTTCAGAGCAAAACCATTTTCTTCGGAGCAGAGCATTTTCTGGAGAAAGCATTTTTCTTCGGAGCGGAAATGGTTTTTCTTTGGAGAAAAATGATTTTTCTTTGGAGCGAAGATGGTTTTTCTTTGAGCGAAATGGTTTTTCTTGAGCAAAATGGTTTCGCTGCCGCAGCAAAAACCATTTTGCTTTGGAAAACAGCGCGGGTTTTACACGACCGCTACGCCGCTAACCGCTTGCACTCAGACAACTTCACAATGCAGCTTTCGCGTCATTTTGCCTGCTAACCGCTTCGATGGTCCAATTTTTGGTCACTGTTCACTGATACTAAAGCTTTCGACTTCGACGAAGTCGATCCTACACTTGCGGCCGATTTGGCGAGGTGTTACCGCAAATACACACTTCTCCGCCCGTTCGTCACTTACCCCAGCGATCGACGATGAAGCCGATGATGGCTCCGCCGGCAACGCCGAGGATGATGATCGGGGCGTCAGGCCTTGGTGATGATGCGCGTCGGGCAGGCTGAGGAAGCAGACCAAAGACAGCCCGGTCGCCCAACCCGGCAGCGGTAGGCGTGCGGCACCGATGACGAACCCGATGCCAAAACGGTTGAGGAACGCACCGGCAAGCCGCCGTCTTGTCAGCGAATTCCATCGGCATCATACATCAGGACAACAGCTGATCCCGAATACGACCCCAAGAAGTGAACCTAAGAGAAGTCTCGACATATTTACTCCCGCGTGGGCGAAAGAAATGTTAGACCGATGCGGCGATTTGTAAAGGGGCTTCGTGTCAGTAGCCCGCACGTGGTAAGGGGCTCAACAGGAACGAGGATCAACGTCAATCAAACCGCGGAAGCTCGCCTCCCTGACCATTCGCCATGCTCGCCACCGCAGCATCGGTGGCCGATCGTCCAGAGATAGCGAGTGCTCCCGTGACGGGACCAGGGTCTCTGACCTTTCAAGAAGCCCAGCGTTCCTCAGGGCTTTGGTGATGGTATGCCTTGAAGGTATCCATAATCCCGTTCCGGGATTGCGGCATTGCTGACAACAACATGTGCATGATTTGTTCGGACATGGGGTGCGAAGAGTCCACCCGCGGACACGGCAGACCTCCTTGATCGTTTCTCGCAACGACAATCTCCTCTTTCTCCTTGTATGCCAATGGAGCGCTCGTGCAAGCGGCTGCTTTCGTTCCCTTCTTCTCCGCGTTAGCGAGCGCAATTTCTTGGCGTGCCAAATCGATTGAAATATCTGCGATCGACCGAGCCGCGTTCGTCTCCTGGTGGAGCCAAGTGCCAGCCCAGCAGCGAAGGCTAATAAGGTGGCTAGGGGGCGACCGACCGATCCTGAAAAACTCGATGTAGTCTCACTTCTTCAAATAACGCTGCGCCTCTACTTGCGTGCGTGGCTACTGATCACGCACGGGCCGGTTCATGTAACTTTCGATTACGGACCATGCACCTGAAACCCAGGTGGCTCCTTTCCGGTGTCGATCATCTGCGGCTGGCGGGCGGCAGGGCGGTATCTGGAGAGCAATAGTCTGGCGCGCACGAGATGCGAACCGCCCTTGATGACTTTTCTCGGAACCTTTGACTCTCAGGCTGGCGAGGGTCGTAACTCTTGCTCGGGCGAGACCACGCGCGGGTCGATGTTGATGTCCATGCAGCAGGTCTTGACCTCGTTGGCGGTTTCGTGCCGCGCGTGCGGACGTACCAGTCGCTCGTCCATTCCCAGACGTTGCCGGCCATGTCGTAGAAGCCCGCAGCCGTTCGGCGGAAACAGAGCCTACGGGCGATGCCTTCATAGCTTGTCTACAAGCAGGTTCTGATGCGGAAATTCGCCCTGCCATGTGTTGGCCATCGGCCTCGGTAAGCTGCGCGTCGTCATCGCCCCAGGTGAACGCTCGCCGTCGAGCCCGCCGCGTGACGCAAATTCCCACTGGCCTCGGTCGGCAGATCCTTGCCCGCCCATTTCGCATAAGTCTCCGCATCCTCAGTAGGCGATGTGCACTGACCGGATGCCGCTCTCTGCGTCGATCGCGCGAACTGCCGGGCCCGGGGCGACGTCCCGGCGCGTCATCCAGGCACCGACTCACCACCGGGTTGCAAAAAGTTCAGCGTCGGATCGACCGGCCCTTTGGTCCGTTCGAAAAAGCAGCGCCCGCAGACAAAGCAAAAGTGCGGCAGGCCGCCGGGATTAATCGGCGGGCGGTTCCTAAAGCGGGCCGCTCGGCGATGTGCGAAGTATCGCTTAACCGGTCTCGTCGGCAACGGAAGCTTTAGCGCTCCATGCACACCTGCTCGTTGACCGTGAAAAGCTTGTGGATGCAAAAGCCCGACGCCGTAACCTCGCGTACGGGCTTTTTCCTCCGGGGTAAAACTTGTCCGGACCCATCAGAACTTTGCCGCCCGGTATGGGCGTCCGTCGATCCCGCGATTATCGGGCTAACGGCATGGATTCGGCTGCCAGCTTTGTGTAAGAGTCCAGACACATAAGTTAGCGTTTGGCAGCGGTTTAATGTGCGTGCTTTTGTTCCAGTCGCGTCTCCCACCATGGGAATAGGCAAGTGCCTAAAACAGCGTCGCAGATTAATGTGCCAAAAGCTGTACGATGGAGAACCAACAGCTTAACCGAGAGTCTTTTGGTGTCGGCACAGGGAGGACGTCGATGATCGGACGTTGTCGCACCGCAGGTCTCGCGGCTGTTCTTGAGGACGGGGCGTTATAGCAGATGGCCTTAAGCCGCTTGAAGGCCGCCAACTTTCGCTTTGTTTATCAGGCATCCGAAACGATAAGTCTTATAACATTGAGGTTTTTGATGAGATATCTAGGCGCATTTTTCCTTACGTCGTGCCTTGCGGCGGTTTTCGGCCAGAGCAGAGCAGGCCCCGATCATCGAGCGACGACATCGAGTATAAGTGACTGGACGCTTATAAGAGTGTGCCGCGCCGGCGCGCGAAGGTGTTGTAAGCAGCTCCGACTCGTTTTGCCAAGGGCTAGAAAGTCTGGTGATGGTGGTCTGTTTTTGCCCCGGGTGCGGCTTAGCTGTCAGCGGCACGATGCCCCGCCGGATGCTGCAGCGGCTTTATAGACGCATCATCCGGCCGGTCTTCGACATCATCGCCGTCGGCGAATACGACCCAGCCGCTACGATGGTCGCGAACCTCTGATAGCTTCAAGATCACGTTCCCGGCCGCCACACGAGTCAGAGAACCGTGCAGCGCGAAAAAAACAGAACACAGCTGCACTCACAACTATTGATCGCAGCATCTGACCGTGCGACGACCGCAATTGGGAGCTCGCCGTGGTACATCTTCCTTAGCCGCTGAAAGGACCGTCGAGAAAAAGGGCGATAAGCTGAGTAAAGAAGAAAACGTTTGTAATAAACGGTTGTGGATGATCGAAGGTGGAGGGAGGAAAGTTTATCCGCGAGAAGCTCGGGCTGCCGGCCGAGGCCGCAAAAGGAGCTATCGCAGGGAAAGAAAAGATAGAGGTCTGCGAACCCCGACAAAAGAGATCGCTGATCTAAAGGAAACCCTGGGTCTCGCCCTTCGGCACGTAACTGTGACCAGCGTATCGAGCAGCTTGCGCCGCCGCCCCTCAACGGCTCTTTGACTGAACAAACTTCCCTGCGATGGCGGCCGAGTCCACCTGCCCTGGCGGCGAGTCCTGAAGACGCCGATCGCGATATTTACGCAGGAGTATCTTTTCACTCCGGCCTTGGTGCGCAACTCGCTTTCGAGAACGGCAAGGCCATCCCTTGATTTTCGGATTAGTCTGCGCGACCTTCTTCTTATTCGTCTCGTCGCGGCCGCCTTTTTCCGCCGTCGGTTTTCTCGTAGCGTATTCGGTCTCCGCATTCCTCGAGGGCCACCGCGATCAGGCCCCGAACTTATTAACACAAGAGATTTACATTCTCGTAGTTGGAACTCGTGACCTTTGCACGTGCCGCCCGCACCTCGAGCGGAGCGACCACGGTGGTCACCGCCGTCTCTCCCCATGCGGTCCTGCTGGACGTTTTCCGTTGAGCACTGGCGGTTTCCGCCACCAAAATGCGGCCGCCAGCGTTGCGATAAGAGCCATCCTTAGCGTTTTTCATAACTTTGCCCGATCACCTTCGTAAAAGCCTTCTCAAAAATCTTAACTATCAAACTCGTAATAATGGCACGATGCGAGCGTGGAGGCAAGGCGGCTCGGCAGGGTTGGCTACGAAGTGCAACGTGCTCGCAGGCCAGAGATCGAGGCTGAGGTTATCGAGAACCGCGAGCGAGACTATCTACTTTTGCTGGAGCGGCTTTCCGCGCATGTTTACACGCTCGGACGCCGATCAAGGAACGGCGGAATGCCCGCGACGGCGGAAATGCCAGGTGCGCGGCGTAGAGGGTCTTTGAGATAAAAACCGCGGCGTGGCCGTATTACCTCATCCTGGCCTCCTCGGCCAAATCGTCGGTTACCCCATAATTTGCTATCCCCATACGCGGATCTCGAGAAGTCGATCGCAGATGGCCGATTTTGGGATCGACGCTTTCCGTGATCGAGGGATTAACGGGCGTGCACACGGTCGAGGGCAAGATAGCGGCGATCGGCGTCCATATAAAACGCTGGGTCGACCACCCACGGCTTCGCACTTGAACGTAAACACCGACCTCAGCGTACTACGACTGGATCATCGCCTGCGAGGGCGCGAACCGGCGACCTCGATGGAACGAATATTGAACCGCGAGATCGATTTTGAGCGAGGTAGCAATACGTAATCAACGGAAGTAA
>ERZ1370068.10682-contig-936_pt1 | contig 24767 bp, 39 predicted proteins | sample MGYA00561227_ERZ1370068 | MGnify/ENA primary metagenome ERZ1370068 (study PRJEB38410, sample SAMEA6850437) | metagenome | study: Metagenomic assessment of the ecological functions of the soil: analysis of the soil microbiota associated with the...
TGCCGCTGTTTTTAGAGGACATCTACGACGCGCTGCGGGGCTGCGGTGCAGGCGTTGGGCGGGCGAAAACCGTTGCCGCCAGGCTGTGGCCGCACAAGTCAGTAGAGCAGGCCCGCAAGGAACTGCTCGATGCGCTCAATCGCGATAACCCGCGCAAGCTCGACGCCGAGGAAATTCTGGCAGTGCTGAGAATGGCTCGTGAGGCGGGCTTCCACGCAGCCAAGCATTGGCTCGACGTGGAGCTGGGCTACACGCCGACGGAGCCGACCGACCCGAAAATCGAGCGCGACCGCTTCGGCGGGAAGAACTTGCCAATGCTGCGATTCTAGCGCTTACGCGCGCCGTGGAGCGCCTGGACGCTGGCCAGCGCGGGGTCGTGGAAGGTGGTCAAGTGACCCGCGCGCCCTGGCCCCGCGAGCTCCCTGCGCTGCGCGCTCTTCGAGCGCCTCGCCGGCCTGCGCCCGCACGCGTCATCGTGATCGACACGTACCGCTGCGGCCACGCTAGGCGCGTTCAACTCGTGGGTAGACGCCAACGGCCAAGCGCGCTGCGTCAGGTGCCGGCAGAGGAGGAAGGCGGCGTGATGTCACACAACCGTGAGGCGCACGCCCAGCGAGTCCAGCAACTTGCGTACGGTTTCGTAGCGCACCTTCGCCCCGGCGCAAGTGCTTTGTACAGGTTTTCGCGACCGAGGCCGGAGGCCTTCGCTACCGCAGCTGACGCGCGCGCGCCTTTGCCACGTTCGCAACTGCGAGCAGGAATACGTCAGGGTTCGGATCCTCGAGCGCGGCCGCGAGGTATTCTGGCGATAACTTCCTCGCTGTCGAGATGCTCCGAAGCGTCGAAGGGCGCAAGCTTCAGCGCCTTCGGTCTGCGTCGCGCTTTTGCTTTACTCATCGTTCATCCTTTCAATTGTCGCGCCATTTCGACGGCGCGCTTGATGTCACGTTTCTGCGTGGATTTGTCGCCACCAAGCAGCAGCAGATACACCACCCGTTCCCGCCGCGTGTAAGCACACCCGGTAGCCGGGGCCGGTGTGAATGCGCATCTCGGGAGACGCCACTGCCGACGGGCTCGCAATCTCCGAAGTTGCCCAGTGCGGCCGAGTCCAGTCGCGCGATGATCCGGGCCTTGCCCTTTGCGTCACGCAGCCCGTTCAGCCATTCAACGAACTCTTCGGTGCGGATCAGCGTATTCATCAAGCGCAATTGTATCCTAGTGGATACAGACAGTCGAGCATGACCGCCGAGCCTGCCACCGTCCGCCTGCACGGTCAGGACCATCCGGTTCCCGTCGCCGTTCCCGAGCGCCTGGTGACGCGCCAGGACGAGAGAGGGCCCGGGCGGTTCAGTACGCTCGCGCTGGGAGTGGGCAGTGCGGATTAGCAACCGGGATTTATGGACCGCGACGCTCGCGTGGGGCGGGAGCGGGACCGGCTCGGGCGCACGAGCCTACGCCGCGGCAATGCCCAACGCCAGGCCCGAGGCGGCGCTGTTGAACGCGATCATGCAGATGCTGCGCGTGCATCCGAAAGTCGCCTGGAGGGTCAGGCTAAATTCGGGCGGGTTCACTGACAGCCGCGGGCAGTTTGTCGGTTCGGATTTGTCGGCTGTCCCGACGTTTGGGCTCAGATGAAGTCGGGAAAATTACTGGTCGTCGAGGTGAAAGCGCCCGGTGGGGAAGCTGACTGCGAGGCGCAGGCGTTGTTCCTCGATCGCGTGCGTTCTGCCGGCGGGCATGCCGGGGTGGCGCGCAGTCTCGACGATGCGCTCGCGATCGTGGAGGGCAGAACAGTGACCGCGCGCGCACCGAAACTATCGCTGCCGCGCCGGCGTCATGACCAAGGACCAGCGCTACGAGCAGGAAAAGCGACAATTCATCAAACGCCATCCCGATGCAACGGCCACGCAATACCAGGCGTTCATCGGGGATCTCATAAAACGACTGGGCTTATAACAGGCATGGCGAATGCACGCAGAGGAATGGGCGGGAATTGGCGAGAATCTCTTTCCCTCATTTACGGAGGACTTCCGCCAGCGCTGGGCAATGCTCGCTCGAGGAGCGCCGCTCGATCCCCGAGCCGTGGTTTGGCAAGTGCGCCAGGCGCTTCCTCGTCATCGGCAAGAACGGCCACGACATCATCCGCCCCAAGCAGAACATGCTGCGCTGGGACGATCTCGCGAGCAGGGCGCCTCCTCTTTTCGTGGCTTCTCGAGCACTGGCTCTCCTGGCATCCGACGCTCCTGGCCGGCCGCGGCGGGGTGGGTAAGTCGCTCCTCGCGCAGCAGCTCGCCACGGCGCTCGCCATCGGGCGCCCTCTGTGGGAGCACCTCCGGCAAGCCGGTATCGGTTCTCTACTGGGCGTGCGAGGACGACCACGACGAGATATGGCGCCGGCAGGACCGCATCTGCAGGGCGCTCGGCATCGGATTTAACGTGCTGAGCAATCTCCACATCGACGCCCGCTGCGGACTGGAGAACGCGGTCTTTGCGACCTCGTTCGGCCAGCCGGCATGGACGCCGCTTTACGGCGAGCTCGAGGAGGGTAGACGACTTGAATGCGCAGGTTCTCATCCTGGACAACATCTCACAGACTTTCGGAGCGAACGAAAATGACCGACACCACGTAACGAGATTCGTGAATGGGATCATCGGGCTCGTCAGAACGGCCATTCTGCCCGGTCATACTTGGCCACCTGTCGAAGTCACCCACCAGCGAATACAGCGGTTCCACGGCCTGGGGAAACGCCGTGCGGATGCGCTGGTATCTCGCGAAAGCTGCCGATGAGGCCGAGGCGCTGATCGGACCTCGGGGGTGCGGAAGCCTCGGACACGCGCTTTCTCTGCAAGAGAAAACCAACTACAGCGTCAACGACTACGGTGCAGTTCACCTTCGGTGAGGGCGTGCTCAAGGTAAGCGAAGCCGCGCCTGGGGGCGGCTCTATGGCTCACCTGAGAGGCTCCGCGCTGAGACCGTGATCATGCAGGCCGCGAAGTTCCTCGCCTCCATCGGCATCCGCACCACCGAGGGCACCAAGGGGCCGCACCTGCCGCGCAAGATCATCGAATACAAGAAAAACGAGGGCTACACCCAGAAAGCCCTGTCTGCCGCCATGGTCGCCCTCATCGGCCACGGAAAACTCGCCATCGAGGTGGTCGGAAAGGACTCCAACCGCACCCCGATGATGGGCTTGGTGGTCAAGGAATAGTGGGTGCACAAATGAGCGCACAAATGCATGCACAAATGTGCACAAATGATCGGGCAGGTGGATGCACACCTACTACGTAGGGTGCATTTGTGCAGCCCTCCCGCATCTGTGCAGCGCATTTGTGCACCCTACCGAAAAAGCATCGAAATCTGAGCCATACTTCGCCCGGCGACTGACGACGAGGAAGTGGCCGACGTGAAGGGTGACGGCGGGGACAACATGGCGAGCTTCTGATCGCGCTCAGCGTCGCCGTCCTCGCCTGCGCCTTCGTGCTCGCCTGGGTGCTCGCGTGAGCCCCGACGCTCGAAGCCCTCGCCCTCTCAGCCGCCGACGCCTGCCCGCCCTACGACTGGCCCGCCATCATCGAGGAATCGACCACGCGGGCCTGTGCATGGCACGCCCTCGCCCGCGCCTGCCGCTGCTCCGAACCGTCGATTGCCGCCCTGCGCCGCGGCCGCACCCAGGGAACCCCGCGACCTCCTCGCACGGCGCATCCTCGCCGTCCGGGAGTGCGTCTTGACTGTTCCACATGAAACCTATTCTTCTACGGAAAACGAGACCGTATAAGAATTTGGTGGCGCATGGCGTGAGCTAGTGCGCACAATTCGCGAAATGTGAAAACAACGCTTTGGTATTGAATTCAATGGCCGGCGCTCCGCATGGAAATACCAACGCATCCAAGGACAACCGCCTCTTCGGCGATGCGCTGCGCCGCGCCATCGTGCAGGACGAAGCAAAGCGCCTTCGCGCGAGCGTCGAGAAACTCCTCGATAAAGCAGCAGACGGCGATCTTCCCTCGATCCAGGCGCTCGCCGATCGCCTCGACGGGAAGCCCACGCAGGCGCTGACCGGGCCTGATGGTGAAGCGCTCATTACCGCTGTCATCCTCAAGGACACTTGAGATGCCAGACGGCGCACAGCGCGAGTTTGTCATTCCGTTCGCGCAGCGCGACTGGCAGAAGCCGCTCATCGCTAGATTCAAGGCCGGCGTGCGTCATGGCGTCGTCATCGCGCACCGGCGAGCGGGCAAGGACCGCGGCGCGATGCGCGTTGAGCTTCGCAAGATGCTGACCGAACCGATGGAGTGCTGGCACGGGCTGCCGGAGCAGGAGCAGGCGCGCAAAGTCGTCTGGGATGTCATCACCGGCCAGGGCGAGCGCCTCATCGATGTCGCCTTTCCGCCGCCGCTTCGCAAGCGCACGATCAACGACGAGATGAAGATCGAGTTCGTGAACGGCAGCCTGTGGCGGCTCGTGGGCATGGACCGCATCAACGCGTTGATGGGCGGCAACCCGAAGCACGTTACCTATTCGGAATTCGCGCTGACCAATCCGAAGGCGCGGCAACTGATCCGACCGATCCTTGCGGAGAACGGCGGCTCGGAACTCATCATCACCACGCCGCGCGGCTACAACCACGCGTGGGACGTGCTGCAGCTCGCCAAGGCGCATGAGGACTCGTGGTACTGGGGCTACCATCCCGCCTCGCAGACGGGGCTTATTAGCGCGGAGGCGCTGGCCGAGGAGCGCCGCGATATGCCGGATGAACTCTACCGGCAGGAATACGAGTGCGACTTCAGCGCCGCCAACGTGGGCGCTATTCTCGGATCGCGGGTCGAGGCGGCCGAGCGCGAGGGGCGCGTGAGTGCGGAGGTGACATGGGATTCCGACATGCCCGTGGTCTTGTCATCGGACATCGGCTTTCGGGATGCCGCCGCCTTTTGGTTCTGGCAGCCGAGGCCCGATGGGTTCGCGCTTATCGACTATCGCGAGGAGAGCGGACTCGACGCCGACGACTGGATAAATCTGCTGCGCGACGATTACGAATACGACTACGGCGCGGTATGGCTGCCGCACGACGCAAAGGCCAAGACCTTCGCCACCAAGCGCTCGCCCATTGAGCGTTTCAGGTCAGCGGGTCTCAACGTGCGCCTTACGCCGTTCGTGTCGATCTCGCACCGCATCAACGCCGCGCGGATGATGATGCCCAAGTGCCGGTTCAATGCGGTTAAGTGCGCGCGTGGGCTGAAGGTGCTGCGCTCGTGGGCCTACAAATGGGACGACGAGCGGCGCGTATTCTCGTCCGAGCCACTGCACGATGAGTTCAGCAACGGGGCGGATGCGTACCATACGGGGCACTCGTGATGAACACGCCCGAGGTCCAGCCCAAGAAGGCGCCGCTGCCACTCGTTGCTGCTCAGTCGTTCAGCTTGGATCAACTGCACGGGGATAGAGAGCGGGGAGAACTGTGAGCGAGATGCACATCGAAGCGATAGCGCAACGAGTGGCACAGCGCCACGGCTGGCAGTTCGTGCCGGGCGAGGTGCCCGTGAACGTGGACGCCATGGCGCTGCACTTTCTGGATGGTAACCGGCATTGCACGGTCTTTCTGACCGGACTGGAAATAGCTACGCAGTCCGACGATGATGCCATCGCTGCGCTGATTGAGGCGCGGCTACCCGCGACAGCGCCTACGGAGCAGCCCTGATGGCACTCGCGCAAGGCGGCGGGGAGAGCTGTAATGCGAAAAAGTGAACGCACTGCATATGAGAATGCGTTTCAGCGGTGCAATAATCGCAATGATCCGCAATGGCACAAGTATGGTGGTCGCGGTATCAAGATGTTGTTTGCGTCGTTCGCTGATTTTTTCGCGGATATTGGTCCGAAACCTGATGGGTATTACCTCGACCGGATTGATAACAACGGCCACTATGAAGCGGGTAACGTGCATTGGGTAACGCCGAGTGAAAGCGTGCGCAATCGTAACCCTGTCACCTATGCAACGCATGAGATGGTGTGCTCTGTATGCGGCACGCCTTTGCGGCACGTCATCGTGATGCGCGTTTTTGTGGTCAGCCTTGTATTGGTCGCGCGTATTACCAAACGCACAAAGGCGTGATGACAGCTTCATACCATGCTGGACAGTTGGAGTCGGAACGTGAATTAACTGCCGACCCTGAATCTACCTCTTAGTGTCTGGCAACGCGAACTCGAAGCGGCGAAGAAACACTACGAAAGGTTTTTGAAACTTCCGAGCGCATCGTCAAGCGCTACCGCGACGAGCGCGAGGAAGCGCAGCTGAACGAGCAACGCGGCGCGGCTCAACGTTTTTTGGAGCAATACCGCCGTCCTGAAAGCCACGCTCTACGCCAAGCCGCCGAAGGTGGACGTGGCGCGTCTCTTCCGTGACTACACCGACGATGAGGCGCGCGTGGCCGGCGTGATCCTCGAGCGCCTGCTCAACCACGATCTCGAGAAGGATACGAGCGACTTTCGACACGGCTGCGCGCCAGTGCATTGATGACTGGCTGATCGTCGGGCGGGGCACGATCTGGTATCGCTACGAGGTCGAGACGGAGCAGGTGCCGATGATGCAGCCGGCACCGCTTGCTGTACCGCAGCAGCCGCCGATGCCGGGACAGCCCTCGCCGCCCATGCCCGCGCCACCGGGACAGCCCTCCAACCCGGCCCCGGCAGGCCCGCCAGCGCCCGCTAATAGCCCCGCAGGGCCATCCGCACAGGTGCCGGTGCTCGATGAGAAGGGCCAGCCCCGGATGACCGAGCGCATCGTCCACGAGGATGCGCTGTCCGATTATGTCTACTGGGCGGACTTCCTGTGCTCGCCGGCCCGCACCTGGGGCGAGGTGCGCTGGGTGGCGCGGCGCGTGAAGATGACGCGCGATGCGCTCGTAGACCGCTTCGGCGAGGACGTGGGCGAGCGCGTGCCGTTGAAGTCTGCCAGGCGCAGCACCATGACCGGCGGCCCGAGCGGGGGCGAGGATGATCCGTGGGCAACGGCCGAAGTGTGGGAAATCTGGTGCAGGACTAATCGCCGCGTGTATTGGGTCGTGCTCGGCTACGAGACGTTCCTCGACATGCGCGAGGACCCGCTGCGCCTGGAGAATTTCTTCCCGTGTCCCGAGCCGATGCTGGCGAACAAGACCAACAACACCCTGATCCCGCGCGCGGACTACAGCATGGCGCGCGATCAGTACACGCAGATAGACGTGATCGTGACGCGGCTGCGCATGCTCGTTGACGCGTGCAAGGTGCGCGGGGCCTACGACAAGGAATCCGCGCCGCAGCTCGCGAACATCCTGACCGGCTCGGAGAACAAGATGGTCCCGGTGGACAACTGGGCGTTGTTCGGGGAAAAGGGCGGTCTCAAGGGCGTCCTGGACTGGGTGCCGATCGACATGGTGGTGGCGGTTATCGCGCAGTTGCGCATCGAGATGGCCGAGCAGAAGCAGGAGCTATACGAAGCGCTCGGCATCGCGGACATCATGCGCGGGGCGACCCGGGCGAGCGAGACCGCCACGGCGCAGCAGATCAAGGCGCAGTTCGGCAGCGTGCGCCTTCAGTTCAAGCAGTTCGAGGTCGGCCGCTTCGTGCGCGATGCACAGAGGATCAAGGCCGACATCATCTGCAAGCACTACCAGCCGCAGACGATGCTCGAGCGCTCGAACATCATGAGGACGCCCGATGCGCAGCATGCGCAGGGCGCGATAGGGCTGCTCAAGTCTACGGGCGTTGTGCAGTATCGGCTGAACATCGAGCCCGACTCGATGGCGGCGCTCGACTGGGCCGCGGAGCGCGATGCGAGGACGCAGTTTTTGACCGCCGTGGGTGGATTCGTGCAGTCGATGGCACCACTGGCTCAGGCCGAGCCGAGCGCGGTTCCGGTGATGTTGCAGATGCTCTCCTGGGGAATGTCTGGTTTTAGGGTTGGAAAAGAAATAGAAGGGATTTTGGATCAAGCAATTCAACAACTCCAGAACAAACCACAGGGACCAAGCCCCGAACAGCAGCTTGCTACGCGCAAGACGGCTAGTGAGGCTGAGAAGAATGAGGCGCAGGCCATGAAATCACGGGCCGAGGCTGGAGATAAAGTAGTAGATATGCAGAGTAAGCGTACAGAATTTTATGGCTGCAACGGGCGGCGTGATTCCAACGCCCGCGGCTACCGAACCGCCGATTAGCGATCCGGGCGGCTATCAGGGGGCTAACGTGAGACGAATAGCGCCCGCGTCTGGTCTTTGTGGAGATTTGCTGTTCGAGTGTGGCCCAGCGGCAATTTCCCGGCCCATAGTCCTCCGTCGTTGTCGATGCGGTCGAGTGTCTTGTTCGCGGGTCTCTCCCCCATGTCGGCGAGAAAATTCTCGAAACTCAGCCAGCGCTCGGCTATTTTGATTCCGCGGCCTCCGTAACGTTGGTAATTAATCGCTTTCGGATTAAGGCAGCGTTGTTTCATCATTTTCCAGGACTGCCATGTCCGAGATTCGCTCATACCGTGCGTGACATTGCGCAGAAGATCGTTCAAACGCTTGAGGCATCCGCAGCTTTTGTTATTACCGCGGACGACTTCTACGGCGGGGGTTTTGAATACTCGGCCGCAATCGCAGCGGCAGACCCACCATGTGATCCCTTTGACCATGCGCGGTGGAAGCGAAGGAACGTGACGTGGTGGAATTTAGTGCCAGTTCGATCAAGGCGGGGCATGGGTATCCTCCAAGACCCCATTGTAACCCACCGGGGCGCGAAGAGAGCTACATCCAGTGAAAACCTTCGTTGCCACCGAGGACTCGCAGCGCGAGTGCTGGTATTGCGGCATGCCCGAGAACGCCTATGCGGGAGCGCACGCGTTGTTTCCGCTCGGCCCCGATATGCCGCGCGCGCGCGTTATCGGCGGCGCGTTTCAGATACTTTCTTGGAGCGGGGGCGGGCGTATTGCGGTATGCCTGCGCTGCGCGCGACAACAGAAAGCCAGCCAATGACGCGCGGGCCTGCATACCGTCGCCGCGAGCGCCTGCGCTGGTTCCGTCACGGGTGGATCCGCACGCCTTACGGCTACAGGAGGATGAGATGAGCATTGGCTTCATATTTTGGTTGCTGATGTTGTTGTCCTTGATTTTTGGTGTCTGGTTTTTCGCGCAGCGCCAAACTGGCCCTATGCGGGTAACAGCGGGTTTTATCTGGATCTTGCTATTTCTTCTCGGTGTTCAGGTCTTTGGTTGGCCTATAAAATAGACCAATGACCAGCGGGGATTTACACGATTAAAAACACGCTCAACGGGCGTGTTTATGTGAGGCTCGTCCGTTGATATCGAGCGCCGCTGGTTGCTTCATCGGTATCACTTGCGCGCCGGGATACACCACTCGCGGATTCTGCAACGCTCATGGAACAAGCACGGCGAAGATGCGTTCGCATTCGAAGTTTTGCTGGTTGTGCCGGAAGCCGATCCTGATTGAGCACGAGCAGGCGTTTATTGATCGGCTTGAAGCCGGGCTTCAATATCCATCCGAATGCGCGGAGTCCGCTGGGAGTGAAGCGTTCAGCCGAGACTACAGGCCAAGATCGCTCAGGCGAAGAACGGGAAACCCAACCCTGCTATTGCAGCCAGCAATCGACGACGCGCGGGGGAAAAGAAACCCCATTCACCAGAGCATAACGCCGCAATATCGCAGGCGAAGCGCGGGATACCCAACCTGAAGAATCGCGGCGTCAAAAAGGCGTGGCTCGCGGGCGCAATCGGGCAGCGTGCCGGGGCGTTGAAGGGCAAGCTCAACCTCAAGAATCGCGGCCCCAAGCCGTGGGTTGCAGAAAGCAATCTGGCGGCGCGCCAGAGAAGTGTTAGGCGGGGCCCGTCATCCGAAGCGACTGGAGTCGCAACCATGAAAGCGCCCTATTACCTGCCCGAGTATCGCTGCGGCGAGTGTCACAGCGCGATGTATACCGCGCGTGTCGAATCCGCAGCCGGGCGTTAATGCCACCGGCATTGCAACATGCGGCTCGCGCACCTGTGCGCAGCAGGGCCTGGTGATCGTCGTCGAGCTGCCGCGCGCGGTCATGGTCGACCGCGCCGAGGTAACGGTATGACACGCCATCGCTACGTGTTCGTCCATGGCGAGCTGGTAGAGGTATTGCCCGACTACGCCCGCCGCTACGGGCTGATGCCGGTGCGCTGTGGGGCGACAGGTCATACGCTGGCCTGCGCGCTTCCGACGGCACCGACATTTCTACGCGCAGTCGTCATCGCGATTATATGAAGCGCAAAAATCTTACGACAATGGACGACTTCCGCGAGGAATGGAAGCGCGCCGCCAGGGACCGCGAGGCGCGCCTGGCTGGCCACGATCCGAGCCGCAAGCACGACATTGCCGATGTGGTGTATGGGCGCATGCCGTTTACCAAGGTGAAGCGGCGCGAGGACGATCCGCTATGAACGAGATGGAGAGGAATATATCCGTCAGTTGCGCGATATCCGGGTCAGGCATGCTCGACTCTTCTGCCGGCGAGCGAAGGACGCAGGCGCGAGGCGGTTCGCGAAACTGGTGAGCCGGTTCCACCTAACTTCGGCGAGTGGTGGAAGAGTGAACGACAGAGGAAGGGCACAATTACCGCGCCCGACATCCTGGGATTCATCGGAGGGAGACTCGAGTGAAGCAGCGCCTGGGCCTTGTCGGTGGTGTGCCTGGCGAAGAGCGCTTAAGCTCGGCCTGCTGGGACTTTCCGCGCTCGGTCATTCAGGAGATGCCGAGGGCGACTACACGCCGGAAGTTGATCGATAAGCTGCGTGGGCGGGAGGGCGATCCGCTGTGAACAATGAGAGGCTGATATGGCCGTAGACGATGCCGAAGCAAGCGACTCCCTGGCCGACGTAGGCTCGACCGAGACGAGTTCAGCGCGATGATCGTTGCCGCCGCCTTCACGATGCGGTCGAAGCGCGCGAGACGCAGGCCGTTGCGGTTGATAGCCGGCGCTCGAGCCCGCCGCGGCACCCGAGACGCGCAGGCGCGATGCGGCCGGGCGCTTCACGCCCAAGCGCGATGCGCCTGCTGCAGAGCCCGCTGTGCCTGCAGAACAGGGCTGCGCCCGCGACACCGACTGACGCGGCGCAAGTCCCGGCACGCCTAGCCAAGCCGCCGGCAAGCTGGGCACCGGGCGAGGCCGCGCAATGGGAGAAGGTGCCCGGTCGAAGTCCGCGAAGCCGTCGCCCGGCGCGAGTCCGAGGTGCAGCGCGTCATGCGGGAAGCGGCATCGGCCCGCTCCGGGCTCTCGCAGCTCCAGCAGACGATCGCGCCCGTACATCCCGAACATCAACGCGGCCAACGGCGGCGATGTGGTCGGCGCGATCGAGACCTTCTTTCGACTTCGACAACCGGCTGCGGCCACGGCTCGCAGATCGTAGAAGGCTAAGGCCGTTAGCGCAGCTCATCAAGGGCTACGGCATCGACATCGGCACGCTGGATTCCGAGCTGGTCCGGCGCGCAGCACTCGCCCGAGCAGACGCAGCAGGACTTGATCCGGCGGCGCTTGCCCGCGAGCTGGCCCCGGTGCGCGAGTTCCTGTCTCAGCAGCAGCAGGCGCAGGCCGCGCAGCAGCAGGCCCTTGCCGCCGAGGTCGGCCAGAGCATCACCGCGTTCGGCACCGACCCGGCGCACCCGCATTACGATAACGTCCGCAGCGACATGGCGGACATGCTCGAGATCGCCTCCCAACGCGGCCAGCGCATGACGCTGCAGGAAGCCTACGTGAGCGCGCCTGTTGGCAGCATCCCGACATCCGGAATATACTCATCGCGGGTCAGCAATCCGCCGGGAGCAGGCCCAGCACCGGGCAGCGCAGCGCGCTCGAGCTGCTGCAGTCGGTGTCAGGGAATGCGCCACGGGCCGGTGCACCCAGTAACGGCGCAACACCGCCGGAGCAACGCTCGCGGGCCGATGACATCGCCGCGGCGTTCGCCCACCACGCGGGAGAAGCGTAGTCACTGGACGAACTGAAGCAGGGAACCGCAGCAAGCCGTTGACCTTCGACGGTGAGCGCGCTACCGGGTTTTACCACCCTTCCGCCGATACGGAGGCATCCGTGGTGGATGGCGTGGAAACCGCCCGGTGGAAGGTATCAAAGCCCGAGCCTGACCCGAGTTCAATCCGTAGCACCGTAGCACCGCCACACTCCCCGGCGCGGGGAGACTGCGAACCGCTCACGAGGCGGCCATTGCGGGCATACGCGCCACGCGCTTACCAGCATCGGGCATCGTGCCATCCTGTGCGAACACCCTGCCATGCGGTCGAGCGGAAAAACTTTTTCCGTTTAACTTTGTGGAGGATTGCCAATGGCATTCCCGAATCCTAATTACAGCGACAGATAATGCCGGCAATCAACGTGGGCAAAGCGCGCGCCGCTGCCGTCCAGCCAGGAAACCGCGTGAGATTCGGTGAAGACACCCGACCGTGGGAAACGAGGGCAATACCGATGCCAAGCGCTGCTGGGAATGCGGCGAAGGCGTAACGACTAGGCCATGGAGTCAGAACGGACAGTAAAGGCCCGCTTGACGGCGCGGACGCTACTTTCGTAGCGCATGAGAGTAGTCCGAGCTGCATTATTGTTTAGTCTGATTTAGCTATAATTGGGCATGAAAACGATGCGCCAAGTGCTTTACTGAGAAGCCTGATACTGAGTTCCACAAGAGCGCCAGAGCCAAGATCGTCTGTCTTCATACTGCCAAGTTGTGCGCTAAGGAACAAGTAAAACTCTGAAGATGGCAAATACAGAGAAAAGAAAAATCAATCAGGAAAATTACTACAGGAAGCACAAAAGAGAAGCTCAACGAGAAACGCAAGGCATACCGAAAGGTTAAACCGGAGCTGCAGGCAAAATACGCCAAGAGGCATAGGCTACGGAAGCTGCGCGGCATGACTCAAGCATCTTTCGATGAGAAGATCAGACAGCAAAACAATAAGTGTGTGATATGCGAAGCCGAGTTTGCAGGCAACAAACGACCAGTCATCGACCATTGTCATACAACAGGGAATACCAGAGATATTTTGTGTTCCCCATGTAACGCCGGTCTTGGTCGTATTGAAAAGGCGGGATTCTTGGAATTGGCCTTGCAATACTTGGAAAAGCATAGACGCACATAGGAAATTCTGCAGAAGTGCGGATAAAGAGCCGCACGATAACAGCACTGACGACGATGATAGAGTCGTACGCGCAAGATTGCCGATAATGTTACAAGAAATAATGCGCTTTTGACGTGGCTCGACACCGCGGCAACATCAAGACGATCAGCGGCGGTTCCAAGATTCTCCAGGAAATTTCGTACGCGGAGAACGGGAACGCCGGATTTTGCAGTGGCTACGACTTGCTGCCGGTCGCTGCGCAGGATGTCATAAGCGCGGCCGAGTTTGAAATCAAGCAGGCCGCCTGTCCGACTGTTATCTCCGGCCTGGAGATGCTGCAGAATATGGGTCGCGAGGCCCAAATCCGATCTCCTCGTTCGGCCGCCTGGCTGTGTGCGAAGCCTCGATGGCGAACCTGCTAGCCGGGGGCATCTACTCCGACGGCCTGGGCGCAGGCGGCAAGCAGATAACCGGCCTCGATGCGCGGCGGTGTCGGTCACGCCGGCTGCGGCGACGCCCCCTGGCGGCATCACGCCCTCGGTCTCGACCTTCTGGCAAAACAAGTATGCGACGGCCGATCTCGGTCCGACGACGGTGGATGCAGCCATGAATGCGATGTGGGCATCACTCGTTCGCGGCATGGAGCGGCCGGATCTCATCGTGATGGACAACGCTTTCTGGTCCATCTTCATCGCCTCGCTGCAGAGTCAACAGCGCTTCACGAGCACCCAAAAAGCGGTGCGCGGCTTCCCGACGATCCGAGTAACATGGATGCCGATGTCGTGCTGGATGGTGGATTAGGCGGATTCGCGACGGTGCGCACCGCCTACTTCTTGAACTCCAGCATGCACCTGCACTGGAGGCCGCACGCGAGCCGGAACATGGTGCCGCTCTCGCCGAATAGACGTTACTCCATTAATCAAGATGCCGAAGTTCAAATACTAGCCTGGGCAGGGAATCTTACTTGTTCTGGAAGGCAATTTCAGGGCAGGTTGGTAGATAGCACTCCATAGATAGGTATATAATTCCTCTGCGCGCATTATAACGCGGGAGGAATCATGACGATAGTGGCGGTAGGCGTTCGGTTTTACCCGCTGGACCGTAATGGCTCCAGCGGGTTGGAAGCGCAGTATGCGGTTGTGGCGAGTGCGCTGCGACTGCGGGAATGAAAAGGTGGTTATTGCAGGCGTATTGACGAATCACAAAAGCCGTTCCTGCGGCTGTTTACGCGCATCGCTGCATCACGTTCATGGCCATGCGACGCGCACCGGACGGACCAAGACGTATCAGGTTTGGGCAACCATGATTCAGCCGTTGCTACAACGAGAAAAAATACGCAGTTCGCCGATTACGGTGGCCGTGGCATTTTGTCTGCGCGCGCTGGCGCAATTTCAACCACTTTCTAGAAGGATATGGGCGAGACAGCGGGCAAACTGACGCTGGAGCGCACCAGCAATGACGACGGCTATACGCCCGGAGAATTGCCGCTGGGTCACGCGCGGCGAGAACCTCCGCAACAAGCGCAACAACGTCTACGTCGAGTTCGACGGCGGCGCGCCAGTGTCTGCAGGACTGGGCGCGAGATACCGGCCTCAATCACCGCACGCTCTACCAGCGCTATGCCGTAGGAGATCGTGGCGCGGCGCTTTCGCGTTCCCAAGAAGGGTGAACGTGCCAGCACTGGATCGTCTTGTGGCCCCGCTTTTTAGGAGTAACTCACATGCCAGCAAAGTCTGCCAGGAGCAACTCCGTGCCGAGAATCTCGCTAAGCCGAGCGCCGGCCAGTTCGTCGTCATTCGACCCGATCTCAGGCCCCAGGGGCTCGCCCCTGGACGTTCGCCGGATCAGTTACGCGGCCGGGGCCAACACCTCGACCTACACCAACGACGCCGCCAATCAGACCCCTCGACCGGGGCACTTTCGACCGGGATCGGTATCGGGGCCAACACCATCATTGATGGACCGGCAGCGGCCGCCGTGGACATCTTCCGCGCTGGCTGGAACGACAACATGGTCCCGGGCAAGAAGATCCTGACTCGCGCGCTGCGCCGGCCGTGGGCGTGGTCGCGACGGATGGCTTTGACTCCACGATGCTCTATATCGGCGGTGGTCGCATGGTTGCGGGCTCGGCGCAGGACAAGATCACCGGCCGTCCGTTCATCCCCTCGCCTTATACCGCAGGCGTCGCGATTTTCGGCGCGGGTCAAGGCGGCTCGCGCGATGCTGGCGCGGGTCCGGCTTTCACCGGCTTCGCGTTGAAGATGGTCACCGCTGCTGCGACGGTCGCGAACGGCGCGGCGGGTCGAGACCGGCTTCACCAACCGCAGCGGCGTGTCGCTGACGACTGGTCAGTCCACGTTCGGCTCGGAAGCTGCGGCCACGGCGCGCGCCTCGCTCGCCGAAGCGCCCGAGGGGTGATACGCCATTTTCGCCCCGCCATTTTCACGCCGGAACCGCAGGCCGAACGCGACGCAACCGCCAAGGCGATGTATGAGGAGTTGACGCAGCTCGAGGACGCCGAAGCTGCGGAGAAGCGCGCGCCGAAGCGGGAAGCCCAAGGCGAAGCCGCGCGGAGTAGCCCATGCCATCCACATCGCCGAAGCAGCAACGCACCATGCAGGCCGCGGCGCACAACCCGCGTTCGCGGCCGAGGTCAGCATTCCGGTGCCGGTCGCCAAGGAGTTCAACGCCGAAGACAAGCTGAAGCAGCAGCTTCAGGCCAAACAGTTGCGGAAAGGCTACTGATGGAACAGCTCGACCACGATTACAACGTCCACATCACTCCGGGCGGGGGCGATGACTCGCTCCTGGTGCGCTTTTTCATCGACGCGGTAGAGGACACGACGGCATCGAAGTTGGCCGGCCGCCCGATCTACCGCGACGCAGGAGTGGATCGACATGAGAGAGCGCCCGGCCTGCGCGGCGAGGGCGTCATACGCCCGGTGCGCAAGGGTGACGCCGAGCGCTTCCCGCGGCACTACGCCGCCTTCAAAGCGCGCATCACCAAGGACGCCGAGGAAGTCGTCGGGACACCGCTCTCGACCTGGGCGTGGCAGGGCATGACGCGCGCCCGGGTGGGAGAGCTTGAAGTTCTTCAACTGCCGCACGGTGGAGCAGTTGGCGAACATGCCCGACAACGTAGGCCAGCAGTTGATGCACTTCCAGCAGATGAAGCAGGCGGCCAAGCAGTATCTGGATACCGTGAAACTCTCGGCGCCGATCGCGCGCCTACAGGTGCAGCTCGAGCAGGCGATGGGGAAGCTAGCCGAGCAGGGCTGGAGATCGCCCGGCTGCGTGCCGAGCAGCTCGGACCTGCCCGAGCCGTCCGCCGCAGAAGTCGTTGTGCCGATGCGCGCGCAGATCGAGCGTGAGCTGGAGACGGTGAGAGCCGAGACCTCGCCCGCGCCGCGGCGTGAACCGCCGCCGGAACCGCTACCCGAGCCCGTCCAGGCCCCAGGAGTAGACATGGCGAAGCGGCGCACGGCACCGCCGCCGCCGCGCCGGCCGGGATACTAGATGGCCGCGCTTCTACACCTACGCGCCGCTGCTGGATTGCGTCGGGGACGCCCTGATGCAGTTGGCGCAGGTGCCACCGACCACGGTATTCGGATCGGCCGACGAGCACGCCGTCCTGATGGGCGCCTACGCCAATCAGATCGGCACCATAGCTTGCGGAGTCGGAGGACTGGCAGCAGTTAGCCGCCACGTTCACGATTACGGGCGATAACGTTCGCACCAATTTTGACCTGCCCGCCGACCTGTCGCGCTTCAGGAACGATACCGGCTGGAGTCATGCCAATCGCCGGCCGGTCATCATCTTAAACGCGCAGCAGCAGGCCGAAATCCGCGCGTGGCTGTCGCGCTCGTTCTTCGTGAATCCGGCCTGCCGCATGGTCGGCGATCAACTGGTGTTCATGACCGCGCCGGCCGCGGGCGAGGTGATCGATTTCGAGTATCTCAGCAAGAATTGGGATGTTGGACCAGGACGCGGTGACGCAGAAGCCTGCGCTCGTTACCGACGCCGATAGCGCCGCGCTTCGACTCGATCCTGTTTACGGCCACGCTCAAACTGCGCTGGCTGCAGACGCGCGGCATGCCAACGGGCGCGGTACAGGAAGAGTTCAACCGGCGCTATCTGCAGGTGACCTCGCGCGACAACATGGCGCAGGTGCTGACACTGAACGGCGGGACGATCGCCGGCATGCGCTATCTGGACGGCTATAACGCCCCGGACATCGGATACGGGACGTAACTGTGGCGCGAGCCGGAGCACAACCGCAACCCAATACCGGGCAACTGGTGCCGGGGCTCTTGCCCACGCGCGGCATCAACGCGCGCGATGCGTTCCTGCAGATGGGTCCGGAGGACGCAATCAACCTGGTGAACTTCCTCTCCGACGATGCCGGCCTCGCGTGCTGCGCGGGGGCTATCAGGAGTTCGCAACCGGGCTCCCGGGCGGGGTGAACGTCTCGACACTCATGAGCCACTACCCGGCCACGGCCGGACCGAGCACCGCTCGAGGGGTTCGCGCCGGCGTCCGCTCACGCAGAGTTTCCATCTGCGCAAGCCGCGTGCGGAAGTATCGATCCAGGGGCAGCTTTCGCCTGCACCAACGGGGGCATCTTCGATGTGACCGCGGGCGGCCCTGGGCGCCGTGGATCGAACATCTCGCCCAGTTGCGGCGCCATCTGATTTCTGGTCATGGCTTGAAACTTCCAGAGCGCGGCGGGAAACTTCTTCTGACCGCCAACGATCTCGGCGGCTACTTCGTCTACAACGGAACGGGCTCGTTCACGCAGGTCGCAGCGGGCACGAGTCCGGGGGCAGATTGCCACGCTGAACCCGAACCTGATCGTGTTCGTGATGACGTGGAAGCGCCGCGTCCTGCGTTCATCGAGAAGGACTCCACGCGCGCGCATTACCTGCCGGTAGAGCAGATGTACCGGCACGACGACGGTGTTCGACTTCGGCTCGCACTTCCGGCACGGCGGCCGGCTTGCCTCGCTTTTCAACTGGACCCTAGACGGCGGCGAGGGCATCGATGATTACCTGGTGGCGCTCTCCGATCAGGGCGACGTGGTGATCTCTTCAGCGGGCTACGACCGGACAGTGCGGCGAGCGATCCCAACGCCTTCCAGTTGCACGGCATCCTGGTATGTAGGCGCGGTGCCGGTCGGCCGGCGCCAGGTGACGCGCTCTACGGGGGGACGCCTACATCCTCCTCGGTATTCGGCATCACGCAGTTATCCAAGCTCGTATCGAACGCACAGGTCGCGGCGGACCTGATCGAGGACGTTTCCTCGCGCATCGATCCCCACATCTCTGCAGCTGATGGAGGGCGACACCAGCGCCAACGGCTGAGTAATCACGTTCCTGCCGACCGAGCAGATGATGGTGCTCGGCGTTCCCCAGCAATTGGATCCGGCGAGGGTTGCTGCAGCTCGCCATGAAGATCCGCCGCGGCGCCTGGTCGAAGCTCCTCGATCTGCCGATGGGCGACGATGCTGAACCACGACTCGCTTCGCCTTCGGCGGGGGCGCTCAGACGACGACAGTGAACGGCGGGGGCAGGGATTCTACCTGCTGTTCGCCAATGCTCTCGATAACGTGCCGCTGACGCTCCCGCAGGGAACCCGATACGCGGTCGCATCGTGCCGCGCGTTCAGCCCGTTTCAGACGCCGGGGCAGTGGAAGGTGTTCCCGATGGTGCGCCCGATCATCCGCACGCAGGCAACGCCAAGCGTCAGGCTGACGGTGCTGACGGATTTCAATCTGACAGCACGCTTTTCAGTGCGCCGACGATTCCGAACTTCCAGACGAGCCTGTGGGACGTGGATTTGTGGGACGGGCCTGTGGAGCGGTTTCGCGCGCCGATCAGGAAGTGGTTCGGCACGACCGGGGCGGGCTTCTCGGCGACCGTGCAGCTCGACGTGGTGGGCCTGGCGGGCTTTCCATCATGTCGATCGACTGGTGGCTGGTGTCGGGCGGAGCTCTCTAATGGTTGTCTCTCCCAACACTGGCGATCAATGGCAGATGCTCTCGCAATTCCTGAGAGCGCGGCAGGCGTGCAACCATCGGCGCGATTCTGCGCACGATCGGCTTGATTCAGGACAAGAAGCTCTGCATCGTCGTGGGATTTAACGGCTTTATCGGGAGCGTGTGCCAGATTCACACCGCGTTCGCGCCGGGCTTTTCACTTCGCGCCGCGGGCGATGCTGCGCGCGGTGTTCGAGTTCGCCCTTAAAGATGCGAAGTGCAAGAAACTCCTGGGCGTGGTGAACAGCAGCCACGCGAAGGCGATGAAGTTCGACACGCATCTTGGTTTCACCGAGGAGCATCGCCTGCCGGGCATGCAACGATGACGGCGGCGATCTCGTGATCCTCCATGACGCCGGAGCAGTGCCGGTGTATCTGAAGCCGATGAAACAGTTCCGATGAAGGTTGAGGTGAATCATGGGCGGTAAAAGCCAGCCAGCACCGGATTACACCGGCGCGGCCGAAGAAGGCAGGGCCGGTCGAGCAGCGAAAACATCGCTATGCAGACGCGGGCGAACCGCCCACAACTCGAATACGCCGTGGGGCTCGCAGACGTGGGGCGCTACAGGTGGCTATGACCTCCTCCGGCACGCCGGTTACGCAGTGGACCTCCAACATCAACCTGACGCCGGAGCAGCAATCGGCGCTCGATGCGCAGCAGCTGCACAGCAGGGCCGATCCGGTGCGGCCGAGACGCTTCTGGGACAGGCAACCGGCTCGTTTCAGACGCCGTTCAACTGGGGCGCACTGCCGCAGTTAGCGGGCACGCCGCAGGCGCGGCAGATGAGCGCAGGCGCTCCAGCGCGGCGTGAGTCCCACCGGGCAGCAGACCGGCCTGCAGCAATACGACGCCAGACGAGCATCCCGCAATATGGCCAGCAGACCGGCGTGCAGCAGTATGGGCTCGACACGAGCGCGCCCGGGCAGACGACGTTCGCCGGCAACGAGCCAGGCTTCGCGGGCGAGCGCCAGCGGATCGAGCAAGCGCTGGCCTGAACGCATGCAGCCTGAGCACGCACGCCAGGGGAAGCGAGCTGCGCCCGTCTCTGCCAGAGCTATGGGCATGACGATGGGGAGCACGGCCTACAACCGCGAGCTCGGAGCGTCTGGGCCGGTCTACAGGCGGGCGAGCGCTTCAACCGCTGCAAACGGCTGGTAGCGAGCAGCAGCGGCTTGACCAGATGCTGCTCGCCAATCAGGTCAGGCGTTCGGGCAGGATGTGCAAAGCCAGCAGGCGCAGAATGCCGCACTCGGGCAGCAGTTCGGGCAAGGACTGCAGGCCGGGCAGTTTACGAATCAAGCATTGCAGAACCTATTCGGGCAGGGGCAGGCCGCGGGCAGTTCGCCAATCAGGCAGCCGAGAGCCAGTTCAATCAGGGGCTGCAGGCTGGGCAGTTCGGCAATCAGGCGGATCAAACTCTGTTTGGACAGATCTTGCGGCAGCGCAGTTCGGGCGACCAGGCGGGGCAGCAGGCGTTCAACCAGAATCTCGCTGCGAATCCAGCAGAACTGCAGCCAGCAGCTACAGGCCGCGCAGTATCAGGATCAGGCCCGTCAGCAGGCGATCGCCGAAGAGGCGCAGCGCCGCGGCATGAGCCTGAATGAACTGAAACGCGCTCCTGACACAGCGCAGCAGGTCGGCATGCCGCAGATGCCCACTTTCACCGGCCGGGGCCGCGCCGGCGACGCCAGTAGTCTCGGCGAAGCGCAGGCGCAGGGGCAGGCGAACCAGGCCGACTCGGGCGGCAGCGGCATCGGCACGTTGCTGGGGCGGTGTGAAGCTGAGATCGTTCTTCGGGCCGCTGGGCACGGCCGCAGGTAGTGCGCTTGGCGGCGCGCTTGTCAAATGACGGAGACATGAACATGGCAGAAGCAACCAATCCGGCAGGCGAGATCGACTTTACTTCGCTCGGCGGTCTCTCGCAGGAGGAAGTGAACAAGCGCCTCGCTCGCCGCGATGCTCATGCAGGGCAGCGCTAAGTATGACCAGGCGATGCTCGCCGACACGCTTTCCCGGTCGGCGAGCGAGCGCTCGGGCCGCGTGGGGCGCGGGATGGTCGGCGAATTAAACGATTTCGCGACCGCGTTCCGACCGGGCATGGAGCGCTCGAGAGCGCAGGAGATGGTAGAAGCAGTTGGCGCGAAAGGACTGTGCAGACCATGCAGAGCATCCTGGGCGGGGGCAAGGCCGGTAGAGGCGGGACGGACCTCCTGAACGCTACCGGCAATTCCGCGCCGCCGGTTGATCCGTCCGCCGGCATCCTGCGCCAGACGGGACAACCCGCGCTCGGCATCAATGCCGCTGCCGCGGCCGGTAGGCCCGCCGGGGCTCGTGCCTCAGCGCAAGCCGAATCCATTCGCGCCGGAGCTGGACGATTACAGCACCACAGCGGCGGCGGGTCTTACTAGGGATCGTCATGGCGCTCCCGTATCTCCTCAGCAACCCGCTGCAAGACTGCCTGATGGATGACATCCTGAAGTGGCTGCAGACTCAGCAGCCCGGGGCCGTGCCATCGCTGCCGGTCTCCAGATATACCTGAGCCCAGCCCTGCATTTCTCGCGCGCACGCGCCCGCCGATGGTGCCGGGCGAGGTCCGGACCGCCGCCGTCCATGCTGCCGCAGGCGAGTGGCACAGACTCAGGCGCAAGCCGCTCATGACACCGGCCGGCCTGCGCCCGCGCGTGCCGCCCAAGGCGCGCTGGGCTCGGTGACGACGACTGCCCCCACGGCTCCCGCTCCACCGACACCGCCGCCCGGGCAGACTCCAGGCGAGCCCGCGAAGCCGCAGACCGCCATGGAGCAGATGTCAGCCGCGTACGACAAGAGCGACCTCCTGCGCAATCAGGCACTACGACAAAGCTGACGCCGACCGATGCGGACCTCGAAGGCTACCGCCGCAGCGGCACGCTCGGGCAACTTGCCCGGCATGGCGATGCAGATGCTTCGGTAACGAGAGCCAGCAGGCGATGCGGCGGGAACGTCTTGAAGCAGTCTATGGCGGAGATCGAGAAGGCAAGCGCGATCCGTGGAAGGTCGGCTGAGATGGAGGCGAAGAAAGCCTCGAAGCGCAGGCCGCGGCGCTCGAGAAGCGCGCGCAGTTCGGCCGTCAGCGATCGAGGAGAAGACGCGATGCGACCGCGCGAGGCAAACGATCTCAAGCTGCAGGCGATGCAGATGCGTCGGGACATGGCTGGCGCGGAAGTCGATGCTGGCGATGCGTGGCACGTTCGATGGAGCATGACGCAACAGAGACCAGCGGCTAACGTAATGGACCAGATGATCTTCCAGCGCGAGCACCGGTTACGCGGCGACTAGCGGGAACAAGGTTGACGAAGGCATTCCGCCGGCGCGCGGCGCGCGGCGCAGCAAATCGGCGTCGATCGTCCCGGCGTGCAGGTCGCGAAGATGAACGCGCAGGACCAGCGGGCATTGATCTTCAGCTTTATGCGCGCAGCTCAGTCAGCTCCCGGTCGTGACAGCAGAGGCGGAATACGCCAGCGCCAGCGGAAGGCGCGCGGCGTGCTCGATACCATCGGCACCGGCGGGTTCGGCGCAGACCGGAAAACCACTGACGCCGACGCAGGTTTTGCGAACATGGTCAGCCCCGGCAGAACGCCGATGGAGTCCTCCGGGCAAAGCTCGTTGCGTGGATGCATCAAACACGCAGTTCGAGGGCACTCGTGCGCGCGGTTGTGGCGTGGACCCGAGAAATTTCGCGTACGACGCCGGCACCGCGAACGCCGCGCACGCCCTCGACCGTAGCCAGCCAGCACCTAACCACGCGCGAGCGAGCAAGCTTCCGACGCGCCGCCGCCAGACGACATCTGGTTGATGACCGCGGCAGCTTACTATGAGATAGCCGATGGCTGAAGAGAGGAATACACGAGGATCAGTAGCATGGTGCGCGGCATCGGCCGTGCGCTAAAAGCGGGAGACATGGAAGCCGCGCAGTACCTGATCCAGAAAGGCGCGGCACCTCGTGACCGGAGAGAGCCTTCCTCTGGAAGTTGGGCGCGCGGCATGCAGAACGTCGTGACCGGCGGTGTCAAGCAACCTTGCCCGGTCAGGCGACAAGCCCGGCGAAGCCGCCGGTGCGATGCAACTGCGGAAGGACAGCCGATCCGGCTACGTGAGCGGCGGAACGGCGCCGCCAGTGCGCCGCTGTGCGCTGCAGACGCCTGCAACCGGCCCGGTGCCATCGTTGGCGGCGCGCTCTCCGGGCTCGCGATGCCGACGGATAACCCCGATGTCCTAAGGGAAGTTGATCGAGGCGGAATCGGTGCCGCGACCGGGGGCGTACCTGCAGAAGGGCATGCAGATGCTGCCGCGGGCGCTCAGTGCCGCGCGCGACCAGGATTGCGCGTGGACGACCGTTTTTTTCCTGGTGCGCGCCAGGAGATAGCCGGAGCGCGCGTTCGTGGGTGCGACACGCAGGGTGAACGCTCGGCGGTGAAGCGCAGCCCTTGCGCGTCCTACGCGCCGCCCAACAAAGCTGCCGGGATTCCAGCAGACGACGGGGAGTCGGGTCGAGGAATCCATCGATCTCTCGCGGACGGCAGGCACCTGCGCGAGGCGGGCGGGGCGATGGGCCAGCCAGAATTGCGTGACATGATCGGAGGACCAGGCGCAAGCAGTCGCATCCGCGCATGCGCAGGAGGCTTCGGCGGTCAGGCCGCGCCTGCAGCAGCCGCGCGTGAAGCCTTCAGCGCAGGGCGACGACGCCGGGCTCGTGTTAAAGCGTGCCCGTGGCAAAGCTTCCGGCGACTTCGACCCGGTGCAGCAGGTTTCCGTCCAGAACGCGGTAAGCAGCAGGCGGGGTGGGTCCGGGAGCGGAAGGCCATCAGAGCGGTCGAGCAGCAGATTCTACGATGCGCTTCACTAAGGCGGCCAATTCCGGCGACATAAACGGCGCTGCACAAGTTCCGGCGCGCCGGCATCAACGCAGACGTTCTCTGGCATGTATCGCGAGGTGCCGCAGTCCGCTGTTGCCGCGGCGTGCTGCAGGATGCGTCGGCATGCGGCGCTGGATTCTGAGCTGGATCCTGGCCTGCCGCAGGGCCAGAACCTCAGTTTCAGTAACTTCATGTAGCTACCATCGCCTTCTGGCGCTCTCGCAGGCAGGCCGGGGAGAAGATGCTGTGGCAAGCCGAGGCGCGCCCGCCGACCGCCGCCGGCGCACGCCGCAGTTTGGCGGCATCGTTCAGGACATCCGCACCGTGGAAGCGCGCAACTCCAGAATCCGCGTTTCGAAAGACGCGAATATACGCCATCTGTCAGGATCTCCTGAGCACGACGGCACGCGAGGTAGGAAGCAGGCGGCGCATGGCGCCACCGATGGTGGGTCCGACTGGGCCGCGCATTGCCGCCATCTCGCGCCGATGGAGCCCCGTGCTGCAGCGTGCGCGCCAGGCGCAGGCGCAGCAATCCAGCGGGGCCGACAGTGACGCAGGGCCTGAACCGCAGGAGCTGGTGCGGTGGCGGCTCTGGCGGGGCACCTGCCCGGTCTTGCGGGGGCTCGCGGGCCTCGCCGCTCACTACGGTCGCTGGGGCCGGCGCGCGTGAATGCGCTGAACTGGGACACTCGCGGCGAATGGAGCAATACGTAACTGAACGAAGCACA
>ERZ1370068.5434-contig-4461_pt1 | contig 24764 bp, 24 predicted proteins | sample MGYA00561227_ERZ1370068 | MGnify/ENA primary metagenome ERZ1370068 (study PRJEB38410, sample SAMEA6850437) | metagenome | study: Metagenomic assessment of the ecological functions of the soil: analysis of the soil microbiota associated with the...
CAATACGTAGTTTTTGCGCGGTATTACTTCGTTCAGTTACGTATTGCTCCCACCCGAGAGCGTTCCCGCGCGCTGCTGGAGCCGCTCCTTGAGCTGGGGAAGTAGCTCGAGCGCGCGCGCCGCGCTCGCGCGCCAGGCCGCGCCGCGTCCTTGCCGGCGCGTAGGCGCCGATCCTCAGGTTCTCGCTCGCACGGTGAGGTTGGCGAAGATGCCGCGGCCCTCGGGCGCCTGCGCCACGCCCATGGGCCACGATCTCGTGCGGCGCGCTTGCGCCGGTGATGGCCTCGCCGCCGTAGCGGATCGTCCCGCGCGACGGCGGCACCAGCCCGGAGATGGCCGCGCAGCGTCGTCGACTTGCCGGCGCCGTTCGGCCCCGACCAGCGTCACGATCTCGCTTCTCCTCGACGGTGATGTCGACGCCCTTCAGCGCGTGGATGGCGCCGTAGTGGACGTCGAGGTCCCTGTGACCTCGAGGAGCGGCGCGTCACACCGTCTCGCCTCGGCGGCGCGCCGGCGACGCCGAGGTAGGCCTCGATGACCTTGGGATCGCTCTGCACCTCGGCGGGCGTGCCGCACGGCGATGGTCTGTCCGTGGTCGAGCGACGGTGACGCGACTCGCAGATCTCCATGACCAGCGCCATGTCGTGCTCGATGAGCAGCACCGTGAGCCCGAACTGCTCGCGCACGAGGTCGAATGAGCTGCGCGCAGCTCCTGCTTCTCGCTGGGGTTCATGCCCGCGGCGGGCTCGTCGCAGGAGGCAGCACCTTGGGGTCGGTGGCCAGCGCGCGGGCGATCTCCAGCCGGCGCCGGTCGCCGTAGGGCAGGTTGCGCGGCCTGCTCGTCACGCCGCTCGTCGAGCCCGAAGATGGCCAGTAGCTCGCGCACGGGCGTCGAGATGGCGCGCTCCTCGCCGGCGCTGGCCGGGTGTGCGCAGGATGCGCCGCCGCCAGGCCGCTGTGGTGCGCAGGTGGCGCGGCCGATGCGCACGTTGTCGAGCACCGACAGATCGCCGAACAGGCGGATGTTCTGGAAGGTGCGCGCCAGAGCCCGGCGGCCGCGATCTGGCACAGGTCTTGAGCCCGCTCACGCGGGCGTCCCGAGAGGCGGATCGTGCCGCCCTGCGGGCTGATAGATCCCGGTCAGCAGGTTGAAGATCGTGGTCTTGCCGGCACCGTTGGGGCCGATCAGCCCCTGCGAGCGCGCCCGCGGGCCAGGCGGAGGTGGAAGTCGGAGACGGCCTTGCAGCCCGCCGAAGGAGATGCGAGATCCCGTCCACCTCGAGCATCGGCGCCGCGCGCTCACGCGCTCCCCAGCGGCGCGCCAGGCGCGGAGCCGGTGCCGTCTCCCAGATCTCGCGGATGCCCAGCAGGCCCTGCGGGCGAAGGATCATCATGAGGATGAGCGCAGAGCGAGTAGAAGATCATCCGGTAGTCGGCGAGGTTGACGCCTCGGGCCAGCGCGACCGTCCGCGCGATCTCCGCCACGATCACGAGGCTGGCCAGGACGGCAGCGCCCCGCCGACTGCGGCCGCTTCGAGAGGCAGTAGCACCGCCACGCACCAGCACCAGGCCCAGGGCCACACGTGGGTGGGCTGGCGCAGCCACTCCGGGAGCACCGTCACAGAGCACCGCGGCGAAGGCAGCCCCCGAGATCGAGTCCCATTCCGCCAAGCACCACCATGATCACGATCTCGATGGACTTCTGGAAGCCGAGCTCCACGCGGGTTGAGCGCCGTCCCCACCTCATGAGCGAAGAGGCCGCCCGCGATCCCGGCGAAGAACGCCGCCAGCACGAAGGCCTCGCACCTTGCAGCGGCAACGGGGACGCCCATGGCCTCGGCGGCGATCTCGTCCTCGCGGATGGACAGGAAGGCCCGGCCGTAGCTCGAGGCCTTCAGGCGATAGGCGACGACGAGCACGGCGGTGACGCCGAGCCCGGCCCAGAAGAGCGTCGGTGTACTAGGGCATGCCCGGTGAAGCCCGAGCGCACCTCCCAGGCTCGTCATCGAGGTCGAGCGGGGATGCCTCGCGCACCGCGTCCGAGCGCGTATTTAGCCTCGCCCGTGCTGCTGGAACAGAACGCGCACGATCTCCGCGAAGCCCGAGGGTGACGATGGCCAGGTAGTCGCCGCGCGAGGCGCAGCGAGCGGCAGACCGACCAGCCATCCGAACCCGCCGCCACCAGACCGCCCACGCAAGCAGGCGACCAGGAACAGCGATCTGCCCGGTGCTGAGGAAGCCGCGTCTGCACGGCCGCGCTTCCCCAGATCAGGAACGACCGTAGTAGGTGAGGAGCGCCGGCGGCGTAGCCGCCCAGCGGCCATGAAGCCGGCGTGGCCCATGGAGAACTGCCCGGTGAAGCCGTTCACCATCGTTGAGCGAGACGGCAAGGACGACGTTGATCCCGATGTCGGTGCAGCACCTTGACGTGAAACGGCTTCATGAGCGGCGCCAGCCAGGAAGGCAGACGACGAGCGCTCAGCGAGACGAGGCCGATGCACCAGCGGCAGACGCGCGGCGCTTGCCAGGCGCAGGACGGCCGGCTCGCTCACACCTTCACCACGGTCGCCTTGCCCAGGATGCCGGTGCGGCCGGAAGAGGAGCACGAGCGATGAGGAGCGAGAAGACGTAGACGTCGGCGCACTGTGGGCGAGCAGTAGGCGGCGCCCGAACGAACTCGAGCAAGCCGATGAGTCATGCCCCCCAGCATGGCGCCGCGGATGTTGCCGATCCCGCCGACCACCGCGGCCACGAAGGCCTTGAGGCCGAGCAGGATCCAGGTGGCGTGCGGCGGGCTGCTGCGAGGTCGCGTACTTGCTCGCGTAGAGCAGGCCGGCCGCCGCGCGCCAGGCGTTGAGCCGATGACGAAGGTCAGCGAGACGACGCGATCCACGGTGATGCCCATGAGCGCCGCGGTGCGCGTGTCGAAGGACACCGCGCGCATGGCCCAGCCCGAGCTTGGTGCGCGAAGACCAGCCACTCCAGGCCCGCCATGAGCGCCAGGGCGAGCGACGATCACCAGGACGTCGACGGAGCTGCATGTCCACGCCGGCCACCGAGAAGAGCACCTGGTTGGGGACGAGCGCCGGCATGGGACTGCGGCTGGGTGCCGAGCAGCGAGCGCAGCTGACCGGCGTTCTCGAGGAGCAGCGAGACGCCGATGGCGGTGATCAGCACGTTCAGGCGCGGCGCGCTGGCGCAGCGGCCGGTAGGCCAGCGCGCTCGATGATGAAGCCGAGGGCGCCGCAGAGGCCATGGCGCCAGCAGCACCACCGACGAGTCAGCACCAGCACGGACCGACTCGCGCCCTGCAGGTTCGCCCAGCCCAGGTGGACGGCGACCACGTAGGAGATCCAGGCGCCGAGCATGAAGACGTCGCTGTGGGCGAAGTTGATGAACTGCAGGATGCCGTAGACCATCGTGTAGCCCAGCGCGATCAGCCGCGTACAGGCTGCCGACGGCGACCGCCGTCGACAGGAGCGTCTGCAGGAACTTGGTCACGGGAACCGGAGCTACTGCGGCTCGATCGTGGTCACGTAGGTGAGGACTGGCTGCTGCCGTCGTCCTTCATCTCCAGCACCACGGCCGGCTTGCGCGGCGTCGCGCTTCGCGTCCATCGAGATCGAGCCCGGTGACGCCCGCGAAGTCCTTGGTGGCGGCGATGGCCGCGGCCAGCGTCCTGCCCGTCGAGGCGACGGCGCGCGCTCCATGGCGTCGAACGAGGATCTTGGCGGCGTCGTAGCCGAGCGCGGCCAGCCCGTCGGGCGTGGCGCCGCCATTCCGCCTTGTACTTCGCGACGAAGTTCTGCGACCGTCGGCGCGGCCTCCTGGGCGAGTAGTGGTTGGAGTAGAAGCTGCCCTGAGCATGGCCTCGCCGCCGATGGCCGCGAGCTGCGCGCGAGTCCCAGCCGTCGCCGCCCAGGAAGCGGCACGGTGATGCCGAGCTTGCGCGCCTGCAGGGCGATGTTGCCGGCGTCGCGTGTAGTAGCCGGGGACGAAGATGGCATCGGGGACGTGCCGCCGGATCGTGGTCAGCTGCGCCGAGAAGTCCTGGTCGCCGCCGCTGTAGGCCTGCTCGGTCGGCGACCGTGCCGCCCATCGCCACGAACGCCTTCGTGAAGTCGTCCTTGAGGCCCTTGGAGTAGGCCTGCGCTCTGGTCGTAGAGGACGCGCCGCCTTCTGTGGCCTTCAGGTTCTCGCGCGGCGAACTTGGCCATCGACGTAGCCCTGGAAGTCGGATCGAGGAAGCAGACGCGGAAGATCATGTCGCCGATCTGCGTCGACCTGCGGGTTGGTCGACGACGGCGAGATCATCGGCACCGCCGTACTGCTGCGCCACCTCGCCGCCGGCGAGCGACAGGCGAGGACGCGACCTCGCCCAGCACGGCGACGACCTTGTCGTCGGTGATGAGGCGCGTCACCGCACCGTGCCGGCCTCCTGCGACTTGCCCTGGTCGTCGTAGGTCATGACCTCGATCTTTCGGCCCTTGACGCCGCCGGCGGCGTTCATGCTCCTTCACGGCCAGCATGATGCCGGCGTGGGTGGACTGACCGGAAGGTGGCCTCGGCGCCGGTCAGCGAGCCGAACTCACCGACCTTGATGGGTCCCGCGGGATCGTCGCCACCCTTGGCCGCCCCGGCCTCCCGGAGGGAGCCCCACCCTGACAGCCGACGAGCAGGCCAGCGCCGAGGGACCGCGATCGATCAAGCCTCCTCAGAAATCCACGACGCATGGCAAACCTCCGGGACCAGGGGAGGCTACCCCCGACCCGCGCGGGCGTCAACTCATCGGGGCTGGATTGCGGTGACGAAGGTGGGGAGGATGCGGCCAGTCCCGTCCGCCCGCTTCATCTCCACCACCACCGCCGGGCTTGCGGCATTGCGGTCCCGGTCGAAGGAAATGGTTCCCGTCGATCCCACGAAGCCCTCGGTCGCGGCCAGGGCGGCCGTGCAGGTCCTCGCCCGACAGCGACTTCTCGCCCGCTCCATGGCCTGGAAAGGATCCGCGCCGCGTCGTAGCCCAGGGCAGCCGCGCTCTCGGGACCGCTCCGCCGTAGCGGGCTGCCGTACCGCCGGAGAAAGTCCTGTACGGCGGGAGCTCGGATCCTTGCGGGGAGTAGTGGTTCGTGTAGAAGGTGTGGAGGACTGGCCTCCCCTCCGATGGCGGGCGAGCTGGGCCGAGTCCCACCCGTCCGCCCCAAGCAGTGGCACGGCGATCCCCAGCCGGCGAGCCTGGATGGCCACGTTGGCCGCGTCCGTGTAATAGCCGGGCACTGAAGACTGCGTCCGGGCCAGGTCTCACGGATGCTGGTCAGCTGGGCGGAGAAGTCCTGATCGCCGCTGCCTGTACGCCTGCGCGGTCACCACCTCCCCACCCAGTTCCTGGAACGCGCGGACGAAGTCGTCCTTGAGCCCCGTGGAGTAGCCTGGCCACCTGGTCGTAGAGCACGGCCACCCGACGGGCACGCAGGTCCTCGCGGGCGAACCGCGCCGCGGCGTAGCTCTGGAACGAATCGATGAAGCAAATCCGGAAGATCCTGATCCCCGACCGCGGTGACTCGCACGTTGGTCGAGGAGGGCGAGATCATGGGCACGCCGTAGCGCTGGGCGACCTCCGCGCCCGCGATGGACAGGGAAGAGGTCGCGGCACCCAGGATGGCCACCACCGTGGTCGTCGGTGGCGAGGCCGGTGACTCGCGGTGCCCGCCTCCTGGGAGCGGCCGCGGTCGTCGTAGGAGACGAGCTCGATCGGCCGTCCGCGAAGCCCGCCCCGAGCGTTCTGCTCCTCGATGGCCAGCTACGACGCCGGCGTGCGTGGACTGGCCGAAGGTGCGCCTGGGCGCCCGGTCATGAGTACTGAACTACGCCGACCTTGATGGGCGCACTCACGTCCGGGGACGTGGACCCCGCGCGGACAACCCGCGAAGAGCGCGCCGCGCGCCAGAGAGATACAGCCGCCGCCCTTCCAGGCGACGGCCGTGAGTGTCTCGAGCGAATGGGAGCGCTCCTAGCCGGCGCACGGCGGCCGGCTCTCCGGTGGGCTGCTCGACCTGGATCCGCATGCCGTAGAAGGACCGCCAGCACGAAGATCACGAGACACCAGGTAGAAGGCCGCCGCCAGCACGCGCGCCAGCGTCGTGCCGTGCTCCTTGGAAAGTGCTGACCGCCAGCTCCACCGCCAGCAGGCCGAACAGCGTCGTGAACTTGATGATCGGGTTCATCGCCACCGACGAGGTGTCCTTGAACGGGTCGCCCACGGTGTCGCCGACCACGGTGGCCGTCGTGCAGCGGCGTGCCCTTCTCCTTGAGGTCGACCTCCACGATCTTCTTGGCGTTGTCCCAGGCGCCGCCCGCGTTGGCCATGAAGATCGCCTGGTACAGGCCGAAGAGCGCGATGGAGATCAGGTAGCCGATGAAGAAGAACGGCTCCACGCAGGCGAAGGCCAGGGTGGCGAAGAACACCGCCAGGAAGATGTTGAACATCCCCTTCTGGGCGTACTGGGTGCAGATCTCCACCACCTTCTTGGAGTCAGCCACCGAGGCCTTGCGGCTCCCGTCCAGCTTGATGTTGCGCTTGATGAACTCCACCGCCCGGTAGGCGCCGGTGGTGACCGCCTGGATGGAGGCGCCGGTGAACCAGTAGATCACGGCCGCCGCCGGTGATCGAGGCCGAGCAGGAAGGGCGGATGCAGCAGCGACAGCTTCTGCAGGTTCTCTGGTGAGCCCGTGCGGTGAGCGCCACGATGATGGAGAAGATCATGCGTCGTCGCGCCCACGACGGCGGTGCCGATCAGCACCGGCTTGGCCGTGGCCTTGAAGCGTGTTGCCGGCGCCGTCGTTCTCCTCCAGCAGGTGCTTGGCGCGCTCGAAGTCTGACGTCGAAGCCGTACTCCTTCTTGATCTCGTGCTGCGCTCCCGGGCAGCTGCCTCGATGGTGGAAAGCTCGAACACCGGACTGCGGCGTTGTCGGTCACCGGACCGTAGGAGTCGACCGCGATCGTGACCGGGCCCATACCCAGGAAGCCGAAGGCCACCAGGCCGAAGGCGAAGACGCGCGGGCGCCAGCATCAGCCCGTCGGGGCCGTGGTGGACGACGCCGTAGGCGATCGCCATCAGGAACATGATCGCCATGCCCAGCCAGTAGGCGCTGAAGTTCCCGGCCACCAGGCCGGAGAGGATGTTCAGCGAGGCGCCGCCCTCGCGCGAGGAGGTCACGACCTCGCGCACGTGCGCGGAGTCCGATCGAGGTGAAGACCTTGACCAGCTCGGGGATGATGGCGCCGGCGAGCGTGCCGCAGGTGATGATGGCGGACAGCTTCGAGCCACGAGGGTGCGTGTCGCCGCTGGATGTCGGGGATGAGCAGCTTGGAGACCGAGGAAGGTGAGCGGCCACCGAGACGATCGAGGTGACCCACACCAGCGAGGTAAGGGGCGCCTCGTAGTTCATCTTGTCGGCGTTCTCGTAGCGCGCCTTGGCCACAGCCTCGTTCGCCCAGGTAGGAGACGCCGGAGGCTCACGACCATCATGATGCGCATCACGAAGATCCAGACCAGCAGCTGCACCTGGACCGTCGGCCTCGGACACGGCCAGCAGGATGAAGGTGATGAGCGCGACGCCGGTCACGCCGTAGGTCTCGAAGCCGTCGGCGGTAGGGCCCACCGAGTCGCCGGCGTTGTCGCCCGTGCAGTCGGCGATCACGCCGGGGTTGCGCGCGTCGTCTTCCTTGATCTTGAAGACGATCTTCATCAGGTCGGAGCCGATGTCGGCGATCTTGGTGAAGATGCCGCCGGCGATGCGCAGCGCGCGCGGCGCCCAGCGACTCGCCGATGGCGAAGCCGATGAAGCAGGGGCCGGCGTAGTCGCCGGGGATGAACAGCAGGATGCAGAGCATGATCAGCAGCTCGACCGAGATCAGCAGCATGCCGATGCTCATCCCGGCCTTGAGCGGGATGGCGTAGCATGGGGAAGGGCTTGCCGCGCAGGCTGGCGAAGGCGGTGCGCGAGTTGGCGAAGGTGTTGACGCGGATGCCGAACCAGGCCACCCCGTAGCTCCCGGCGATTCCGACCAGGCTGAAGAGCAGGATGATGGCCAGCTTGGCCGCGGGGAACCCGCGCGCCCATCTCTGCCGGACGGGATCGGCTACCGGCACCAGTGCGCCGAAGTACACGAGCACGATGGCGCCGATGAACGCCCAGAGGATCATCAGGAACTTGCCCTGGGTGACGAGGTACGTCTTGCAGGTCTCGTAGATCAGCTCCGACACCTCGAGCATCGAGCGATGCACGGGCATCCCCTGGAGCTGCTTGTAGATCACGAGCCCGAAGAGGAGCCCCAGGGCGCAGACCACGAGGCCGATCAGCAGCAGCGTGTGTCCGTCCACCCCCAGGAAGTTGACCGAGGAAAGGTCGGGAGAACCAGAGCTGGCCTCGCCCGCCGGCGTGGGGCGCGGTGGCGTGGTCGGTGGGCGCTTGGGCCAGGGACTGGCGGGGGCGACTCCAGGAGCAGCCCGAGAAGGAGGGCGGCGCGAAGCCGTGCGGACAGACTCATGACAACCTCTCCATCGTTGCAAGAGGGGTTGGCCGCCTGCGAATCCGCAGACGCTTCAGCACCCGTGGGAGCCCCGCCCTTATAGCAGAACGGCTCAAACCCTGTCGAACCTAGCTCTTAGGCACCTCGAACAGGGACGAGTCCAGGGTGGGATTGACCTCGATGGACTCCACGGTCACCGTATCAAGGGCTGATCCGTCGATGGTGATCGTCTGCTTGAAGGGGAGCTGCCGCCCCTCCACGTCACGCCAGTCCCCGTAGGTCACCTCGAGGCGCCCCCTGGCGCCCCCGTCATGCGGGTTGTTTCCGGGGTAGCTCCTGACGCAGGACCTTCCCGTCCTTGGCCACGCAGAGGCGGCTCTCCGATCCCTGCCAGGTCACGACCAGGGAGGTCGCAGGGGGTCCCTCCACCGCCTCGCTGCCTCCCGGCCACAGCCTCCACCTCACCCGCCACCCGGGCCAGGAAGGAGAGGTCGTGGAAGGCCTCTTTCATGGCCTCCGCGAGCTGGTCGGCCGGGAGGGGCTGAGTTCCCGTGGGGGTGATGGCCGCCCCCGCGTCTCCGGCCACGACCACGGTCTGCTCCCCATCGGAGTCTGGGTGGTCTGCCGCATGCGGTCCGGGGAAGGCACGCACCTCGGTCTGCTTCAGCGAGATGCGCCATCCCGCCCGCGTTCAGGGCGACCGTCTGCACCGAGCGGAGCGACTTCACGGCCTGGGGATCGGCGCCTCCCACCGTGCGCACCACGCGGCTCAGCACGTCCCTGCCCGGCGGCGGCCGAGCCCGCGCTCCTTGGCCATCTTGGGGCGGTGTCGGCCGGGGCGGATCGTGATGTCCACGGGGTGACGGTGCCCAGCGCCGTCAGGGGCTTCTCGAAGTCGGCGGGTCTTCCCCACCACCAGCACTGCCATCCGGTCGGGGTGGATGAACTTCTCGATGGGCGCTGAACGTCGGCAGGCCCCACCTTCTCGACGTTGGTGCGATAGGTCTCGAGGAAGTTCGCGGGGAGGCCGTGGTAGGCGTACACCATCCGCTGGTTGAGCACCTCGGCGCGCGAGTCGTAGTTGAAGACGAAGGAGTTCAGGATCGAGTCCTTGGCCCGCTGACCTCGGCCTCGGTGGGCGGATTCTTCTTCAGCGCCTCGACCTCCTCGCGCAGCGCGGCGATCCCGGCCAGCGTGGTCTCCGACTTGGTGCCCATCCCCACCTGGGAACACCCCGGGCGCTTCGGAAGCCGGCGCCCGATGCCGCCGAAGCACGCCGTAGGCCAGGCCCTTCTTGGAGCGCACGTTGCTGAACAGTCGGCTGGCGAAGCCGCCCCCAGGACCTCGTTCATTACCTGGGCTGCGAAGTAGTCGGGGTCGTTGATCCGCATCCCCAGGTAACCCATGCGGATGTTCGACTGGTTGACGTCGGCTTTCTCCACCAGGTACAGCCCAGGCTTGGGCTCGCTGTAGGGCGGGGTCTGGGGCTTGGCTTCCGGCCCGCGCGCCCAGGCGCCGAAGACGGTCTCGATCTTCTTCTTCATGTCCGCCGAGGAGAAAGTCGCCGGCCACTCCCAGGTACGTGTTGTTGGGGTGGTAGTAGCGGGAATGGAAGTCCACCAGGTCCTGCCGCGTGACCGCGGCCACCGTGGCGTACTCCGCCTGGCGCGCCAGAGGCGAGGTCTTCCCGTATATGAGGCTCGTGAACTCGCGGCCCGCGATCCCGCCCGGGTCGTCGTTGCGCCGCGCGATCCCCGTGGTGATCTGCCCCTCGGTCACCTGGATCCTGTCCTCGGGGAAGGCGGGGTTACGCAGCACGTCGGCGAAGATCTTGAACACCTCGTCGAAGTCCGCCTTGAGGCAGTCCATGGAGGCGAAGCCGGAGTCGTCGCCCACCCCGTCTCCACGGAGGCTGCCCGCAGCGCCAGCACCTCGTCCATGCGGTCGGCGGGGAGGGTCGCGGTGCCGCCGCTCCGCTGGACGTCGCCCATGATCGAGGCCAGGCCGACCTTCTCGGCCGGCTCGTACCAGGCCCCAGGTGCGGACCACCGCCTGCACGCCGGATGAGCGGCAGCTCGTGGTCCTCCATTAGGAAGACCCGCATGCCGTTCTTGAGCGTGTACACCTCGGGCTTGGGGATGGTGAACGCAGGCAGCGGCGGGTACTGGATGTCCTTCCAGCTCTTGGCCTGCCCCTGACCCAGCAGGGGCGCCGGCGGCGGAGGAGGGTGAGGAGTACGCGGCGGGGTGTGATGTGTCGCATGGCGTCCCTCCTCACTTGGCGGCCTGGTTGACGATCATCCCCACCGTGCGGTTGGTGGGGACCAGGGTGGCGCGCGCCACGCGCTGGATATCTTCCTTGGTGACCTTGTCGATCTTCTCCACGCTGCGGGAACAGCTCGCGCCAATCCCCGTACAGGGCTTCGTAGGTGGCAAGCTGGCCGGCCAGAGCCTCTTGGTTGCTGTCCAGGCCCCGCGGATGAGGTTGGCGCTTGGCGCGCGTCTTCACCATGCGCAGCTCGTCGTCGGTCACGCGGCTCGCTCTTGATGCGCTCGATCTCGGCGCGGATGGCGGACTGCGACCTCTTCGTTGGTGTGGCCGGGCGTGGGCACGGCGAAGAAGATCATCAGGTTCGGGTACTTGCTCCCGGGAACCCGTTGAAGGCGCCGGAAGGCGGCGATCTTCTTGTCCCGCACCAGGCTGCGGTAGAGACGCGACGTGCGGTCGGTGGAGAGCACGTCGGCCAGGGCGTCGTAGGCGGCGTCGTCCGTGGAGCCCGCGGCGGGACGGTGGTAGCCCTCCACGTAGATGGGCTGCGCGCGGGTTAGGGGACGGTGACCACCACTTCGCTCTTCGCGGCGGCTCCACCGTGCGCAGCGGCACGCGGCTCGGGGCCGCGGGCAGGCGTCCGAAGTACTTCTCCAGGATCGGCATCACCTCGGCTCGGCCTTGAAGTCGCCCACGACGGCGATGCGTCATGTTGTTGGGGACGTACCAGGTGCGGAAGAAGGTCTCCGCGTCCTCGCGCGGAGAGAACGACTGGAGGTCGCTGACCCAGCCGATCCCCGCCTGGCCGTAGGGGTGGGCCCGGAAAGCCGCGGCCAGGAACTCCTCGATGAGGCCGCCCACGGGGTTGCTGTCCACGCGCAGGCGGCGCTCCTCCATCACCACGTCGCGCTCCTTGTAGAACTCGCGCAGCACGGGGTCGAGGAAGCGCTCGGACTCGAGGTACGCCCACAGCTCGACCTTGTTGGCGGGGAGCGAGTAGTAGTAGCAGCGTGGCGTCCGAGGTGGTGTTGGCGTTCAGGCCGGTGCCGCCTTCGCGGTCGATGATCTCCCCGAACTCGTTCTTGACCACGTAGCTGGCCCGCCGCCTCCTGCGCGTCCTTGAACGCCTTCTCCAGGTCGGCCAGCTTCGGCGGATCGGAGCCGCCCGGCTTGCGGCGCTCGGTGTCGTAGGCGTGATAGGCGAGGTCCACCGCGGCCAGCGCCTGCTTCTCCGCGTTCCAGTCGGTGGTGCCGACCCGGGTCGTGCCCTTGAACGCCATGTGCTCGAACATGTGGGCGAGGCCGGTGATCCCGGCACTCCTGGCGCCGCACCGGCGTCCACGTAGGTGTAGAACGACACCACGGGAGCCGCGGGCCGCTCGTAGATCGAGCAGCGTGAGCCCGTTGTCCAGAGTGCGCACGGTGAGGTGCTTCTCGAACGACGCCAGGTCTTGCGCCCGGCGCGGGGACAGCGCGACGGCGAGCGCGAGCGCGGCCAGGAGGGCCGGAACGCGGCTCCGGGATAGCTGCAGTGAGGAATCCTCCGGAAAGGGCCGACAAGGATACACTTCCCCGTGTCCAACTGGCTGTTCCGGCCAGCGGCGCGCTTCCAGGGACTGCCCGCCTCCGGCTTCGCGGCCTTCGATGTCCGGGACCGCGATGCCCGGCGCCAGGCGATCATCGATGCGTTCCATCCGGCGCTCAAGCTGCTGGGAGAGGACCTGGTCGAGGAGCTGGGGGAGCCCGCCCTCCACCCCACCTCCCCTCGTCTGGACTATGGCCCAAGGGCTACCAGCCGTTTTGCACCTGGCTCGCCCTCTCCCGGCAGGCCCAGCGCTACCAGGGTCACGCGCAGCTCAACGTCGGCGTGCACCGCGACCACGTGGGCTGCGCCTGGGCTGGGACGCCTCCGCCGACTCCCTTCGGGCGCTTCCGAGTTCCCGTCCCGGCACGCCCACCTGGGCGAGGCGATGGCCGCGCTGGCGGCCGAGGAGGGTTCCCTCCGCGTCTCACGCCGCCGGCGCCCTGGCCTGAGGGCTCGCGCCTGGTCTTCGCGTCCCTGTCGGACTGGACGGCCGCCTTCGACGAGGCGAGGCGGCGCGGGGTGTGGTTCGAGCTGGGCGTCCGCCTCGAGCTCCCCGAGCAGCTCGAGCGCGTGACCTCCGCCGCGCTGGGAGCGAGGCGGCACGGGTCTTCCGGGCGCTGCGTCCGCTGCACGCGCGCATCGCGGGTGCGGTAGAGGGGCGGAGTGAAGGCGCCTCAGTGGCTGACGCCGACCGAGACCTGAGGCGGGCGCGCGGTCTTGGAACGGGGGCTGGCGCTGCCCTCGGCAGGTTCCATCTCGATGGGGATCGGGATCTCGGAGCACGACCTCGGCCCGGTTCTCTCCCGAGAGAAGAAACGCGCCGCCGCCTCGCTGCCGGTACTGGTCGGCCATGGCAGCTCGCGGGTAGTCCACCAGTGGGTGCAGCTCGACCAGCGTGCCGCCGCGCTTCTCCAGACCCAGCGGACCGCGCGGCCCTCGAACAGGCGGCGCGTGCGGCTTCCAGGACCCAGCGCTCGCCGTCCCAGTCGTCCACTGCCCACGGGTCGTAGCGCACGGACCGGTGAGGGAGATCGATGGTCGCGCGGATGACGGGGGTCATGTCGTTTCTACCTCCCGCCGCCCATGTCTGGGCATGGCTGCAAACGACAGACCAAGACCGCTACCCGGTGCCACCCTGGCGGAGCAACACGACGCGAGAGAGTCGTCCTCCAGCCGCTCCCGCCGATGAACTGGTCCACTTCACGAAGCAGGCTCCGTCCCGCCTCCTGCGCGGGAGATTGCGCAGCCGTCCCAGGCGCCTGGCGCAGCCGCTCCGTGCCGAACTCCTCCCCGGCGGCGTTCCGGGCCTCGGTGAGCCCGTCGGAGTAGATCACCGAGCATCTCGCCCGGGCGCAGCTCCAGCTCCCCTGCCGGTAGGCAACGTCCTCGAGCATCCCCAGCGGATACGAGGACGCGCCCAGCCTCCTCGATCCCCGACCAACGGGCCAGGAGGGGAGGATTGTGCCCGGCGTTGAGGTAGCGGAGGTGCGCCACCGCCGGGTTCCACCTCGGCGTAGAACAGCGTCGCGAAACGGTTGGGAGATCCCGTCCTGCACCAGGACCGTGTTGAGCCGCTGCGGCCCAGCTGCTCCAGGTCCGGATGGTCGCTCGACCACCGCCCGCAGGGTGGCCTGCAGCTTGGCCATCAGGAGGGCGGCGCCCAGGCCCTTCCCTCGCCACGTCGCCCAGGGGGCGATCCCCACGCGGCCGGAGCCGGTGCGCAGGTAGTCCACGAGGTCGCCGCCCACGTCGTTGGCCGGCCTCGTGTAGCCCCAGATGGACCATCCCGCCGCCGCGGGGGTCGGTGGGGAGAAGAGCGCGCTGGACCTGGCGCGCGATCTCGATCTCGTCGCGGGCCAGGAGCTTGTCCTTCAGCTCCAGCGTGAGGACGAACAGCAGGAACAGGTACCCCAGGGCTGGAGGTCCACGACCACGCGCGTGGTCTCGTTGGTGAAGCCGAGATGGCGTCGCCGAAGATGACGAGCGCGGCGGAGGCCAGCAGCAGCAGCCGCCGGGGCGGGGAGAGCTTCAGGAGCAGCCCGCGGATCAGCCAGCCGGTGACCACGAAGGCGCGCCGCAGCCGCGCCCACATGCGATCCACCTCGGCGCGGTGGTCCTCGTCCAGGTAGAAGCGGTAGATCTCCGTGCAGGCCCTCGCGGAACGTCCCTCCCAGGCTGACCTCCCGCAGGTCCTCGAAGACAATCTTTGAAAGGCTCTGCGGGCGCCGCTCCTCCACGGGCGGCCGCCGGTCGGCCACCCGACGGTCCTTCGTACTCGGCTCGCTGTCCACCCCAGGATTCTAGTCGGCCAGGAGGCGATCCGCGCATCGGGGAAATAGGCCCCAGGATCGCCGCCTCCGTCTCGCCCCGCCGGGCACGCACCGCGGCGCCGCGTCCGGCAGAGGCCGACCCCGTGGCCGTAGCCGCTCCCCCTGCAGCGCCACCATGCCCCCTCGCGGTGCACCTGGAACCGGGCGCTCCACACGTGTCCCCAGGCATCCGGCCGGTCGAGGCGCGCGCCAGCGCGTCGCCGCTGCCGAACCGTCCCGGACTTCCGATGGCGCACCACGACGATCCTTTCCCCGGCCGCGCACGAGCTCGACGATCGTCGAGCCCGACGCTCTCGGCCGGCCGTCGGGAGCCCGATGGCTCGCCCGAGCTGCCGCTCGAACTCCGGAAGCGGCACACAGTACCTGCCAGGCGCGCGGCGGGCAGCCGGGATCGCGGATGGAGACGGCGCCCGTGGGATGGGGACGCCGCGCGCGCTGGCGCCCTCCCTGGAAGACGAGGGCGGGATCCTCGGTGGCGCCCGCCGCACGCTGCGTGGAACACCGCGAGGCGCGACCGCTGCCTGTCGGGGAGGAGCAGGACGCGGCCGCGGGTCGCCTCTGCCGCCGCGCGGCTCCGCGGACGGTGCTCGGAAACGCCGGAGCGGAGGAGGACCTGGCAATGCGCGTGATCGCAGACGCGGGCGCGAGCGTGGCCTCTCCTGGGCGGCCAGCACCCAGGAGCGGGTGACGATGGCCTGCGCCCGCAGCGCCGCCTCCGGGCGCCCAGGGGACCGTCTCCGAGCGCGATCGCCTCCGCCACGTAGCTCCTCCAGGGGAACGGTGGCCACCACCACGACCTCGCCCGATTCCGCCACGACGGACAGGGAGGCGCGGATCTGGCGGTGGTCCCCGGCCCGGGGCGTGAGCCTCCAGGTGCGCCTCGGGAAGGACATAGGGTTGCCGCACGGTCTTGCCGTCCGCCCGCAGGGCGCCGCCCGCCGCGGTCAGGACCACCGTCGTCGGCCCCTCCACGCCGAGCCTCGAGGAATGGAGCTTCCCGAAAAGCAGCACGGTGATCGGGGCTCGGTCCGGCGGGCAGTCGGGCGCCGGCGCCTCCGGAGTCCCGGCCGACCCAGGACCAGCGCCAGGGCCGCCAGGGCGAGGACGTGCGCATGGATCGATCCTACATTCCTGGAACCCGGCGGCGGCCCGGCGCGTTACCCTCTCGACCACAGGAGGAGACCGCCATGCGCCGCCGGATGCTGGGCCCGCTCGTCTCTCGCTGCGCGTCGCCCTTCTCCGGAGCCGCCGCGGCCCCCAAGGCGCGCCTGGAGCGGACGGTCATAGGTCCCCCCGGGGCCCGGTTCGTGCTCGACGCCGACGGCGGCAGCGTCGTCGTGCGCGGCACCTCCCGGAGCGACGCGCACCTGGTCGCGACCTCCAACCTGGAGGACCTCGAGTCCAAGTTCAAGATCGAGATCAAGGAGTCGGCCGGCGAGGTCCGCGTGGTCTCGCGGAAAGAAGAAGGGATCGGGCAGCAGCTGGTTCGGCTTCTTCGGCAGCGACAGCTCGAACCTCAGTTCGAGGTGGAGGTCCCGGAGCGCACGCCGGTCCAGATCGACACCGCCGGGGAGCGTGAGCGCCTCCGCGCCCGCGTGCCGACGCCGACCTCGACACCGCGGGCGGCCCATCACCGCCACCGATCACCAGGGGCGTCTGAAGGCCGATACCTCCGGCGGAAGCATCCGTCTGGACAAGATCCGCGGCGACGCCGACGTGCAGACCGCAGGCGGCCGCATCGAGGCGCGCGCCATCGAAGGCAAGCTGAACGCCGAGACCAGCGGCGGCTCCATCGAGATCGAGAACGTCACCGGCGACCTCCGCGCCGAGACCTCCGGGGGATCCATCCGCATCGTCGGTGCCGGCGGCCGGGTCGAGGCCGAGACCTCGGGGGATCGGTGGAGGCGACGTTCACGCGCGGCAACGACCGCGGCGGTGTGCTCGACTCCTCCGCGGGATCGGTGCGGGTGAACCTCGACCCCACCGTGAACCTTCTCGATCGACGCCTCCAGCTCAGGAGGCTCGGTGCGCAGCGAGCTGCCCCTCAAGGGCGACGATGCACCGCTCGGCCGTGAAGGGGACCCTCGGGGAAGGGCGCGAAACCTCCTGCGGGTGCACACCTCGGCCGGGCTCGTGCAAGCCATCGGGGCCATCTGGACGCGCTTGCTTGACAGTCCCGGGACCCCTGGGTAGCGTCCCATGCTTCCCGCCCAGGAGGTCGCCGATGGGTGCCGTGGCCCGCGCGCGCCGTGCTCGCCTGCGCTCTGCTCGCCGGCGCCAGCCATGCCTCCGCGGACGACGGCTTCCTCGGCCGAGACCGGGTTCGACTTCTGGGCCGCCGACGATGCCCAGCGCGCACAGCGCTTCCGTGCGCTGGTACCCGAACGTGCGGAACAGCTGGATGATGCAGTACGGCGCCCGCGTGGGCGGCGAGCGGCTGCAGTTTCCGGGGTGGACGTCACCGCCGCCACGGTCGGCGGCGCTTCGTGGGGATCAGCCACGCCGTGGGCCGGATCTGGCCCACGGTGACGCTGGGGCTGGACAAGCCCTCTCCAGGACGGCGACATCGTGGACTTCGAGACCACCGGCACCCTCGGCGCCCGGTGGTTCATGACCGCACGAGGCTCGGCCACCTACGCCATCCACCTCGGCGCATTCCGCACCGAGTGGGACGGCGCGCCGGGGCAGCCGAACCGGACCGGCTACGGACTCTTCGCCGGCTTGCACCAGTCCCGCCTCTCCCCGTCAGGCGTGGCGCGCTCTCGGGCCCGAGGCCTCGTGAGGACAGCGGAAGCTGGGACCGCGAGGTGGAGTTCCTGGGGGGCGGGCGCTCCGGGAGACTTCTGGGCGGGCGTGGCGCTGGACAGCTTCTCCACCGAAGGCCGTACCGACGTCGGGATCGGGCTCGAGCGGGTCTGTCTCGACGACCCCACCAACGACCTGACGGTGCGGTTTCGCCGGCGAGCTGCGCGGCGAGTGGCACTTCGGCGTCCGCACCAGCGTGCTTGAGAGTTCAGCCGGTCCGTCGTCCCCTGATCGGGATCTCGGCGGGAGCGGTGGCCGGCCCGGCCCACGACACCACGACGACTGGCACGGCCGCGCTGTGGGCGGGCGTGCGCTGGCAGCGCATCAACTGGCCGCGTCGCGGTGCATGTGGCTGCCGTCGGACGCCAGCTGGTCGCCGGCGACGGCTTCGGAGGACCGCATCGCGTGGGCGGCCTCCATGTGCGGCTCCGGCCTCCATTCCGCCAGCGCTCTCCTCGTACCCCGGCGTCCGGAGCTCGCGGCCGCCGCGGCGTTAGAACTGATCCTTTCTTTACACGCGATGGGGATGAACGTCTCGCCTCCGTCGCGTGGCGAGCGCGGAGCGCGTGCGTTTTTCGCATGGCACGTCCTCTGCAATTGAAGCCGCCACTACCCCTCCTCGCCTCTAGTCCACTCCCTCGGGAGGATCCATGAAGCAGACATTCAACTGCCTCGGAGCCGCGGCAACGTTGCTCGTGCTCGTCGCGGGATCTGGTCTCCTCCAGGCTCAGACCGCGACGGTTCGTCCGGCTGGACGCCGTCCGCCGCCAGCCCGGAACGGTCATGGCGCCAGATCCCAGCGGCCAACACCGTCACCATCAAGTCCGACGCTGTTTTCACGCAGACTTTCCTCCTGGTGAATCCCGATGTCAATCACCGCCATTGCCGAGCTGAAAGCGTCGGCGACCACGTGCGCGTCGAGCCCACGCCCGGCGAGAAGCTCAGTGATGCCGCCACCCGGACCGCCTCGCGCCCGAGGTCAGCGGTGGGATGCCCCCGTAAGGCAACGCGGGCAGCGCCGAGACCCTACGGCACTCCCCAGCGGACGGTCAGCACGGGATCGGCCGGTCCTGGGTGAGGCGCCGGATGCCGGCGGCGATCGTGAAGCGATGCCGGCGAGCCCCGGGTCCACGACCGGTCGCCCGGTGAGCACCGACCGGCCGGTGCTGTGTCAGAGCCCGACCCTGACCGTGACGCCGACTCCCCGCCTTCTCCAGCCCCTTCGCTCACCTCGACCTCCACCCTCCCCGACTCCCCGCCGACCTACATCGCTCAGGCGACTCCTCCGCCTCCGTCTTCTCCGCAGGGTCCAGCGCGCATGTCGATGCCGACGCCGACCGGATCAAGATCTTCCTGAGACCGCCAGTCCTTGCCCCTGGTGGGGCGCCATGCGCCTGTTATGCCCTTCTGGCGGCCTGGCGCTCCGCGCGACCCGAAAGCAGCACTCCTGACTGGAAACAAACCACTGGCCGAGCCGGTTCTCCCCCTGATGCAGGATCGGGGCTGTTTCCATCCGCTCCGGCCCGGTGTCACCCCCGTCCTCCCGTGGGGCCCCGAAAAGGGGGCCCTTGGGGCGTTTGACCGGAGCGGCGCCGCGTCGTAGAAGGTGGTCGCCCCGTAGGGGACGTCATGCGGCGAACGATGGGATGGCTGGTGGCCGGGCTCCTGGTGGGAGCGGGCGCTTCGGGAGCGGTCCGGCGGCCGGCCACGGCGAGCCGGGGTGGTCACGCCGGTGCGGGTGGCCGCGCGACCGCCTGCGATCTCGGCCGTTCGAGCAGCTGGGCGTGGACGTGACGACGGCGTGTTCGGCACCTGGGCGCGGGTCTACGTCGTGCCCGAGGAGGCGGCAAGCTCGCTGGCGCTCGGCTACGCGCTCTCCAGCGTGGCCCCAGGCCCCGGGCACGAGGGGATAGAACGACGACGTGGAGAGGCGACGGCCGCTGGTGCGCCAGCGGCGTGGTCCCCAGCACCTTCCCACACCTACGAGACGCTCGACCTCGGAGCTGCAGCCAGGTCGCGGCCGCGCACCCAGCCATCGCGCGGCTGTACGCCATCGGGAACCTCGGCGCAGGGGCGCGCACCTGCGAGATGGTGCAAGGTGACCGAGAATCCCTGACCTCGAGTGAGGACGAGGCCCGAGGTCGGCTACATCGCGGCGATGCACGGGGACGAGGTGGATGGGCGGTGGCGAGGCGCGTCAACCTGCTCCATCTCCTGGTGGACGGCTGCGGCGTGGATCCGCGCCTCGCCGCGCGCGTGGAGCGCGCCCATCGAGAAATCCGGCTGCTGCCCTGGATGGGAACCCCGACGGCACGGCACCCGTCCAGGCGCGCCAACGCCGCTGGCTTCGACCTCAACCGGAACTCGTTCCCGGACCAGTTCGCGGATGCCGCGTGAGCCAGCCACGACGGGGCGGCCGGTCGAGGCGCAGCACGTCATGCGAACTGGGGGTACGCGCACAGCAGCAACCTGTCCGCCAACTTCCACGGCGGCGCGCTGGTCGAACGAACTACCCGCGCTTCCACACGATGGAACCTCGCCGGGAGTCGATGACTACCCCCGGCCGCCCCGACGACGCGCTGCTGCGCTCGGTGTCGCGCGCCCTACGCAACGCCGCCGCAACGGTCCCATGGCGCGGCCAGCAACGAGCGATCGCCTCCTGGGACCGGGGCATCTCGCAACGGCGCCGACCTGGTACCGCATGGCACGACGGCGGCATGCAGGACTGGAACTACGTCTGGCGCGGGGGGACGCCGAGCTGAGCGCGTTATGGAGATGGGCGACCGTCGCCGTGGCCGGCGGGCAGCACGCTTCCCAGTTCTGGGAGACGGAACCAGTCGCGAGGATGCTGGCCGTTCCTCGAGCGCGCGCAGGAGTGGCGTGCGCGGCCTGAGTGCGACTGACCAACGCGGGGCTCCCTCTGCGCGCGGCCGTGCGCGATGAGCGGGGTCAGCAGCTAACGGCGGCGGCCAGCACGTGTGGAGTCCCGAAGGTGGTCGGGACTTCCACAAGCTGCCTGCTGCCCGGGCGGTACGACCTCGAGGTCTGCGCCACCGGGTACGCCACCGCGCTACCTGCGGGACGTGGTGGTGCGGCCGGCGGCCGTGCGCCGGGACGTCGTTCCTGCGGCCCGCCGTCCACCAAACCAGGCAGCCGACCGCCGCTACACAGCCGTGCGGGACGGTGCCGACGGCGAGTCGGCCCCCGGGGAGGCCTCTCCGACCTTTCCGTCACCATGAAGAACTTCGGGCAGGGCGCTTCGCCTGGCGTCACCGGCGTCCCTGGAGGCGGTGGGCTTCGATCGCAACGTGGTCCAACCGCGCCGGCAGCGCCGTATCCCGAGCATGCCGGCGTTGCGCGTAGCGGGTTCGACTGCGCTCTCCCTACCACCGGGTGACGGCCGCGCCGCGGGCGCGCCCTGCGCGACCACAGGCCAGGGTTCCGCGTGATCCGGTGGACCGGCTCCCACGGCGGCGCGGCGCGCACCGAGCCCTGCGGCGCCCCGCTGGGAGCGGCGACCTGCACCACGGTGGCCGCCACCGACGTCCCGAAGGCGGTGCCCGACCACCGGGAGAGTCTGGAGAGCACGCTCTCCTTCCCGGTGCGACCGCGAGATCTCCTCCGTCGACGCGTCCGTGGACGTGCTCCATCCCCTGCTGTCGGCGATCGCCCGCGTGAGCGTGCGCTTCTCCGGCCGGTGCGCGGTGGCTGCTGCACAGCCGTCCGCGGGGGCTCGGCGGACAACACCTGCGGCTGGTACGACGACACCCTCTTCCCTGCCGCGTGAGCCGCTCACGTCGCCTGCGCGGGGAGCACGCGGCGGGGACCTGGACGCTGCCCGTGGCGGAGGACGGCGTCCCGTCCAACACGGGGGTCTGCTCCAGGGACATCCGGTCGGTGAGGTCTGCGGCGCGGCCGTCCTCTGATTCCGCGGCGACGCCGGAGGTTCGAAGCTGGCCGACTTCTCAAAGGTGGGGAGCGACCTGCGGATGAGCGTGGTGGGGCTATCCCGGGCCTGGCGTCGTACCGCGTCTGTTCGCGCCGGAGCCTGCAGCACGCGACTGGCTTCGCGGACGCGACCGCCGCCGAAGCGCCGATCTCCGCGGACGCTCAGCTTCACCGAGACCTGGCGGGAGATCCGGGAGAGACGATCCTTCTTCCTGATGTCACGGGGGTGGGGGCCAACGGCGAGGGGCCCGCTGGTATCGGAGATCGCCGCGCGCGGGAGGCGCGGTGGTTGCGCCGGGTCACGGCTAGAATGGGGGCAACCCCTCACCGACAGGAGCCCGTCCATGGCGCGCGGAAGCCGATCCCAGGACACCAAGACCGCGAGGCCGCGGAGCGGCACCGGACTACCACCGCTCGAGACCCCACGCAGGCTGGGCCAGACCACAGGCAACGTCAGCTCGCAGCGACAGGGACGGCGAGGGCGGCGCCGGCGGTCCCCGACCGGGCTCTACCGCAGCATCCCGCGGGGACGGGCGAGCGTGAGAGCGCAAGCACGCCGCAGCCCCGAGCAGGACGGCGAGCTCTCTCGACTCACGCAGCGGGCGCACGCCGAGCTGGAGTGACGGGAGCGACGACTTCACCGGCAGCGAGCGGGCGGAGCAGGTGCGCTGGAGACGGAGCTAAAGCGGCCGGCCCGAGGTGACGCGGAGTGCCTCCACGTCCTCCGGCGTGATGGAGGGGAGAACGTGGACCTCGGGGCGGATACGGTCGCACCCCTCGACGAAGCGCGCGCGCCCCGGCGTTCCCCGGACGAGAACAGGAACGATCCCCGCAAGCCGCCCGACTCCGCGATTCAGAAGCCGTAGATCGGCCGCGGCTTGTCACTCGAGGTAGCGCGCACGAGGGGCTCGCGCGCAGTGCGTTCTGCGGTCACGCGCCGGCACAAAGCTCGGGTGCCAGGCCACCGGCGCCCGTGCACGGTGGCACCGTTGCTCGCGCAGCTCGGCGCCAGCAGGCCGCGCGAACTGGCCCCTGAGCCAGGTCGCCCGGCCAGGCCGGGGCGGGGCGGCGCCGCACCGCCTCCCTGAGCTGCGCCGCGCACGAGGTTCCCCAGGGCGTACGCGGGGAGTAGCCGGATCAGTCCGGTCGACCAGTGCACGTCCTGCAGGCAGCCCCGCGCGCGTCGTCGGGGGACCGCGAAGTCCCGGTGTCGTGAGCCTGCATGCGGGCGTTCCAGGCGGCGGGCGCGCCCTCGGCCTCGAGGTCGCCGCTGCAGGAGCGCGCGCTCCAGATCGAAGCGGAGCATGTCGATTGCAGGTTGTAGGTCAGCCTCGTCGGCGTCGACGCGGATGAGGCTGGGCTCCACCGCGTTGAATGCTGCAGACCCACCACGCGCGTCGAGGAGCCCAGTCCCTCCAGGCCCTCCCAGCAGGCGGCGCCTGGGGCAGGGCCCAGGCCCAGAACGCGCCGCGAGCGGCCTGGCACCTTGGTTCTCCCACAGGCGCGACTGGCTCTCGTGGATCCCCAGCGAGCAGGCCTCGGGCGAGCGGCTGGCCGCAGCGCGTCGCCTCTTGGGAAGGCCCTGCTTCGTAAGAGCGCGTGCTCCGACCTCGTGCGTCGTCGAGCCGAGCGCGTCCGGGAAGCGGTCCTCGGTGGTAGCGTACCGCGTGGTGCGCGCGTCCCCAGGCCCAGCCCCGACGTGAGGAACGGGTGCGCTGCACCCGTGAGGCGGCTCGGCCTCGAAGTCGTAGCCCAGGGAGGCGGCCACGAAGCGGCTGAAGGCCTGCTGGGCCGGGGACCGGGAAAGCGAGGCGCGCTGCAGCGACGCGTCGGGCTCTGGTGGGCGCCCACGCGACGCGGTGAGGATGGACGACCGCCGCCTCCCGCAGCGAGCCCGAAAGATCCGCTCCAGCATCGGCGCCGCCGCATGCTCGCTGGCTCGTAGGTCTCCGAGGAGGTGTCAGTCACGGTAGGGCTCGCCGCCCTCGTGTGCCGCAGTGGCAGGCCGCCTCCTGGCGGCGGAGCAGCGATCTGCTGCTGGAGGCCAGGGGGCGAAGCGGGGCGAAGCCGCTGGGGTGCGCCGCGCGCGCCTTCCAGAACCTCCATGGCGCGTGAGCTGAAGATCGCGCCTCATCTCCGCCAGCTCAGGGAGGGGCGGGCAGGCGCGTGGCGCGCGTCGTGGGGTCGCGCAGGCCGGGTCTCGCGGAGGTTGGCGGCGGCGTCGGCGTCCTCGCAGGAGCCGCGGCCGTCGGCCTCGCTGGGCCGCCAGCCACCCGCCCAGGAACGGTCGGATGGCGCGCCACGCGCCGTGCACGGCGGGCGAGCAGGCACCATCCTCCCGCCCGGAAGGCCACGCGCCTCGGGAGGCATCCGCGCGCCTCCCCGGTCCCACTCCAGCGCGTGGACCTGCGACCGAGGCAAGGGTCTGCGCCTCCGCCAGGTGGGCGAGCAGGCGCGCGATAGCTTTCCCGCTGCGCTCATGCCGGGGATCGTAGCAAGGCGCCAAATGCGGAAAGGTGCTAGGCGTCCGGCCATGGACGTCCCGGCCCGGACGGTGGACGCGTTCGCCGACCGGCGCTTCTCGGGGAACCCCGCTCCCGTCTGCCTGCTGGAGGTCGCGGTGATCCCTGCCGCGACCCCTGCGAGAAGGCAGATCTGCGGCCGAGATGAACCACTCGGAGACGGCGTTCCTGCTCGAGTCAGCGAATCGGCTGGGCCCTGCGCGGTGGCTTCACGCCCCGCGTGGAGGTCGCGCTGTGCGGGCACGCCACGCTGGCCTCGGCGCACGTGCTGTGGGATCAGGAAGTCGATCTTGCGCGCGACGCACAGTGCTGTCGTTCCACACCGCGAGCGGCGTCCTGACGGCCGCGCTGGAAGAGCGAGCGCATCGCGCGCTCGACTTCCCCGGTCGAGTCCGCGCGGACGCTCGATCCCCGGTCGCCGAGGTCTCGCGGAGGCGCTGGGCGCGGAGATGGTGGGGGTGGGTCGGAACCGGATGCGATCCCAGCTGGCCGGAGCTCGAGGACGAGGCCACGGTCCAGGCGCCCGGCGTTCGCTCTGGCCCGGCTCGCGGGCTATCCCGGTGCGCGGAAACAGGATCGCCACCGCACGCGCCAGCGCGTCCGGGCGTGGACTTCGTGTCCCGAAGCGCTTCTTCGCGCCGCAGTCGGGCGTGGACGAGGACCCGGTCACCGGGTCCGCGCACTGCGCCCCCGCCCAGGCGGTCCGGGCGGCTGGGGCGGACGGCCATGACATTACAGGAAGGCAGCTAGCATTACGGTCCCGAACGAAGTACAA
>ERZ1370068.7589-contig-6499_pt1 | contig 24752 bp, 26 predicted proteins | sample MGYA00561227_ERZ1370068 | MGnify/ENA primary metagenome ERZ1370068 (study PRJEB38410, sample SAMEA6850437) | metagenome | study: Metagenomic assessment of the ecological functions of the soil: analysis of the soil microbiota associated with the...
AGTTACGTATTGCTGCGATCGCCTGCGCGTAGCGCTCGAGCAGCTGGTGCGGATGATCGGCGGCAAACGCCTGCAGGCGCTTCACGACCGCGGCATAGTCGAGCGCATCGGCAAAATCGCCGGTGCGAAAGACGTCATCCGACGGCAGGCCGAGCTCGACGTCGAGACGCACGATCTGCGCGAGACGCCGCTCCCACTCGTAGATGCCGATGCGCGTCTCGACGCGCAGGTCGTGAATGAAAATCGCGTTCATGCCGCTTTGCTAGAATCAGTCTGTAGCGTCAAGGCCGCGTCGTGCTCGCGCTTCGGTCCGATGTTTCCACTCTCATTCTAACCGACGCTCCGCCCATGCTCGCCTCGCTCGCGTTCGTCGTCGCCGCGTACCTCATCGGCTCCGTTTCGTTCGCCGTCGTCGACGAGCAAGGATGTTCGGGCTGCCTGATCCGCACAGCTACGGCTCGAGGAAATCCGGTGCGACCAACGTCCTGCGCACCGGCAACAAGGCGGCGGCGGCGTTGACGCTCGCCGGCGATGGCGGCAAGGGCTTTCTCGCGGTGTTCCTCGCGCAAGCGCTCGGACCGTCGTTCGGCGTCGCCGACTGGACGGTGCCTGCCGTCGCGCTCGCCGTGTTCGTCGGTCACCTGTTTCCGGTGTTCCACGGCTTTGCCGGCGGCAAGGGCGTCGCGACCGCGGCGGGCATCGTCTTCGCGCTCTAGTTGGCCGCTCGGGCTCGCGCTCGCCGTCGCTATGGCTCGATCATGGCGCTGGGCTTCAAGATCAGCTCGCTCGCGTGCGCTCACTACCGCGGCGCTGGCGCCGATCGGCGCGTTCGTCGTTTTCGGCAATGCGCCGACCGCGTGGGCGATCGTCGCCGATCTCGCTGCTGCTTTTCTGGCGGCACCGGTCGAACATCCGGCAGCTGCATCGAGGGCAAGCGAGCGCACGATCGGGCGCTGACGCGCAACCGCGTCGCGGCTGAGCGTTCAGACCGCCGGCAGCGACGCCAGGTCCCAGCGCGGCATGACCGAAAAGGCGTAGATCCGTCGCTGCGCGCGCTGCGACAAGCGCAACGCGCCGACCAGCGCGATCATCGCGCCGTTGTCGGTGCAGAATTCGAGAGTCCGGAAAGAACGCCTGCCCGCCGCGTGCTGCCGAGCGCCGCCGCGAGACGCGCGCGCAATTCGCGATTGGCGCCCACGCCGCCGGCCACGACGAGCCGTTGCGCGTCCCGTCGCGTCGAGCGCCGCCAGCGCCTTCGCCACGAGCACGTCGACCACCGCGTGCTGGAACTCGCGCGCGATGTCGGCCCGTCGCGCGTCGTCGAGCGTTCCTCGCGCCGCCTCGCGGCGCACGAGCAGGAGCGCGGCAGTCTTCAAGCCGGCTGAAGCTCATGTCGAGATCCCCGCTCGCGAGCATCGGCCGCGGCAGCGACACCGCGCCGTCGCGCCCGCCTCCGCCAGGCGCGGCGAGCGCCGGTCCGCCGGGATAATGCAGGCCCAGGAGCTTCGCCGTCTTGTCGAACGCCTCGCCGGCCGCATCGTCCTTGGTGTCGCCGAGCAGGCGGTACCGCCCGACGCCTGCGACTTCGAACAACTGGCTGTGGCCACCCGAAACGAGCAAGGCGACGAACGGAAACTCGGGCTTCGGATCGGCCAGGAGCGGCGAGAGCAAATGGCCCTCCATGTGATGGACGCCGATCACCGGCTTGCCTAGCGCGATAGCCGAGCGCGCTTGCAATGCTGGCGCCGACCAGAAGCGCGCCGGCGAGACCCGGACCGCGCGTGAAGGCGATGCCGTCGAGATCGGCGAGCTTGACGCCAGCGTCGCGCGAGGACGCGCTGCGCGAGCGGCACGACGCGCCGCACGTGATCGCGCGAGGCGAGCTCGGGCACGACGCCGCCGTAGATCGCGTGCATCGCCACCTGCGAGTGCAGCGCATGCGCGAGCAGACCGCGGCCCGTGTCGTAGACGGCGAGGCCGGTTTCGTCGCAGGAGGTTTCGATGCCGATGACGAGCATGGGACGTGGCCGGTGCTGCGAAGGTCGGCACGTCACGATACACGGTCGCGTCCGCCGGCAGCAGCCCGCTTGGCGGCACCCGCGTCGGTTGCCGGCCCGCGCGGTTCACGTTAGACTAGTCGATTGTCGTTATGTCGCCAAATGCCCTCGGCGTCGAGGGCAAATCAGAAGCGAAGGAATCCGCTACATGCCCAGTGTCCGCCTCCGCGACAACGAGCCGTTCGAAGTGGCGCTGCGCCGCTTCAAGCGCACCATCGAGAAGACCGGCCTGCTCACCGAGCTTCGCGCCCGCGAGTTCTACGAAAAGCCGACCGCCGAGCGCAAGCGCAAGCTCGCCGCCGCCGTCAAGCGCCACTACAAGCGCCTGCGCAGCCAGCAGCTGCCGCCCAAGCTCTTCTGACGCCGCGGCACGGCTGTCCAACCGAGGGGCGAAGCGATTCGCCCCTTTCGTTCTCCTGCGCCGGAGACCTGCCTGCACGCTTTCTTGCCGCAGCGCCGCCGATGTCCGACTCAAAGTCCAGAGTCGTCGAAGACATGAAGACCGCCATGCGGGCGAAGGACGCCGCGCGGCTGTCGACCATCCGGATGCTGCTCGCGGCGATCAAGCAGCGCGAGGTCGACGAGCGCATCGAGCTCGCCGATGCCGACGTGCTCGCGATCATCGACAAGATGATCAAGCAGCGGCGCGACTCCATCGCGCAGTTCGAGGCCGGGCAAGCGGGACGACCTGGCCGCGGTCGAGCGCGCCGAAATCGCGCGTCCTCGAGGCTACCTGCCGGCGCGGCTGCCGACGCCGAGATCGATGCGTTGATCGCCGACGCCATCGCGGCGACCGGCGCCGCCGGGATCGCCGGCGATGGGCAAGGTCGATGGCGCTGCGTCAAGCCCAAGCTCGCCGGACGCGCCGACATGGGCGCCGTTTCGGCCAGGATCAAGGCGAAGCTCGCCGGGCTAGCCTGAGTCGCATTGGCGGGCTACCGGCTGCCGTCCGCGCGGTTCGCGGCCAGGCCGGCGCGCGACCGGCAAAGTTCTCGCCGAATTCACACCTTTCGCCTTCGCCGGCGGCGCCTATAATGCAAAGGTCCCCTGCCCTGTCACGCTTCCCGGACGGCCCCATCGCGACGGTCGCCAGGAGTTGGCATATTCGCCGGCCTGCAGCGTCAAGTCCATGATTCCAAACGATTTCATTCAGACGCTGCTATCCCGGATCGACATCGTCGACGTCATCGACCGGTACGTCCCGCTCAAGAAGGCCGGCGCCAACTATCAGGCCTGCTGCCCGTTCCACGGCGAAAAGACGCCGTCGTTCACCGTGAGCCCGACGAAGCAGTTCTACCACTGCTTCGGCTGCGGCGCGCACGGCACGGCCATCGGCTTCCTGATGGAGCACGGCGGCAAGGCGTTTCCCGACGCCGTCGAGAGAGCTCGCCCGCGACGCCGGCCTCGAGGTGCCGCGCGTCGAGCGTCCCGGCGAATCGGACCGGCGCGAGCAGGCGATGGACCTCACCGCCATCACGCTCGAGGCCGCGAAGTTCTATCGCGCGCAGCTGAAGGACGCGCCGCGCGCCATCGAGTACCTCAAGGAGCGCGGACTCACCGGCGCGATCGCCGCCAGGTTCGGCATCGGCTATGCGCCGGACGCGCTGGCAGCCGCTCGCCGCCGTGTTCCCCGCTACGACGAGCCGGCGCTCGAAACCGCGGGGCTCGTCATCGCGGGCGACGCCGGCAAGCGCTACGACCGTTTCCGCGACCGGATCATGTTCCCGATCCACGACAGCCGGGGCCAGGTGATCGGCTTCGGCGGCCGGGTGCTGGGCGACGGCGAGCCCAAGTACCTCAATTCGCCCGGAAACGCCGCTGTTCTCGAAGGGCCGCGAGCTCTACGGCCTCTTCCTCGCGCGGCAATGCGATCCGCGAGGCCGGGCGCCGTCGTCGTCGTCGAGGGCTACATGGACGTCGTCGCGCTCGCGCAGCACGGCGTCGACTACGCGGTCGCGACGCTCGGCACGTCGACCACGCCCGCCCACGTGCAGAAGCTCTTCCGGCAGAGCGATCGCGTGATCTTCTGCTTCGACGGCGACGCCGCCGGGCGCAAGGCCGCGTGGCGCGCGCTCGAGAACGCGCTGCCGGTCCTCGCCGACGGCAAGAACGCGGGGTTCATGTTCCTGCCCGACGGCGAGGATCCGGACGACTTCGTGCGCCGGCGCGGCAAGGCGGCGTTCGAGGCGCTTGGCCGACCAGGCCACGCCGGCGTCCGAGTTCCTGCTGACCGAGCTTTGCGCCCAGCATCCGCCGACGTCGGTGGAGGCGCGGCGGCCCTGGTGACTGCCGCGCGCCCCTATATCGCCGCCCTCACGGCGCCGGTGCTGACCGCGCTTGATGCATCGGCGCCTTGGCCGATCTGACCGGCTTGCCGGAGACCGAGATTGCGGCGCCTGCTCGGGGCATCGAGCGCAGCCGACGGGGCATCGGGCGGGTCCGACCGTGACGGCCGCACGCCGATGCGACAGGCTCCCCGGCACGCGGGACGAGCCTTCGAGACGCCGCTTGCGGCCGGCGCAGTTCGGGCAGCGCCGCGCCCCGTCGCTCGTCCGTGAACTCATCCAGGCGCTGCTGCTCCAACCTGAGTTGGCACGGTCCGGCGACGCTCCCCAGCCGCGAGGGCGGCGCCCTGACGATGCCGCGCTGTCCGCGCTGGTCGCATATTGCGCTGGAAGCGAGCACACGCTGACTACGGCAGGGGTCATGCAATATTTCGCCGAATCGCCGCACGAATCCGTGCTGGCGAGCGCGCTCGCCGCCGCCGAGGACCACGGGATCACGGCCGAGCACGCAGCGGTCCACCTTGCGGCCGGGGTGGCGCGTTACTGGCAGCAGGCTCAGCGGGCGGGTTTCCCCGGCAGCGCCGGCGAATCGGCCGCGACCGCGGAGGAGGCCGAACGCCTCCGCCAACTGGAAATGGTGCGCCGGGCGGCTTCCGATTTCGCAGCCAAAAACCACCCGCGACCACTAACCGGATGATATAATTTGAGGTTTTCCCCATCGCCCCCATCTGGTATCGCGATGCCCCTCGCTTCGGGGCACGCCGTACCTGACTCATTAGGATGACCATGGCCAAGAAGCCCGCGAAGCCAGTTCGCAAATCGCCCGCCAAACCCAAGTCGCGCAAGCCGGCGGCGAAGAAGCGGTCGGGCGCAAAGGCGCGTCCGGCTTCGAAGAGGGCCCGGCCAAGCGGTCGCATCCGCCCCGCGAGCCGGCTCCGCGAAGAAATCGCCGCGTGCGCGCCGCCAAGAAGAAGGCAGCGCAAGCCGGCAGCGAAGAAGAAGGTCGTTGCCCGCAAGGTCGTCGCGAAGCCGCAGCACAAATCCACTGCGTCCGTAAAGTCCGGAGCCAAGACCGCTGCCAAGGCATTACCCAAAGTCGTTGCCAAGGCGCCAGGGCAAGCCGCCCAAAGTGATTGCGGGCAAGGCAGGTGCACCTGTCGCGCCAGCGCCGACCAAGGCTGCGGGTGGCAAGGCCCCTGTCGCCCCGCCTCACAAGCCGACGACCGCCGGGTGAAATCGCCGCGAAGATCGCCGGCAAGCGCGCGGCCGACGCCGCCAGCAAGAAGGGCAGGAATGGCCGGCACGCCGAAATCGCGCCGCGCGTGCTCACGCCCGCCGACGTCGAAGCGCGCAAGCGCCGCCTGAAGACGCTGATCGTGCTCGGCAAGGAGCGCGGCTTCCTCACGTTCGCCGAAATCAACGATCACCTGCCGGACGACGTGCTCGACGCCGAGCAGATCGAAGGCATCGTCAGCATGATCGGCGACATGGGGATCCAGGTCTACGACGAGGCCCCCGACGCCGAAACGCTGCTCATGTCCGACGCCGCGCCCACGGCGCCCGCCGAAGACGTCGAGAGAAGCCGCCGAGGCCGCGGTTTCGACGCTCGATTCCGAATTCGGCCGCACGACCGACCCGGTTCGCATGTACATGCGCGAGATGGGCTCGGTCGAGCTCTTGACGCGCGAAGGCGAGATCGAGATCGCCAAGCGGATCGAGGAAGGCCTGAAGCACATGATCATGGCCATCTCGGCGTGCCCGATGACGGTGGCGCAGATCCTCGACCTCGCGACCAAGATCGAGAAGGACGAGTTCAAGATCGACGACCTGGTCGACGGCCTCATGGACTTCAACGAAGCGCTCGACGCGCTCGAGGACGTCGACGACGAAATCGAGGCGAGCGAGGACGAGGGCGACGCCGGCGCGATCGCCGCGGAGAACCTCGAGCGTCTCAAGGTCGCGGCGCTCGCGCGCTTCGCGACGATCCGGAAGCTCCACGCGCGGATGCTCGTCGTGCTGCAGAAGGAAGGCCACAAGGCGCCCAAGTACGTCGAGCTGCAGAAGAAGGTGCAGAACGAGCTGATGCAGATCCGCTTCTCCGCCCGCCAGGTCGAGAAGCTCTGCGACAGCGTGCGCTACGAAGTCGACAACATCCGCCAGATCGAGCGCAAGATCCAGGACCTCGTCGTCAACAAGGGCGGCATGCCGCGTCCGGATTTCATCAAGAAATTCCCGGAGAGCGAGACCTCGCTGCGCTGGATCGACCGCGAGGTCGCCGCGCATCACAACTACAGCGAGCAGCTCGCCAAGTACCGGCAGGCGATCGTCGAGCAGCAGCAGAAGCTGCTCAACCTGCAGTCGCGCGTGATGATCCCCTTGAAGGACCTGAAGGAGATCAACAAGCAGATGTCGACGGGCGAGGCCAAGGCGCGCAAGGCGAAGCGCGAGATGACCGAGGCCAACCTGCGCCTCGTGATCTCGATCGCGAAGAAGTACACGAACCGCGGCCTGCAGTTCCTCGACCTGATCCAGGAAGGCAACATCGGCCTCATGAAGGCCGTCGACAAGTTCGAATACCGCCGCGGCTACAAGTTCTCGACGTACGCCACGTGGTGGATCCGGCAGGCGATCACGCGCTCGATCGCCGACCAGGCGCGCACGATCCGCATCCCGGTGCACATGATCGAGACGATCAACAAGATGAACCGCATCTCGCGGCAGATCCTGCAGGAGACGGGCCAGGAGCCCGACCCGGCGTGCTCGCCGAGAAAGATGGAGATGCCCGAGGAGAAGATCCGCAAGATCCTGAAGATCAGCAAGGAGCCGATCTCGATGGAGACGCCGATCGGCGACGACGACGACTAGCCACCTCGGCGACTTCATCGAGGACCTGTCGACGGTCGCGCCGTCGGATGCCGCCGTCAACGCGAGCCTGCGCAACGTCTGCAAGGACGTCCTCGACACGCTGACCTCGCGCGAGGCGAAGGTGCTGCGCATGCGCTTCGGCATCGAGATGAACACCGACCACACGCTGGAAGAGGTCGGCAAGCAGTTCGACGTCACGCGCGAGCGCATCCGGCAGATCGAAGCGAAGGCGCTGCGCAAGCTGCGCCACCCGTCGCGCTCGGAAAAGCTGCGGAGCTTCCTCGAAGGCGAGGGATAAACGCGGCTGGCATTGCAAGCATGAAACGAAACGCCCCGGCAACCCCGGGGCGTTTTGCTGTCATTTGCTCTCTGTTGAGGCGACTCGCGACGCGGGCCGATCCGGGGCCCTCACCCGAGCGTCACTTCAGGAGCAGCACCGGCACGCGGCTCCGCGCGACCACGCCGGTGGCCACCGAACCCATCACGAGGTTGCCGAGCGCAGTGTGGCCGTGCGTGCCCAGGGCAATCATGGTGAACTTGCCTTCCCGGCACGCTTGACGATTTCCTCGGCCGGGACGCCGACCGCCTTGTCGATTTCGAACGGGATGCCCTTGGCAGTCAGCGCCGCTCGCGCACCGGAGAGCGCAGCTTCGCTCTCCTCCTCGTAGTAGCGTTGGATCGCCTCCTTGCCGATCTTCGCCGCAGCCCCTTGTACGGCACCGCGGGGTGGACATAGAGAAGCGTGAGGCTCGGCGTTTCGCGAAAGTACGCGAAGCTCTTGACCAGCGTTTCGAGCGCAGCCAACGCCTGAGGCGAACCGTCACAGCCAAAGAGGATTTTCATGAGGAGGTCGACGCGGGGTAACGCGGGCTAGTTTAGCCTACGACGACGCGCGTTCCGCCCCGTTACGGCCAGCTCGAGGACGACGTTGACCAGATCCGGGTCGTCCGGATCGTCGCGCGTCGTAAACCCGAACGCGCTCGGCGAACCTGAGCATGGCGGCATTGCCGCGCAGCACCGCGCCTTCGAGGCGGCGCAAGCCGCGCGCCTTCGCGCACGCCGCGAGCCGGACCATGAGTGTCCGCGCCACGCCGCGCCCATGCCAGGCGTCGGCAACAACGATCGCAAATTCGGCGGATTCCCCGCCCGGCCTCGTGCTGTAGCGCGCGACGCCGACGATGGCTGCAGCCCCTGCGCCTTCGTCGACGGCGACCAGCGCCATCTCGCGGTCGTAGTCCACCTGCGTGAAGCGCGCGAGCATCGCCGGCGTGAGCTCGTTCAACTGGTGGAAGAAGCGGAAATAACGCGTCTTCTCCGAAAGCGACGCGACGAAAGCGCGCTCCAGCGCTGCATCCTCCGGACGAATGGGGCGGACATGGAGGCGCGCGCCGTCGTCGAGCGCGACATCGGTGACGAGCTCCACCGGATAGGGATGGATCGCCATGTGACCGTAGCGATGCCTGGTCGTCTCGAGGCCGCGTATCGATCGTGACGCGCGCACCCGCGATCTCGACCCGGTCCGCGCCGATTCTCACCGGATCGAGCTCGAGCGTGCGTACCCAAGGCAACGCGCAGGCGAGCGCCGAGACTTGCACGAGCAGATCGGACAGGGCGCCGGTCGCCGCCTGGGGCACGCCGGTGCTCGACAAGGTGCCAACTCCTTCGTATCGCGGATGAGATCGCGAGCAAGGCGCAGGTTGAGCGGCGGCAGGAGCGACGGCGACGTCGGCGCCCTGACCCGCGCAGCGCGCGCCGAACGTAATCACCGGCCCGAACACTGCGTCGGTTGCAGATGCCGATCGCGACGGTCGCGATCGCGTCGAACGCGCCCTCCTTCTCAACGACCACGGCTTCGACTTTTCGGCCGCCGACTTCCGCACCCATGATCGCCGCCCAGGCGCGCGTCAGCATCCGGCTGTCGCGAACGCGAACCGTCGCGGTCTGCAATGTAGGATCCGGCGCGGATTCGCGCCGTGCGGAACGCAGTGTCACCGGATAGCGAAGGCGTCGCGCTGCGGCGATCGCCTCGGCCAGCGTATCGGCCGACACTGCCGGCGCCACCGGCAGCGAGAAGGTCGACAAGAGCGTGTTGGTCTCGATTTGCGTCAACGCGGTGCGTCTTGCCGATGCAGCGTTGCTGCGCAGTTGCTCGACCGCGCGCAGGTCGGGCGCGTGCGGCTCGGGTTGGGGCGGAGGCACCTCGAGCAGCCATTCCTGATGATGGCGATAAGCCGCGAGGAACGAGAACGCTTCGATGGCGTTCTCCGGCGTATAGAAGTTGGCGACGCCGCCCGCTTCGAGCGCCGCGCCGGCTTCGCGGCGATCGACCGCGCCGAGCCACGCCGCCAGCACGGGCTTCGTCGAACGCGCCGCCACCGCCGCCACCGCACGCGCGGTATCGGTGGCACCTACGACGGGTCGAGGCACATGCAGGGCCAGCACCGCATCCACGCCTTCATCGCGGAGTGCAGCTTCGACGGCGGCGGCCATCGTTCGCCGGCGACGCATCGTCGCGCACATCGATCGGATTGCGACTCGCGCCATTGGGCGGCAACATGGCTTCGAGCGCTTTCGAGTCGCCGGCGAAAGGTGCGCCAGCGCGATGCCGCGATCCGCCGCGCTGTCGGCCGCCAGCGTTCCGGGGCCGCGGCCGTTGGTGACGATCGCGATCCGGTCGCCGCGCGAGCTTCGGTGCATCGCCAGGATCCTCGCCGCGGCAAAGAGCTGGGTGTACGTCTTGACGCGCACCGTGCCGGCGCGCTTCATCGCCGCGTCGAAGACCGCGTCTGGCGACGGCGCGTCGATGGCAGCGAGCTCCATCGACCGCCCTGCCCGCAGCACGACGACAGGCTTCGTCCGCGCCGCGGCGCGCAACGCCGACAGGAAGCGCCGCGCGTCGCCGATCGCTTCGGCGTAGAGCAGGATGCCGTCCGTATGCGGGATCGACGACCAGCGCGTCCAGCAGGTCGCCGAATCCCACGTCCATCGCCGCCGCCCAATGCGGCCACCGTCGAAAAGCCGATGCCGACCGATGCCGCGAAATCGAGCATCGCGGCGCACACCGCTCCCGACTGCGCGACGAGCGCGAGCCTGCCCGCAGTGCGCGGCCGCGCTGCCGAGCGTCGCGTTCAATCCGATGTCGGTTCGGACGACGCCGAACGAGTGAGGTCCGAGCACCCGGAGATTGCGCGTCGACGTAACCGCGAGGAGCGATGCCTGCCAACGCTTTGCGTCGGAAGGATCGGGCGGCGCCTTCCGAAAGTATGATCGCCGCCTTTGTTCCCGCACGCGCCGCATCGGTGAGCACGCCTTCGACCGCCGCAGCCGGCGTCGCGATCAGCGCGAGGTCGACCGGTGTTCCGATCGCACGCAGCGATGCGTGCGAGCGCCGCGCGAGGACGCGGCGATGACTGGGATTGACGACGATGAAGCGCACCCTCGTAGCCGCCGTCGATCAGATTCTCGAGGACGATCCGGCCCATCGATCCCGGCTTCGCCGAGGCGCCGACGAGAGCGACCGAAGCCGGCAGAGCAGCGCGCGGAGGTAGTCGGATTTCTGCATGCGGTGCGGTCGACGCGCCTCTGACGCTATCGGCCGCGCCCGCGAAGTGTAGCGCGACGCTATAATTCCAACGCGATGCGCCGCGCGATCCATGCCACTCGCACCGAGGTCTTACCTTAACCACCCCTGGAATCGACGGGCCCGTAGCTCAGACGGTTAGAGCAGAGGACTCATAATCCTTTGGTCGCTGGTTCGAATCCAGCCGGGCCCATCCTCTATCCCGAGCGTCGATTGCGTCTTGTACTGCGTTCTACGCGGTCGCGCGCTAGAATCACACCAATTCCCGACATGGTCGCGACCATTATGAATAGCCGAATGCCCTGTCGATGACTAACATACTCGTCGGCGTTTTCGCCATAGTGCTGTGTCTGATCAATGCCGCCGTGTGGACTTTTGTTTCCAATATGCCGCTCGCGGGCATCGGATGGATCGTGGCCGCATTTCTCTGCGTGCGGCTGCAAAAGTGGTCGCGCGGTTTGTAAGGCGCAGATTCCTCAACCGCAGCTCGCTGCTACTTTGGCGCTCCAGGGCACACACTCACTCTACTTTCGAGCCGATCCTGGACGCCAATAGCCGAGGGTCTCCGCAAGCGTGACCCAGTGGCTCGTTTCGACTCCGAACTTCGCTGACACTTCGCAGTCACGGTCGATCCAACGTTCGACCGCGCCCGTAATTGAAGCTGGACACGCGCATACGCTCGGGCTTGCCCAACTTGTCGCGGGTGATCTCCTCGATTACTGCAACATGACCTGGCCAGAGGGTCAAAACTACGACATCTCCAACTTGCAACTCCCCGGGCCGAATGTTGTCATGCCAATTGCTCCGGGGAGGGGGCGCGCTCCGGTCCTCTGTTCGACATAGTCCCTGGAGTACCCTTTCTTCGCGATCCAGGTAGCGCATTTGGCCGCGGGATCGCTCTCACCTTGGGCGCGCCCCGGCGTCGGCACTCCCGCAAGCATCCCCGCAGAAACGATGATCGGAAGTGCGAGCCGTGTACAAGCCAGCGTCATGTGATCTCTCCGGGGAGCTGAAGCAGTGCAACGAGCAAGGTAACCGGCGACCGCGGCCTGGGCGAAGACCGTCGGCGGGCGTTCGTGTTCGCCGCGAGGTTACGCCCCCGCGCATTTCACCATCGCCGCTCGATCTTTAGCAAGGCTCGCCAAAGCACGTAGGTCATCACAACCGATGCAATGAACCCGCCCGCAATCCATGGCCAACTGTCGTCGACCGACATCGAGGATGCCGCCGGGAATTCCGCCAGCAAGAGTGCCAATACTCCGGCAGCAAATGGGTTGGCGTTAAGCCGCTCGCCGCAGGCGGGGCAGATGAATTCGGGCCCATTGCCGCCGAGCGCAATCTCGCAGAACAAGTGGGGCACGACGCCATTAGCTTGGGCAAAACCTGCCGCGTTGAGGCCTAACGAGTAAGGCAATCGGAGCGCCGGCAAGACGCTCGCCAAGTAGAAGACTCCATGATTCGGCGCGCCATGCTGGCTGCGGAGTTAGAATCAATCGAAAGATCTCGCTACGCGGCCCCGACCCGCTTCAGCACCTTGCGCTCCGGCGCAGCCATCCACTCGGATTCGCGCACCCAGCGCTCGACATCGCCCGTTGCGAGCGGCCGGCTGATCAGGAAGCCCTGGATCATGTCGCATCCGAGCGCGCGCAGCCGCTCGAGCGTCGCCGCGTCCTCGACGCCTTCGGCCACCACGACGAGACCCATGTTGTGCCCGAGATCGATCGTCGAGCGGACGATGATGCTCGTTGTTGGCGTCATTGGCGAGGCCGAGCACGAAGACCTTGTCGATCTTGAGCTCGTGGACCGGCAGGCGACGCAGGTACGCGAGCGACGAATAGCCCGTGCCGTAGTCGTCGATCGCGAGCTTGCAGCCGAGCGCCGCAAGGCGCTCGAGATTGCGAATCGCGTGGCCCGGATCGTCGAGAATCGCGCTTTCGGTGATCTCGAACGAGATCCACTGCGCCGCGCAGTGCTCGCGCGATAGGAGCGCCTCGAGCGCGTTCCGGCAGGTCGAGGTCGCTCAAGTCCGCGCGCCGACAGATTGATCGAGACGTTCATCGGCAGGCCGCGGCTGCGCCATGCGGCGCATTGCGCGACAGCGCGACCAATCACCCACTGCGTGATCGCGCGGATGTAACCGGTCTGCTCGGCGAACGGAATGAATTCCGACGGCGGCACGAGCCCGCGCGACGGATGCTGCCATCGCACGAGCGCCTCGACGTGGTGCTCGACGACGCTCCCCAGGCCGACCTTGGGCTGATAGACGAGCGCCAGCTCGTCGTTGTCGACGGCCTTGCGCAGATCGCTCATCAGCGACAGCCGCTCGACGCTGTGCTGATAGTAGCGGTCGTCCCAGACCGCGATGCCGCGATTGCTGCGCTTCGCCTCGTACATCGCGACGTCGGCGCAGCGCGCAGCAGCTTCGACGATTCGTTGCCGTGATCGGGACAGCTTGCGAGACCGATGCTCGCGTGGATGTCGACGACGTGCCCTTCGAGCGTCATCGGCGCTTCGAGCACGCGCAGGATCGCTTCGGCGACACGCCGCGCGTCGGCGACCGACGCGTTGGGCAGCAGGATCGCGAACTCGTCGCCGCCGAGGCGCGCCACGGTGTCCGTCGCCCGCTGGACCACGGCCTGCAGGCGGGCGGCGACTTCGCGCAGCAGGAGGTCGCCGATCGGATGCCCAAGCGTGTCGTTGACGTACCTGAAGCGATCGAGGTCCATGAGCAGCACGGTGAGCGGAGTGCCGGCGCGCGCGGAAAACGCCAGCGCCTGGTCGAGCCGGTCCGCGAACAGCGCCCGATTGGGCAGGCCCGTGAGCGCATCGCGATAGGCGAGGTCGGTGATTCGCGATTCGCGGGAGAGGATGCCTTCCTGCATCGTCCGGAACGCCACCGCGAGATCGCCGATTTCGTCGTCGTGCGCGTTCGCGGGCGGCGTCGAGTAGTCGCCCGCCGCGATGCGCCGCGCAATGCCGGCGAGGTCGCGCACGGGCCGACCGATGCCGCGCGCGATCGCGCACGCTCGCGATGATCGAGATGACGACGCCGATGAGCGAGATCAGCATGAGCCGGCGCTGCAGCTGCCAGTACGGCTCCAGCGCCACGGCCAGCGGTTGCTGCAGCACGGCGAGCCACGCTTTCATCGCCGCGCATCGACAGATCCAGCACGCGCGTCGACCGCCTCGTCGTTGTCGTCGGCGTTGCCGTTGCGGTCGTTGTCCGTGAACCGGTCGGGCAGTCATGTCGCGCACGAGCGCCGATGCGCTCGGCCTCCGACAGCGGTGCTGGCCTGCACGCGCCACGATTCGTCCTGCGCACGGGCCAGGAACGAGACCTGCAATCGCGTGAGCCGGCGAAGGTCGCGCGCCAGCGCGTCGTCGACGCGAAACCCGACCGCGAGCCACGCGACCGGCAGCGGTGCGAGAACGGGCACGATCACGAGCTGGTAGAGCTCGCCGTGCAGCACGACCATCGCGGACGCCTGCTGCGCGTCGCCGGCCCGGTCGAGCAGTTCGGGAAAGGCGAAGCGCTGGCCGGTCGCGGGGCTGCCGGACGTGTCGGCGAGGACCTGGCGGTCGAGGTCGACCAGCAGCATCATCGCGGCGTCGATCCGCTTGCCGTGGTTCGCGAGGACCGAGGCGATGGTGCCTCGGTCGCGTGTGGCGACCGTTTCGCGGAACGCATAGTCGGCGGTCAGGAGCCTCGCGCCCTGCACGAGACGTTCGGTGTCCTGCTCCAGAAAGCGGTCGAACACGCGCGCGCCGGCGACAACCTCGGCGCCGACCGGACTTGCGCGCGGCAGCTCCGCCGACGGTATTGATCAGCAGGTAGCCGCCGACCTGCACCAGCACGACGACGAGAATGAACGGCGCGAGGATCCGCGCCTGCAGGCTGCGCATCGGCAAGCGTCGGCATCCGCATGGCGAGGACGCCGCTTCAGTCCCTGACGGCGCGGCGGTCGCGGACCGTGGCTGCGCCGCAAGCCGAGACGCACGGTTTCGGGACACGACGAACTGGCGCACCTTGTGCTATACATGATGAAATGCTTGCATCGACGCACATGCAACGAGGCCATCGCCGCGTCGCGAATGCAATCTACAAACGATGAACAAATTCGTCCCACGATGTCCGAGCCCCGCTCAATCTCGCATGTGCTTCGCACCACGCGCACCAGTTAGCGCATACCCAAGCAAGATTCCTGCCGCAGTGCACCGCCCGGCGAACGATCCCAAAGAACGCCTCGGCACGCTCTGCGGCGCGACGCAATCGCTGCGCCTGGATGGTGCTCGCGGCGGCGTTCCTCTGCGCAGTGAATGTCGCTGCGCACGCCGAATGGTTTGTCGATGCCGACGCCGGCGCGATATTCGACAGCAACCTCACCGGTGCGGCGAGTGGGCCCGACATTCGATCCGATTGGGCCGCGGCGCTGGACGCCAGCATCGGGCACTTCTTCGCGCTTTCCGGCGATGACGGCCTGACGCTGGCCGTCAATGTGCGCGGAGAGGTTTATAATCGATTCCAGGGACTCAATCTGGCGGCGATCGGCGCATCGGCCCGCTATCGGCACAAGTTCGGGCTCGGGCGCGACGTGCCGTCGGTATCGTTTGTCGTCAACAGTTTGTACGGCGACTACCGCGATTCCGTCCGCACCGGGGCCCGCTTCGACCTGCGCGCCGAATTCGCAATGCGCTTCTCCGAAGCCGATCGACGCTTTCGCCGGTGTCGCTTACGACCGGCGCTACGGTCCGCACGGAGTGGCGATCGTGCCGGGCTATTCGGGCGAGGTCTTCAGCCTCACGGGCCGGAGCGCGTACGTCACAGGTGAACTGCGCGATCGACGAGCCTTGGCTGCTCAGCGTCAATGGCGCCGTCCGCCGCGGCGACGTGGAATCCACGTCGCAGCAGGGACTCCGGTCGTTTCTGGCCTCGACGGCGATCGCCCCGGATCCCGCGTTCAACGATCCGAACCTGTTCGCCTATCGGCTGCCCGGAACGACGCTGGACGCTCGGGCGCGACGTCGAGCTATGCGCTTCAACGAGCATGCGTCGCTCAACGTCCACTATGCGCTATGCGTTCACCGACTCGCCGCAGAATCTCAAGTACCGGAGCAACGTCGTCGGCCTCTTGTACGCGCATCGTTTCTAGGGAGGGCGCATGACGAGCATCCCGCGCGGTTCGCGGCAGCTTGTTGCTGGCAGCGATCAGCCATGGCCGCCGGAGCGCAGACGCCGAGTTTCGAAATCGCCGCGACCGTCGCGGACCAGCAGGGCAAGCCGCTCGCCGATGCGGTCGTCGTCGCCGTTCCGGTCGACGGCAATCTGCGTCTGCCGCCCGAAGGCGCGCGAGGACACCGTCGACCAGGTCGACAAGCAGTTCGTGCCGAAGGTGATGGCGATTGCGGTCGGCACGTCGGTGTTCGTTTCCGAACAACGACAACATTCGCCATCAGGTCTATTCGTTCTCGCCGGCCAAGCGCTTCGAGTTGCCGCTGTATGCCGGTGTCCCCGCCCAGCCGATTCTCTTCGACAAGCCGGGAGTCGTCGTGCTCGGCTGCAACATCCACGACTGGATGGTCGGCTACATCTACGTTTCGGAGTCGCCCTACTTCGCGAAAACCGGCGCCAACGGGAAGGCGAGGCTCGTCGATCTGCCTGCCGCGCGCCTACGTCGTGCGCGTCTGGCAGCCCGCAGGCGGAGGCGCCGAGGAATCGACGCGCAAGACGGTCGACGCGTCGAGCGCGCGCGTGGCCGACGTCGAATGGGTGTTGAAGCTCAAGCCCGAGGCGCGGGTCCGCCGCGCGCCCACCGCCGAGCGCGGCGCGCGCGCTACTGATCGCAATAGTAGGCAGCGAAGCATGGTCCCCTTTCCGGAGCTTCCCGCAGGCAACGACGAGGACATCGACGGGCTCGAGACGACGCTAGAAATCGCAAGCGATCCCCAGACGCTGGCCGACGGAGATCCGAGAGGCCAGGGAACAGGACGCCTGCCTCATCATCATCCGGGGAAAGATGCAGGGCTCCGTTTCTTTCTCACGCGCGACGAAATGATCATCGGCCGCGACCCCGCCGCCGAAATCTCGCTGGCGGACGAAGGCATCTCCCGCAGGCACGCCAAGCTGACGCGAAGGGGCAACGCCGTGCTGCTGACTGACCTCAGGTCGGCGAACGGCACATTCGTGAACGACCGGCGCGTCGTGGAGGCGCGGAGACGCCGCTCGCCAAGGAAGACATGCTGCGGATCGGCAACTCCATCCTCAAGTTCCTGCCCGCCGGCGAGAGCTGAGATCATCTTCTACGGCAACCTCGGCGCCGCCGCGAAGCACCGACCCGCTCACGCGAATCTACAACAAGGGTACCTGCTCGAGGCGCTCGGCGCCAGTGGAAGCGCGCCATGGCGCTGCATACGGATTTCTCAGCTCATCTTCTTCGACCTCGACCACTTCAAGAACATCAACGACACGTTCGGTCACGAAGCCGGCGACGACGTGCTGAAGGAGATCGCCCGGCTCATCCGCAGCGACTTTGTCCGGCCGAGGGACATTTTCGCCCGCTACGGCGGAGAGGAGTTCGCGCTTCTCCTCCCAATACCAGCGGCAAGGCCGCGTTCAGAGCTCGCGGAACGCATCCGCGCGGCCGTGGAAGCGCACGCTTTCTCTACGAGGCGAAGCGGCTTCCCGTCACCTGCAGCATGGGAGTGGCCGCGCTCGACGCGGCGATCGACTCGGCGGCGACGCTGCTCAAGGCCGCCGACAAGGCGGGCTACGCATCGAAAGAGCGGGCCGCAATCGCGTGACGATGGCGGACTGACGGCTATTTTTCGGCGGGCGCCGTGCAACTGCCAGGCAGCGCTGGCCCAGTAGGTCATCCGCATCGACTCGTTCCGTCGCTCGTCATCGTCATTCTGCATCTTGCTCCTCGTAGGCGCCCGTGCCGAAAACAACCTCGCCTTCCATAGTGGCGGGATCGCTGCCGGCGCACGCCATCTTGTAGGTGTACTTGTTGCCCGTGCGCTTGCTGTCGACGATCTTGCAATCGCTTCTGCTGGAATGGATTCGTCGTCCTTGCCGTTCTTGCGAGCACGAGATCTCGACGACCTGCGCCGGGACGGATGTCGCCATTCCGGGCATTTCCATCCGCGACGAGATCTCCCACTGATCGTCGGTGCCTTGCGCGAGCGCGGAGGGCGATGCCGCAACGGCGAGGGCGATGAACAGCGCGGCGGCGGCGCGCGAAGCGTAGCGATCGATGCGATCTGCATCCGTGGTCTCCTCGTTTGCCGGCAACGATGGTTTGCCGAAGCGGAAAGCGTGCCCCGCGACCGAAAAATTGTACCCGCCCGGAGCACGACGACCGAAGTTTTCCGCAAACGGCTGCGCGCGACGGCGCGCCGCCACCGCGACGCGCGTTCAGCCCAGCCGTGACGAAAGCCTTGATCTCCTTCGCCATCCGCGCGAGCGAAGGCCGATTGGATGTACCATCATGTGTCCGGCTTCGAAATAACTGACGGTGACGCTCTCGCGCTGCCCTTCGCGCAAGCCTAGATGGTTTATCGTGTAATCGGCCGCGGCGTGAGGCGTGCCGAGGTCGCAGTAGCCACAACCGCGTATACCCGCATGTGCGGGTTCGCGTGCATCGCACGACGCAGGGTCTCGCCGACGTTCACGTATTTGTTCGCGAAAGTCCTTCCACGCCCATTTCTCCCAGAGCGGCGCATGGACGACGCACGACGGCGTCGGCTGTCGAACGCCTGAGCTTGTCCTTGAGGAGGCGGTTGATGCCCGCCGCGTAGGCGCCGATCAGGTTGGTCATCGCCGGATCGTCGTCGGGCTTTTCGCCGGCGTCGTCCCGGTCCCGTCGAAAGCGCGGAGTCGAGCCGGCCGACAGTCAAGCCGCGATGGCGCAACAGCTCCTTGAAGAACCGGAATTCGTGCGGACGAAGGTCGCAGCGCTGACGACTCGGCCGACAAGCCTGAGAAACGCGCCACCTGGCGGGCGACATCGCTTTCGCTTCGCCGGGGACAGCCGCGACCCTGCAGGCAGCGCCACGCTGTACTCGCTCGATCGCAAAGGCTCGGCGAGCCCGACCACCTCCCGCAGCGATTTCTTCTGCAGATCAGGCGCGAGAGCCATGTGATGCCAGGCGGTGGCCGCGCAAGTGGGGAGGAACAGCGCGTAGGGCAACGTTCGTTGCCCGGGTCGAATGACAGCGTCTGCAGATCGACTGCGGGAGACGAGCATGATGCCGTTCAGGAAGATGTCGTGCTTTTCCTGCAGGTGCAGCGACAACCCTGCGGCGCGAGTCGTCCCGTAGCTCTCGCCGATCAGGTACTTCGGGCTGCCCAGCGGCCGTAACGCGCGAGTAGAGGCGAATGAACTCCCCGACCGCGTCGAGATCGCGCTGGTACTCGCGAAATTCCGCGACCTTCTCGCCCTCGACCATCCGCGAATGACCCGTGCCGACGGGATCGATGACACGAGATCGCTTTCCGCGAGCAGCGTGTGCTCGTTGTCGACCAGCGCATAGGGCGGCGGCGGAGAATTGCCCATTTCATCGGTCGCCGCGCGATGCGGCCCGAGGATGCCGAGATGGAGCCACACGCTGCTCGAGCCGGGTCCGCCGTTGAAGCTGAAGATCACCGGCCGCTTCTCGGGCTTCTTGACGCCCTTCAGCGTAGTATAGGCCGTGAAGAACATCGTGGCGCGCGGCTCGTCCCCACGCGCTTGCCTTCAGCTGTCGCGGCCGTCGCCGTCGTAGTCGCGCAATACCACCGTGCCGCAGGTCGCCGTGTACTCGAGCTTCTTCTTGCCGAGCGCGTAGGTGTGATCGGTCGCGACGATGCGTTCCTGCGGCTCGGATGGCGGAGTTGGCGCTGCTCGGCTTCCTTCGGCTCGTTCATGGGTCCCTGATCCCCTGTGTTGGAGAAACTGCGGAGGATAGCGGCCGGCGCGCGCCTAGCGGTGCCGGTGTCCCAAGCCGGCGGCGGCCGTAGAGGTTCGCGCTTGAGGATATCGATCCGGTCGAGAACTTCAGGGTCCGATGCCGCACCGGCGAGGCGCGACGCCGATCCAGCGGACACGGAGATAGCCGAGGCGGTCCGATCAGAAACTCGACGTGCGAAGCACACTGCGCCGCTGCAGGCGATTGGCGCGCAAACATGGCGATAAGCCGTAGCGACGCTCGCGGTCCGTGTTCGCAATCACGCTGCGGAGGTCCTCCGGCAACACATCCGCGGCGCGCGACGTGGCGACGTCGACGGCAACGCGATGACGCGCCCCTGCCGCCGCGTAGGCGCGCGCACTCCGACGCGAGCTCGCGCAAGCGCGGCAGCGACTGAGGCGAGCGCATAGAGCACGAGACAGCTTTACCGCCCCTGCCGCGCAATCCCCGCAACGACTCCTGTGGCCGCCCGGGAGCCTCGAACGCGTAAAGTCGGGAGCGACGATTGCGCGCAACGGTCGATGCGGTCGGTCGTCGCGTGTCGCCTCCTGCGCTTCGACCTGCGCATGGGAGGGGCTCCGATCAGGCGTACCGGCATCGTCCGTCTCGGCGAGGCGCGACCGAAACCGAGGCATCGCCGGTGCCGGGAATGCCGTGGCACGATCCACCAGTAGCGGTCCCCGTCGCCAGTGGCGCGGTGCGCGATCGGCGCAGATCTTCATCGCGCTCGCGTGACGGCGCGCGGCCGGATCGGGATTATCGGCGGTGAGGTCATCGACTCCATGGCAGCCGCGATCAATGGGACGCACAGAGTTCGTGTGAACCGTTGACGATGGCGTCCGTCGTGTAGCGGATCGGCGAGGACCAGTAGGTGCTGGGATATGCGGGCACCGCGAGCAGCGGGACGAAGATCGCGGCCAGCGCCACGATACCGGCGAGACCGCCGCCACTCCCGCTTCGCCGGCGGCGGAGTCCCGCAGCGGCGCTGGTACACCGGCCGCGACGCACGCCAGGAGCCGCCTTCAGCCGCCGACCGCCGATCTGCAACCACGCCGATTGTCTCTGACGCGCGCGAACTGTCAGCGAGTGCGCGAACGGCCAGACAGGCGTTTCGTGGATCGCGGGAGGCGTGACGCCAGAAAGCGATCGATCGGCGCGACCACGCTTCGAGTTCCCGGTGATTGATTTCGCCGATCGCATTGCGCCGGATGAGGCGCGCCGCGGCGGGCTCCTGGCGCCAAATCTTTGGTGGCGGTGACACCAGCGATCGGCCATCGCGAGGAGGTGTCACTGCGGCGAAGAGCGCGAGCTCGGCGAGCAGTAGCCGGCCATAGCTCGTGCCGACGAGTGCGGCGGGCACGCTCCGCCGACGAGATACCAGAGGTGGTTCACTGGCGCCGCCCGCCACCATTGCGGAGCAGAAACGCACAACGCCCCCAGCGATGGTCGAAATGCCGTGTCGCCCGAGCGGCCTGGCACGAGCGCCGGCTCGCGGCAAGCAGGAAATTCACGAGCGCGCGGGCAGCGCCCTCGCAGCGCGCCGCGGCGAGCGAGTGGACGAGGATCCGCGACGATTGCCCTGACGTCGCCGTCGAATCCGTCGCCCGCGGCCGCATGACCGGACCATGGCAGCGCGCGAGGTAGTCGCGGCGATGAGGAGCATGGCGAGCATGCCGGCGAACGCGGTGCCGCGCGGCGGCGATTTCGCGAGCTGCGAAGAGCAGCGCGCAAAGCGCGACGGCAGGACCCGACGCGCACCAGCCACGCAGTTCCCGAAGGTCGATCGAGGCTGAGGTGACGAGCGCGAGCGTGGCGCGATCGAGCGCGCCGGCAGCCGGCAATCCGCTCATCGACACGGCGGCAAGGGCAAAAGCCACGCGGTCACCGGAGGCGATGCCTGCGACGACGCTAGCCGATTGCATCAGGGCAGGAAGCGCCGCCGGACCCTGGCCGGGGTCGAGATCCGGCTGAGCGCCGCCGCCTGACGTCGGCCCTTTTCCCGCCACTGGCGAACGCGAACACGAGCTCGCCGAAGAGCAGCATCGTGCCGACGCATAGGTGAACGGCGCGCTTACGGTGGCGAAGAGCGCGTTCATCGGCGAACGCGGGACGCGGCGGGCCCTGGCAGCGTCCACGGCGCGACACATCGAAGGTGAAATCGCCCTCGGTGACGATGGGCGTCGACCGACAGCACGCGCCAGCTCACGCGATAGCCACCCGGCGGGAGCACCAGCGAGCGACACGCGGAGCAGCATCGGGGTCCAGTCGCATCACGCGAGCGTCGCCGCGATCGACCTGTTGCCGCCGCGGATCGAACACCATCGCGAATGCCGCTGAACGCGGTTTGCAGTCGCGCCGCGTGCGTGAACCGCAGCCGGAGCTTTCCCGTCGGGCGCGCGCGAACGACGCTCCCACATGCACGGCACCGGCGCGCGTCGAGAATAGCGTGCGCAGCCGGCGGCGGCCGATCTTGCCGGCACGAATCACCGCCGCGACCGCGACGATCGCCAATACCGTGCGCAGCAGTCGCCCTACATGGCGTTACCGGAAGAGCGGACGCAGCCGAGCGAGTTCGGGAACAGGTCGTCCGGGTAAAAATGGAAGCCGCAATCGATCCATCCGCGTGCCGGCCGCTCGCCTTGTTGACCGGAATCTGCGCTTCCGCCGCCGAGCGCGAAAATACGTGCGCGGCCCAGATGATTCCGGGATTGATCGTGCGCCGGTGGTTCCCGCTCGCGCCATCGATCGGGCGGTCGACATCGCGAATTCGACGATCGTGGAATCATCCAGTCGAACGGCGCGGCGGAGACCGACATCCTGCACGAACGACTGGAGGTACGGAAGCTGTACCCGACGGCGAACCCCGCCGCAGCACGTGCGGATTGCGCTTCGATCCGGTCTCGCCGTCGCTGCCGACCGTCGTCGTGCTCGACCGCGTCGGAAAACCGCCGATGCCGGAGTTGCCCGGTCACGGCGATCGGCCGCAGTGAATTTCGCGTCCGGCGAAAGGTCGCCGATCCTTCCGCCGAAGAAAAAGTGCCGGATCGCAGTCGAATTTTGAACGGCTCGGCGCCCACGCGCTTCGAGCCGCTGCCCCCGATGCGCCCAGTCCACGCCCCTGGACGCGATCTGATTCGCGCTCGCCGCTCCGGTAGAACTGGCGCCTGGCGCCGAGCTCGGGGTTGTCGCCGCCGCGCTCGGCGGTCCCCGCCGCCCGGCTTCAGCCTTGGGGTAGCTCGCGCCGAAGCCGATGCCGAAGTTCTGTCGACGCGCTTCGTGATGTCGGCACCGAGAACGCGCGCTCTCGGTGGCGGCTGGCTGCGCAACGCGGCAAACGCCGCTCGCGGGCACTCTTTGCGCCCGGATGCGTCGGCAGCGACAGCTCGTCCGCGACGAATGGGTCATCGGCCGTGAGCGCCGCCGGAAAGCAGCGCCGCCGACCAGCGCCGTGGCCGGCCGCGGCACCGGACATCGCGGTGCCGGCGCGCACAGGATGAAAAGTAGCGCCAGCACGAGGCGGCCGCGGCGGCAAACTGACGTGCCATTCATGTCGAAACCCTCACACGACTTTCGCAGGGAAGCGGCGCGACGCGACGATCGATGCGGCCGCGCTGGCCGACCCGCGACCGGATCGGCAAGACGAGCGCATCCAGGCGTCGAGGCCGGCGGAGGATGGCTGCGCCAGGCGCTGTGAAAGTGAGGTCCTCGAGCTTCCGGGTGGAACGTGGGCAACATCGCGCGCCGCACGCGCCACGGCTGCGACACCGGGTCGGATGGGCTGCCCCGGGGGAGCCTCGAGCAGTCGAAACGCGGGGCGCGTCGACAATGCAGCGCGCCAGGTGCGTGAGCACCCTGGCAGGCGAAGCAATCGTGGTCGATCGGATGCGTCGGGCTTCCGGGGATGTCGGAGAAGCTCGCCGTGGCCATCGTGCGACGCGTGGCCCGGGCCTGAGGAATGGCAGATGGTGGCGCAGCAGCGCCAGCCCTCGGCGTGCGCGTCGATGCCGATGTCCGTCGTGTACCGGTTCGATGCGGATCTCCAGCCCGATCGACGGCAGGATCCCCAGCGACGACCACGCGATGTCGCTGCGAGCGCGCACCACGAGAATCAGGCGCGCGGCCGCGGGCCGGCGGGAGTTTCGCGCGGGTCGGCACTTCGCGAGTCCTTTGCAGACTCAAGGCGCGCGGGATGCTCGCGTGGGAATCGAGATCGGGGCGCGGCGAGAATAGCACCCTGGGCCTGGCCGACCTTGCGCCGCGGCCGATATTCGCCGATAATAACGAGCGTGCCTACTACTATCGAGGAGCGGTCATGTACAGGAACCTGCTGGTGGCAACGGACGGTTCGAAGCTGTCGGGCAAGGCGCTGGCGCACGCGATTTCGCTCGCGCAATCCGTAGGTTGGGCGACGCTTGACTGCGTTCTTATGCCGCTCCGGAGTATCCGGATGCCGGCCTATGCCGATCGGCGTGGCCCACGAGTTTCCCGTGTCGCGCAAGGAATACGCGAAGCTCGCCGCCGAGGAAGCGGAGAGAGCCTCGGCGACGCCGCCGACGAGGCCGTGAGGCCGCCGGGTTGTTTGCGCGAGACCGAAGCTTTGCGATCGCCTCCGCCCCCTGGGAGGTATCCTCCCGCTGCCGCCAGGAAGAACAAGTGCGACGCGATCGTCATGGCGTCGCACGGCCCGGCGCGGGCTTTCCGCCGTGCTTCTCGGCAGCCCGAGGCAAAGGTGCCGACGCACCCGAAGCTGCCGGCAGCATCGTCGTCCGGTAGCGCAGCGGGGAGCGCGGCCGCCGCGCTGGATCGCCGCTCGCTCGGCACGGGGACTCCGTCCTCGCCGGGTTAAATGCGCGTTTGCCTGGATTCCAAGGGCCATGCGCGTATCGCGATTCTCCTGCTCCCGGACGCTGAAAGAGGCCCCCGCCGCGAGGCGGAGCTCGCCAGCCATCGCGCCTGATGCTCCGCTCGGGCATGATCGGGCGGTTGCTATGGGGACAGCAATACGTAACTGAACGCAGCTAT
>ERZ1370068.4262-contig-3345_pt1 | contig 24744 bp, 43 predicted proteins | sample MGYA00561227_ERZ1370068 | MGnify/ENA primary metagenome ERZ1370068 (study PRJEB38410, sample SAMEA6850437) | metagenome | study: Metagenomic assessment of the ecological functions of the soil: analysis of the soil microbiota associated with the...
GGTTACGTATTGCTGACGCGCTGACGGTGACCGGATTTTCGACCGCCAGCGGCTTCTTTCGGCGCCAGCCGGCTGAGCACCAGATTGGCGTCGGTGATGGTCGGCTCTTTGCCGCCGCGGCCGTAGCAGACCGGGCCTGGATTGGCGCCGGCGCTTTCCGGTCCGACCTGGATCAGGCCTGACGCATCGACGCGGGCAATCGAGCCGCCGCCAGCGCCGACCGTGTGCACCGCCAACCATCGGCACGTGGATCGGCATCGCATATTCGATCTCGATCTCGTTGGAAACGGCCGGCTCGGCATCGCGGATCAGCGCGACGTCGGTCGACGGTGCCGCCCATGTCGTAGGTGACGAGGTTGCGGAAGCCGGCGCGGCGGCCGGTGTAGGCGGCGGCGATGACGCCGGACGCCGGCCCCTGACATCACCGTCTTTGCCGCCTCGCGCGTGACAAAGCGGGCCGAGATCATGCCGCCATTGCCGTTCATGATGAGGAAGTCGCGGGAGTAGCCTGCGCCCCGCGATTCGGTGCGCAGCCGCTCGACATAGCGCTCGAGGATCGGCCGCACGGCGGCGTTGACCGGAGGCCGTGACGCCGCGCTCGAACTCACGCGCCTCAGACAGCAGCGCATGGCCCATGGTGATGTGGCCGTTCGGCCAGAGTCTCGGCGGCGATCTCGGCAGCGCGGCGCTCATGCGCAGGATTGGCGTAGGAATGCAGGAAATGGATGACCAGCGATCTGCAGCCGGCCTCAATGCGAGGCGGCGAACGGCAATGCGCATCTCGTCCTCGTCGAGCGGCGTGCGCACCGTTCCCGGATGCCTCGACGCGCTCGGAAACCTCGAGCCTCAGATTGCGCGGGACTGCACCGGCACGGAAGATGCCGGTCATGCCGTAGGGTTGCGGCCGGGTGCGGCGGCCGAGTTCGATCGATGTCGCGGAAGCCGCGCGTGGTGATCATCCCGGTCACCGCCAGCCGCCGCTCCAGCACCGCGTTGGTCGTGGTCGTCGTGCCGTGGACGATGAGGTCGACCGCCGTCGATCGGGAAGCCGGTGGCAGCCGGAGCGCCGACATCGACGCCATGCGCCTGGTTGTCGATCGTGGTGGGGGTCTTGGCGACGCGCACCCTTGCCGTCGCGACCGTCGACCAGGATCAGGTCGGTGAAGGTGCCGCCGATATCGATGCCGGCGACGACGCTTCCCGCCTGCTGCGCGATCTTTCTCTGACATCGTCGAAATCCGGAATGCGCGAACTACGGTGATGGCGTTGTTTGGAAAGCGGCTTTCCCGCGCCGCAATCTTGACCCGATATTCGTTTGTATACTAATAAATTCCGGACGACAAAGGCTCAGAGTGTTTCCGTCGGCCTGCGAACCGCGGCTTCGAGCCGCAGGGAATTTGCGTTCATGCAGACCGCCAGCGCCCTGAAGACGCGCCGGAGACCGAGGCCACGGCAGTTCGCCGATCCCGGCCGGCGTGCCACGCCGAGACCGTGGTTTCGGTCAAGCACTACACCGACCGGCTGTTTTCGCTTCCGCATCACCCGGCCGCAATCGCTTCGCTTCCGCTCCGGCGAGTTCGTGATGATCGGCCTGCCCAACGCCGACAAGCCGGTGTTCCGCGCCTATTCCATCGCCAGCCCGAGCCTGGGACGACGAGATCGAATTCTTCTCGATCAAGGTGGCCGGACGGCCCGCTGACGTCGGAGCTGCAGAAGATCGTGCCCGGCGACACGGTGCTGATGCGGCAGAAGTCGACCGGCACGCTGGTGCTCGATGCGCTGACGCCGGCCATGCGGCTGTTCCATGATCTCGACCGGCACCGGCATCGCGCCCTTCGCGAGCCTGGTGCGCGATCCCGAGACCTACGAGAAGTTCGAGCAGATCGTGCTGACCCACACCCTGCCGCGACCATGCCGAGCTGGCCTACGGCCGAGGAGCTGTTCGCGCGGCGCTGCGAATGCGACCCGCTGATCGGCGAACTGACGGCTGGCCGCGCTCACCCACTCACAGTTCGACCACGCGCGAGATCCGCCGCGCATGGGCCGCATCACCGCGGCTGATCGAGAACGGCCGGCTAAGTTCACCGATCTCGGCATCGACAGCGCTGAACCCCGAGACCGACCGCATCATGATCTGCGGCTCGATGTCGATGCTGAAGGACGTCAAGGCGCTGGCCGAGGGCCTTGGCTTCGAGGAAGGATCGCTGACAGCCATCCCGGCGGCTTCGTCGTCGAGCGCGCCTTCGTCGGCTGACCGACCAAGACATCTCAAAACCAGGCACATTTTGACCACGCGGTCAAAAATCAGCTCGCTTTCGCTGGCGCCTCTTCAGTTCTGACCACTTGAAAGACCCCGTGAAGCTTGTCAATTCACGTGAGCCTACTTCCGGCGCAAGTGCGTTGAATGGAAAGGGCAGCGAGATGAGCAGCACAACCGCGAAGCCGGATCTCTGGCTCAGCTCCAAGGTGACGCCTGTTGCCGTGCGCGCGCCGCGGCCAACACCCGCTCCGCGCGACCATCATCGCGCGCAATCCCGGCATGGCGCTCGATCTCGGCTTCGCTGGAATCGATGCGTAGCGTCAACCGCTGCGCGCTCGAAGCGCCGCATCGCCAGCCTGACCAAGCGGCGCTGCGATCAAGGCCGACAACCAGGCTGCCTGGCTGCTGCGCGCCGTCGTCGCCTGCATGGATCTGACGACGCTGAACAGCAACGACACCGAGGAGCGCGTGCGCCGTCTCTGCGCCAAGGCGGTCAAGCCGTTCCGCGCGACATCGCCTCGACAGGCCTCGGCATCGCGGCCGAGACGATCCGCGCCGGCGGCGGTCTGCGTCTACCATCCGCTTCGTCGCCACCGCCGTCGACGCCTGCGCGGGCACCGGCATCCACGTCGCCGCGCGTTTCGACCGCTTTCCCGCACGGGCTGTCGCCGCTTCCAGACGCGCCTGCAGGAGATCGAGGCCTCGGTCGCCGACGGCGCCGCACGGAGATCGACGTCGTCATTCCCGCGCGGCACTGGTGTTCGACGCCAAGTGGCAAGGCGCTTTATGACGAGATCGTCGCCGATGCGCGCCGCCTGCGGCGAGGCGCACCTGAAGGCGATCCTCGGCACCGGCGACCTCGCCACGCTGCGCAACGTCGTGCTGGCCTCGATGGTGGCGATGATGGCGGGCGCCGATTTCATCAAGACCTCGACCGGCAAGGAGAAGCGTCAACGCCACGCTGCCGGTCGGCCTCGCGATGGTGCGCGCGATCCGCGCCTATCTCGAGCGAGACCGGCTATCGCGATCGGCTTCAAGCCGGCCGGCGGCATCTCCACCGCCAAGGCGTCGCTCGACTGGCTCGTCGCTGATAGAAGGAAGAGCTCGGCCGCCCGTGGCTCGAGCCCGACCTCTTCCGCTTCGGCGCGTCGTAGCCTGCTCGACCGACATCGAGCGCCAGCTCGAGCACCATCGTGACCGGCCACTACTCGGCCAACCATCGCCACGCAATGGCGTGACGGCCGATCTCCCCTTGAGGAGATGCCTGGCGGGACAGAGGAGGCGCGAAGTGCTTGCCGAGACAACTGATCTGGAGCGCCATGAACATTCTCCGAACTGCTACGCGCCATGGAGTACGGTCCGGCGCCGGAAGCGTAACGGGCCGATGCGCTGGCTGCGCCGCCCGCGATTTCCGGCAAGGCGCTGTTCATCGGCGGCGCCTGGCAGCGGCAGCCACGGGCGGCAAGACCTTCGACGCCAGTCGAACCTCGTCACGGGCAAACTGCTCGCCGAGGTCGCCGGATGCCGGCGAGCGCCGACGTCGACGCCGCGGTTGCCGCCGCCCGCAAGGCGCTGCCCGAGATGGGCGCCGCGTCAGGCTATCGGCGCGCCAGCGTGCTCTACGCCATCGGCCGCGCCATGCAGCGCCACCAGCGCCTGTTCGCGGTGCTGGAGACGATCGACAACGGCAAGCCGATCCGCGAGACGCGCGACATCGACGTGCCGCTGGTCGCCCGCCACTTCTACCACCACGCCGGCTGGGCGCAGCTGCTCGACACGCGAGTTCCCCGGCTACGAGCCGGTCGGCGTCGTCGGCCAGATCATCCCGTGGAACTTCCCGCTGCTGATGCTGGCCTGGAAGATCGCGCCGGCGCTCGCCGCCGGCAACACCGTGGTGCTGAAGCCGGCCGAGTTCACGCCGCTCACGGCGCTCGCTGTTCGCCGAGATCTGCGCGCGACGCCGGGCTGCCGCCGGGCGTCGTCAACATCGTCACCGGCGACGGCGCGACCGGCGCGCGCGCTCGTCAACCATCCCGACGTCGACAAGATCGCCTTCACCGGCTCGACCGAAGTCGGCCGGATCATCCGCAAGGCGACCGCCGGCAGCGGCAAGAAGCTGTCGCTCGAGCTCGGCGGCAAGTCGCCGTTCATCGTCTTCGAGGACGCCGACCTCGACAGCGCCGTCGAGGGCGTGGTCGACGCGCATCTGGTTCAACCAGGGGCAGGTCTGCTGCGCCGGCTCGCGGCTGCTGGTGCAGGAAGGCATCGCCGACGCCGTCGTCGCCAAGCTCACGGCGCGCATGGAGCCGGCTGCGCGTCGGCGACCCGCTCGACAAGACGACCGACATCGGCCCGCTGGTCGACGCCGGTCCAGCTCGAGCGCGATCAGCGGCCTGGTGGCCGAAGGCGCAAGGCGAGGGCGCCGATCTGCTGGCAGCCGTCGATGGCGCGCTGCCCGATCGACCGGCTACTTCTATCCGCCGACGCTGGTCACCGGCGTTGCGCCGGCGTCAACATCATCGCGCAGGAGGAGGTCTTCGGCCCGGTGCTGGCGCCGATGACCTTCCGCACCGCCGAGCGAAGCGATCGAGCTCGCCAACAACACCCGCTACGGCCTCGCCGCCATCGTGTGGAGCGAGAACATCAACCTCGCGCTCGACGTCGCGCCGCAGATCAAGGCCGGCGTCGTCTGGGTCAACGGCACCAACATGTTCGACGCCGCCTGCGGCTTCGGCGGCTACCGCGAAGCGGCTTCGGCCGCGAAGGCGGGCGCGAGGGCATGTATCGAATACCTTGCGCAAAGCGTGCCGCTCGGCCCGGTCATCAAGCCGGCAACCGCAGCCGCGCCGCACGCGATCGAGCGAGCCGAAGGCGCCGGCCATCGACCGCACGGCAAAGCTGTTCATCGGCGGCAAGCAGGTGCGCGCCCCGACGGCAATTACTCGTCGCCGTGCGCTGACCGCCAAGGGCAAGCTTGCCGGCGAGGTCGGTCTCGGCAACCGCAAGGGACATCCGCGACGCGGTCTCGGCCGCGCGCGCCTGCAAGGCCTGGCCGGAGGCGACCGCCTACAACCGCAGCCAGGTGCTCTACTATCCTCGCCGAAAACCTCTCGCGGCCGCGCCGACGAATTCGCCGCGCGCTCGCCGACGCTCACCGGCGCCACGGCCGAGGCCGCGCCGCGGCAGAGGTCGAGCCGTCGATCGAGCGCGCTGTTTCGTCTATGCCGGCATGGCCGACAAGTTCGAGGGCCGCGTGCATCAGCCGCCGGCCGCGCCGTCACGCTGGCGCTGCACGAGCCGGTCGGCGTCGTCGGCATCGTCGCGCCTGACAATGCGCCCTTGCTCTGGCCTGATCTTCGCTGGTGGCGCCCGGCACTGGCCATGGGCAACGCCGTGGTCGCGGTGCCTTCAGGAAAATATCCGCTGCTCGCGACCGATCTCTACCAGGTGATCGAATATTCCGACGTTCCGGCCGGCGCCATCAACATCGTCACCGGGCGCAGCCGCCGAACTCGCCTGGCGTGCTGGCCAAGCACGACGATGTCGACGGGCTCTGGGTCTTCGCCGATGCCGAGACCTGCTGCCAAGGCCAGAAGCCGGAGTCCATCGGCAACCTCAAGCGGGTCTGGACGGCCAGGGTCGCAGCTCGACTGGCGTCAGACGAAGCCGCCGGCGATGCTTTCCTGCGCCGCGCCGTCGAGGTCAAGAACGTCTGGGTGCTCTACGGCGACTGAGCGTCGTCACTCAGGGCCTAGTCTGGGCAGGCGTGTCGGGCTGATTGACGCAGGCGTTAACGTGGTGCCTTACCGAGGAAAGCATTCTTTGGCTGAGGCTTTGCGGGCGGCACGATCGTGCTCGCCCTGGCGCGAGCTGCGATCGCGACCATCCGCCGGTAGAACATCCGGCTGATCGCAAACGCGGACGAGGAGAAGACGCATGGCGGATACCAGACCGGCAAGACCGTTGTCGTCGCGGGCTCGCGGCGCAAGGCATCGAGCGCGGGCGAGCGCGCTGGTCCTTCGCCAAGGCGGGTGCCGTCGTCTACGCCACCGACATCAACGACGGCGCTGCTCGCCGAGCTCGCCAAAGACCATCCGGCATCACAGACCCGCAAGCTCGATGTGCTGAACGACGAGGCGGTCAACGCCGGCTTTTGCCGAGATCGGCCCGGTCGACGTGCTGTTCAATTGCGCCGGCTTCGTCCATTCCGGCTCGATCCTCGAAGATGAAGGACGCCGATCTCGAATTCGCGCTTCAACCTCAACGTGTCCGCGCCATGATGCGCACCATTCGCGCGGTGCCGCCCGGCATGCTCGAGCGCGGCGGCGGCGTCGATCATCAACATGTCGTCGGTTGCCGGCAGCCGGCAAGGGCGTGCCCAACCGCTTCGCCTATGGCGTCACCAAGGCCGCGGTCATCGGTCTCACCAAGGCAGTCGCCGCCGACTATGTCGGGCAAGGGCATACGCTGCAACGCGATCTGCCCGCGGCACGGTCGAGAGCCCGTCGCTCGATCGGCCGGATGCGGGCGCAAGGGCGACTACGAGACAGCGCGCGCCGCCTTCATCGCGCGCCAGCCGATGGGCCGGCTCGGCGTCGCCCGAAGAGATCGCCGACCTCGCCGTCTATCTGGCCGGCGCGACCTATACGAGCGGCCAAGCCTACGCTATCGACGGCGGCTGGACGATCTGATCCGACATCAAGCTGAGAAGAGAGACATGAAGCTTGTTCGTTATGGGGAAAGTCGGCCGCGAGCGGCCGGGGTTGATCGATGCGGGCGGGCGCGATCCGCGACCTGTCGGGCCATGTGCTCGACATTGCCGGTCAGAGGCGTCGATCCGGGATGCGCTGGCCGCGCTGTCGAAGGTCGATCCCAAAGTCGCTGCCGGCTGGTCTCCGGCGAAGCCGCGCATCGGCGCCTGCGTTGCCGGCACCGGCAAGTTCATCTGCATCGGCCTCAACTATTCCGACCATGCCGCCGAGACCGACGCCACGGTGCCGCCGGAGCCGATCATCTTCATGAAGGCGAGCTCGGCGATCGTCGGCCCGGACGACGACGTGCTGATCCCGCGCGGTTCGCGTAAAGACCGACTGGGAGGTCGAGCTCGGCCGTGGTCATCGGCACGCAAGGCGAAATACTGTCTCGCGAGGCCGAGGCGCTCGACTATGTCGCCGGCTACTGCGTCGTCCACGACGTCTCCGAGCGCGCCTTCCAGACCGAGCGGCAGGGCCAGTGGACCAAGGGCAAGAGCTGCGACACGTTCGGTCCGATCGGCCCGTGGCTGGTCACCAAGGACGAGGTTGCCGATCCGCAGAACCTGCCAGATGTGGCTGACCGTCAACGGGCAAGACGATGCAGAACGGCTCGACCAAGACCATGGTCTACGGCGTGGCGCTTCCTGGTCTCCTATCTCAGCCAGTTCATGTCGCTGCATCCCGGCGACATCATCTCGACCGGCACGCCGCCCGGCGTCGGCTTTGGGCATGAAGCCGCCGGCGCTTCCTGAAGGCCGGCGAGGTCGGTCGAGCTGGGCATCGAAGGGCCTGGGGCAGCAGAAGCAGACGTTCAAGGGCTGACGCTTGAGCACTTAAGTTCGATAGGTTTGCGACGCCTCATCCGCCTGCTGGCACCTTCTCCCCGCATAGTAACGGGGAGAAGGGAACGCCGACGCTGCCCTCTGCAGCGTGATGTTACGTGTCGGCGTCCCATCCGCGGCCAAAACCGATAGGTCTTGGCCGGGTCCGGCGTCGATGCGAGCGTGGCGCCTGCTCGGCGTCAGACGCCGAAGATGCATCGGTGATCAGCCCGGCCTTCTCGGCAGTCGAGATAGAGGTTGGTGTCCGGCGCCGAGATGCTCGGCGTGGACGACCGTGCCCTTCCAGGCGCCCGGATTGTCGCTCGACCGACATGTGCTCGGGCCTGCACGCCGACGGTCCTGGCGGTTGTCGCCAAGCCGTGGCACCGTCGACGAAGTTCATCTTCGGCGAGCCGATGAAGCCGGCGACGAATTCAGTTCGCCGGCGAATTGTAGAGCTCCATCGGCGCGCCGACCTGCTCGATCTCTGCCGGCGTTCAGCACGACGATCTTGTCGGCCAGCGTCATCGCCTCGACCTGGTCGTGGGTGACGTAGATCATCGTCGCCTTCGAGCCGGTCGGTGCAGCTTGCGCGATCTCGAGCCGCGTGTGCGACGCGCAGCGCCGCATCGAGGTTCGACAGCGGCTCGTCGAAGAGAAACAGCTTTGGCTCGCGCACCATGCGCGCGGCCGATGGCGACGCGCTGGCGCTGGCCGCCGGACAGTTCGGCCGGCCGCCGTTCGAGATAGGGTTCGAGCGACAGCATCGACGGAGGCGACGCCGATGCGGCTGGTCGATCTCGGCCGCCGGCGTGCCCGCCTGCTTCAGGCCGAAGGCCCATGTTGTCGCGTCACCGTCAGATGCGGATAGAGCGCGTAGGTCTGGAACACCATGGCGATGCCGCGCTTGGCCGGCGGCGTCGTCGGTGACGTCTGCGCCGTCGATCGACCACGCCGCCCGAGGTCGAATCCTCCAGCCCGGCGATGACCCGCAGCAGCGTCGACTTGCCGCAGCCCGACGGGCCGACGAAGACGACGAATTCGCCGTCCATCACTTCGAGGTCGATGCCCTTCAGCACCTCGACCTGGCCCGAAGGCCTTCTTCGATGTTCTCGATTTTCAGCGAGCCCAACGACGTGTCCCTCGTCTAGAGTTTGACGGCGCGCGCCGCTGCGCACGCTCTCGTCGGCGGCAAGGCAGACGGCGAGCGATTTGCACCGCGTCGTCCATGTGGCGGGTCAGGTCGATGTCCTCGCGGATCGCCTTCAGCACGAAGGCCTGCTCGAGGTCGCACAGAGTGCCTGATGGCCGGGCTCGCCCGCCATCGACAGCATCTCGTCGGGCTTGGCGAACTTGCCGTCCGGCCCGGTCGCCGCGCTGTGCAGGCGGATGCGTCGAGGTCTTGGTGTGGGTGTCGATGTCGTCGGACTTGGCGCCCTCCTCCATGACGATCGACGACGCAGCCGTTCGGCGAGATGACGTCCTTCACGAAGAAGGCGGTCTCCGAAATCATCGGACCCCAGCCGGCTTCGTACCAGCCGACCGAACCGTCGTCGAACAGCACCTGCAGATGGCCGTAATTGTACATGGCCGGGCGCGATCTCGTCGGTCAGCCGCAGCCCCATGCCGCGCACCTCGACCGGCTTGGCGTCGGTGATCTGGCAGCATCACGTCGAGATAGTGGACGCCGCAATCGACGATCGGCGACGTCGTCTGCATCAGCTGCTTGTGCGTCATCCCAGGTATGGCCCGACGATTGCTGGTTGAGGTTCATGCGGAAGACATAGGGCCGCCGAGCTTGCGCGCTCGGCGATCAGCCTGCATCCAGGACGGGTGATGGCGCAGGATGTAGCCGATCACCAGCTTGCGGCCATTGGCCTTGGCCGCCAGCGACGACGCGCTCGGCGTCGGCCACCGTCGTCGCCAGCGGCTTTTCGACGAAGACATGGCAGCCGGCCTCGAACGCCTTCACCGCATAATCGGCATGGCTGTCCGAATAGGTGGCGATCGAGGCGACATCGGGCTTCTCGTCGCGCAGCGCCTCGTCGAACGAGCGCCTGGATGCCATAGCCGGACAGTCCGTCCGGCAGCGGCACGTCGGAGCGGTTGACCAGCGCCGCGATCTCGAAGCCCGGATTGGTGTGATAGGCGAGCGCATGGCTGCGGCCCATATTGCCGAGGCCGGCGACGACGACGCGAAGGGGCTTTTGCGAGTTCACTTGACGGCTCCTGAGGTGATGCCGCGGATCAGCTGCCGCGAGAAGATGAGGTAGAGGATCAGCACCGGCAGGATGGCCAGCGACAGGCGCGGCCAGGACCGCGTTCCAGTTGGTGACGAACTGGCCGATGAACATCTGCGCGCCGAGCGTGACCGGTCTTGGTCTCCTCCGACGGCGCCAGGATCAGCGGGAACCACAGATCGTTCCAGATCGGGATCATGGTGAAGACGGCGACCGTCGCCATCGCTGGCCGCACCAGCGGCAGCACCAGCCGGAAGAAGATCGTGTATTCCGGACAGCCCGTCGATGCGGCCGGCATTCTTCAGATCGTCGGACACCTGCTTCATGAACTCCGACAGGATGAAGATCGGCCAGCGGCAGGCCTTGCGCGGTGTAGACCAGGATCAGCGCCGTCAGCGTGTTGACCAGCCCGCTCGCCACCATCAGCTGCAGGATGGCGACGGTGCCGAGCCGGATCGGGATCATGATGCCGAGCGCCAGATAGAGCCCCATCAGCGTGTTGCCGCGGAAGCGGTATTCCGACAGCGCGAACGCCGCCATGGCGCCGAACAGCAGCACGAAGAACAGCGAGGCGACGGTGACGATCAGGCTGTTCTGGAAATAGCGGATGAAATCGCCCTGGCTGATGCACGGTCGTGTAGCCGATCAGGTCGAAGGTCTTTGGCGTCGGCAGGCGTCAGCGGCGCGCTGAAGATGCCGGCGCGCGACTTGAACGAATTCATGATGACCAGGATCACCGGAAACAGCGCGATCACCGTGTAGGTCAATCAGGATCGCGTGGGCGCCGATGGTGCGGGGAGCGAACGGGCGGCGGTGCTCATGGCTCGCGCCCTCAGAACTGGTAGCGACGCAGGCGCGTCTGCACGAGCGAACAGGTAGACGCAGACGCCGGCCGAGGATGATCAGGAACATCATCGTGGCGATCGCCGCGCCCATATTGGGGTCGCCGACCTGCAGCTGGAAGCCGAAGAAGGTGCGGTAGAGGAAGGTGCCGAGGATGTCGGTCGAGTAGTTCGGCCCGGCGAGCGCGCCTTGCGCCGTGTAGATCAGGTCGAAGGCGTTGAAATTGCCGACGAAGGTCAGGATCGAGATGATGCCGATCGACGGCAGGATCAGCGGCAGCTTGATCTTCCAGAACTGCGACATGCCGGTGATGCCGTCGCATTCGGCGGCTTCGATCACCTCTTCGGGGATCGACGAGCAGAGCGGCATAGATCAGCATCATCGGGATGCCGACGAACTGCCACACCGAGATCAGGCCGAGCGCGGTCAGCGCGTATTCTTCCTGCCGAGCCACGGCGTGAACAGGCTCTTCAGGCCGACCAGATCGAGCAGATGCGGCGCCACGCCCCACAGCGGCGACAGGATCAGCTTCCAGGCGAAGCCGACGATGACGAAGGACAGGATCGTCGGCACGAAGATCGCCGTGCGGTAGAAGGCGCGCGAACCTCAGCCTCGGGCTGGACAGCAGCGCCGCCAGCATGCACGCCGATCGGGTTCTGCACCAGCATGTGGATGACGAAGAACCAGGTGTTGTTCCCGAGCGCGTTCCAGAAGCTCGCCGACCAGTCGCGGATCGCCGAACAGCGTGCGGAAATTGTCGAAGCCCGACGAAGACCTGGTGCTGCTCGATGTTGCGTGAACAGCGACAGCTGCAGCGTGCCGGCACAGCGGCAGGATCATGATCGCCGTATAGACCAGCACGCGCCGGCGCCAGGAAGACGCCGATGTGCCAGCGGAACGGTCGTTTCGGTCGTGTTCTGCGCAGCCATGAGTTCGGTCTCCGCCGTCTCTCGGTTGCCAACATGGCTGCGATGCTAGATGATGCCTCGATGCACGGCCCTGACGTCCTTGCCCGGCATGAGCAGGACAGAGAGGCATGCGACTGGTCATGCTCGAGCCTTTCCCCTTCAGAGCGAGAAGGTAAGGCCGAGGAGGCGGTGCCGACGATGCGCATCTGCAGATTGAAAGCCGGCCGGCCACATGCCCGGCCGGTCCATTGCCTGAGCTCTTACTTCGCCGGCTTGTACCAGCTGTCGAGGCCGTCCTGCAGCTTCTTGGCCGCAGCTTCCGGCGTATCGGTGCCGTTGATGACGTTGGCCGATTCAACCCAGGTCTCGTTCTCGAGGTTCGGCGTGCCGCGCGACAGGATCTGGTAGGTCGAGCGGATCGTCGACTTGCACTTCTCGCGCCAGGAGACGAATTCCTGGGCCAGCGGATCTTCCATCTTCACCGGCGTCGAGTACAGGCTGAAGAAGCCCGGCAGCGCATTGGCGTAGATGGTCGCGAAGTCCGGCGAAGCGACCCAGGACAGGAAGGTCTTGGCCGCATCGGCATTCTGCTCGATGCGGCATTGAGGCCGATCGCCGATGTCGGTGTGGTCGGAGATGTAGCAGGTGTCGCCGGCCTTCTTGACCGGCGGCGGGAAGGCGCCCATCTTGAACTGCGCCTGCGTGTTGAACAGGCCGATCTCCCACGAGCCGGCCGGATAGATGGCGGCGCGGCCGAGCGTGAACAGGTTCTGGCTGTCCGGGTAGGTCTGCGCCTCGAAGCCGTCGCCGAGATAAGGCTTCCACTTGGCGAGCTCGGCATAGGGCGCGACCCAGTCGGCGTCGGTCAGCTTCTGCTCGCCCTTGATCAGCGCAGCGCGGCCTTCCTCGCCCTTCCAGTAGTTCGGGCCGATGTTCTGGTAGCCCATGGTCGCGGCTTCCCAGAGGTCCTTGGTGCCCATCGCCATCGGGATGTAGGTGCCGTCGGCCTTGATCTTGTCGAGCGCGGCGAAGAACTCGTCGTCGGGTCGCCGGCATCTTGATGCCGAGCTTGTCGAAGGCGTCCTTGTTGTAGATGAAGCCGTGGATGACCGAGGCCATCGGCACGCAGAAGCTCGCCTTGCCGTCGTCGGTCTGCCAGGCCGACTTGGCCACGGCGAGAAGTCCTCCATGCCGGGCAGCGCCGGCGAGGTCGGCGAGGTTGCCCTTCTTGTAGAGCTCAAGCGACTTGTCGAACGGGCGGCAGGTGATCAGGTCGCCCGCCGAGCCGGCGGCGAGCTTGGCGCCGAGCGCGGCGTCATATTCGGTCGGCGCCGATCGGCGCGAACACCACCTTGATGCCCGGGTTCTTGGCTTCGAAGGCCGGGATCAGCTTGTCCTGCCAGATGGCGAGGTCGTCGCCGCGCCAGCTTTCGATGGTGAGCGTTACGTCGTCGGCGTGAGCCATACCCTGGCGGAGCCGAGAATGCTGGTGCCGAGCAGCAGTGCCAGTCAGTAGCTTCGTTGTCATGCTCAGTCTCCCTGTTGACCTTTTTCAGGTTCGGTTTTGAGAACAGGAGCCTCGCGCCTTGTTCCCCTCGATCGCGGAAAGTGCCGGCCGCAGCTTCTGGCCGGTCCCTTCCAGCAGTCTTCTCGGCCGTCATCGGCGTTGGCGGCGCCGGCGGCGAGCAGAATGGCGGTCTTGACCGACGCCGCCGCTCGCTTCGAGCAGGCGCGCGGCGTCGTCCTCGCTGCGCCCGCTGATGGCGGCGACGATGCGCGCCGCGCGGTCGCTGCAGCTTGATGTTGTCGGCGGTGAGATTGACCATGTAGCCGTCATGGACATGGCCGAGATGGACGGCGGTCAGCGTCGACAGCATGTTGAGGCGCGATCTTCTGCGCGGTGCCGGCGCCCATGCGCGTCGAGCCGGCAATCAGCTCCGGCGGCGTTTCGCAGCAGGATGGCGACATCGGCCAGCCGCAGCAGCGGCGCGTCCTTATTGTTGGCGATGGCGATGGTCGCGGCACCGCCGGCGCTTGGCCTCTTCGAGCGCCGCGACGGCATAGGGCGTCGAGCCGCTGGCCGAAATGCGCGATCAGGCAGTCGCCCTTGCCGATGCCGGCATTGGCGACATCGCCGCCGCGGCTTCGTCGATGTCGTCCTCCGGTCCGCCGGCCAGAGTCTTGAGCAGGCCTCGTCGCCGCCGGCGATCAGGATGGCGATGCGCGTCGCGCGGAATGCCGAAAGTGCCCGGCAGCTCCAGCGCATCGGCCAGCGCCATCAGGCCTGAACTGCCGGCCGCCGCATAGGCGAGCTTGCCGCCGCCGTTCAGCGCGGCCGGCGATGATCTCTGCGGCCTTGGCGATGGCGGGAATGGCGCCGACGCACGACCTAGGCGGCCTCGATCTGCGCATCGGCCAAAGAATAGGAGAGGATGGCGTCCGGGGCCTGGACGTCCAGTCCCTCGGCATTGCCGGTGAAGCGCTTCGGTGCGCGTTGCGGCCATCCCGTTCCCTCCGATCGGCGAACAATACCAAAAAAATACCACTTGTCCACACGCATTAACGAATTCGTTGCGCTGCAGATCGACTGCGCGACGAAATGCTCAGATTTTTCAATAAAATTACGGCTTCAATGCTCTTTGAAACGGAAATTAACGCTTGGCTATTGGTATTTTATTGGTATTATCGCGCCGGAGGAGAAATCGCGTGAATTTCGTGCTCGGTATCGATGGCGGCGGCACCAGCTGCAGGGCGGCGCTGGCGACGGCGGATGGCAGCGTCGTCGGCCGCGCCAAGAGCGGCGCCGCCAACATCCGCACCGATCTCACCGGCGCCCGGGCCAACATCGTCGAGGCGGCACGGCAGGCCTTCGTCGCCGCCGGCCAGGATCCCGAACTGATCGCCGCAGACCCCGGCCGTTCTCGGCCTCGCCGGCGCCAATGTCGGCACCTACCGGCAGCAGCTCGAAGCGATCCTGCCGTTCAGCACAAGCCGCGTCGAGACCGACGCCGCGATCGCGCTGGAAGGCGCGGTCGGCGCCGGTGACGGCGCCATGGCCATCGCTCGGCACCGGCACCGCCTATCATGGCGCGCAAGAACGGCAGATCGCGCGCCATCGGCGGCTGGGGCTTCCAGGTCGGCGACCAGGGCAGCGGCGCCCGCATCGGCCGCGACCTGCTCGAGCAGACGCTGCTCTGCCCATGACGGCATCCGCCAGGCATCGCCGCTGACGCGAGCCATGCTTGCCGTCTTCCGCAACAATCCGCGAGACGTGGTCGAGTTCACCACCAACGCCAAGCCCGGCGATTTCGGCGGCTTCGCGCCCAAGGTGTTCGAGCATGCCGAAAGGGCGACGCCGTCGCCAACTGGATCCTCGACAGCGCGCGGTCGCCGATGTCGAGGCCGCGCTTCGGCGCGCTCGACCTCGTCGGAGACGCTCCGCTCTGCCTGCTCGGCGGGCTGGCGCCGCTCTATGCGCCGCGGCTGTCGGCGCGCTACCGGGCGCTGCTGAAGCCGCCGCTGCGACGATGCGCTGGGCGGCGCAGTGCAGATGGCGGTTCGGATTTTCGCGCAAAGCGGCGGAGGCGGCGCGATGAGCGAGGCCGCCGACCAGATTTTCGCCGCGCTGAAGACAGTCGTCGCAAAGCGGCGCGCCGCTCTATCTGCAGCTCAGGAAAAGCATCGAGGACGCGGTCAATCGCGGCCTGATCGGGCCGGGCGACGCGCTGCCGTCCGAGCGCGACATCGCCACCAAGGCCGACATTTCGCGCGTCACCGTGCGCAAGGCGGTGCAGGATCTGGTCAAGGGCGGCATCCTCGGTGCAGCGCCATGGCTCCGGCACCTTCGTCGCGCCGCGCATGGAGCGCGCGTCGAGCAGTCGCTGTCGCGGCTGACCTCGTTCACCGAAGACATGGCGCGGCGCGGCATGGCGGTGCGTTCCGCCTGGCTCGACCGCGGCCTCTACGCGCCGTCGCCCGGACGAGATGATGGTGCTCGGCCTGTCGTCGAACGAACTGGTGGCGCGCGTCGGCGCGCCTGCGCATCGCCAACGACACGCCGCTGGCGATCGAACGCGCCTCGCTGTCGGCCAGCGTGCTGCCCGACCCGGCGGGAATAGGCTCCTCGCTCTATGCGGCGCTGGAGACTGACCGGCAACCGGCCGGTGCGGGCGATGCAGCGCATCTCCGCCGCCAATCTCGGCGACAGCCGATGCGCAGCCTGCTCGAAGTGCCGCCGGGCATCGCCGGCCTGCACATCGAACGCATTTCCTATCTGGCGAGCGGCAAGGTGATCGAATTCACCCGCTCCATCTACAGGGGCGACGCCTATGATTTCGTCGCCGAACTGCGGCTGAGCGGGCCGGGCGAAGAGGGCTCGGCCATGAGCACCAACGACCACCCATATGCGGCGCGAGATCGAGGAGATCCCGGAGGCCGTCGCCCGCCTGCTCGACGGCTCGGCGCCGGTGCTGGCCGAGGCCGGGCGCGGCATCCGCGAGCGCGATCCGCGCTTCATCGTCACCGTGGCGCGCGGCTCCGTCCGACCATGCCGCCACCTTCATGAAATATGCCGTCGAGCTGACCGCCGGCGCTTGCCGTCGCGTCGGTCGGCCCGTCGATCGCCTCGATCTATGGCGCCAAGCTCAGGCTCGCGCGGCTCCGGCCTGCCTGGCCATCTCGCAGTCGGGCAAGAGCCCGGACATCGTCGCCATGGCGCAAGGCGCGCAAGCGCCGGCGGCGCGCTGACCGTCGCCATCACCAACACCGCCGATTCAGCCGCTGGCGCGTCGCCTCGGATTATCGCCATCGACATCCTTGCCGGGCCCGAACGCAGCGTCGCGGCGACGAAGACCTTCGTCAATTCGGCGGTCGCCGGCCTCGCGCTGATGGCGCACTGCACCGGCGACGACAAGCTGCTGGCGGCACTCGCCCGCCTGCCCGAAGCATTTCAGCAAGGCGATCGGCTGCGACTGGATGGCGCTGCGCCGGCGCACTGGCCGACGCACAATTCGCTGTTCATCCTCGGCCGTGGCCCGTCCGCGGCCATCGCCAACGAGGCGGCGCTGAAATTCAAGGAGACCTGCGGCATGCATGCCGAGGCCTACAGCGCCGCCGAAGTCGATGCATGGCCCGCTGGCGCTGGTCGGGCCTGGCTTCCCGGTGCTGGCGCTGGCCGCCCGCGATGCCTCCGAGCCGTCGGTTGCCGAGAGCCGCCGACAGCCTGGCCGGCAAGGGCGCGGCGCGTCTTCATCACTTCGGACATGGCCAAGGAGTGCGCGGCGCGCTGCCGCATGTCGCCACCGGCCATCCGCTGACCGATCCGCTGGCGCTGATCGTGTCCTTCTATGGCTTCGTCGAGGCCTTTGCCCGCCATCGCGGCCTCGATCCCGACATGCCGCGCCAATCTGCGCAAGGTGACGGAAACCGTATGAGCGACCGTTTTGCCCTGAGCTGGCGCCCGGATATTCGATGGCGACGACTGGCACGACAATGCCGCCCTTGTCGTGCGCGACGGTCTGGTCAGAAGCCATCGTTCCCGCCGGCGCCATTCCGTCCGGCGTTGCGCATCGTCGAGACTCGGCGGTGGCATGCTGGCTGCCGGGCTTTCGTCGACCTGCAGGTCAATGGCGGCGGCGGGCGTCATGCTCAACGACCATCCCGATGTCGCCACGCATCGAACCATCTGCGCGCGCGCACATGCCGTTCGGCACCACGGCGCTGCTGCCGACGCTGATCACCGACACGCCTGCAATCACCGCACGGCCATCGCCGCCGGCACCGAGGCGGCGCGGCAAAAGCTGCCGGGCTTTCTGGGCCTGCATCTCGAAGGGCCGCATCCTGTCGGTTCGCCCGCAAGGGCGCGCACGACCCGGCGCTGATCCGACCGATGAACGACGCCGACGAGGCGGCGCTGATCGCGGCGCGGAAAGCGACTGCCGGTGCTGCTGACGACGATCGCGCCTGAATCCGGTCGAGCCGACCGGCGTTCGCGGCGCTGGCCAAGGCCGGCGTAGTCGTCAGCCTCGCCCGGCCATTCCGACACCGGCTACGCCACAGGCAGCCTTCGCCGAGGCGGGCGCCACGGTGGTCACGCATCTGTTCAACGCGATGAGCCAGATCGGCAACCGCGAGCCCGGGCCTTGGCGGGCGCGGCCATCGACATCGGCTACGTTGTCCGCCGGCCTGATCGCCGACGGCATCCATGTCGATCCGGCCACGATCGGCGATCGCTGCTGCAAGCCAAGCAGCGGGCCAGGCAAGATCGTGCTGGTCAGCGACGCCATGGCGACGATCGGCACCGACACTGACCGTCGTTCACGCTGAACGGCCGCATCATCTACCGCCAAGGATGGCAGCCTGCGGCTTGCCGACGGCACGCTGGCGGTGCCGATCTCGACATGATCTCCCGCTGTCCGATACGCACCGGATTGTCGGACTGGACCTGTCGGAGGCGTTGCGCATGGCTCCTGCTCTATCCGGCGCAAGCGCATCGGCCAGTCGCACCGGCTCGGCGCTTCGCCAACGGCACCGCAGCCGATATTCGTCGCTCTGTCGGACGATCTGGACGTCAGGACGTCTGGATCGGCGCGACAAGGTCTTTGAGGCCGCCGCCGAATTTTGCGGTGAAAGCGCGCCATGCATGACGTCTGATTGCGTTGTCGCCGGGGCGGGTGTCGTTGGGCCTCGCCATCGCACGTGCCCTGGCGTTGTCGGGGCCGCGAGGTGCTGGTGGTCGAAAAAGGCCGAGCCATCGGCACCGCGCACCAGATCGCGGATTCAGTCATCCATGCCGGGATCTACTATGCGCCGGGCAGCCTGAAGGCCCGCCTCTGCGTCGAGGGGCGCGAGCGGCTCCATGTCTATTGCCGCGACGCAACATCGGCCATGCGCGCACCGGCAGGTTGATCGTCGCTGTCGAGCACGCCCAGTTCGATCGGTGCGGGCGATCGAGGCGAACTGCCGGAACGCTGCGGCAGGTTGTCGATCTCGACCTTGTTGACACGCGTGCGCAGGCGAGACTCGAACCGGCGCTGACTGCGCCGGCGCGCTGCTGTCGCCGTCGACCGGCATTGTCGACAGCCAGGCGCTGATGCTGTCGTTGCGCGGTGATGCGGAAGCCGCCGGCGCATCCTTCGCCTTCCTGACCACCGTTGCGTGGGCGGCGCCGGATGCCGACGGAGTCGAAATCCGACCACGGCGGATGCCGACGGCGTGAGGGCGTTCGAACTGAAGGCCGGAGCCTTCGTCAACGCCGCCGGCCCGACGCGCAGGCAGCAGCCGGCCGCATCGACAGGTTTCCCGCAAGACCCGATTCCGCCGCTGTGGCTGGCGCGCTGGCAATTATTTCGCGCTGTCGGGCCGGTCGCCCTTCTCGCGGCTGATCTATCCGGTGCCGGTCGATGGCGGCCTCGCGTGTCATCTGACGCTCGACCTCGGCGGCGAGCGCGCTTGGCCCGGATGTCGAATGGATCGACCGCGTCGACTACACGGTCGATCCGCGCGGTACGGCTGTCTTCTACGACGAAATCGGGCGCTACTGGCTCGGCCTTGCGGACGGCGCGCTGCAGCCCGGCCTATGCCGGCGTCAGCCGAAACTGTCGGTCCGGCAGCCGGCCACCGATTCGTGATCCAGCGGTCCGGCCGACCATGGCGCCAGGCAGATCGTCAATCTGTTCGGCATCGAGGCCCCGGCACCTGAGCCGTCAGGCCTGGCCATCGGCGAGCATGTTTTCGTTTATGCCGGGCTGCGGTAAGCCAGGCCTGGCGCAGTGCCGGACAACCTCGGGGTCGGGGCTGCCTACCGGGTGCAGGTGGTTGAGCTGGCTTTGTCAGGAAGCGTGAGGTCGCTGGAGGTCTCGCGCAGCGGAGGTTCGTCTACAGCCTTGCCCGCATGGTGTTGCGCGGCAGCTCGTCGACGAAGATCACCCGCTTCGGGTGCTTAGCCCGTTATTTGGCGATCCGTCCGGCGATGGCACCGAGGATCTCGGCAGCAGCCGATGGTCGAGAGCCGGCGCACCGCCACGATTCGCGGTGACGCCCTTCGCCGAAATCGCGGATGCGGCGACGCCGATCACCGCGACTCTCGCCGACGTCCGGCGACGCGTCGATCGCGTTCCTCGATCTCCTTCGGATAGATGTTGTAGCCCGCCGGCGATGATCAGGTCCTTGGCGCGGCCGACGATGCGCGTAGCCGCGCATCGGCGTCGATCGTCGCCGAGATCGCCGGTGATGAAGTAGCCGTCGTCGCGGAGCTCCGCCGCGGTCTTCGTCCGGCATCCGCCAGTAGCCGGTGAACACGTTCGGGCCTTGCACCTCGATACGTGCCGATCTCGCCCTGGCGCGAGCGTTCCCGCCGCTCGTCGGGGTCGCGCAACGCAGCGCGCGCGACGCCCGGCAAGGGCAAGCCGACGCGTGCCGGCGCGCCGCTCGCCGTCGTAGGGGTTCGAGCGTGTTCATGTTGGTCTCGGTCATGTCCGTAGCGCTCGAGGATGGCGTGACCGGTCGCGTCTCGCGCCACTCGCATGGGTCTCGGCCGAAAGCGGCGCCGAACCCGGAGACGAACAGGCGCATGTTTGCCGAGGTCTCGCGTATCAGTCCTGCGTGCCAGGCAGGCGGCGTATAGAAGGTCGGCACGCCCATCATCACCGTCGCGCGTCGGAGCAGGACGTCCGGATGATTTCGTCGGCGTTGAAACTCGGCAGGAAGACGAGCGAGGCGCCGGCCATGAGCGTCACGTTGGTCGCGCACGAACAGGCCGTGGGTGTGGAAGATCGGCAGCGCGTGCAGATCAGCACGGTCCGCGGGGTGAACCGCCAGACTTCCCGACAGCGACCTCGGCATTCGATGGCAGGTTGCCGATGGCTCAGCATGGCGCCCTTCGAGCGGCCGGTCGTCCCCGACGTGTAGAGGATCGCGCAGATCATCCGATCCGCGCGCCACATCGCGGAAGTCCGCCGGCTGCTGCGCGGCGCGATCGGTCAACAGACGCCCCGGCAGAACTGCGGCCGAGCGCGTGACGATGGCGCCGATGCCTCGCTAACGGCCGATCTCGGCCGCTTCCGACGCCCGGAGTCGCAGACCACCAGCAGTTCAGCGTCGCCGAAGAAATAGCCAGTTCTGTCGGCGTGTAGGCGGTGTTGAGCGGCGGGAAGGCGGCTTGGCGCGAGCCCGGGCAAGTGAGGAAAACGGCCGCCGGGCTCTATGACCTGCGGCGACGCGGTCGCCCGCCTTGACAGCGGAGTTGCGTCAGCGCCTGCGCGCTCAATTGCCAGAACGCGCCAGCATATCGCCATAGCGGATCGATCGCCCGTCATCCGTCTCCATCAGAACCGCTCCTGGCGCGAGGCATCCGGGCGAAACGCGTCAAACGGGTGATTGCTCGCCGATCTTCCTGGGCCAGATCCCGAAAGAGGGTCGACTTCCGGGGGCATGCGTCGCAAAAACGATCTGCTCCGGCAGTTATTTCAGGCGCACCAGCGCCTTGGTGGCGCTTACGCCCAGATCACCGCTCTGGCTGAAGCGCTCCATGCACGCAGCGCCGTCAGCCGGTAGTGGATTGACGCCAGGCTTCAACCGCACCGTCGGCATCGCCGTCCAGGGCGCGTTCCGCGATCAGGCGTGCTCGCCGATTTCGTCGCCGTTGCTGTTGTCCTGCGAGATCCTTCTGGCGCAGACTGGTCGGAAAGCTGGTGCCAAACAATCAGCCAGTGCGACCGAGCAGGCCGCGATCAGCGCGCGGTGGAAGGCACGATGCAATTTCTCCATTCGGATCGTTCGACGTGGCGGGATCCTCGGACAAGCGGTGCGCGCGCCAAGTCGATCTGCTTTTCCGCTTTCGGCTTTGTTCTTCCACCCCATTAGCGATTGCGGCAGGGCGATGAATTCGCGAAGTACCCGCTCTTCCGTAACCAACAACGGGTGCACGTCAGCTCTCCCAGTCATTTCTGCTGACCGGCATGAGGAAAAGCCGCGCTGGTCATTGCCGGCCCCAGTATTTCTGACATGGCAAGCCGTTGAGAATTTATGCAGACGGGCGAGGCGCCAGCCATGCCGGAAACCACCCATTCGGCCACAGCTTGCTCACTCTCGAGCACACCGCACGCAGGGTCATTCATGAAACTACGATTAGCAAACGGCGCTGGCAAGTGTGCCCTTAGACCGCTGCGCTTTAATCTACGGATCTGAAGCGGTTTCAAAAATGCGTCAATGCCTCCTGTCGTTTGCAGTGGCTCCGACAGTTCCCCAGCCGCGAAGCATTCAGATCCAGCACATGTACTATACCGTGTGGGCTTCCGCACCGGCGAAGATCACGATATTATGCTTTAAGAGGAAGGATCGCCCTGGCTCATTTTCACCTCTGCCCAATGCTGAAAAGCCTGGTGAAATGCTTGTTCTTCACCTCAGAAACTTTGTACAGCCGCGTCGGAATACGATACCCGGCAGCGGGTCACTCGTGTTCGTGATTGCATTCATCTCGACCAGAACTCGAAATAAATATTCTAAGTTCACCTTCCACCGCGCTGCCCCTGATCGCCTCGATGTTTGCCCGATGAAGGCTTCGACGCTGCCGCCTCTGAAGATGGCAGCACCGCCACCAGCACGTCGGGCGCCGGCGGCCGTGACCAAGGGCGCTGTTTCCGGCGAAACGCCGCCGTCGATCTTCGATCCTGATCGGCCGGTTGCCGATCAGCGCCTTCACCCGCTTCACCTGCTGTCGTACGATCGCCGGAATGAAGGCCTGGCCGCCAAGCCCGGATTGACGGTCATGATCAGGATCAGGTCGAGCCGGTCGAGGCACATATTCGATCGCACGTTTCCGGCGTTGCCGGGTTGAGCGACACCCCCGCGCTTTCTTGCCGTGCCGAGGTCGCGGATCGTCTACGGCGAGCGGTCGAGATGTAGGCCCGGCCTCGGCATGCACCGTCATGCCGTCGCAGCCGGCTCCCGGCGAAGGCGCCAGATAGGGGTCAGCCGGCGCACGATCATCAAATGACGTCGAAGAAGGCCTTGGTGCGGTTGCGGATCGCCTTGATCACCGGCGGGCCGAAGGTGATGTTGGGCACGAGAATGCGTCCATGACGTCGAGATGGATCCAGTCGGCGCCGGCCGCCACCACGCCCGACCTCGTCGCCGAGCTTCGAGAAATCCGACGCCAGCACCGATGGCGCGATCAGGGGTCTTCTTGCTCATGACGCGGCCTTTCCGGGCGCCCTTGTTCCCGGGCGCACTGATCTGGATCGACTGCCTAGACCATGATCCCGAAAAGTGGAAGCCGGTTTGTCCTCAAGGGGACGAGTCGAGTGCGCCGGCGCGGTCCAGCGCAAGCGCGGGTGACGTGCGGGTTCCGCTTCCAGGCGGCCGGGTCCGGAAGAAAACCCCGCCGGATTGCTCCGGCGGGGTTTCTGGTACTTGGTGCGCAGGATTACGGCTTTAGGTTACTGGATGTTGTCGCGCTTGCGGGTCCTGCTGCAGATCCACCTGCGGCCGCGCGTCGGCAGGACCTGCTGAAGGACATTCGATCCAGCAGAAGGGTCGATCGGCCCCAGCGTCCACCAGATCAGCCTGCCAGTCCGGAACCGTCCGTGTCCCCCGGCAGCGCCGCTTGATGATCGCTCGCACTGGCGCCGACCCGCGAACCCGGCGCACATTCGCCCTGCGGCGAGGCACACGCCATCCAGCAAACCTCGGTGCCACGCGGACAGACACACGCGCCGCGCTTGTTGTGGACCTGGCCGCGTATGCGGCATCTCACGACAGGCTGCTTGCGCCGGCAGGCGCCGTCCAGCACCACTTCCGTACCCCGCGGGCAAACACGACCACCGTTGTCGTGGACTGGCCACAGATGGTGCACTGCTCACCTCGGGCCTCTTCTTGCAGCCAGGCGCCGTCGCTCACTTCCATACCCCTCGGGCAGACGCAATCGCCGTTGGTGTCGTGGATACGACACGGATGGTGCACGCCGCCACGTCGGGCTCGCTCTTTACGGCAGGCGCCAGTCGATCCTTTCCGTACCTCTCGGTGGGGGCGTCGCCGTTGGCGTCGTGGATCTGACCACGAGTGGTGCATTGCTCCTCGGGGCTCTTCTTGCGGCAGGCGCCGTCGCGCCTTCCAGCTGCCAGGGCAGACACAATGCCAGTGGCGTCGTGGATCTGGCCGCGAATGGTCACTGCTCGGTTGTCGATCTGGCGCAGGCGCGCCGTTCCTCGAACTCGGTTGCGGGCGGGCAGCGCGTCGATCCTCGGTGCGGATCTGGCCCGCCTGAGCGATGCGCGGGGCTTTGGCTTCCCGGCTCGACGATGACGCCGCCGTCGGGCGGCACCTGGCCGTTGCTGGAATGTCGATGCACTCTCGGGCGGGCGCACCTGCCGGCATCGTTCATGACGAAGCCGCCAGAGCACTCCTTCTTCACTCGGTTCGCCGATGCTGGAAGGGTGGCGGGCCTCATGGGCCTTGCGCGGTCGCTGCTGTTGGATCATCGCGCGTGCGGCACGTCGCCACCGCCTTGCACGCGCAATTGTCTACCAGGAGACGGCACGCCGACGCTTCCAGTTCCGGCATTGACGCTGCCTTGCAGATTGGCGTGAGCGGCCGTCGTCAGGAATAACCACGGTGTCATCGATGTGGACGTGGCTTTCCCCCCGGCGCCGGGCCGTCGAGTTGGCAATGCAGGACAACGGCAGAAGGTTGTCGCTCCGGCGAGCAGCCGAAGGGCGAGGTCGATCGAGGTGATCTCAACGCCTTCCAACCTGCCTGGGGCCTTCCACGCCGATCGCATCACCGATGCGAACCGGATACGGAGAAGGGGCTCGTCGCGTCAATATTGATGGTGATCTCGAACGAGCAGGGTTGAAGACGGGCTTGCATTCGCGCTGTCGCCGGTCTCTTTTTCGACGCGGATGGTCGAGAGCAATACGTAAC
>ERZ1370068.1070-contig-10979_pt1 | contig 24742 bp, 23 predicted proteins | sample MGYA00561227_ERZ1370068 | MGnify/ENA primary metagenome ERZ1370068 (study PRJEB38410, sample SAMEA6850437) | metagenome | study: Metagenomic assessment of the ecological functions of the soil: analysis of the soil microbiota associated with the...
CCGTTACGTATTGCTGGACTACCAGCCGCCCGCGACGCGCCGATCACGCGCGACGACTCCGTAGGCCCCGCGGTCGACACCTCCACCGCGCGCGTTTCCCGACGGTGGCCGTCGCACCTGCTACGGGGCTCGGGCCTGATCCCGAATCAAACCGGGAGACACTACCGACGCGCGGTTCGCGTCGCGCCGTCGCGCCGCAGCCGCGCGCTCGGGCACCATCGCTTCGAAGACGGGCCGCCTCTGGGCTTTCTTCACGGCATGCGTCGAGACGTGTTCGCGATCGCCCGCCCTGCCCCCTGCCGAGCCGAAGCCGCGCGAGCGTGCTTCGTTGACCGCTCCCGGCGATACGCTGCTCGCGCACGACGCCCGTCTGTCGGCGGCGCTCCGCGACGTCGCGGCTTCGCACGCCCTGGCTCCGCCGGCTCGCCATCCGATCGCACGCTCGGGGGACGGCTGGATCTGGCTCTGTGCTCGCCGGCGGCCTCGCGGCGATCGGCGGCGCACCCCTCCGGAGCATGGTGCTCGTCGTGATCGCGGTCCTCGCGACGGCCCTCGCCGTGAAGCTCGGCAAGATGCTGACCCGGCGGGCGCGGCCCGGTCGGCGACTGGGGCGGCTCCTACCGCCGGTCGGATCCGCACGCGTTCCCTCCGGCCACGCGGCCCGGGCCGCGCTGCTCGTTGGTCCTCGCGTTCGGGCTCGGGCCGCCGGGCCTCGGGTGCTCGCGGCCGTCTGGGCACTCCTGGTCGCGGCGAGCCGGGTCGCCCTCGGCGTGCACCACGTCTCGGACGTCGTCGCGGGTCTCGTCCTCGGGCTCTGCTTGCGGGGTGATCGCCGTCAGTGTGTGAGGATCGCTCAGTTCGAGCGGTCCCGGAACCGCGTCGGCGTCTGACGACTCGCCGGGGAACCCGAAGGTCGCGCTCCAGCACGCGCCGGTCGCGCTCCGCAGCTGCACTGTCACCGGAGACGCGAGGGTCGTGAAGGAGACGGAAGGGCGAGCCGTGCGCCCTTGGCGACTACCGCGATCTGCGTCTTGCCGTCGGCTCCGGCGCGGAACGAGATACGCTGCATCACCGTCGGCGGCGAGACTCCGATCGGCGTACGTGAAGCCGCGTCGCACGGCGCGCCACCGCGGCTTCGCCGCCCGCACCGCAGGCCGGCGATTCTCCGGGCACGCGGGCGTCGTCCGGAGACCGGTGCCGTCGTAGAGGCAGAGACGCGATGCCGTCACCGGTCCGCGGATCGCCGAAGTCCGCGGAGGCCGTCGCCGCACCGCGCGTCCAGACCCACCAGGCGACTCCGCCGCGTGTCGGCTGGACGCGAGAGCGCCACGGACGATCGCCGCGGCGCGAGGGCTCGACGACATGACGCCGGGGCGGCGGGACACAGCGGCATCGATGGGAACGTCGGCTCGTCTCCCGGCACGAACACGTCGACGGCGGCGGTCGGCTGCAACCCCTGACGGTACCGCCTGCCCGGCGTCAGGATGCGATCGTCGAGCGCCACCGCGGCGATGCCGTGCCGCGGGATCGCCATCGGCGTGTCGCTGCACCAGCGGTCGCTCGCGACGTCGTAGACCTCGTTCACCGCGAAGAGCTGCGGCACCTCGCCCCGCCCGCGACCCCAGATGCGCCCGCCGAGTGCCGCCGCGCGGCGGCGCTCCGCGCGGTCCGGCATCGGTGCCAACACCATCCACGAATCGGTCGCGGGATCGTAGCGCTCGTTGGCGGCGGTCAGGAGCCGCCGCTGCGACCGCCGATCACGCAGATGAACGCGCCGGCGACGACGGCGTTCAGGTGTTCGCGTGCCGTCGGCATGCTCGTCCCCATCGTCCAGGCACCGCTCGTCGGGTCGTAGATGAAGACCGACCGCGTCGCCTGGTCGGCGGCGTCCACGCCGCCGAAGACGTACGAGGCGGCCCGCATGGGCGACCATCAGAGCCCGCCCCGTGGCGCCGGCGGCGCCGGGCCCGTGCGCCACGCGTTCCCGGCCGGATGCGTAGATGAAGGTCTCGCTCCGCGCCGCGAAGTCGCCCGCGAACCCACCGACGACGTAAAGCTCGCCGCCGAGCGCCGCGACGCCCATGTGGTCGCGTGCGGCGGGGAGCGGTGCCGCGGCCGACCACGTGTCGAGCGTCACGTCAGTAGACTCGACGCTCGCGAGCGCCGCGAGCGCCGGACCCGTGAGGCCGCCCACCACGTAGACGCGATCACCGATGCGGCCGGCGCCGACCTCTTGCCGCGCGGTGGCGAGTCGCCGCGCAGCCGAGCCACTGGCCGCCCGCGCCTTCCGCACGCTGCAACCGTCGCCGCCGCGATCAGCAGGACGAGGGCAGAGAGCACGCGCCCGCATGCGGGCGACGATAGCACTCGGCGCAATGCCGTGCGCCCGGCGGAGACTATGCGGGTTGGCGGCCGAGGAGGCGGCGGAAGAAGCGCTGAATCGCCGCCCAGATCACGCTCATCACGAGCGGGACGATGCGGATGCGCCTGCGCCTCGACCTGGGGGCGGGGCAGCGGCGGCGGCAGCACCTCGGGCGTGACGACGCGGGGCGCATCGGGCGCAGGCTCGCCGCGTCCGGCGCGGATGCGGGCCGCGGCGGCGCGCTCGCCGCGAGCGGCTCCAAATGCGACTGCACCGCCGCCACGAACTGCAGGAAGAGCTGGTGCGAGACGCCCTGAATCATGCCGCGTCCGACCTGCATGATCTTGCCGGTGAGATCCACGCTCGCGGTCGCCACGACCTCGGTCAGCCCCGTCGGGCAGCGTCCGCATGTCGGCGTGCCATCGAGTCCCTTGGCGGTGCCGCCGCCGGTCTCGCGGCCCTCGGCGCTCATCTCGATGTGGCGCGCCCTGGCGTCGACGGCGGTGAGATGGACTGCTTGCCTTTGTAACGTGTCGTGATCGCGCCCGACCTTGATCTTCACGTTGCCGTGGAACGTCCGCTCGTCCGACGATCTCGTCGAGCTCGGCGCCCGGCATGCAGGGCGCCGACCTGATGCGGGTCGAGCAGGAAACGCCAGACCGAGCTCGATCGGCGCGCGCGCACTGAAAGGTCTCTTTGATGTCGATGGCCACCGGCTCTAGCCTCCTACGGCGCGCCGATAGTCGCCGGGATCGTCGATGTCGGCCGGCGGATCGGCCGACCATCGGGAGCTCGCGCACCCACTCGGGATGCGTTTCGAAGAGCGACGCGCGCGCCGCTGGTCGCCGCTCGACGGCGGCGACGGCGGGCCACAGCGCGCGCGCCAGACGACGGGATGCCCGGGCACGCGTGCCGCCCGCGGCGATCGCGCCACACGGGTCGGACCACCGGCGCCGTTCCGGCGAAGAACGCCGCGACGACTATCGTCGATGAGCGCGCTCGTCACGTCCGGCTGATCGCCGAGCAGGACCACGCGGCCGCGGCGGTCTCCGGCCCGCGGCGAGCCCGCGACGCGAGCGACGTGCTCTGCCCCGCCGCGTGGTCGCCGTTCACGACGACGCGGGCGTTCGCGCGGCAGCGTCACGGCGCGCTCGAACGGCCTCGGCCTCGTGTCCCGAGCACGATGACGATCTCGTCGACCGCGGCGCCCGCGGCGGCGTCGAGCGCGTGCTGCAGAGCGGCCGGCCGGCGAGCGGCAACAGCTGCTTCGGCCGTCCCCATCCGGCGCGACGCTCCGGCCGCGAGAATGATCGCCGCGACGCCGCGCGCGCCGCCGCTCATCGCCGCCGTCCCGCCGACGACGCGCGCCCGCGTGTCGTCGTGCGACGACGCCGTGCTCGCGGAGCGGCGCGCGCGTCGCGCCCCGAGCGCACCGCCAGCATCTCGGCGAGGATCGCGACCGCGATCTCCTCGGGCTGTCGGCTGCCGATGTCGAGCCCGATCGGCGTCCGGATGCGCGCGAGCTCCTCGGGCGCGAAGCCTTCGCTCGGCGAGCGCCGTGCAGCGGATGCGCGTGGGTCTTGAGGCTCCCCATCGCGCCGACGTGACCGGCGCCGCCGCGGAGCGCCGCCGCGAGCGCCGGGACGTCGAACTTGAGATCGTGGGTCAGCGTCACGACGAAGGCGCCGCGCGAGCTCGAGGCGCGGCGAGCGCCTTCCCCGGCGACGCATGCACCAGCGCGTCCGCCGTCGGAAAGCGCTCGCGCCCGAGGTACGCGCTCCGGGCGTCGACGACGGTCACGTGCATGCCGATCCGCTTCGCCATGTCGGCGAGCACGACGGCGGTGTGCGAGCCGCCGCGAGATCACGAGCCGGTCGGCGGCGCGAACGCCTCGCACGAAGACGAGCGCGTCGCCGTCCGACGCCCTCGACGGTGAGGAGACTCATCGCCCCCGTGCCGAGCATGCTCGGCGCGTTCGCCAGGACCGCGCGATCGAGCTCCGGCTCCGAGCGTCCCAGCGGCCGTCGCCGTCCGGCCGAGACGACCAGGCTCCGGCCCGCCACGGCCGCGGGCGTCAGCGCGACCGCCAGCACGGCAGGCTGGTGGCGTTCGATCGCCGTCCGGCGCCGCGTGCCACGCACGGCGTCGTCGCGGAACGGCTCGATGAAGACCTCGATCTCGGCGCACGTGAGCCCGACCGCGAGCTCAGAGTCGTCGGCGATGCCGTAGCGCGCGAGCACCGCCTGCCCGTCGTCGAGCACCGTCGGCGCGCGCGTGACGATGTCGGCCTCGACGCAGCCGCCGCTCACCGACCCCGCCATCTTCCCGCTGCGGGTGATCAGCATGCGCGCGCCGGGGAGCCGCGGCGCCGAGCCGTGCACCTGCACGAGGGTCGCGAGCGCGATCGCCTCGCCGTCGCGCCGCCAGCAATCGAGCCTGTCGAAGAGATCGCGCATGCGGGACACTCAGGCCGGGCGGCGCCCCGTTCGTTCAGGGCGGCGGCCGCGACCAGCTCTTCGAGGTAGCGCTCGTCCCAGAACGAGAGCTGCAGCTGCTTGGCGCGCCGGAAGAAGAGCTGGATGTCGTACTCGACCGTGAACCCGATGCCGCCGTGGACCTGCTGCGCCATCGCGGTCACGTCGCGATAGGTCCGGCACGCGAAGAGCTTCGCCATCGGCGCGAGCTTGCGCGATCGATCGCCCGCTCGCGAGCGCCCACGCCGCCTCGTGGACGAGCGTGCGGCCGCCGTCGACGACGGTCGCGGCGTCGGCCGAGGTAGTGCGCGAGCGCCTGGAACGCGCCGAGCGGCTTGTCGAACTGGTGGCGCGTCTTCGCGTAGTCGACGGTGATCTCGAGCGCGCGCTCGGCGCCGCCCATCGCCTGCGCCGCGAGCAGGATGATCCCTGCGTGCATCACGTCGTTCCAGAGCGCCCAGCCGCCGCGTGCGCGCGCCGATGCGCTCGGTCGCGGCGACCGGGACGTCGCGGAACGACGACCTCGTACTGCGTGTCGGACGGCCATCGTCTTCTGCTGGGTCAGTGTGACGCCCGGCGCGGTCGGGTCAACCAACAGGAGATCGACGTCCGTCGCCGCCGTACCGCTCCGCGGCGAGCACGAGGAGCCGGGTCGCGGCCTGCGCGAAGAGCACGTGGCGCTTGCGCGCCGGTGAGCTTCAGCGTTGCCGCCGCTGCCGCTCGCGGTCAGCTGCACGCCGAGCGGGCCGTAGCCGCCGCGCGGCTCGAGCCACGCCGGCGTGACGATCGCCTCGCCCGACGCGATCTTCGGCAGCCACTCGCGCTTCTGCGCCTCGGTGCCGCCGCGCGCGATGACACCCGCCGCGAGCACGGCGGACACGAAGTGCGGCGACGGGGCGAGCGCGCGCCCGAGCTCCTCGTAGACGATCATCGCTTCGAGCGCCGACTGTCCGCCGCCGCCGTACGCCTCGGGCAGGGTGAGCCCGGTGACGCCGAGCTCGCCGAGCTGCTTCCAGAGCGGCGCCGGAAAGCCGATCGGATCGTCCTCCATCGCGCGCACGATCTCGATCGGACGAGTGCTCGCGCGCAGAGGCCGCGCACGGTGTCGCGAAGCATCTGCTGCTCTTCGGTGAAATCGAGGTCCATTCGAGTGCTCCTAGGCGACGATCCCGTCGCTGCTTTGAGGTTCGGCGATCTCGTGCGGCGCTGAGACCGGCGGCGGCGAGCGAGCGCGTCGGTATCGGTGACGCGTCGCGTCGGGCGACGCGATACGACGTCGCGCTGCGATCGCTGCCGGCGAGCACGGGGCCGAGCTGGCGGAAAGCGGCCGTGCTGCGGATGCTCGGCGTCGACGAACGCCGCGGCGGGCGGCGTGCTGACGGCAACGCCGGGAGCTCCGCGACCGCGCGGACCGGCGCGACGCACGTGTCGTTGCTGCCGGCGAGGCGCTCGACCCAGTCGTCGCGGTCGCGCGGTCGCGAGCACGCGGCGGAGGTCGGCACGGATCGCGTCCTGCTGCGCGTCGTCGAGCTGGTGCTTCGTCCACTGCGGCAGCTCGAGCAGCCGGCAGAGGTTGGCCCAGAACGCCGGCTCGATCGCGGCGACGCTCAGCCACTTGCCGTCGCGCGTCGGGTACACGTCGTAGCAGGCGTAGCGACCGGTCAGAGAGGTCGCCGCCGGGCGCGGGCACGCGCGCCGGTCGCGAGGTGCTCGTCGATCGTGAGCGCCATGAGCGCCAGCACGCCCTCGGCGACCGACGACGTCGAGGTAGGCGCCCGCGCGCCGGTGCGCCGGGCGCGCAGCAACGCCGCGAGGATGGCGATCGCCGCGTGCATGCCGCCGCCGGCCGCGTCGGCGATCGTGGCGCCGGGCAGCGCCGGGCCGCCGTCGGCGCGCGTGCCGCTCATCGCGAGGAAGCCGCCGTCGGCGAGGTAGTTGAGGTCGTGACCCGCCCACGTCGACTGCGGGCCGTCCTGCGCCGTAGCCGCTCGTCGAGCAGTAGACGATCGCCGGGTTCACGGCGCGGACGTCGTCGAAGCCGATGCCGAGCCGCGCCGCGACGCCCGGCCGATAGCTCTCGATCACGACCTGCGCCGTCGGCGGCGAGCTGCAGGAACCGCCTTGCCCGCGCGGCGCCTTCAGGTCGATCTGCACGCGCTTCAGTGCCGCGCCCGGCGCTGTAGGTGAAGAACGGCGGCTGGATCTGCACGCCCGGCTTCGCCGGCGTCGGGCCGACCTTCACCACCGCCGCGCCGTAGTCGGCGAGGATGCGCGAGCAGCGCGACGCCGGCCCGACGCGTCGAGAGGTCGAGCACGGTGACACCGTCGAGGAAGCGCGGGTCCTGGCCGATCGCCGACGTCGCTCAGAAGTTCTTCGGCAGCCCGAGCTTCCGGCGCGCGATGATGTTCTTCTGGATCTCCGAGCGCGCCGCCGCCGATCGTGTCGATGACGGTGTAGCGGTAGGTCGACTCGGCGCGCCCGCCCAGCGGCGCGCCCTCGGTGTGCACGCGCAGCTGGGCGCCCGGGCCGACGACGTCCATCGACGCGTTGGCGAGCCGCGCGCGAGAGCTCGGTCGCGTAAGAGCTTGTACTCCGACGCTTCGCACGGTCGGCGCCGCGCCGCCCTGCAGCGACGCCGCGACGAAGCGTAGGCCGAGCACGCGCGCGACCTCGGCCTCGGTGACGAGCTGGGCGATCTTCTGGCGGATCACGGGATCGTCACGCAGCGGCATGCCGTCGCGCTCCTCGGTCGCGACGTAGTCGAGCAGCAGCTCGAGCGCGCTGCTCGATCGGCGAGAACGTGAACATCGTGAAGCGCTCGAGGTCGAGCGCCTCCGAGATGTAGTTGAAGCCCGTGCCGCGCTGGCCGACCATGTAGTCGTTCGCCGACGTAGACGTCGTCGAGGAAGACCATGTTGGTGATCTCGTCGCCGATCGTCGGCATCGTGCGTGATGGTGATGCCGGGGCTGTTCATCGGCACGAGGAAGAGGCTGATGCCCTTGTGCTTCGGCGCCTCGGGATCGGTGCGCGCGCGCCGACCCAGTACCACTCGCGCGAAGTGCGCCGAGGTGGTGAACGATCTTCTGGCCGTTCAAGCGCCAGCCGTCGCCGTCGCGCGTCGCCTTGAGCGCCATCGCCGCGCGCGTCGGAGCCCGCCTGCGGCTCGCTAGTAGCCGATCGCGAACTCGACCTCGTTGTTCGAGGATCTTCGGCAGGAACTCGCTGCTTCAGCCGCTCGTTGCCGTGGCGCATGATCGTCTTGCCGACGATGCCGACGCCCTTGCCGATCTGCGGCGCACCGACGGCCGCGCAGGCGCTCGTTCAGCAGGTACTCGTAGATCCCGCTGACGTCCTGACCCGCCGTGCTCGGCGCGGCCAGCTCATGCCGAGCCAGCCCGGCCTCGCCGACCTTCTTCATGAACGCGCGGCGCTTCGGCGTGTCGACAGATCTGCGCCATGTTCTCGCGCGTGACGTCCATCACCTCGGGGTCGCGGTTCGCGTCGAGGAACTGCTCGACCTTGGCGACGAACTCCTGCTCGGCGTCTGAGAACTCGAAATCCATGGTCGTTCCTCCTAGGTCGTTCAGCTCACGCGAGCGTCCAGCACGGGAGCGGCGTGCCGGCCTGATCGTGGAAACGCACCCGCACGCGCCGGCCGGTCGCCACACCCTCGGCGCTGCCATCGGTCTGACATACCCGACCCGCGTCGTCGACCAGATACCCGAGGAGCCGGCACGCCCTCGTCGAGGGTCACCAGCAGCACGACGAAGGGCACCATCGCCGCGAAGGCCGGCAGCGTCGGCGGCCGCAGCACCGTCCAGGACGCGATCACGCCGTCGCCGGCGACCGCTGGTCCAGACCGGGTCGGGCGTCTGGCAGGACGAGCAGATCGGCCGCGGCTGCCAGAGCCACTTCTGGCACGCGCCGCAGCGCTGGATGACGGAGCTCGCCGCGCTCGCAGCCGTCCCAGAAGGGCTTGCGTGTCCTGGTCGGCGACCGGGATCGGAAAGCCCGCGCTCGGGTCCGGATTCACCACGGCTCCTTCGAGAACACGATCGCGCCGGTCGGGACGACGTTGCCGCTGGTCACGAGCGAGTGCGTCGACGTTCGGGCGCCTGCGTCGTCGACGTGCCGCGCACCTGGCGCACGCCCTCGACCAGCAGGTTGAAGCCGTGGACGTACGCTTCCGACAAGCCGCCGCCGCTCGTGTTGTAGAGCGGGCAGGCAGTCGACTGCATGTACGCCGGCCCTCGCCTTCCTCGCAGAAGCCGTACTCCTCGAAGCCGAGCGGGATCTGCGGCGTGAAGGCGTCGTAGAACTGGACGACGTCGATGTCTTTCGGCGTCAAGCCGGTGTTGTGCCACAGTTCCGGTGCCACGTAGCGTGACGGCGTCACGCCCGAGCTCGTCGCCGTAGTAGAACGTCATCGCCGTCATCTGCGGGCCCGATGCCCATGCCGAAGCCGGTCACGTACGCGGGCGTGACGGCGAGGTCGGCGCGCGCGCTCGGCGGTCGTGAGCACCATCGCGATCGCGGCGTCGGTTTCGAGACAGCAGTCGAAGAGACGAAGCGGATCGGCGATCAGGCGCGACGCCAGATAGTCGTCCATCGTCATCGGCTTCTGCATGAGCGCGGCGGGATTCCGCCGCGCGTGCTCGCGCTGCGGTGACGGCGACGCGGCCCAGGTCCTCCGGCGTCCAGCCGTACTTCTCGATCCAGTAGCGGGTGTGGAGCGCCATGCCGTCGACCGGTCGGACGATGTGGTACGGGCCGCTCGAACTGGTCCTGGCCGACCGCGTGCAGCTGGCTCACCCACGGGCGGCCGCCCGACGAGCGGTTGCGGGCGCGCCAGGTCACGACGACGTCGGCGAGCGAGTTCTCGATCGCGAGCGCGGCGTGGGCGATGGTCGGGGCGCCGCGCGCCGCCGCCGTAGTCGACCTCGCCGAACGCGCGCAGGTTCCGGACGCCGAGGATGCGCGCCATCTCCATCTCGGTCGTGTTCTCCCAGACGAAGCGGAACATGCGCGTCGACGTCCGCGACCGCGAGGCCGGCGTCGGCGAGCGCGCCGAGGATGGCGAGGCGCGCCGGCATGGCGCTCGGTCATCCCGATGTTCTTCGAGAACGGCAGCGCGTGGATGCCGACCACCGCGCGCTTGGCGATGACGTGAGATACGGGCGGGGCGGGTCATGGAAGCGCATGCGGTTGATTGAAAAGCGAACCGAGGCGAGTCTAGAGTCGACTCGATGCTTAGAGCCTACTCCAAGTCGGAGGGACCCGGCAAGCGCGGAGCCCGCCCGCTGCTCGGCGGACATCCGCGGACTACGCGCACGCGACTGCTGACCATGCTCGGCGACCCGCCCTGCGATCCGCTCACTATACCTGACCGCCATCCTGATCCCGCGCGCCGCCGCCTGCGGGGCTGATGGCGCTGAGCACGGGTCTGCCCGACGGGCCGCCGGTCGCGACCCCGGGAGATCTCGCCGCCTGCGCGCGCGGAGCGATCGCCGCGTTGGCGGCGCTCGCGGCGAGCGACCGGCTCACTGCGCTCGATGCGGCCAGCACTCCTCGGCGAGCGCGCCGCCGTCCTCGGACTCTCGCGTCGCGGGCACGACGTCCGCCGGCGGCCATTGCCGCCTGCTGCGCGCGCGCGACGGCTGGGTCGCCGTCAACCTGCCGCGCCCCGAGGACGTCGCGACCGTCCCGGCCTGGCTCGAGCACGCGAGCGCCTCGACGCGAGCCGCCGAGCCTGCGAGCGCGACAGACGTGTGGGACGATCGCGCCGTCGCCGGCGCGCCGCGCCGCGCGTCCGCTCGTCGCCCGCGCCCGCGTCTGCTCGGTCTCGCCGCGGCCGAGGCGGCGCGCCGCTGCCGACCGCCTGCCACTGCGTGTCGCGTCGGCGCGCGCGAACCGCGTCGCGCGCCGCGACGGAGCGCGCGCCTCGCTCGTCGTCGACCTCTCCTCGCTCTGGGCGGGACCGCTGGCCACGCCACCTGCTGCACCTCGCCGGTGCGCGCGTCGTCAAGGTCGAGAGCACGCGTCGGCCGGACGGCGCGCGCCGCGGCCCGGCGGCGTTCTTCGATCTCCTGCACGCCGGCAAGGAAAGCGTCGCGCTCGACTTCACGAGTCCCGCCGGACGGACGCGCGCTCGTCGCGCTGGTCGCGCGCGCCGACATCGTCATCGAGAGCGCCCGGCCCGCGCGCCATGGAGCAGCTCGGCATCGATCGCGGCGCGCGCTCGTCCGGGCTCATCCCGGACTCACCTGGATCAGCATCACCGGCTACGGCCGCCGCGGTCCCGCCGCGCAGTGGGTGGCGTTCGGCGACGACGCCGGCGCGCGCCGCCAGGCTCGCGACCGCGACCGGCGCGGCTCGCGGGCGAGCGACACGCCGCTCTTCTGCGCCGACGCGGTCCCCGATCCGCTGACCGGCATGCACGCCGCCGTCGCGGCGCTCGGCGCGCATCGTCACGGAGGCGGCGTGCTGCTGGCGCTGTCGCTCCGCGACGTCGCCGCGCACGCGCTCGCGCGTTCGGCGCCGCCACGGCGCACGCGCCGAGGTTCGGCCTCGCACCGAACCGGCGGAGACGCCGGGCTGGAACGTGCGTAGCCGGCGGCGAGCGCCAGCGCGTCGAGGCGCCCGCGCGCGCGCCCGCGCTCGGACGCGCGCCGTCCGCTCGGCGCCGACACCGACGCCGTCCTCCGTGAGCCTCGATGTCCGCTGACGCCGCCGCCCGCGTCGGCGATCTCGGCACGGCCGCCGCCGTGCGCGCGCGTCGCGATCGTCGCCGCGTGGGACGACGAGGCCGACGTCATCGTCGTCGGCTTCGGCGGCGCCGGCGCCTGCGCCGCGCTCGAGGCGAGCGCCGCCGGCGCCGGACGTGCTCCTGCTCGAGCGCATGAGCGGCGGCGGCGGCACGACCGGCGCTCTCGACCGGCCAGATCTATCTCGGCGGCGGCACCGCCATCCAGAAAGCCTGCGGCTTCGAGGACTCACCCGAGGCGATGTGGCGAGCTATCTGCTCGCCGTCCTGCGGTCCAGGCGCCGACGAGGCGAAGATCCGTCTCTATCGGACGGAGAGCGTCGCGCACTTCGACTGGCTCGTCGCCCACGGCGTGCCCCTTCAAGGCGTCCTACTACGGCGAGGGCTCGTACACGCCGACCGACGATTGTCTCAGCTACTCAGGGAGCGAGCTCAGCGTGGCCTTATCGCGACCTCGCGCGTCCGGCGCCGCGCGGCCACACCGTGCAGCAGGACGGTATCGAGGCGGGCGGCCGCTTGATGCGCGCGCTCGTGGCCGCCGTCGAGGCGACGCCGATGCGCGTCCAATCCGACACGCTCGTCGAGACGCTCGTCGCTCGACGACGCCCGCCGCGTGGTCGGCGTCGTCGCCAAGGTCGACGGCGCGCTCCGCCACTTCGGCGCCCGGCGCGGCGTCATCCTCACCGCCGGCGGCTTCATCAACAACAAGGCGATGGTCGAGCGCTACGCGCCGCTGCTCCGCAAGTGCCGCTTCCGCGCCGCGCAGCGACGGCGACGACGGCCGCGGCATCCGCATGGGCATGGGCGCCGGCGGCGCCGCGATCCAGCATGGACGTCGGCTGCATCGTGCTGCCGTTCACGGTGCCGAAGGCGCCTCCTGCGCGGCATCTTCGTGAACCGCCGCGGGCAACGCTTCGTCGCCGAGGACCTGTACCAGACCGTCGTCGGCGAGCGCGCCCTTCTCGGCGAGAACGGCGAGGTGTTCCTGATCCTCGACGACGCGATCTTCGAGCGGCCCTTCCCGCCGACCGAGCTCGCCGCCGTCGAGGACACCATCGCAGACCTCGAGCGCGCGCTCGGCTGCCCGCCCGGCAGCCTGCGAGCACACCGGTCGCGTACTACAACGAGCACGCCGCGCGCGGGAGGATCCGCTCTTCCACAAGGCCGCCGATCACCTCGTGCCCGCTCGTGAAGCCGCCGTTCGCGGCGCCTCGACTACCGCACCGAGGCCGCGCTCTACACCGTCTTCACGCTCGGCGGCCTCCACACCGACGTCGACGGCCGAGTGCTCACGCCCGACGGCACGCCGTGTCGCCGGCCTCTGGGCCGCCGGCCGCACCACCGTCGGGGCTCGCGGCGCAGGGCTACAGCAGCGGCCTCTCGATCGCCGACGCGACGTTCTTCGGCCGCCGCGCCGGGCGCTGCCGCGGCCGGCGCGGCGTAGGAGGTGCGCCTCACCAAGATCCTCGTCAGGGTCAACGGCACCTGGAGAGATCCAGAGCGGTCCGACCCGCAAGTAGTAGTGCGTCGCCCGAGGCCGGTGTCACGGCTTGCAGAGAAACCCGCTCGGGCGGGCGCTGGACAGGTCGAGATGTCGCCGACGTGCCAGCGGACGGTGCTCAGTCTCCATGAGACGGAGACGCACGGGGCTCACGAGCACCGTACCCGGCAGCGTGACGCTCCTTCAGCGTGAGGGTCAGCTTCACGCTCGTCGGATCGCCGTTCCGCGTCTCTGAGCACGAGCTTCCGCTGCTTGTCGGTGCTGCGGCACGAGATCTGACGCGTGCTGATGACGCATTCGCCGGCCGTCCAGGCATAGGATCCGGTGAACGCGTCCGTGCCCCTAGGACCAGCGTATCGACACGCAGGTCGATCTGCGAGCCACCGCCGCTCGGGTCGATGGTCTCGCCGACCCCGAGGACGACCGTGCCCCTGCGCCTTCGCCTGGTCCTTCGTCGGCTTCAGCAAGACCTTGGTGACGACGAGCGCCCTGGAAGATCCGTCGACGCCGGACAGGCGGCGTCGACTGTCGTGTCCGACACGCACCGGCCACACAGGTGTCGGTCGTCGTCGGGTTGCCGTCGTCGCAGCCCGTACCAAACGTCCGGAAGCGGAAGCGAGCTGCATTCGCCGAGGTCGCACGTGTCGGTCGTGCAGGTGCTGCCGTCCTCGCAATCGGCGTCCGCGGTGCACGCCGTCACCTGCAGTCGATGACACTGCCGTTTCCGGAGGCATAGAGATCGCGGCCGTCGGCGGTGACGGCGAGCGCCGTCTCGAACGAGGTCGGGAGATCCGAGGTGAGATCGCTCCACGCACCGGCGCCCGCCGGGCTCTCGAGGACGTGCGGACTCCCTGGGTGCCGAGGTACACCGCGCGCGTCACGGGGTTCACCGCGAGGACGCCGATCGCGGTCGGCTCACCCGGAAGCGGCGCCGACGGTGCCCACGTGGCGGCGCCGTCGAGCGTGACGCTACGCCCCCGTCCCCGGCGGTGAGAGGCACCTGCGGCGCCGACGGGTCGAGCACCAAGCTCCGGAGATTGAAGTCGCCGATCCCGGTGTTGGCGGCGCTGAACGTCGTGCCGCCGCGTCCGTCGATTTCGTGATCCCGCCGCCGAGCATGACCCCGTAGAGGGTCGACGTAGTTCGACGGGTCGATGGCCAGTGCGGCGGCCATCGGAAACCCTGGAGGATTCCAGATGCTCCAGTTGAAGCCACCGTCGGTGGTCTTCTGCACCAGGAGACTCGTGCTGTGTGCGGCGTAGGCGGTGAGTGGGTCCACGGATCGGACTGGCGATCGTGCCGTCCCCGACCGGAAAGAGCGCGAAGCTCCGGCGCGTCCAGGTATCGCCCTGATCGGCGCTTTCGAGCACGCCCAAAACGGTCGAGAGATAGAAGGCATCGATGGCAGCGAGGGCGCGATGGCGAGCCGACCGACCCGAAAACGTCCAAACCGTTCGCGATCGGCGCCCAGCTCCGTCCGCCGTCGCGCGAGCGCCAGGTGGTCGACGTACGCGGTGGCGGGACCGAGCGGATCGCGCCGGTCGTGACGTAGCGCGTATGATCGTTCAGGCCGCGCTGGCGGGGTTCTCAGCACCCGGTGCGCGCCAGCAATCGTCGTCGCCGCGGAAGGCCCGGAAGAGGTTTGCTCCCGGCGTGGATCGCGGCCGGGCGTGCTCGGGTCGAGTCGCGAGGCGCGGCGCTGCACGGTGCGATTGCCGCCGACGGCTGATCCACGGTCTTCGAAGTCCCGGCGCTCATTCTCGACGCACGTGGAAGCCGGGCCGTTCGCCTCGAAACACGCCGCTCAGCGGCCGCCGGCATCTGCGGAACTGCGTGCCGCTCGCACCGCCGTGGCGCGGCGAGCACCACGTTCGGGCACCCCGGCACGAACGTGAGCGCGGCGACGTCGCCGCCGCCGAGACCGTCCCACTCCTGCGCTGCCAGGTCACGCCCCCGTCACGCTGCGGTGCACATGACGGTACCCGGTGCCCGCGAGCACGACGTCAGCGTCGGTCGGATCGGATCCGCCAGGCTTGGCGACGGCGTCGACGGATCGATGCCGAACCCGTCCACGACGATGACGCGCGTACGTGAGCCCGGCGTCGGTGCTCTTTGTAGACACCGGCGGGGCTGGATGAACCGCGCGGCGTAGACGACGCTCGGGTCGCTCGGCGCGATCGCGAGCGCCGCGACCCGCCGCAGACCGACCCGAGCCCTGCCCCGACGTCCGTCCACGAGCTGCCGCCGTCGATCGTCCGCAAGATCCCGCCGACCAGCACGACCCCCGCGGGTCACCGGGTCCGCCACCACGCCGGCCTGCACCCCGATGTTGCAGCTCGGCGGGAAGGCGCGGGTGAAGACGAGACCTCGTGGTCGCTCCGCCGTCGATGCTGCGGAAGATCTTCAGCGTCGCGCCCCCAGAGCGAGACGAGCACCTGGCTCTGGTAGGCCACACCCGCGGTATCGGAACGCGACCGACGTCCACGGAGCGGTGGTCGTCCACGTCGCCCCGGCGTCGGTGCTGCGCGCGTTGCCGGTGAGGACGCGATCAGGGTTCGTCCGGATCGAGCGCGAGCGTCGCGACGTTCCCCGCCGTTGGCATGGGGTGGAGCTCCCATCCGGCGGCAGCCGGCCGCACTGGCGCGAGCGACACCACGAGGGTGACTACGAGAACGAGGGGTGGGTTCGGCGCATGGCTCCTCCGGTGGGACGGCCGAGCCTAGCGTCGGCGCCCGCGCGCGGCAAGCGAAAACCGCCGCCCGGAACGGCGCCGCGACTCGACTCTCGGTGCCTCAGTTCGCGCCGGGCGGTCGTACGAGGTCGATGGTCGCCGCCGTCCCGCGCCGAGGGCATCGCGCAGCCGGACCGTCGTGGTGACGCTCGTGTCCAGGCTGAAGAACGTGCACACGAAGAAGGACGCCGTGCCGCTGAACCCGTCTCCATGGATCTCCAACGCGAGCCGCAAAATCGCTGACGTTCAGACGACGGCGCAAAGACGGATTCGACGTCCGCCGTGGCGCCCGACGTCGGGACGTCGACCGTCCCGCGTCCTCGTACTTGAACGTCAAGTGATAAAGGCTGCCGTTGGGGCGGAGGTGTTTGGGGTCGAAACACTGGCTCGAGTTGAGCTCTTCGAGCGTCGACTTGAAGCTGGTGGCGATCGGCGGCGCGCCGCGCGCTCGAAGTGGAAGGCGAAGTGCAGCGTGCTGCTCTCGGGAGGGGCGCCGTTGACGGCGACCTTGATGAGATAGGTGGTGTCCCGCTCGACCGCGAAGTCGACCCTCGACTGCGGCGTGCCCGCACTGTCGTTGGCGCAGGCCGCCTCGATGAGATCGCCGCACGGTCCCTCCAGATCGAGATCAAGGAGTCGAAGTCGCTGCCGAAGCTGTCGGCCGTGATGGTTCCGTCGGCCGGAGCGGTGAAGGCATACCAGACGCTGTTGGAAAACCTGTCCGGCTCGCACGACGCCCCAGAACGGCTCGGTGCGGAACACCGTCGCGGCGGTGATGTCGAGAATCTCGGAGAAGTCGGGCGTCGTGAGGACCGTAGGCGCGTTGCAGGAGTCGTTCGGCGGAATCACGTGCGGCGTCTGCTCGACCATCGTGTAGTTCGAGACGACGCCGTCCTCCAGTGACCGCGAGCGCCAGGTCGAAATTGCAGCTCGCGAGCTCGTCGGCGTAGGTCAGCTCGACCTCGACCTCGCTGTCGTTCGTCGTGTCGCCGAGGTCGACCTCGAAGTGGTCGTCGGCGAACGTGCCGTCGGCGCGTTGCACGGCGATGATGAGCGACGGCGGCACCGCCAGGTCGTGCCCCTTCTGGAGCGACGCCGGCTTCTTGCTGATCGGGAAGCGGAAGACGCACGAGCGCCCGGGCGACGCGAAGCAGCCGCCGAACGACGGCTGGCCGACCCGACGCGTCAGTGCCGCGCGTCGCGAACGGCGACGCCGACGATCTTGAGCGCCCCGGGCGCGACCTGCTTCAGGAACTTGCTGATGCTGCCGAAGACGCCGAGGAGCGCCCGCGGCTCGCCTGCCGGCGAACGCGACCCTCTGGACCGGCGGCTCGCACAGAAGATCGTTGACATTCAGTCCCTGGCCCGCGAGCAGGCCGTCGAGGCTCGGCACGAGCGTCGGCAGCAGCGCCGCGAGCCGGCACTCGTGCTGGCGCGTCAGGCAGAGCGCGTAGTCGTCGAGGGTCGCGACCGGCGCCACGCCGACTGCTGGCACTCGCACGCGAGGCGCGCCCACGTTGATGCCGGTCGGCGCGTCGAGTGCCTGCAGAACGCGACCGTGCCGGCGCACTTCTTCGCGAGTGCCTTCACGACCGCGGCGCGGCCTTTGGCGAGATCCTCGGGCAGCTTCTCGCACGTCGCCTTCGCCTTGGTGAGACAGGCCGGCGTCGCCGGGCTTCGTCTGGGCGCAGCCGACGAGCGCCGCGGCGCATTTGTCGAGGCCCGCGCGCGCCTTGCCGAGGAAGCTCGCGCCCGCTTTGCCGATCGCGGCGCCGCAGCCCGCGATCACCTTGCCCGTCACCGCCGGCGGGGTCCCGCAATCACCGCAGCCCGCGAAGGGCGGCAGATCCGGCACCACGAGCGCGCTCACCCCCGCCTGAGCCGTGAGCTCGGCGGCGCGCGGCGGCAGCTCGGCGCCGTAGGCTTCCTCGGAGATCCCGGCGTGGAGGAACTGGAGACAGCGCGCGACGTCGGCGGCACCGAGGAGCGGCGTCACGCCGACCGCGGCGCACGCCGCGGTCGCATCGCTGAACCCGAGACCGCCGGCCGCGAGGAGATCCGCGACGGGAAGCTCGCCGCAGGCCTTCACGACCGCGCCTTCGAGCTTCTCGGCCGCGAGGTCGGGGGCGTCCGGCGTCCCGAGCTGGCGTCTGGCATTTCGCCGTGGCCTTGGTGACGCACGCGGCGACGCCGGGCTGCGCCTGGATGCAGCGCGAGCACGGCGTTGCTGCAGGTCGCGAGACGCTTCAGGCGTTGCGTCAGGAACTTCGCGTTCACCTTGCGCGATCGTCTGCTGGCATTTGGCCGCCGCCTTGGCCCCGGCGCTCCCGGGCGGGCTCTGGGCGACGGCGATTTCGGCCGTGAGCGCGACGATCAGCGTGACGAAGACGGTGACGAGGACGGAGGAGGTTCGTGGGCTCATGAGGTGCGGGATGGTGCCCCGGCACGTCGCGAGTCGTCAAGAAACATTCTCATGCCCCACCTATTTCACGCGCGTCGACGGCGTCGACGAGACCCCAGGCGTGCGCGGTCGCGACGTCGAGTCGGCGGCCGCTGAGCGCGAGGTACGCCGTACGCTGGCGCCCAATCCGACGCGGCAGGCTCACCGTACCGCCGGCCCCGGGAATGAGACCCATCGCGACCTCGGGGAGCGCGACGAACGTGTCCGGCCGCGCGACCACCCGGTCCGCGAACGCGGCAGAGCTCGATGCCGGCGCCCATGCAAGCGCCATGGACCTCCGCACGGACGCGCGCACCGATCTCGGCCAGGAGCCGCGCCGGGCTCCGGGTCGTCCGCACCAGGTGGGCCGTCGCCGGATCCGGAAGCGTCCCGAACTCGTCGAGGTCGCCGCCGCTGCAGAAGGACGGCCCGTTCCCCGGAGCACGACCGCGAGCGACGGATCGATCGCGGCGAGTGCCAGCGCCTCCGCCAGCGCATCGCGCATGCGCGCCGAGAAGGCGTTGTGGCGGTCGGGACGGTCGAGCGTGATGGTGAGCTGCTCCGCGCCGCGCGCTCGAGCCGGACGGACCGGCGCCGTGGTCGGAAGCGGGGTCGAGCGCCGCGAGCGGCGCCGCGAGCCAGCGCGCCGAATTCGGCCCCCGCCTGCAGCGTCGCGTAGGCGAGCGACTCGAGCACGAGGCCGTCCGGCGGGCGCGAGCCCCACGCCGGCACGCAGGACCTGCACGAGCGTCGCGGCCGCGAGCGGCGCCGCTCCGATTCCATCCTGCACAGGCCGTGAGCTCGTCGCGGGTCGCGACCACGACGTCACAGGCCTCAGAGCAGCTGCCCACCGCCGGCGCCGGCCCGTTCGGCGCGAACGCGATCACCGGACAGGGCAATGCTCCGAGGCGCCGGACCGCCGTCGCGATCGCGTCCGGCGTCAAGGACGAGGTCCGATCGCCCCGACCTCGATCGCCAGGAGCGGCGCGCCCGTCAGGACTGACCACGCCTCCGCCACCGGCGCTTGCAGCCGCTCGACCGCGTCGGCGAGCGCGAGGCAGCGAACCGTCACGCCCGTCCCCTACGAGCTCCCCGCGAGCTCGGCCGGAGCTTTCGCCGCAAAGAGCTTTCCGGTCTCGTTGTGCAGGAGCTCGGCGCGAAACTCGACGATGCGCCGGGGCGCGCGACGAGCGCAGACGGCCTTCACCCACGCGCGGAGCTCGTCCGCGGAGGCCTGCCGGCCGTCGTGCAGCACGATCACGCGCGGCGACCGCCTCGCCCCACTGCTCGTCGGGCGACGCCGACGACCGCGCAGTCCGCGACCGCCGGGTGCGTCGAGCAGCACCTCTTCGATCTCGCCCGGCGAGCAGGTTCTCGCCGCCGCGCACGATGACGTCGTCGATGCGGCCTTCGAGGAAGAGATAGCCCTTCGGCGTCGAGCGCGCCGGCGTCGCGGGTCGGGAACCAGCCGTCCTGCCGTCATCCGCGCGCGCGCAGGCCGAGGTACTCGCCCGAGACCTGCTCGCCGCGCACGTGGATCTCGCCCGCGCACCCAGGCGCGACGGCCGTTCCTCCTCGTCGCGCACCTCGATCTCGACGCTCGGGAGCGCGCGCCCGACCGAGACGAGACGCCGGCGCACGATCGGGATCGGCGCTCGCGGCCGCGCGCGCGATGGTCCTCGGGACCGAGGACGGTGATCGTCGAGCTCGTCTCGGTGAGCCCGTACGGCGTTGGTGAAGGCGGTCGTCGGGCATCAGCTGCATCGCGCGCTCGATCACCGGCTGCGGCATCTTGCCGCCGCCGTAGGAGAGCGCGCGCAGATGCGAGGCAGCGTCGCGCCCGCGCGCTACCGAGCACGTCGACGATGCGCGTGAGCATCGTCGGCACCGACGAACGCGTGGGTCACCCGCTCGCCGCGCGCGGTCGCGACCCAGGCGTCGGCGTCGAAGCTCGTGAGCTGCACGATCCGGCGCCCCGAGTAGACCGGAGCTCAGAGATCGCCGCCATGCCGGCGATGTGGTACGGCGGCACGCTCACGAGCGCGCGCGTCCTCCTCGGCGGCCGCCGCCGAACTCGACCGACCCGAAGATGTACGACACGAGGTGCTTCTGGCGGAGCACCGCCGCCTTCGGCGCTCCCGTCGTGCCGCTCGTGAAGAGCAGGATGGCGATCGCCTCGGCGTCCATCGACCATTCCGGGCCCGCGCCCCGCCGCGCACGCGCGTCGGCGAGAAGCGCTCGCGCGCGGTCACACGTCTGTGCCGCCCCGGCGAGCGCACGCGGCGCGCTGCCGACGTCGGTGACGAGATAGGCCGGCGCGATCGACCCGAGCAGCGCATCGAGCTCCGTCCCCGTCAGCCGATAGTTGAGCGGCGACGAACGGCACGCCCGCCCAGCCGGCGGCGAAGAGACCGAGCGGGACGGCGAGGCTGTTGACGTCGAGGACAGCGCGAGCCGTTCGGCGCCGCTCGCCGCAACGGTCGCTGCGGCCGGTGCCCGGCGGCCGCGAACAGCTCGGCGTAGGTCAGCCGGTCGGCGCCGTTCTGAATGGCGCGACGCGGTCCCCGAACCCGTCGGTCGCCATCTCGAGCGAGCATCATGAGGTTCGACGGCCTGTCGTTCCGGCGGATCTCAGTCCGACGACGGCAGCGGCTTCGCTTCCTTCAGGACGAGCGCGCGCTGCCGGCGACGGCGAGGCGAGCCTTTGCCCGGCTTGGTGCAGAGGAGCTCGAGGTCGCCGCGCGGGCTGACGTAGCGCTTGCCGAGCGTCGTGCCGGTCGGACGCACCGGGATCGAGCGCGGCGCCGGCCGGAGCCTGCTCACCGGCAGCGAGCATCGCCGCACCGCCGCATTGGACGTCGGCACCGCCGGCAGGCGCGGCGATGACGATCACTTCGGTCGCACAGACGGCGCTCTTCAGACGAGCGCCTGCTTTCAGTTGAGCCATGCGGCCTCCTTAACCCAACCGCCGACGCGCTTTCAATCGCCGAGCGCGCGCCCGAGCGTCCGCCACGGCAGCGTCGCGCAGGCGATGCGGACGCGATGGCGGTGCACGTCGGCGAACGCCTGCAGCACGTCGATGACCGGGCGGCGTGCCGCCCCGGCAACGCGTCGGCGCAGCGGACGGCACTGCTCGCACGCGGCGGCTTCCGTTGCCATCCGCCGCGGGCTTCACTGCCCGCGAGCTCGCGCGCGCCGCGCCTCACTGCCCGCGCAGCTTAGTTTCATAGCAGCGATCGCCGCGCCACCTCCCCTAGCATCCCAGCACCCGCTCCGCCTGAGCGACGCGGAGCGTCGCAAGCGCAGCTCTCGCCGCTGAACCGCAGCGCCGACGCGATCGCCGACGACCTCCGACCTCGACCACGCACCGCGTCGCCGCAGAGCGGATTGTCGCCGTCGGCCGCGTGGGTCGGCGCCGCGAGTCAGCCGACGTTCCGCGGGTGCTTACCGTGCTCGAGCACGAGCACACGATAGAGAGTCGGCGGCCGCCGTCATGGATGCGAAGAGCGCGCGGACGGCGCTCGAGGCCGGCGATCAGCGGTCGACGTCGTCGCGGCGTGTTGTAGAGCGCGAACGAGGCGCGCACGGTCGCGCCGACCCCGAAGCGGCGGAGGATCGGCTGCGCGCGGTGATGCCCGCGCGGACGGCGACCCCTTCGCCCGTCGAGCACGGTCCGCGACGTCGTGGGCGTGGACGCCGAGCGAGGACGAAGGGAATGCCCGCGCGATCTTGGCGGGCGCGGTACCGATCATGCGGAGACCCGGCACGCGGGCGAGCGTCGTCTCGCGGCGTAGGCGAGGAGATCGGCCTCGTGCGCCATGCACTGCGGCGGGGTCGTGATCCTCGAGATACGCGATCGCCGCGCCGAGCCCGACGGCAGCGGCGGATCGGCGGCGTCCCGGCCTCGAAGCGGTGCGGCGCGCGCGTCGTACGGTCGCCGCGTCCCAGCGTGACCGACCGCACCATCTCGCCGCCGCCCTGCCACGGCGGCATCGCCGTCGAGCAGCTCGCGCGCGCCCGTAGAGCACGCCGATGCCGGTCGGCCCGTAGCAGCTTGTGCCCCGAGAACGCGTAGAAGTCGCAGCCGAGCGCCTGTGACGTCGACCGGCACGTGCGGCGACGGCCTGCGCGCCGTCGACCAGCACGACGGCGCCGCGTGCGGTGCGCGAGCGCCGTGAGCTCGCGCGACCGGATTCAGCGTGCCGAGCGCGTTCGACACGTGCGCCAGCGCGACGATCCGCGTGCTGCGGGCCGAGCAGCGCTGCGAACGCGCTCGCAGGATCGAGCACGCCCGCGGTCGTCGACCGGCGCCACCCGCAGCACGCGCGCCGCGTCTGCGCGCAGAGCATCTGCCACGGCACGATGTTCGCGTGATGCTCGAGCTCGGTCACCACGATCTCGTCGCCGGCGCCGACGTGGTCGCGGCCGAAGCTCGTGCGCGACCAGGTTGATCGCCTCGGTGGTGCCGCGCGTGAAGACGATCTCGTCGCGCGTCGCGCCGCGCCGAGGAACCGCCGCACGCGCTCGCGCGCGCCCTCGTAGGCGGCCGTCGCGCGCTCACCCGGCGGTGCGATGCCGCGCCGCACGTTGCCGTTGTCGCGCACCGCGTGGCGCACGGCAGCGCGGCCAGCACCGCGCCGCGGCGTCGCGTCGTCGCGGCGTTGTCGAGGTAGACGAGCGGCCGGCCGTGGATGCGTTGGCGGAGCGCGGGAAAATCGGCGCGCGCGCGCGCGTCGAAGCGAGGGCCGCGTGCCAGACCGCGCTCGTCCGCGGGGACGCGTCGCGCCGGGCACAGGTCACGCCTCGCGTTCTCGATCAGGCCCTCTCCGGGTTGTGGCGACGCGGCCCGTCGCGTCGCTCGAGAAGAATCACCGCGGCGGCGCTTTGCGCGCCGCCTGCCTTCCGTGCCCGCGGACGCGGGATCCGTTGCCTGGGCTGGATGCGCCGACTCCGCTCGCCGCGTGCTGCGCGGCCTCGCGGCCGGGCGCGCGCGGCGCGCGTGCGACGACCCGAGGCTCCCGCCGAGAAGCGCCTCCATCAGGTCGACCACGCTTGCCTTCCGGCTTGCCCTCGTCTTCCGCCTCGCCGCCCGCCGCTCCACGCCTTCCGCGAGGAAGCGCTTGCGCCAGCGAGCAGCTTTTTCGAGCGTCACTCGATAGCGGTTGGGGTGCGCGCGCGGATCCACTCCGCCGCCACTCGTCGATGAGCTTCCGTGCCATCCGACGCTCGGCCTCTCTTCGCGTTTCGCCTTCGCCGCCGGCACGTCGAGACGATCCGGTCAGCGCGCGGAGCTCGTCAGGCACCGGCCGCATCACCTCGAGCGCGCAGCACGTCGCCGTGCGGCATGATCGCGGCGAGCACCCGGACGGCGGAGATAGAGGCGCGCGACCGCGAAGCGACCGGACTCCCGCATCGCGTCGCAGCAACGACATAGGCTTTGGAGCCGCCTCGTCTGGGCACGACGTAGTAGGGACGCTCGAACTAAAGCGGATCGAGCGACGCCGGCTCCTACGAACTGCAGGACGTCGATCGTGTGCAACCCTCGCCGAGCTCTCTGCACCTGCTCCAGCTCCTCGCCTTCGACGAGCGCGTATTCCTTCGTCCGCTTGCCGACCTCGTACCGCGTACGATCTCGTCAGCCGGCACCTCGGCGCAATCCTCGCATTGCGGCGGAGCTTCTTGTAGGTGATCAGCGCGTGATCCTTGCAGTGGAGGGAGGCGGAAGCCGACGTGCTCGCTCGCATCGAGGCGGCGAACGCGGACCGGCATCGAGACCAGCCCGAACACGAGATGGCGGAACCGGATCGGCCGATGGTATGCCCACGCGCGGCGCCCGCAGCGCACCTTCGCACGGCCGCGGCGGCCCGACCGCTTCGTGGTCGCCATCACCTCACCATGCAATAGGCGGGGCATCACCGCCCCACCGGCGGGACGACGGCTCCGCCGACCGCGCTCCCGAGACTTCCGGCGCGACGCCGGTCATGGCGGCGTTCAGAACGGTACAGCCGAGGCAGCGCAGGCGTGCCTTCAGTTCATCAGTTGAGGGACCGCCCAGGTCAGTCGGTGCGACCCACGCTCCCGACGGCATTTCTGGCGATCACTCATTCTCAGCGCGACGGCCTCCGTTCCCGGCGATGTGGTGCTCGCCGCGCATCGCGCTGGTGACCACCCGGCGGCACGCTCTCGCCAAGTCGTGGATTACTGATCGAGGTGGGGAGCGGGACGTCGCCAAGCGGACGGTGCCGCTCCGCTCGGCTTTCGCAGCGTCGCGCGGCGACGTCGTCAGGCAAGCGGCCACCACGGCCACCGCGCCAGCGGCAGGAGATCGGCTCGCATGCGCGCTCCTCGGCCATGCGGCATCATTTTCCATGCCGCCGCCAGCGGCGGAAGATCGGCCCACGGGCGAGGATTGTAAATGGCTGTAAGAAGGGTCACCACTGCCAGGCGACCGCGGCGAGCAATACGTAAC
>ERZ1370068.2293-contig-145_pt1 | contig 24723 bp, 37 predicted proteins | sample MGYA00561227_ERZ1370068 | MGnify/ENA primary metagenome ERZ1370068 (study PRJEB38410, sample SAMEA6850437) | metagenome | study: Metagenomic assessment of the ecological functions of the soil: analysis of the soil microbiota associated with the...
CCGGTAGATTTAACTGCCGCACGAAGTGCCGCGCTGAAGTCTCAGGCGAAGGCGGAAAGGAGGCAAACATTCACCCGCGTTAAGCAGTCAACCCGAGCGGTGCTTATGCGGTTTGATTACAGGCTGCTCTGACTAAGAAGGTTTCTCGGGAAGCCCTCGAAATGACACGTCAAAACTCTCTGTCATCTCGAACGAAGTGAGAGATCTTGAGCGAACTGCATCACTCCCACCCGAGCGGTATCGTGTTTGGGTTTGCGAGGATGTGGGAGATACAGAAGCTGCGGATCGCGTCAGGCGGACGGACCTGAGAGACCGGTCTTCTGAACCGGACCGCGATCGAGGTAGGGAGTCTTGTCGCGGGTCTTCATCGCCCAGTCGGCGACCTCGTCCTTGCGGGCGAACCAGACGCCCGGCTTGCTCTTCGCGTAGGTGAAGAAGCGATCGAGGACGCGCACGCGATTGGCGTGGCCGGAAATACGGTCGTGGAGCGCCATCACCATCATCCGGCGCTTGGTCGCGCCTTCCTCGTAGAGCTGGTCGAATTCGTCCTTCAGCGCCTGCTCGTAGGCGGCCGGGTTATAGCCCTCGAACGGGAAGGACACGATGTCGTTCATGTGGAAGGTGTACGGCACGGTGACGAAGTCGCCGCCCTTGACCGGCAGGATGAACGGCTGGTCCATGCTGGCTTCGTCCAGATAGTAGGTGAAGCCGAGCTCCTTGAGGATGTCGAGTGTGTGCGGGCTGTTGCGCACCCAGTAGGCGCTCCATCCCTTCGGGGTCTGGCCGGTGGCGCGCTCGATGCTCTTCATGTTGTCGATGATGAACTGGCGCTCGTCGGCCGGGCTCATGTCGTAGCTCGCCGACCAAGTGCGGCCATGGGCGGCGGCCTCGTGGCCACGCCGTACGACCTCCTTGGCCAGCGCCGGATCCTTGTCGACCGCCTGGCCGATCATGAAGGCGGTGACCTTGATGTCGTGCTTGTCGAACAGGTTGAGCAGACGCGGCGTGCCCTCGTAGATGCCGTACTGGAAGACACCGTTGGTCGGCATGTCCGGCAGGCCGTTCTTGATCGGCTCGGGGATGACGCCGGGCGCGCCGGAGATCGGCTGGCCGCCGCCCTCGTACATCAGGGACATGCTGATCGCGAGACGGGCGCCGTTCGGCCAGAACGAAGTATTGTCGGTCATGATAGTTTCCTTTCCTTCGGCTATTCCAGTGAAAGTCATTGCAGCGGCAGCAGCGCCAGCGGCGGTCATAAATTCACGGCGGTTCACGGTTCACCTCAAGAAGTTGTCGATCTTTCTCCGAATAATCTGCTCGATCTCTCGTTGTATAGGAATTTTAAACCGCCTTTTTTCTGGCCCGAGCAATATCGCCGGATCGATGGCAGATTTAGCAGCTCCGACTTGCCTCCCGCGATGGCGGCTGCGCGGCGGCGCGTCTCACTTACAGATCAATCCAGTTCTCCATCAAACTGGCGGTAGCGACGTACCGGTCTGCTCGTGGTCTGTGGACTGCGCCAGTGTGCGCCAGGCGGCGAGTTCGGTTGCCACTTGGGCAAGTTTTGCTTCGACCGCCGCCAAAGAGTCGGTTCCCAGTTGCACGCGCAACGGCGGCTCCGTGCTGGTGGCGACGGTCACGATGGCGGCAGCGCCTTTCGCCGGATCGCCGAGTTGATTGTGATTCGAGCTGTCAGCCCATTTTCGAGTGGCGCCACTACTCCCACTGTAATCATCGATAACCCGCACCGCCCTTCGCAGCGAACTGGCGTCAAGAAAGTCTGTACGGAACGTGCCTGGCTCAATGATAGTCACAAGGATCCCAAGCGGCAGCAGCTCGGCCCGCAACGCTTCGCTGAGGCCCTCGACTGCGAACTTTGTAGCGCAATACACGCCCCACCCTGGCCACGCGCCAAATCCGGCCCGCCGCGCTGAGATTCAAGATACGGCCCGAGCGCCGCTCGCGCATCGAGGGCAAGACCGCGCGCGTCACATTTAGCAGGCCATCCACATTTACGGCAAAGACGGACCGGATTTCCTCGGCCGACGCCTCCTCGACGGCACCGAGTAGGCCTCGACCAGCATTGTTCACCAGCACATCAATCTGCCCGAAGCGGGCTAACGCAGCCCGGACCGACGCTTGCGCCTGACGCTCATCGGTGACATCCAGTTCAACACTGAGGAGTTTGTCACGCTGACCGAGTGCGATCTCGACAACTTTAGGATCACGAGCAGCCGCAACGACGGCGTCGCCGCGCTCAAGTACCGCACGAGCGATTTCGAGCCCGAAGCCACGGGACGCTCCGGTAATGAACCAAACAAGTGATTTCATAACGACCTCCCCAGAATTGATCTTTGATAAGCGACGCCCAGTTTCTTTTGGTCATTTTTTCCCGGATCCAAGGCGGGCATTAGGCCAAGTCTCTTCTTTTTGTTGCCACTTCCGTTCTCCTTACTCTGAGCGGACGAATCGTTGCCCCTGATCAAAGGCAATTGTTATGCCGACCGATGAAATGTTCGGATTGCGCCGGAACTGCTTGAGAACAGTTACATATCAGTTGCGAAATCGAAGACAGGTGTGACGATGGACAACTGCCAACGGGCTGGCAGTTGCTAACCTGCTGGCACTTCACTGCCGGTAGATTTAACTGCCGCACAACGTCGCGCGATCACCATCGATCGTGACGCTACGGAGCCACACCGGATGAGCTCGAGTGCGATCGACCAGAGGCGCTCGGCGTTGGCAGGATCCAGCGCATATGGCGCGACGCCGCCGCCGAAGTCCGTCGGACGCCTGTGCACAACGGGCGCCTCGTTGCAGTCTTCGAAATACCGGCCACCGATCCCATTCAAGAGCGGCGATGCCGCCAGCAGAACGGAGGTCGCCGCACCTTGTGCCGGCGTTTTCCTCCGCTCGATCGGAGTCTTCAGGCCACCCGTGTGCTTCTGAAGATTCGTGGCGATCGCACCCGGGTTCAAAGCGTTGGCCATGATTCCGTCGCGCGCCCAACGTCGTGTGGCTTCGACTGCGAGCAACACGCAGGCTGTCTTCGATTGCCCGTAGGCGACGAAGGGATCGTAGGGCAGAAAATCGAAATGCAGATCGTCGAAGATTACCGGCGCAATCATGTTGGCGCTGGAGCTCAGCGACACGATCCGCGCCCCGCTCGCGGCCGCGAGCGCATCGTGCAGTCCCACCGTGAGCGCGAAATGACCGAGGAAGTTGGTCGCGAATTGCATTTCCCAGCCCTCGGAGGTTCGTTCGAGCGACGGCAGCGCCATGATTCCGGCGTTGTTGACCAGGATGTGCAAGCGGGCCTTTCCAGCCGGCAACGAAGGTTGCGATGGAGCGCTGATCAGCCAGATCGAGGGGACGGACAAAGACCTTCATGGTTCGCGGTTGCATGCGCAATGCGCTGCGCGACGGCTTTGCCGGCTTCGAGGTTACGCACCGCCAATGTCACGGCGGCACCCGCTTTCGCGAGGGCTCGAGCGGTGTCTACCCCTATTCCTGATGCTCCGCCTGTCACGATGGCGTGCTTGCCGTCGAGGTCGACCCCGTGCAGAACTTCATCGGCGGTCGAGCTGAAACCGAACGGCGTCGTGATACGGTCCATGGAACTTAGATGTTTCAAATTCTGTGAACTGAAAGAGTAAGTGATTGATAGGTCGTCAAACTAACTCCTCAAATTTTCTGTCCGGAAGTTGTTTTCCTCTTGTTCAATCCACATACCTAGCCTCTCGGCGTCAGCAACAAGTTGCGACCAGTCGATCTCTGCCGCTGGAGATCATCGCTAGATACTGTTTTTATGTCGCCGCGAGTAGTTCCGTTCTCATCCCAATCCTTCCCAAACGTATACCTGAAGTTCGTGTTCATATAGCTGAGCCAGTCAGAAATCCCGCGCATACCGCGTTCGATATTCATTGCTGCCGCCTTTTGATCTCCAAGCCGGTATTGCGTTAGACCGAGATATAGCCGCGCGACATTGTCGCTCTTGTGCTGAGACAGAGCTTTTCTAAAGTCTGGCGCGCTTGGGTGTAATTGCCGGTCAAGTACTGGGTTCTTCCGAGATAGCTCAAGACGCCAGCCCTTAACTCAGTGCCGTATACGTACACTGGGGTCTACATGCTCAGCATCCTCGAACAAGCCGAGGGCCCGTTGGTAGCGCCCTTCCAGCATTGCCTGTCGCCCTTTGGTCGACATCTTCAGAGCCTCGGATCGTCGCGCACCCGGCGAGCAAAATAGTCAATGAAGCGCGCCGCGAGAAAATATCTTGATCTTCATAGTTATCTCCTTCCCTTAGCTTTGTCGTCTGACCAAGCCGTTCTCCTTAACTACGAGCAAGAGCCTGCCACGATCGTGTGAACCGGAATCATAAGAACTAGGAAGAAAAATCTAGACCGCTAGGATCGCTACCGTCCTGGGAGAGTCGACATTTCGACGCGCCTCGCGACGAGATGTCGAGACTTCCTCACCATCCGGTCAGAGAATATTGACGGCGCGCGCAGCCAGCAGCGCAATGATCAACAGTGAGAGCAGCGATTGCAGCATCATCAAGATTTTCGCCCATCTCGCCAGCACGAGCGCGTCGGTCGGTGAAAACGCGCTGTGCTAGTATTAAAAGCCAGGAACAGATAGTCGACAAAATTGGGCGACCAGTCCTGCTCGTTCCCTCCTCTAAAGCCTCCTTACCTCATCGTCATCTGCGGAAAGAGGAAGCTCCGTTCGAATGACCAGGCTGCTTATCCCGCTGATAGGGGCCTCCGGCGTCCAGCCGCCAATACCACAAAGCAAAAACTAAAATGTTCGTGACCCAAAGCGATGCCGCTGAGAGCAAGAGCTGCTGCGGTGTCTCTTTCCCGGTAAGGAGAGCATTAACCAGGTATTACAGAGATGATCAACCCGGCGGTAAGCGCCGCATTGGCAGCCAACCCAAAGATGGCGGTCAGGCGATGCCTGCCAGCGTGATGATATACGACATTCGGTATGCAGGCAAACCCAGGACCACAGAGGGCAAAACCCAGTTTGGCCCCAGTAGCAGAAGTGCATCAGGTAAAGGCGGGTGTAGAGACCGCCCCCACGGCGACAACTGCAACCCAACTGCCGGCCAGCGCGGCTCCGAATCATAACTGTTCAACCGGCTCTCTCGTACGAGTAGGGACTTCGAATATCTGCGCTCGCAATGGCATCGTGACGCTCCATCATGCACGGTGGGTAAATTTTGCTCCAGCCTTGCCAAGCAGTACTTGTGTTCCCCTAACAACGCTGGGTCTTTGCTTGGTATTGTTGTGGTTGAGCTTATTGTCAGCCACGTTGAGTTATGTTAGCTGAGCGGCGGCGAACGCGTGTTATTTCGAACTTATCGCTGGTCTCGAGCGGCACCTGGCGCCGTTCGGAAGCGGCTCAAAAGATTAGACCAATAATTGTGAGAATGTATTTGCGGCTGACAACTTCACCGAAGTCGCCCAACAGTTCTGCCAGGTTTCATCCGACAGGGTTGCCCCTCGTCGAAGCTCGTCACAATAAGCTTTGCACACCGGACGTATCGAGGGTCAACATTTGCCACCGGCCCGTCGCTGGCCGCTGACTCTATCTCTTCTTCGCTCAATCCCACGTTTCTTGCCAGAATGGCGTTCGCTTGCCGCTCGTATGGCAGGTGGGCACTTTCATGACTCGCAGCATAATCATCTCGCGAATTCGTGGATCGACTCCCTTTACCGCAAAAACATGGCCTTGATAAAGCCGGTCGCTGCTTCTTGAAACATATCTTCCGTGCCATTGCATCATCTTTATGACGTTCAACACTTTTGCTGAGTTGTAGTTTTCCCCGATACTTCTTTGAGAACCTCATCGGAAGGCGGGGGGATAACAATTTGGGACGTGTAATTGGACGGGATTTAAAATGCTGCCAGCTCCTTTTGAATCAGCGACATCCCAGATGGGAGAACCGGCATTCCACTCTGCCAGGTCGCTGGTCACAAAGAATGAATTGGCCGTCCGCTCACTATAAAACTGAGTTTCGCGATGATTCAGGAGCGGATCGATATCGATGCGGCGATCCTTTCCAGGATTGTTGGTCGAGCGACTCAGCTGTGATATCGACGAGATGCTCGAAGAGATCACGCAATCGACCTGGGCGTCAGCCAGCGGCTGGCTTTTTCGCTACCTACAAAAAGAACACCGAAACGCGCCCAACTTCATGGCCTATCTCCCCGCAGGTCTCGTTAAGCACTGCATGTACATCCCGAACGACGAGGACGCCCATCCAGCTACTGATTGCAATCAGCCTTTCCAGCCTGCGAGAGTCGATCGGAGACGATTGATCTCGGGCTTCTCACTCGGGAGATACCCGCATTCTGGAATGGCGTGAGTGACGAGATTGCTCGCAATCTCCGCCCACACGATGGGCATATCGAACATCTCGCCGACTAACTCAAAGTCACTTTAAACGTGACATCACCGGGCGAAGCGATCTTAACGGAAGCATCGGCCTTTTGTCCCCAGCCGACATCGGAAGCGTTGGCGATAATCGTCCATGGCACCGCGGATCGCGCCAGATTGCCCGATACGGCGCCCTGACGTACGTCTCAAACGCTTCGCCCTGAATGGTCAGCGGATCAAAGCACCAATCGGGTAAGTAACGCAATAGATGTCTTCGATACCACGGTAAGGTGCCTCGGGAAGGTCGGAACTAGATGAAAAGGAAAACCAATACCCCTTCGCGCTTTTGTGGCGTCAAGTTCTCGACCAACGATTCCCAGGTTGGTATTGTCCATCACGACAGACGGTCGGAACTTCCGGGATGATCCCTTGGCGAAGCGCGTTGCGGTACGAGCGCCGCGATCATGTCCAACAAGCGCGATCTTCCGGTAGGTTCAATGCGCGCATCAGCTCCGCGCGTCATTGCCATCGTGCGCTTGTCGCAGCAGTGAAGGTTTGTCAGTCTCTCCGTATCCCACGAATCGGGCGCGATCACATGGTACACTTTTTCTTTGCAAGTTCAGGAATCACAAAACGCCATGCGTAGCTTGTTTCGGGAAACCATGCAGCCAAGACAACCGAAGACCATCTCCTGCAAGATAATGTTGGCGTATACCATTTTGCGTGTATTGTTCGACTAGAGATTTTCATAGCAATGTTGATTGAGAGATCCGTTGCAAGCAGCAAGTCAGGTCTCGAATCGTGTCCCCTTTCTTAGATAATTACGAGTCACCTATCACGGCTGCCGAGGTGTATGCTGCGCGGTAATCAGAGCCGAGAACTTGTTCGGGATCAGCCATATAACCAGGATCGCCAACACTGGCGTCGTCCGAGTTCCGCGTCGTTACCTCGATCCACCCGCCCACATACCTTCCGGCAATCAGTTGAAAGTACCTCGTGGTTTCAGCCGCCCCGAACCGATACGAGCTAGGCGTGTCGGCGTAGAAGATACTTGTGTTCCCCAGAGAGCACGAGTTCACCGCGCTGGTTATGGACTGTGGCCCTCGTCGTTACCTGGCCGCCATCTCCCTGCGGGGTGAGAGCAACAATCTCGAGAGCAGAATAGAGCGTGTCTCCGGCATGTACTTCCTTGAGAAACTTGCAGGACGCCTCGGTAAACGCGATGAACACGTCTCCGATGTGCTGAGGAAAGAGCGTTGCCCCGGGAGCCGTGAACGCGAGTACCTGCAAGCCATGCACTACCGGAGCTGTGTGTCCGTGACGCCGCGCATACTCCACGTCGTAGTGAATAGGATGATTGTCAGCCGAAACGGCCTGGAAGGCCGAGGCGTGCGCATCGGTGAGTGTGCGGCTTGGTGCGCGGAAGATTTCGCCAACGCGCAGGTCTTCAAACGTTCGCGCAGGTACAACGGTGAAGTTGCTGGGGTCAAAGGTCGTGCGCGGTTTCCGGTATGTCTGTTGTCGAATTCATGCTGTCGATCCTTTCCATCGTTGTTCTTCGAAGGCTGGTCTGACGTTGAGAGTGGCGTCGATGCCAAGGGCTTTATTCTTCGGCAGGCTCGTGGCTGCTACCACTGCTGCAGCTGCCAAGAATCGCGGCGCGGCGGGATAAACAGATCGATCCCTCATCGGAGTCAGGGGATATGAGCCCCACGACAGTTAGCCCTAAATATTTAGGTTATATTCTTATTTTTTTGGGTTCTACTTTTCTCACTTGCTCTCCAAAGCAATCGTTATGCCGAGCGATGAAATGTTCGGATTGCGCCGGAACTGCTCGAGGGCAGTTACATATCAGTTGTGAAATCGAAGACAGGTGTGACGATGGACAACTGCCAGCGGGCTAGGCAGTTGCTAACCTACTGGCACTTCACTGCCGGTAGATTTAACTGCCGCACAAAGCGCCGCATTGCCACGTCTCAGCAAACGGGGGAAAGAAATAACGTTTAGGAGCGTTCACAATAAACCAAACTGGGCGGTAGCGCTTCCAGGTGGATTCGATGAAACGATTCAAGGTATGGAAACTCATCGCAACAAGCGAAATTCAAGCGACAGGCGAGAAGAGTATCTCTGGGCCAAAACCCGTCGGGATACGTGACGTTCACCGCAGGGACGCAACATTCGCCTGACCTGAAGGGGCACCGCGAAAACCGCTCAGGAGCGCGCCGAACTGCTGAGTAGCAAGTTGCGTAACAGGTAAACCGCCTGAGGCGACAATTTAATTACCGAGGTCGGGTTGCCTGAATCCTGAATGGGTTGCACCGAACAGACACGGTTGTTCAAGATCGATAACAAGCGCCCCCACGTTCTCACCATGGCGTGTCAAAGAACTGGCCGGAAGTAGGCGGCGAAGCATTCTTGTGCTAGAACAACAAATAGGAGAATTACGTACACAAAACAGAGGTACGATCGATCATTGAAGTAGAGAGACGGAGAGCGTCCTGCTGCATCGAAAAGTCACAACTGAATTTCAAGTTGTGGTTAGTCTGAAACAGGCCATAAAGAATAGAAAGACTCGCTCGAAATGACGTAAAAACATTCTGTCATCTACAATTTTATTATCGCGAAATTAGAAACGGAGGGCTTTTCGATTGCATGAGAAATTCCTCTGAGTTGCATGAAAAACAGTTACACGGCAGTCCACGGCCGGTTCCAGCAATAGTTAAACCTGAGCGCGGCCACTTCCCGCCTGACGTGCCGTTGACGGCATGCACCGGGCTGCAGCAACCCACGAGCAGCTCGTTTCGCCAAGGATTATCTTATCGGGGAGAGTCTCGATAAATAATCCATCTCCAGCTCGCCTTCATAAGTTTCGGCGCCGACCTTCAATGCTTCCGTCACGCGCGCTTGCGTCACCTCGCTAGCGACACTCAAATCGGACTCATGGGCTTCCACCAGAAGCCCCTCTGCCATGGAACTAAATGCTCCAGTATCCACGGCCGCCTTGGCGTGAGCGATGGCATGCGCAGGAAATGAGGCGATGCGGTGAGCCAGTTTCTCGACAAAAGGCGTCAGCTCGTCCGCTGGCAACGCTCGATTGATATAGCCGTAACGTTCTGCCAGCTCCGCCGAGAGATCATTGCAACCCAGGAGCACCTCCAAGGCGCGTCCCCGCCCGATGAGCCGTGGCAATCTTTGCGTAGCGCCGCCGCCCGGAACAAGCCCAACCGCCACCTCTGGATGGCCGAAGATCGCTTTGCCAACGGCAGCAAAACACATGTCCACGGCCAGCGCGATCTCACTCCCTCCGCCCCGGGCCCGTCCCTCGATTTTGGCAATGGTTACCTTAGGCATGTTCCTGAACCGCTCGCCGATCGTCTGCGTAAGACGAAAGCTGCGCGTATGGGACACCATTTTGGAAGCGGCTCCAACCCGGCCCAAACCAGAGTGGGCTATGAAGAAATCAGGAAGCGCGCTCTGCAAGACCACAACCCGGACGCTCTCATCGGCCTCGAGTTCCCTGCCGAGTTTGTCGAATTCCTGCGACAGAACTTCATCAAGAAGATTTATCGGCGGGTGATCGATGCTGACGAATGCGACTCCAGAATCAAACCCGAACCGGAAACATTTGTAATCAGAATATCGCATGGGAGTGGCTCCATTTCGGCGACCGTTCCAGACGGCCGATCTGTCAGCGAGAAAACTTCTCGATGAGCTTGGGGTGATGCCGTTAGCCCAGCCTCTCCGGACGGCTCAGTTCCTCGAGCAGGAAAATAAACGACTCATACGGCCGCCCGGTCGCGTGCCGAAGGCCCATCTCACAGGTTCGGTTCGCCGAGAGATAGGCGTCGGCCGGGCCGAGCATCCAGCACCGATCGAACCTCGCGCGTCGCTGAAACGACCAGCTCGGGATGCAACAGCCCTCGGTCGCCGGCAGTGCCGCAACAGGTTGTGCCAACCGGGACCTCGACTTCGTCAGCCAGGCGGCCCGCAATCTGCTTGAGCGCCTGCCAGCCCGAGGTGCGTCGTCGAGAGCACGTCGGATGCACGGCGACCCGCCGCAGCGTTACGCCAGATCGTCAGGTTCGGCAGAAGGTCACGACACCACGCTATCGAGTCGATGATCTTGAGGCTCTCGTACTGCTCTTTTCGCTCTCCTTCGAGCTCTGTCGCGACATCCTCTTTGAGACCAAGGGTGCACGAGGCGGCGTCGACGACGATGGGAAGAGCTCCTCCATCGCTCCAGCGCCACAGCGCATCGGCAACGGCTTGCGCCATGTAGCTGGTGCCCCTGCCGATAGCCTTTCGATTTCCACGGCGTCGTGCAGCACAGGCCAGCGACATCCGGCGGAATCCACAGCGGCTTACCAGCGCGTTTGGACAAAGAGACAAAGGCTTCCGCAAGTGAGGGAGCGGCCGGCCCGGCGGGATCGCGACCGAACATGCGGTTGATGCATGCGCAGAAATAGACTGCCGCGGCACCGTTCCTGTCAGTTTCGGGCAGGCCGGAAGCGGCACGTGGCATTGGCCCAGGCACCGCTGGGCACGAGGTCCGGGCTGACAACACTTCGCACGGCAGCGGCAAGAGCCGTGAGCGGCTTCACTCCAAACACGGAGGAAAACGCATGCGCTCCCGACAGGCTCACGCGCGCCAAAGCCTTCGACCGTTTTCCAGTGCTGCGCGAGGCGCAGCGCCACAGCCTCCGCGCGCGGGGCTGTTCTCGAGCGCTCTGAAGCTCTTTGATCAACGCCCCGGTGTTGATTCCGATCGGACAGGGAATGGAGCACATGCCGTCGCCCGCGCAGGTCTCGATCCCGTCGTACTGGTACTCCTCGCTGGAGCCGGGCAAGCATCGGCGAGTCCCGGCGTTCTGGCGGGCCATTTCACGCCTGCAGCAGCGATCCGTTGCCGCGGCGTCATGGTGACGTTGCGGCTCGGACAGACCGGTTCGCAGAATCCGCACTCGATGCATTGCGAGGAACCCGTGACGCTCTCGATCTGCGGGCAGCGATTTCAGATTCTCCAGGTGGAGTTCTGGCGTTGCGCGTCAGGATCACGTTCGGTGCCAGAATGCCTGTTCGGATCGGCGAGCTGCTTTGATGCCGCCACATCATGGCGGTGGCCTTCGCGCCCCATTCCGACTGCGACGAACGGCGCCATGTTCCGGACCGGTTCCGTGCTCGGCCTTCAGCAGAGCCGTCGTGCTTCGCGGACGACGAGATCGACGAGCTCGGTCATGAAGGCCGCGTACCGTGATAGTCCGTCTGGCGCCACCGAGATCCGCGACGAGCGTGAAATGAAGATTTCCGTGGGCTGCGTGGCCCGCGACACCGGGGATGAACCCGTGCTTGGCTAGCAGTTCCTGCGACGTCCGCTAGCTCCTTGTGCCAGACGCTCCGGCGGAAAACAGACGTCCTCGGTGATGAGCGTCGAGCCTTCCGGGACGATGTCTTGCCGATCAAGTCCGAGCAGTCCCTCTCGCGTACGTGCCACGCCAGCTCGATGGCTTCGGCGACGCTCGTGAACTCGACCGGATGGATCAGATTGGCTTTGGCACGCGTGAGCTCGATGACCTTGGTGTCTGCGAAGCCTCGAGCGCTCGCGATGTCTTCGGCGCCGAACTCCACGAGCAGGGCAGCGGCCTTCGGATCGAGGGTTTTCCAGTAGGAGGGTGTTTGCGCGAAGGCCTGGCCGGCGGCGGTGAGCGCCGGGGCGACCATCAGCTCGACGGCGGAGGCGCCGAGGCCGACGAGGCCGGAGACAAGGGCGACCGCTTCGTCGATGGTTGGGACCGGTATCCAGGCGACGCTCGTCACGCTGGGAGCAGGAACGGTGTCGAGTCACGGCCTCGGCGACGAACCCGAGCGTTCCCTCGGATCCGACGAGGAGGCGGCGAAAGATTTCGAGCGGCGTCTCGCCGTCGAGCAGAGCGCAGAGCCGGTAAGCCGTGGGTGTTCCGTGATCGCGTACTTGTCGTCGCACGCGGTCGGCCAGCTCCGGATCGGCGAGCAGCTGTCCGCGCAGCTCCAGCAAGCCCGATCCGCAAGATCAGGCTCGGCTCAGTGCGAATGCCGCCTCCGCGTCGGGAGCCGACGTGTCGATGACGGCGCCGGATGGCGTTACGAACGTCATGCGCCGAGACGGTCTGGTAGGCGTCGTTTCTGCACGGTGCAGCGCATGCCGCCGGAGTTGTTGGCTATCACGCCACCGATCGTGCATGCGTGCGAGCTTGCCGGATCCGGTCCGAGCCGTCGGCCGTGTCGCCCAGCATTGCGTTGACGTGGCCGAGGATCATTCCTGGACGCGCGCGCACGCGGCGGCCATCGTCCTCCACTTTGGCGCCATACCAGTGACGGCGCACATCGATCAGAATATCGTCGGATTGCGATTGACCGTTGAGACTCGTGCCCGCCGCCCGAAACGTCGCGTGCCTTCCGTTCTCTCGGCAATAGCGGAAGAGCTTGACGATGTCATCGGTCGTTCGAGGCAGCACGACAACTTGAGGGACGAGCCGATACGGGCTCGCATCGGAGGCATACCGTACGAGATCGATTGCTCTGTGGAGGACGTTCTCTTTTCCCAGGAGGGCGATGAGATCGGCCTTCAGGTCACCTGGGGTCCCGTCGACCAGAGAGGCGGGGACTGCATCGCACGTTGGTGGCCCGTCGAACCGTCCCTATGCGCGCAGGGTTCGCGGAAAATAGCTTTCTAGTCAACGCAGCGCCTCCTCTTCTCACTCGTCCTGACGGGGTTGCTCAAGACACCGATCCCCTCGATCTCCACTTCGAAGACATCGCCCGGCTGCATGAAAACAGGTGGCTTGCGCGCCGCCCCAACGCCGCCGGGTGTTCCGGTGATGATCACATCACCCGGCTCCAGACTCATCGCGACGCTGATCATTTCGATCAGCGCGGGGACGCTGAAGATGAGCAGGTCGGTACGCGCATCCTGCATCACTCGGCCGTTCAAGCGGCCCTGAATGCGCAACCCGTGGGCTCCCGGCGGCACGGCATCGGGCGTCACCAGCCAGGGGCCGAATGCCCCTGTGGCATCGAAATTCTTGCCCATCGTCCATTGCGGCGTGCGCAGTTGAAAATCGCGAATCGTCGCATCGTTGAACAGAGAGTAGCCCGCAACGTGATCGAGGGCTCTGTCGCGGTGGATGCGGCGTCCTCTCCGGCCGATCACCACGGCGAGCTCCGCCTCATAGTCGAGCGCGGACGATTCGCGTGGCCGCCGGATCGGTTCACGGTGAGCGATCAGACTTGTCGCGAAGCGCGCGAAAATTTCGGGATAGACCGGCTTTTTGAGTCCGCTTTCCTCGAGGTGATCATCGTAGTTGAGACCGACACAGAGGATTTTCGGCGGCTTGGGCACCGGAGGCAGTATCCGAACTGCGTTCAGGTCGATTGCGTGCATGGGCAGAAGGTCTCTGCCTGTGCGCAACAGATCTGCACCTTGCGCAATCAGTTCGGGCAGAGTGCCTGGAAAGCCGCTTTCGCGCTCAGTAAGGCCGGCATGCCCGGCCCGAGCCGTCATCCGCCGCAGTTCCGGGAACTTTACCTCCCATCTCGAGAAATGTACAATGCTGCCCCTTACGTTTCTCACTGTTCAGTGACAGCGCGGACGCGTGCCCCAGCGATATAGATGATAGCTCAGCGGGGAGCCAGCGGCTTGTGTTGCGCCATCTCTTTTCTTTCTGCAAATACCCATTTCAGTTCCACCCGTGATTTCTCCGCGCTACTTACGACGTGAAGCGCAACCGTTATGCCGACCAATGATGAAATGTTCGGATTGCGCCGGAACTGCTTTTGGAACGTTAAATCGAGAGACAGCCGACGACCGCTGATTCATCCGTGCAGGCGCGCAATTTCCTGGTCTAGGGCTGATCCTGAGGGACTTCTGAATATCTGCGCTCACCAATGGCATCGTGACGCTCCATCATGCGGTGGGTAAATTTTGCTCAGCTAGCCTTAAGCAAGTACTTGTGTTCCCCTAACAACACCAGTTCTTTGCGTTGATTGAAGACTGTGACTTTAGTGGTGACAAGTCCGTTCGGTCCCTGTTTCGAGAGATCGATAATTTCAAGGGACGAGTACAAAGTGTCTCCGGAATGCACTTCCTTTAAGAACTTGCACGAAAGTTCAGTAAACGCGATGAAGACGTCTCCGATGTACTGAGGAAAGAGCGTTGCCCCGGGAGCCGTGAACGCGAGTACCTGCAAGCCATGCACTACCGGGGCCGTGTGTCCGTGACGCGCGCGCATACTCCACGTCGTAGTGAATAGGATGATTGTCAGCCGAAACGGCCTGGAAGGCCGAGGCGTGCGCATCGGTGAGTGTGCGGCTTGGTGCGCGAAAGATGTCGCCCACTTTGAGGTCTTCAAATCGTTTGGCAGGTACCAACAAGAATGCGTCAGGATTGAATCCTGGTTCATTCGCTTTGTCGAAATTCGCTTCGTTCATTGTTTCTCCTTTCATTTCGCTGGCAGTAGCGATCTTTGCCGCAGCGAAAAGTCCAGCGCCAACACTCAAGGCTGTTTGTATAAACGCGCGACGGGAACTCATACATTTCCTCAGAAGTTGGGACGCGAAGTCGGAATGAGCCGGCCTCAAGCGACGCCAACATTTCGGCGTTCCCGATGCGCATGCCCCAACGCCATACGTTCAAGGCTCGCCGCGAACAGAGGCGTCTCGCGTCGATTGTGATCGCCCCGTCATGCTGGCGCTGAGCTGCAGCGTCCTTGAAGCAAATATTGTGCTTCGCAATGAAGTCCATAAATTCCGATGTGGGGTGGGCAACAACGCTGTTCGTATACTCGCAGCTTTTGTCGTCGATCCTCTTAACGCTAAGAGTCCAGATCACCTGCACCCGAGTGCGGCCGTTTGGCGTAAATGCGTCGGAGATCGAGACCATTCGGCAAAGCGAAGCGGTTGCAGTCTCTGCAACATAGTGCTGAATCATGAGCGTCTTCCCGATCATTTCGACATTGATCGACATCTTCTTGCCATCATCGGTCGTTGTCGTAGCGCAAGAGATATGATCAGGCGGACAGCAGCGACAGTACTCAGCCTCAGGCAGGGTGAAGAGCCAGCCTGCGATGTCGACTTTTTCGATCGGCGCATGAATGATGTGGTTGTATGCGGAATTTGACAGCTCCTTCTCAGTGAGAATGTTGTTGTCCATATAGTCTTGTCCTTGCTTCCTCCAGATTGAACTTGAGTTTGACCTTTCTTTGGTCGGTTCAGTTAGTCCATCAGCCACTGCAGCCACAACCCTGCATGGCGACGCCGCCAATGTTGAGTTCTTTGAGCGCGGGCAAGATTTCGACTGGGAAAGCGTCTTCGACCCAGTACTTGGTGATGATGAGTGCGATCTTCGTCTCCATGAAAGTACGTACCTGTTTCACGATCGCCAACTCTTCAGCGGGCATTGTTTCGACGAGTTCGTAGAAGTCGCTATTGGGTGCCGGCGTTGTTTGAGTTGCTTAGTATCTCTTCTTTCTATTGCCACTTCCGTTCTCCTTACTCTGAACGGACGAACCGTTGCCCCGATCAAAGGCAATTGTTATGCCGACCGATGAAATGTTCGGATTGCGCCGGAAACTGCTTGAGAACAGTTACATATCAGTTGCGAAATCGAAGACTAGGTGACGATGGACAACTGCCAACGGGCTGGCAGTTGCTAACCTGCTGGCACTTCACTGCCGGTAGATTTAACTGCCGCACGAGTGCCGCGCTGCGGTCTCAGCAAACGCGGAAAGGAGGCAAACATTCACCCGCGTCAAGCAGTCAACCCGAGCGGTATCGTGTTTGCGTTTGCGAGGATGTGGGAGATACAGAGATGGATAATTTAATTTGCCCTGCGGTAGCACCGGTCGAGATGCCTGTCGGCCTTACTCATCTGGATTCGGACCTCTGCTGGTGCGATCCGATCGTTGAAGTAGATGAAGATGGAGAGCACGTCCTGCTGCATCGGCAGGTCACCTGGAACTGAATTTCATTATCCGCGGAAATTCAGGAGAGCAGGATCTGCCAAGACGAGTGCGACTGACCGAGAAAGTTGCTGAGCTTCGCACCGAATCAATATCTTTCCCGCTGTGAAGCGAGCGCAATTACGGCTTGAGCGATTTGCCGGCTGAGGTCTGCGACCGTTTCACTTAGCGCGGCCACCGAGGCATCCGTCGATCTATCGGTCGCCGCTCGCGTCAAGTGTGATTCTTTCACCTCGGCGGCTCCCGTATCGTTTCGATCTATAACCCACCAGCGCGCCGACAATTGGGCTTCTAGCGCCGAGTTGCACTCGAACTGAAGCACTTCAACTGTCACTCGGTAGTCGGGACCCTTGGCAATCGGCCATGGATAGCTGATGACTCCGTCGCTGCCAAGCAACACCGAAAGGTTTTGCGCCAGGACGTGGGTCAAGTTTTCGTCCAGCGGTTCCGCCCAGCGATCGTTTTGAGAAACGTCAAGCCGGCTCTGGGCGACGCGCGTTAGAATCTCGCGCCGATCAAGATATCCCGGCAAACGGACCGGACCGACGCCGAGCGATATCTGGATAGAGCGAGATTGATCTTGACGGTCAACCGCCTTAAGCGGAGAAGCCAAAAGATAAATACCTGATGAATTGGGTTGTGGCTTCGGAAGCAAACTGCCACATCCTGCAAGCGAGAGACCCATGAGTGCAAGCGCTGTTATTAGCCTGATCACGCGCTTCACTTTTCCTCCCGGGTTTCCGGCTTGCCGAGAACTACCGCCTGTGGATTATGGTCCAAGGAATCGGCCAATAACCTTAGCGAGCTGGCAGCGCCGGAGACTTCTCGAAGGCTTTTCGTAAGTTCATAAATGGTCGGAGAGTTCGGATCGACGGTTGCGCGCACGCTTACGATAGTTGTTTGCGCTTCCTTCATGGTCGCCGCGATTTGGTCAATAGCGCTTTGCGCGGCAGTCAAGGTCTGGTGGAGGTCGCCTGACACATTTTCGATGTTATGGTCGGCTGTAGTTGTCAACTTCCGAAAGTCAGGAGATCGCGCCGCGAAGCTGCGGCATGGCTTGGTCCATCGATTGGAGAATGGATTTCAGCGCGGGTGAGTTGACGCTGACCAGTTGGCCGACTCCATCGCTGGTTTTCGCAAGTGAGTCGATCAATCTTTTGAAGTCGATATCATCGATCTTCTTGACGACCCGGACAAGGGCTTCGTGGGCCTGTTCCAGCTCGGTGGGGACAGCTGGGATCTCCTCGTATTGAAAATGGTCGCCCGCCGGCTGGACGAAATGTAGCGGCGTTTCTGGAAACCAATCGAGCGCCACGTAGAGCACTCCTGTGACCAAGCTTTCGGTCTGAAGCTGGCCGCGTAGACCCTGCGTCACGAATTCCCTGATCGTGTTTGGATCCATCGCCTTCTCTCTGGTGACGCCACGGCGTATGACCTTTTTGAGGTCGATCTCAATAATGACCGGAATCTTATGCACTTGGTTGCCCAGTCCCATTTCCAACTTGATATCTTTGACCGACCCGATCTCGACGCCCTTGAACTTTACCGGCGCTCCGATGTGCAAGCCGTTGACCGAACCGTCGAAGTAAAGGACGAATTGTTGCGTTTTGCGAAATAGCTGCCCCGAGCCGAAGGCGACGACGCCGATCACCAGTAAAGCCACGGCGCCAACGACAAAGGCTCCAATGAGGGTCGGGCTGATTTTTGGCTCATAGTCGTTCTTCCTCTCCGCGGGTCAAAAAGCGGTGCACTGATGGGATTTTTCGAATGGGCCAGGAGATCCTTCGGGTCGCCGCCGGCGATCATCGTCCTCGTTTCCGCGTCGAGGAATATGCTGTTGTTGCCGATCGTGAAAATGCTCGCCAGTTCATGCGTGACCACCACGACGGTGGCGCCCAAACTGTCGCGCAGGTCCAGGATCAAATCGTCGAGCAAGCGCGAGCTGATGGGATCGAGACCCGCCGAAGGCTCATCGAAAAATAAGATTTCAGGATCGAGCGCCATGGCACGAGCCAGCCCGGCGCGCTTCTGCATGCCGCCGCTGATCTCGGACGGATAGTAGTCTTCGAAACCCTTCAATCCGACAAGGGCGAGCTTTAGCGATGCGATCTCTCGGATTTGTTCCGGATTTAAAGTCCGTGTACTCTTCCAGGGGTAAACCGACGTTTTCCGCCAGCGTCATCGAGCTCCAGAGCGCGCCACTCTGAAACAACACTCCCACGCGTCTGAGGATCTCCTGTCTTTTGGCTGGATCCGCTTTAGTAAAGTTTTCGTCGCCGTAAAAGGTTTCTCCCCGAGCCGGTTCGTTCAGACCGATTAGATGTCTAAGCAATGTGCTTTTGCCGCTACCGCTGCCGCCCATGATGATGAAGATATCGCCATGATTGATTGTGAAGTTGAGGTCGCGCATCAACACAAAACTGCCGTAGGCCATGGTGAGGTGGCTTACGGTGATGGTGAGCCTCGATGATTAGCGTTTGTGGTTGGGACAGCCATCTTTTAAACTTTCACAAAATTCGAAATCCGAAGCTCGAAATCCGAAACAAACGAAAACCTCAAATCCAAAATCCTAAGACCAAACCCGAAACGAAACCCGTTTGGAATTTTCTCCCATTTGATCATTTGAATTTGTTTCGAATTTCGGATTTCGAGCTTCGAAATTTCTGTTAGCTGCTCCTTCTGATTACTCTCAACGTCAAATCCCCAGGACATAGAAGACGACGGCAAAAATGCCGCAAGCTCCGACAATAGCGACGATCCCAGTAACAACGGCGGAAGTGGCCGCATCGCCGACGGCAGAGGAACTGTTACCGCATTGAATACCTCGCAAACAGCCGGATAGCGCGATCAGCACGCCGTAAACCGAGCTCTTGAACACGCCGCCGAAAAGATCCGTCAAACTGATCGCATGGATGGTCTCGCGAACGTAAGTGGTCCAGGAAAGATCGAGCATTTCCACAGCAACCGTAGCCCCGCTCAAGACACCGACGAAGTCGGAGTAAAGACACAACAGAGGCATCATCAAAATTAACGCAATCACGCGCGGCAGCACCAAGAATTCCAGGGAGAAAATCCCATCGTGGTGAAAGCATCGATCTCCTGGGTCACCTTCATCGTGCCGAGCTGAGCGGCGAAAGCCGCCCGGTTCGTCCCGCCATAATGATGCCCGTCATCATAGCGCCCATCTCATGGACTATGGCGATGCCGACTAGGTCCGCCACGTAGATCTGAGCGCCGAACTGTTTCAGTTGCACGGCGCCGACGAAGGCGAGAATCACGCCCACCAAGAAGCTGATCAACGTGACGATGGGCAGCGCCTGAGCGCCGCACTGCTGGATTAGAAGAAAAAGGTCGACCGCACGGAACCGTACCTTCATGCGCAAGAGGCGGAAAAATGTCACGGTCATCTCGCCCAGGAATTTCAGCATCTCCCCCAGCGAATCGCCGGCGCCGATAGCGGTGTGGCCTACGTGTTCGAGAAACGTTGCTTTCGCCGCCTCTTTACGTGCGCCCTTTTTTCTGGTACTGCCTCGGCCAAAGCCAAGAGCCGGCGCACCCCGGGCGGCAAACCGCCACGGTCCATATGAATTCCGTGGCGGCAGCATAGTTCCCGAGAGTTGAACGACGAAGACTATAACGCTGGTGTCCCACGATATGAGTTCGCTCGCCTTGAAAGCGACGACGCGTATTTGTGCGGACAATTGCCGTTCGGAGTCCGCTAGAAATGCAGAAGAGGGTTCCCTCCTAACCGCCACGCTCCCGAAAGACGCACCACGAGCGTACTATCGTCCCTGTGGTCAAAAGAGAATTGATTAAGTGCGGCCTTGATGTCCAAACGCGCTCCTGCCACGGAGGGCTTTTGATTCTCCGACGCTGAAAACTTCAACAGCCAGCCCCAATCTTCGAGCTTCCGCGGCGCAACTCGCGCATACTGTTAAATGGATGACATCGCTAGTAACGCGGTACACGACTCTTCGATCATCAAAGCATCTTTGGCATTTCATCACCAAAATCTCCTTGAACTGCTCCCAACTGGGAATTTTCCGGTGCCAGAAATAATGTGTTAGCGGGCTGGCAGTTGCCGGCCAGTTGGCATCCCGCCGTGTTCATCTGATCTCCAGAATTTCGCATCCAGTCGTTGTTGTAGATTAGAGTTATTGCGAGCACGGTTGCTCCGACTGTTTGGAGTATTTGCAAATGCTTCTGCGAAGTTCATGCAACCGAGTTTGAAACCCAGTATCGTTGGGCCACTTCCAATTCTGCGTGGGCAGTCGATCTCCGTTATATACTCCGCCGTTAACTTTGCTCTGGATAAAAATAAGTTGCCATAAAGTCATAGCTATTCCTTTACGATTGACACTCGCTCTAACCGCTAGTTGATCTCACAATGAAAGTCGTTCTTGCTCATCTGGATAAGCGCTTCGCCCAGGAACAACCGTATTCAAACGCCGTTAAAACAAGTGCCAGCTCGACACCTTGCATTGCTGCACGGGCGACGAGGCCAGTTCCAACGAGCAAGAGCGCCGCTAAGAACGACACGTTAATCTTCATTAGATCGCTACCTTCTTTGTCTGTCTGCCTACGACATGTGGCAACAACCGTGCCACGCCGTTTTTCGGCGGTGAGATTTATAACTATCGGGGATCAGAAAAACATTGAGGGCTTTTGCGTCTCGAGATCTTCAGTTCCGATCACTAAGGACGAGATGAGACATCAGCAAAAACCGAAATCGAGGCTCAATGAGGTAAGTAGAGCCGACGACTAGGCGAGCTCGAAAAGGTTCAATCCATTTAAATCGTCAAGTTGGCTGGTAGATGGCTGGAAGGCAATTTGTCCGCACCGCCGCAAGGTCCGGGCTAGCTATTAGCACAGGAGCGATCTAATCCGCGCATCTCTTAACTCCATCGCGTCCATTCTTCTTGCTTTGACTGAGCGCTCTCCAAACGCAATCGTTATGCCGAGCGACGAAACTTGCAGATTGCGCGAAACTCCTGAGAACAGTTACCCCATCAGTTGCGAAACGAAGACTGGTGGCGATGCACTACTGCCAGCGCGCTGGCAGTTGACGACCGGTTGGCACTTCGCCGCGTAAATTTAACTGCCGCACAGAGCGCCGCGTGGCGATGTCTCAGTAAAAGCGGAAATGAGGGCGAACGTTTATACGCGTTCTGCGCTAGACCGAAACGGTATAGGGTTTGCGTTTGCGACGGCGTGGGAGATACACAGATGGATAATTTAAATTACCCTGCGGTAGTACCGGTCGAGATACCGGTCGGCCTTACTCATCTGGATTCGGACCTCTGCTGGTGCGATCCGATCGTTGAAGTAGATGAAGATGGAGAGCACGTCCTGCTGCATCGGCAGGTCACCTGGAACTGAGTTTCATTATCTACGGAAATTCACAAAGCGCCGCCAAAACCCGCAGTTTTTAGTGCATCATGGCACTCATCGGATTAATCCAAGCTCGCGTAGATATCAGGCCGAACAATTCCAAGCTTCTTCAAGCGGAACTGCAGCGTCGAGCGATTCATTCCGAGGCGCACCGCCGCCCCGCGTGCACCAGCGAGAACCCACCGGGTCTCTTTGAGGATTGCCAGAATGTGCGCGCGTTCGGCTGCTTCCAGAGTTTGGTCCTTGCCATTATCTCGGCGAGGTGCGGTGCGGTTATCAAGATCTTGGAGCGGAACCTGCAGCACGGGTCCATGAGAAAGAATCACTGCGCGCTCGATTAGATTCTGTAGCTCGCGGATGTTTCCGGGCCACGGATATCGTGTTAAGGCCGCCATTGTTTCGGCAGGGATCGTCTCAATCGTCCGGTTCATCCGCCGGGCAAAACGCTGAACAAAAATGATTTACCAGCAATGGAATGTCTTCCGAACGTTCCCGCAAGGCTGGAACGTAAATAGGAAAACATTCAGCCGGTAAAACAGGTCTTCGCGAAATTTCCGCTGCTCAACCATCTCTCGGAGTTCGCGATTGGTGGCTGCGATCAGGCGTGCATCGGTTCGCAGCGTGCGGCGTGCTTCCCAAGCGTTCGAACTCCCGTTCTGGAGCACGCGCAGCAGCTTGGTCTGCAAGCTCGAGCGGGATGTCGCCGACCTCATCTAAAAATACCGTTCCGCCATCGGCCAGCTCAAAGCGGCCGATGCGTTGCGCGATGGCGCCGGTAAAAGCGCCTTTCTCGTGTCCGAAGAGCTCGCTTTCCAGCAGGCCTGTCGGAATCGCCGCACAGTTGAGCTTAACAAAGGGCCGCCGTGACCGAGAACTGGCGGCATGAATGGCTCGCGCTATGAGTTCTTTGCCCGTCCCTGTTTCACCCAAAATCAGCACCGTCGATTCCGTCGGTGCGACAACCTCCACCTGCTTTAGCACCGCCGCCAGAGCCGCACTCGTCCCCACGATCTCCTCAAAATTGTGCGTGCCGGTGTCTCCGTTTGGCTGTCGTGCGATGTCATCGCGCGCAATCGCCTGCTGGATCGCACGCAGCAGATCCTCACGGTTAACGGGTTTGGTGAGAAACTCCAGTGCCCCCGCCTTTATGGCCCGCACCGATGTCGGGATATCTCCATAGCCGGTGATAAAAATAATAGGTATTTTAACACCCGCCTTGGCCAGCTCTTGCTGCAAGTCAAGGCCGCTTAGGCCAGGCAACTGTACATCGAGCACCAGGCAACCAGGAGCCTTCGGACGCTCGGCTGCCAAAAACTCCTGCGCTGATGAAAATGTTTGCGCGCTCAATCCTGCCGAGCGAATGAGATTGCTCAGACTTTCTCGGGTACGCCTGTCATCGTCAACGATGAACACCAATGCCGTTCTTCTCATTCATGATGAAACCTCCTGGCCGATTTCCGACATCTTGTCGGTCCCAAGAAGAAATTTAAGGAACCTTATGATTGAGAGCCGAATCTATCGCTTCAAGCAGCGTTTCTTTTTGCAAGGCTTGTACAAAAAGCCACCGCACCGGCCGCGAGCGCTCGCGCCCGCGCGTCGTCGTCTGCGTGCGACGTGATGAAAACGATCGGGATCCGCGAATTAGACGGCCCTCAGCTGACGCTGAAGATCCAGTCCACTCATGCCTGGCATCCGCACATCAAGAAGCAAGCAATCCGTATCGTGCAGTTCATTCGAATTCAGGAACTCCGCGGCCGAAGAGAAACCGTGCGTGCGCATTCCAACGGATCGCAACAAGTTGTTAAGCGAGTTCCTGACAAAATCGTCATCGTCTACAATTGAAATGAGCGGGGCAGGCGGCATGGAGTGATACTTCCCTTCTTATTGCGGTCTATTCTGAACAACGCCTTTACTAGTAGTACTGTAACGTCGTGAATAAAAATGCTATCAGGCTTTCGGCTGTTAGGGCGGTACGTTTGGCAAGACGCCTAGTACTTTAGGACAGGGGTGGTTTCGCGAGCGTTGACGGAAGTCGAACTGAATCTGCGGGTCCGGCTTGAACGGCACGACGGCCGGTAAGTATTACTTCAGGGTAACGATTCCGAGGTTGTAGGCCATCTTGACCAGCTCGGCCACTGAATCGGCTTCCATCTTTTCCATGATCTGATGCCGGTGATTTTTGACTGTAGTCTCGCTGGTGCCAAGCTCTCCCGCTATCTGCTTGTTGGAGTAGCCCGGCAACCACAAGCGTCATGACTTCACGCTCGCGCGGCGTCAACGAATCATACCGCGTGTGGAGTTCTTCATTTTTGGCCCGCTGGTCGCGACCCGTGCGGTCCTTTTCCAACGCCTTATGAATCGCATCGAGCAGTTCCTGGTTGCGGAAGGGTTTGGTCAAAAACTCCACGGCTCCGGCCTTCATCGCTTGCACAGTCATGGGAATATCGCCGTATCCAGTGATGAATATGATCGGAACGTCTATGCTTGGCGTCCGCCATGCGCTTCTGCAGGTCGAGCCCGCTAAGCCCCCGAAGCCTCACGTCGAGCACCAGGCAGGCGGGCACATCCGGGCGCTTGCTCCGCAGAAAGTCCTGCGCTGACGCGAAGACTTCTACATGCAAGCCCACCGAGCGCATCAGATTCTTCAATGCGTCGCGGGTCTGTGCATCGTCATCCACCACAAATACCATCGCGTCCGGTTCGCTCATGCCATCTTCTCTCGCTGTGGTGTTCTGGGTTCCGCCCTTCTGACGTTGCTCAGACATGGTTCCGAATTCCGAGTTTTCGATCAGTTCGCCCTGAGGAGAGCGGGCGTCTGCGCCGCGTCTCGAAGTGTGAACTTTGAACTGCATGAACCGTCCAAATGTCATGCCAATACCTCGCCCGTTGGCACGGTGAAATGAAACGAAGCGCCGCGATCGCGATTGGTCGCAGCCCAGAGCCTGCCGCCGTGGAGCCG